>Ga0256843_1000004_pt1 | contig 193379 bp, 193 predicted proteins | sample AlvinellametaG_FD_191572 | JGI IMG/M metagenome (GOLD analysis project Ga0256843, IMG submission 191572) | Pompeii worm associated microbial communities from hydrothermal vent at the East Pacific Rise, Pacific Ocean - Alvinella | ecosystem: Host-associated > Annelida > Integument >... | reverse complement strand
CTTTTTCGACCAAGATTCTTGGTCGAAATGGTCGTTTCTTGGTCGTTATTATACTCTTTTTTTTGGGCTAAGTCCCTTAGTTTAGGGGTTTGGGGAGTTTTTCAGGGTTGACTAATTAATTTAACAACCAATCTTTTGAAATGTAAAATAATTGATGATACAAATGAAAATCTTCCTTTAGTTGGTGCATATGAGTTACTAGCAAAGGATATGGGGGACCAAGAATATCATGCGTTAGCTTATTGTATTAAAAATAATTATCAAATAATTTCAGAAAATAATATTTTTGAAATGCTTTTTGATATTTTTGGATATAACAAACAATTTATAAGTAATTCTTGGTCAATACTTGTCACTATCATTGATGAAAAAGAGATACTTTTATTACAAAAAAAGTTATTTGACCTTAATTATAAATATATTAGTAATTGTCCCGATATAAAAAAAGTTATAGATAGTTTAAACTATTTGCATTTTAAAGATATATGTACAGATGATTTGATTTTAAATTTTAAAATTTGGTTTGAGTATGGTTGTTTGGATGGATTGATACAAGATTATATGAATGAATATAAGGTTTTATATCCTAAAGTTATTTTACCTCTAGAAGATATTTTTTCTCAAAATATGGGTTATATATTAGAATTAGTGCAAAAAGATAATAGAGTAGATAAATAAAAGGAAAAAAATGAAAGCCCTAATAACAGGTGGAAACAAAGGCATAGGCTTAGAACTCACAAAAATGTTCTTAGCCCTAAACTATGAGGTGGTTGTCATCGCCAGAGACTTCTCAAACTTTGAACTAAAAGAGAAAGTAGAGTGTATAGAGTTTGACTTGGTAGAGGTGGAGAAAATACCTAAACTTATAGCCTCTATTAGGGCGATAGATGTGTTGGTTAACAATGCAGGAGTGATGTACTCTTTACCTTATGATGCTTACCCTAGTGAGAAGGTCAATATCATGTTAAAGCTCAATCTTGAAGCACCGATTAAACTTATAGAGGAGTGTGCCAAGGTTGGAGTGAGGCGTATTGTTAATAACGCGTCGATTGCAGGGCAGATTGGGCATCCCGATGTTTGGTATGGGGCGACCAAAGCAGGGCTAATTAACGCTACTAAGAGTTTTGCTAAAATCTTTGATGGTCATGTAGTCATAAACGCTGTGGCTCCCTCTCCTGTAAAGACCGATATGTTAGAGCAAATTCCTTTGGCTCGTCGTGAGGCTTTTTTGAAAACAGTGGTAGTAAAACGTTTTGCTCATGCTGATGAGGTGGCGAAGACCATTTTGTGGTTGGCTACGGAGTCACCTGAGTATATCAATGGGACTACTATTGATATAAATAGTGGGTCGTTTCCTAGATAAGATTAAACATGAAAACATAATGTGGAAATCCATGCTAAGAACTTTTCATTTGTTATTAAGAAAGGGACTCTAATTTAAGAATAACTGAGCGTACAAGTAGATGGAGAGTATTTACCAAGATAATAAGGCTAAGCAGTAAAAGTTACAAAAGAAGAGAAGATTGCTCAAGAAAACTATTAATCTAGATAATATAACTAATGCAATACGGAATTTAATCTTTTTTAGCTATAATTCGCCCGAAAATTATTGTCTCGACCAAGATCGTTGCAATGACCCCTGATGATTCAGTGGAAGAGCTTTTATGGCTAGAACAGGTTAGTTGCCTGTCATAAAATAAAACTAAAAGGTAAAACAATGAGAAAAGGTATTCACCCAGACTATAAAGAGTGTACTGTTACATGTGCATGTGGAAACACATTTGAGATTCGAACCACAAAAGAGAGCATGACCATCGATATTTGTAATGAATGTCACCCATTCTTTACAGGTTCAGAGAAGATTGTTGATGCGGCTGGACGTGTCGATAAATTTAAGAAAAAATACAACCTCTAGTGTTGTTAAGAGGGCATCTTTTTTGGATGTTCTCTGCTCTTTTAATCTTTTAACTCTATGTTAACTTTTGTCCCTACCCCCATAGGAAATCCCCAAGATATTACCATTCGTGCTCTACGTGTTTTTGAAGAGGCAACGCTTTTTTTATGTGAAGATACCCGTGAGACCAAACGATTGCTTCGACTCTTAGCAGAGCGATTTATGTTTAGTTATCCCAGTGATGAGGTAGAGTTTCTTTCGTTTCACGAACACAATGGAGAGGAGCGACTTCGTGAGGTTGCTTCGCGTCTAAAGTCTGAATCGGTGGTCTATGTAAGTGATGCGGGGATGCCTGTAATCTCTGATCCTGGTCAACTGCTTGTGGCATATGCTCAAGCAGAAGGAATCGATTATGATGTCTTAGCAGGTGCGAGTGCGGTGACCACAGCGTATGCAGCAAGTGGTTTTGAGGAGGGGCAATTTAGCTTTTATGGCTTTTTACCCTCCAAGGGAGCTTTGCGGAGTGAAGCACTCCATGAGGTACTTAATGCCCAGTTTAATACGGTGCTCTATGAAGCCCCCCATCGTATCGAGAAACTTATCGAAGAGATCGCTTCGCTCGATCCTAATCGAGAGCTCTTTTGTGCCAAGGAGTTGACCAAGAGGTTTCAGCACTATTTTCGCGGTAGTGCCAATGAGGTTAAAGCACACCTCGCCTCAAGCAGTGCCAAAGGGGAGTGGGTGGTCATTGTGCGTGCCAAAGAGCGTACACCATCACTCTATCTAGAGGATATTCTGTCGCTTGATCTTGCCCCCAAAGTTAAAGCCAAACTTCTTTCTAAAATAACCGATAAGAGTACAAAAGCGTGGTATAACGAACTGATTGCAAAATAGCAGTGAAAAAATACAGCAAAAGTTCGATAAAATCTCCCTTATGATTATTTATGGAAAACAGGTATGTCTTCATGCACTTCAATCGCATGAGGCGACTGTAAAAACAGTATACATTGCCAAAAAAGGTATCTTGCCACAGAGGCTTTACGATCGCTATCGGTCTCGTATTAAATTTTTAGAGACCAAATGGGCACAAAGCATGGCAAAGGGGGGCAACCACCAAGGTATTCTTGTGGAGATGGAGCCGTTTGAGCAGTTGGATCTTGCGAGCATGAAGCAGAATCGTTTTATTTTGGTGTTGGATGGTTTAACCGATGCTGGCAATATTGGTGCCATCGTCCGTAGTGCGTATGCGTTGGGGGTTGATGGCATTATTGCTACGGGTGTTAAACAGTTGAACTTTGCTGCTATTGCACGAACGAGTTCAGGAGCACTGTTGGATATGCCCTTTGTTATTATTCCCAATATTTTAGACCCTCTCAATGAGCTCAAACAGGTAGGGTTTGCACTCTATGGGGCATCGATGGATGGTAAACCCTTATCCGAGGCGACGTTTGAGGAGAGACGGGTTTTGGTATTGGGATCCGAAGGAGAGGGGATATCCAAGCGTGCCAAAGCAAAGATCGATGCGATGGTCTCTATCGAGATGAGTCGAGCGTTTGATTCGCTCAATGTCAGTGCCGCTGCTGCAATATTAATATATAGGATGAAGAATGCAATTAAGTGAGTTAATAGAAAAAGAGGGCATAGAGAGTGTTAGCAACAAGACCAACATCTCTATAGAAAATTTAGAGAATCTACAAGCGGGAAATTTTGAAAAATTAAATCGTGTTAAATCTTTAGGGTTTGTTAATATTATTGAGCGAGATTACGAGATTGAACTCGATGGTCTGCGATCAGAGATTAAATCCTATTTTGATATGCACCACTCTTCTAAGGATGATGAGGTGGTGATGCTCTCTCCTGATCGTATTGAGGAGTCTGGTTCTGGAATCTTTAAGTGGGTATTGATTTTGGGCTTGCTTTATGGTTTGTGGTATCTCTATAGTCATGGAAAATTTGAAGCACTTATGGGGGGAGATGACCAAGAGATGCTGTTAGAGGATGAAGCAGTACTCGAGAGTAATGTCTCTTCTGTAGATGCCAATCGTGTGATTATTAAAAAAGAGAACAATCGTGAGTTAATCACGATTGATACCACTAAAAAAAAAGACTCCACTCAACCCAATGGGGACGAATCGCCTAAAAAGAGTGATGGTGTAGCCGTAGTTGAGCCAAAAGAGGAGAAAATTGCGACCAATAATGCAACACAACCCTCTGAAACAGTAAAAAAAGAGGAGTCATCGACACCTCAAGTGGTCGCCTCTGTTGAGTCCTCGACGCTAAAAGAGCACAACAATACCGCCTTTAAACTTGCAGATGAGGAGACCACCACCAACAATACAGATACTCCAACCATTACCAACTTAACCGTTAATCCTACACGCGGGATGCTTTGGTTTGGATTTATCAATCTTGATACCAAAAAGAAAAAAGAGTTTATGACCCGTGAGTCAACCCCATTTAATCTAAAAGATGGTCGGTGGATTTTACTCACAGGTCATGGTTATCTTGAGATTGTCTCAGATTTAGGTACAGTCAAAGTAACCAAGAATATTCGTGAAAAACACTATTTTTATCTTGATGCTCATGAGATTAAAGAGATCGATAGAAAAGAGTTTAAACAACTCAATGGTGGGCGTGGCTGGTAGAGCAGTCTAGTGATATTAAAAAATAAGGAAGAGAGATGTTTGATGAGATTCAATTTGAGAAGATAAACCGATTGCCAAAGTATATTTTTGCTGAGATTAATGATCTAAAGATGGAGGCGAGACGTGCGGGTGCTGATATTATCGATTTTTCGATGGGTAATCCCGATGCACGTACCCCTCAACCTATTATAGATAAACTCTGCGAGACTGCACAACGGGACAAAACCCATGGCTATAGTGCGAGTAAAGGGATCTATAAATTGCGTCTCGCGATGGCAAATTGGTATAAACGAAAATACAATGTTGATCTCGATCCAGACACCGAAGTGGTTGCAACCATGGGGAGCAAAGAGGGGTATGTGCACCTCGTTCAAGCCATCTCTAACCCTGGGGATGTTGCAATTGTTCCTGATCCTACCTATCCAATTCACTCTCAGGCATTTATCTTAGCAGGTGCCAATGTCGAGAAGATGGAGCTGATTTTTGATGAAGAGACCTTTGAGGTAGATGAAGATCGTTTTATTGATGATGTCAAACAAGCCTTAGATAACTCACTTCCTAAAGCCAAATTTTTGGTGCTCAATTTCCCTCATAACCCTACCACGGCGACTGTTACTCCTGAGTTTTATGAACGTATTGTGGCATTGGCAAAAGAGAAACGCTTCTATATTATCTCTGATATTGCGTATGCGGATATTACTTTTGATGGGTATAAAACACCATCGATCTTAGAGGTCGAGGGAGCAAAAGATGTGGCGGTAGAAGCCTATACCCTTTCGAAATCTTATAACATGGCAGGATGGCGTGTGGGCTTTATTGTGGGGAACAAAAAGCTTATTGGGGCACTTCAGAGCATTAAGTCTTGGCTCGATTATGGAATGTTTACCCCCATTCAGGTTGCCGCAACGGTAGCATTGGATGAGCATGGGTATGTGCCCGAAGAGCAGATTATTCCTCGATATCTTAAGCGTCGTGATGTGATGCTTGAAGCCTTTGCCAATGCAGGTTGGAAAATGGGAAAACCCAGTGCATCGATGTTTATCTGGGGAAAAATTCCTGAGGTCTGCCAAGATATGGGAAGTCTAGAGTTCTCTAAGCGTCTCTTGGTCGAAGCAGGAGTAGCCGTGAGTCCAGGGATCGGTTTTGGGAAGTATGGTGATAACTATGTGCGTATTGCACTGATCGAAAATGAAAACCGTATCCGTCAAGCGGCACGAAACATCAAAAAGTTTCTCAAAAAAGTAGAAGCAGAAAAGCAGAAAGGGTAACATTATGGTAAAAATAGGCATACTTGGAGTAGGGACAGTGGGGGCAAGTGTTGCCAATATCTTAGAGAGCAATGCGGATATTATTGAGGCACGTGCAGGAAAACGTATCGAGGTTAAACACGGTGTGGTAAAGAACCTTGCCAAAGATCGGGGGGTCAATATTCCTCTTTCCGATGATCCTATGGATGTAATTAATGATCCTGAGATCGATATTGTGGTAGAGCTTATGGGAGGGGTAGAAGAGCCCTATATGTTGGTCAAAAAAGCTTTAGAGCAGGGGAAAGCAGTGGTAACGGCGAACAAAGCCCTCTTGGCATATCACCGTTATGAGCTCCAAGAGATTGCAGGAGATACGCCACTGATGTATGAGGCAAGCACCGCAGGGGGGATTCCGATTATTGGAGCCTTAAAAAATGGATTAACGGCTAATCATATTGAGTCGATTCAGGGTATTATGAATGGTACCACCAACTACATGCTAACCAAAATGATTAAAGAGGGTGCCGACTATGATGAGATTTTAAAAGAGGCACAAGATTTGGGTTACGCTGAAGCCGATCCCACCTTTGATGTAGGGGGCTTTGATGCGTCGCATAAACTGTTAATTTTAGCAAGTATCGCCTATGGGATCGATGCCAAGCCAGAAGATATTCTGATAGAAGGTATTGAGAACATTACGCAGACCGATGTGGCATTTGCCAAAGAGTTTGGATATGAGATCAAGCTTTTAGGGATTGCCAAAAAAGCTCAAAATGGTGTGGAGCTTCGGGTGCATCCTACCATGATTCCCAAAGAGTCAATGATCGCCAAAGTAGATGGTGTCATGAATGCGGTCTCCGTGGTTGGTGATCGTGTGGGAGAGACCATGTATTATGGTGCAGGTGCAGGGGGGGATGCCACTGCATCGGCAGTAATTGCAGATATTGTGGATATCGTCCGAGGGAACACCGCACCAATGTTGGGTTATAAAAAGAGCCTAGAGGGTGCCATGGAGCTTCTGCCCGAAGATGAGATTGTGACTCAGTACTACCTACGCATGCAGGTAGATGATCGCTCGGGAGTACTTGCACGTATTACCAAAGAGTTGGGTGAGTTTGATATCTCTATTGAGTCGATGCTTCAAAAACCTCACCGTAATGATGAGCGTGTGAAGTTGCTCTTTACCACCCATGCATGTCAAGAGGAGAAGATTCAAGCGGCAATCTTTGAGTTAAAAAAGCTCGATTGCGTACATGATGAGATTGCCATGATTCGGATTGAGAAGTAGATCTATTTATTGTGGGTTCGCATCTTAACACTCAGCTTGGTCGTCAAAATGAAGCCAAAGCGGTTCAATTTTTGCTAGATCAAGGGTTTGAGGTTTTAGATCGTAACTATTACGCCAAAAAGTTAGGCGAGCTTGATATTGTAGCACAGCATGAGGGGGTGCTACATTTTGTAGAGGTAAAATCGGCTAAGGCAGATTTTGATCCCATCTATAACTTTACCCCCTCAAAACTTCGTAAGGTTATCAATACCGCACACTTCTACCTAAAAACACACCAGTTAGACCTTCCCTTTTCAATCGATTTACTGGTGATTCGTCAAGAGGAGATTGAGTTTATCGAAAATGTTACCCTCTAAGAGTGCTTAGGAGGGAGGAGGGTATCACTCTGCTCATAGGTAATCCAGTTATTATCGATCGCTTCAATAGAGAAGAGTTGTGCCTGCTCTTTTTTGGCAATCAACTCAAATCCCCCCTCAGGAGTATAGAGGCTTCCAAAAGTATGTGTTTCTCCTACCGTAATGATAATCGTGTAGGGGTCATACTCATCTTCTAGGGTTGCAATCAGTGAGAGGCTCCCATCTGGATTACTCTTTTTTTGCGATACTTTAGCCCAATAAGTATGAGATCCAATATCGGGCAGTTTAATAATTGCTCCGATGGGGAGTTGTTTAAGTCGTTGGGGATCAAGCCGTAGGCTTAAAAGGGGTTCAATACCTTGTCTATATGAGAGGAGTGGATCATCGTTTAGGGGGACTCCTAGTGGATAGGAGGCTTCACCGAGTGAGGATGGCTTAGGTGAGTTTGATTGGAATGTTTGGAGTTGAGATAAAAAGTGCTGGGCATCTTGGAGTATGGCTTGATCGTTGATAGGCGGTACGAAGAGGGGGCTCTTTATACGGCTTGAGGGTAGGGGCTTTGTAGGGGATAACGGTGCCTCTTTTTTGTTCAAAAAGAGTCCTATAGAGAGTAGAAGTAGAGCTGTTGCATACCATTTAATCATAACCATCACCCGCTTCAATGCTTTGTAGCAGTTCTTCATAGGTCGCTTTGGCAGGGAGGTAGACGCTCTCTTTGTAGGAGTCGTAGCTCAATTTAAATTTATTGCGTTGGGTCTCTAGCTGATAGAGCTCCATAAAGGTAGACTCTTTATAGGTGTTGATCACAGGTTTTAAATAGCGTTGGTAATACTCTTGAGCTTTAAGGGGATTGGTGAGTTTAAGGTAGGTTGCTTTATGTTGGTTATAGCTCTGGATCGATTTCTGCAACTCCTCTAAACGTTTTTGGTACTGCTCTTGAATCGCTTGATAGGCACTTTCTAGATCATCTAGGGTTGCTTTGGCTTGGAGGTAGTCAGCTTTGGCTTGAGCTAGACGAGCAGTGAGGGTGCTGTTGGTCTCATGGGGCTGTTTTTGATGGGGTTTATAGGTCGCGATAATGGGTGCCGCATCCAGTAGTGCTTGGTAGGCATTGGCTTCATGGAGCTCTCCAATGGGCACACCACAAGGGAGCCCTTGACACTCACGATTGGGGTTAGAGAAGCTATAAACTTTGGTACCTTGATAGTTTTTGCTGTATGCCATAATGGTACTAAAGCTTCCTTCTATACCATATCCACGGGCATAACCAATGGTAGGATCGGTTTTTTCTGAGTGGTAGAGTCCCATGGTGTGACCGAGTTCATGAGCACTCTGATACGCAGAGCAGTTAATTGCAACAAGGGCAAAGGCATAATCACTCTGATAGTAGCGGTTAATATAGGCAATACCACAACTCTGCTCTTGGGGGTGGTAGAGACGATAGATAAGCACCTCATCAGCACCATATTCATCACGTAAGGCTTGAAGCTTGGGATCTTTTTGAAGTACTTGAATGGTCTCTTTAGAAGAGAGCGTATCGGAGATGGGATAGGCAAGTACCTTAACAGGATCAATCTGAATAGGAAGATTGTTCTCTTGGTAGTGTTGATTGGTCTCTTGGATAAGGTGATAGATACGGCTCTCTTGATCCCCCTCATAGTAGGCTTCAACTGCAGGAGAGTAAATAACCAAGGTGTCAATATGGTAGGGAACAGATGGCTCTTTGGCTGTGAGCTGAGTGGTGCTTGTGACGCATGTTAAAATGATCCATAGATATCGATACCAGTATTGCATAATCTCCCCTTTATCCCGTATATGGTTTTATTATAACGTTGAAATATTATTTTTTTTTGAAAAGGAGTTAAAGAAATTAAAAAAATATTATGTTTTTGCACTAATTGTTTTTTTATATTTTCAATAATTAAATGGTATGTTTTAATATTTTAGAGTGTGTTTTTTGATGTGAGGTAAATGTGAGTAGAAGGGTACTGCCCCTAAAGAGGGGGCTTGATATGCCTCTTTGGTGATTACCACTCCACCTGAGCGGTTAGCATAATGGCATCATTATCGGGGTTGGCTCCCCCTTCGGTGAGGTAGTTGGCGATAAACTCTACATTGTGGTTATACTCATAGCTCACACCACCCAATGCACGTTTTTTAGCATCGCTATCCACATCAAGTTCAAACTCATCATATCGTGCGATAAGGTTCCATTTGGGTGCCACACGGTACTCTCCATTGACCGAGTATCCTGATCCTTTGTATTTGGGGGTGGCATCGGTAACATCAATATATTGTGCTGCAATTAAGAACTCTGGTTGGTTATAAACCGCATGTACGCCGTACCAGTTGAGATCTTCATTGCCATGTTTATTGCTATCTTGGTTCTGTTGCCCAAAGAAAGAGACATTGGCATACTTGAGTGATTTTTTGGCTTTCTGCTTGCCTGTACCAAGCAGGTGAGCCGTGAGTCGCCACTCTCCACTAAGGTTCTCTCCATCCTCTTCATTGTGGTACCCCTCTCCATTAAAGACTCCGAGTTCACTAGAGAAGTAATCTAGTTTGGTTTTAAAATTAACCCCTCTATCTGCCGAGTTGGTAAGGTGTCCTGCGTTGTCATCTTCGACCAAAACTTTCGAGATCGATCGGTAGTTCCACGCGTTGTGCTCTTCGTAGTCGATCCATGGTCGGTGGGCTTGTCCTAGCTCTACCCCTGTATTGGGAAGAACGTCTGCTAAGTAGAGGTAGGCATATTTGAGTCTTACTTGGCTATCTCCATCACTATCGTGAGTATCAAGGGTAATTCTCATGTAGTCTTTGGGATTCTCTTTGAAGTAGGCTTTAACCTGAAGGTAGTTTCTTCGGGTCTCAAACTTATTGGTGCTGTCTCCCTCCTTGGGGGTTGAGTTGACAAATCCAAGATAGTGGGTTCCTGAGAATTTTAAAACAGGAACATGAGACTCAACAATAGACTCCTCGGCAATTGCATTGGTCGCAATGGTGGTAATGGCAATGGTAGAAAGTAGAATTTTTTTCATTTTAGATATGGCTCCTTTGATATACTGCAAGAAGTATATTGCAAAATGGTTACAAAATGATTACATCCCATTTTTGTTATAATGGTGGGATCATACATTAGAAAAAGGAGCATTTATGTTTAAAAAAACGCTATTACTCTTCTCTATGCTACTCGTTGTGGGGTGTGTTCAACCGCAATATCCATCAACCCTGAGTGGTGGGGGTGTGGTCTTGGGAAGCCCTGTGAAAAAGGTGGGATATCTGGTCAATGTCGAAGCCTATCCCACCCATACCCATATCGGGACAACTTCACTGACCAATTTTACCAAGAGCTATCCGTTTAAGTGGGATATCCCCCACTATGTCGAGCGACAACTTGCCACCGAGTTAACACAAATTGCAGGAGTTACACCCGTAAATCTTAGAGCGTTGGGGATTATGCCTCATGAGGTTAATGGATTGATTAAGTATCATAATGGGGTCTATATGGTCGCAAGTGGCAAAGCGGAGGTCTATCAACGTTTGGCTCAGCAGTTGGGACTCTCTGCGGTGGTGATTGTGAATCAATCCGAGAAACAAGCCTTTAAAGATTGTGGTCTGCTAGGCTGTAATGAGGTCAAAGTCAAAGGGTACGGTCTTTTGTCTCAGAGTTTTATCAACAGCAACAAGTTCTACTCTGCCACCCCTTTTTATGCCCATCTCTATAGACTCAAACCTCTAGAGGATCTGGATCGTTATCTGGTTAAGATCAATCAAGATCCCGACATGACACTGGTGGCAACTTCGGTGGGTGAGAAGGTAAAACCCAACAAGATCGGCTTTGTCTACCCTAAGCGTTTTAACGACTGGACAGAGTCCGAGCTAAAACCCTTCTTGGCTCCACTGCAACGCTATATTCAAAAGATGAGTGAACTCATCGCCACGGTCGTACGCGATAAGGTTTAAGTATTAAAAAAATACTTTTGAGCCTCTTGTTTGGTGGCAAAAGGAGAGGTGGTGATCTTCTCCTCTCCTACCTCGACTTCATAGCTCTTTTCGGGTTGGCTTTTGGCATAGGTGATGGCAATCTTAGCCGCAAGTGCACGATCTGAGGGGGTAGCATCGCGACTCATCAGTGAATAAGGCCCCGCAATAGGGAGTCGAATAGAGAGGTATTTTTGGGTATCGATCTTTTTAAGTCCCTCATTATCCTCTTTGTGGCGACCTACCACCAGCTTGGCACCATCAGGGAGGCGAAAGTGTCGACCAAACTTGAGTAGATCAACATCCTCGACGGTAAACTCTTCGTCATGTTTGACAAACTCTCGAATACGTTCTGAGTAGTGGGCTTCTGTAAGGAGACATCCTCCTCCTGGGGATTCATACTCTTCCCAGCCGTACTCTTTGACCAAGGCGAGCTGTTTCTCTCGGCTTCGTCCCGAGATATCGAGCAGTTTCTCGCGATTAACCCACCCTTCGATCTCAGGAGTGGTTGGCTCAAGAAGTTTGGCAGAGAGGGGGCGTAAGATCAGTTTGTCTTGTGTATCTTCGGCTAAGAGGCTCACCTGTTTGAGGGCATCGATGCGTTGGCTCATGGGGCGTTGTCCCACCACTTCGCCTGTTACCACAAACGAAGCACCAAGTTCTCTCATGACCCCTTTGGCGACTTTAAACATATACCCATGACAATCAATACAGGGGTTAAAATTTTTACCATAGCCATATTTAGGATCAAAGAGGATCTTTTGGAGATACTCCTCTCGGACATCGATTACTTTAAAGTCTGCTCCAACCATCTTGGCACGCTCTTGGAGTATGTTGGTAATATCTTTGGTGCCACCAAATCCTGTTTTGATGTGCACAGCAGTGACATCGATCCCTTGGTCGGTAATAAGTTTAATGGCGATCATGCTATCAAGCCCACCACTAAATAGTGAAATTGCTCTCATACGGTTCATCTCTCCTGTTTTCAATGGTGGTATTATAGCTACTTATGTTGTAAATTTACTGTAATGGATAGGTAACCAGCTCCCCTTGGCGTAAGCGTGGAAGAAGATCCATTTTGATTTTTCGAATGAGAAACCCTTTTTTTCTCAGAGGCATATTGGGATCGATACTGATACGTTTAAGTTGATCGCGGTAGTAGCCAAAAAGAAATGAAGCAAGGGCTTGACGAAACTCAGCCTCCTGCATCGTTTTGATCTCATCATTAAGCATAAGAGCGGTAAGTTGAGGATGCTCTTGTTGTTGGATAATGGACTCCATAAGCGGGGTATATTCGCCAAACATCACAGGATCGATGAGGTTAAGCAGTTCATCAAGCAGGGTTGGGTTCTCTTGAAGTGTTTTAATAATGCTCAAGCGTGCCACATCTTCGCGTGGTTCATCGATTTTTGGGGCATGTTTTTTGGTAGATTTTCCTTTTTTTCGTTCTGCTGGTGGGTTGTTGGGGGTTGGTTCTGTTGCCCCAAAGAGTGCAGGAGAGATCCCTAGTAGTGTTGCTGCGTGTGGCAGATAGGCATCACGAATAATGGGGGTGAGTTTGCCAAGGTACTCCTGCATCTGATGAAAAGCGATCTCTTTGGCTCGGGGATTATTAAGATCATGGGCTTTGGCAAGCTGTTCAAGCACAAATGGGATAAGTGGTTGCTCTTGACGAAGCAGATTGGCAACCTTTTGGATCGCCCCTTGGGCGATCATGTCTGCAGGATCTTGACCATTAGGAAAGAGCACCACCGAGCCGTCAAATCCCCCCTCTGTGAGTAAAATAGCTGCCTTTTGTGCTGCCGCAATACCTGCTTTGTCTCCATCGTAGGCAAGAATAATCTTGGGCTCTCCTTTTCGCAATAGGGGGAGATGATCTTGAGTAAGAGCAGTTCCTAGGGTGGCTACTGCCTCTTTAAATCCTGCTTGGTGGAGCATAATCACATCGAGATACCCCTCGCAGACAATAAGCTTTTTGTTGCGGTAGATATGCTCTTTGGCTTTGGCATACCCATAGAGAAGACGTGACTTATTAAAAAGTTTGGTCTGTGGGGAGTTGATGTATTTAGCAGGATGATTACCAAGGGTTCGCCCTCCAAACCCTACAATGGCACCACTAGGGTTGTGAATGGGGAAGGTGATCCGCTCGCTAAGACGTGCATAAAACCCACCCCGCTCACGCTGTGCAATAATACCTGCCTCTTGGGCTTTAGGAAGGGGGAGCTTAGCCGAGGAGAGAAACTGTAGGAGCGATTGAGAGCTTCCTACATACCCAATCTCAAAGGTCTCAATAGAGGCTTGGCTAATACCCCGCTGGGCAAGGTAGTGCTGAGCGGTGGGGTTTTGGTAGAGGTTCTTTTGATACCACTGCTGTACCGCTTCGAGTACCCGTCGTGTCTCATGGTGATCGCTATTGCCTTGGGTATACTGCAACGAGAAGTTGAGCATGGAGGCGATCTTCTCTAGGGCTTCGGGGTAGTTGAGTTTTTCGTAATCCATTACAAATTTAATGGCATCACCGCCCACCCCACATCCAAAACAGTGAAAGATCTGTTTGGAGGGGCTAATGACAAAGCTGGGGGTCTTCTCACCATGAAAGGGGCAGTTGGCTTTAAAGTTGGCTCCTGCTTTTTTAATCTCGATGTAGTTGGAGATAATCTCCACAATATCGATGCTGTTTTTGAGTTGTTCCTCACTGGCTTTGTCAATCATAACGCTATTATAGCAAATATGTTAAAATAGTTAAAAATAAAAAGGCAAAATAGTGGACAACATACTCCCAACCTATAATGATCCTCTCTTTAGTATCTTTATTGTGATTGTACTGGTACTTCTGACGGCGATCGCCTCGAATCTAGTGGGCAGTTATAAGGAGGGAAAGCGTCAGCGAAGTCTGCAGAATTTTTTGGGTCAGATTCGACCTGATGCCGAAAGTTTAGAGATCAACAAGATCCCCTTTGAGCCTGCTTTGATCTATCCCCTCACCCGCTTAGCCGAGACGCTCACCTCGCAAGGGGAGTATCAAAAGTCGGTCGATATTTATCTCTATCTGATTCAAAACATCAGCTCTTTTGAGGAGAAGGAGCATATCTTAGAGGCGTTTGGACGCACCTATCTCAAAGGGGGCTTTCTCAAGCGTGCGGAGGCGGTTTTTTTAGAGATTCTACATAAACATCCACGTAATCGAGAGGCACTCTTTTATCTAGAGGTGGTCTATGAGATGCTCAACGATACCCAAAAGGCGATCAGCACCCTTAAGCCATTGGAGATTATGGGAGAGCATACCGAACGGTTGGAAGCACATTTAGCTCTCTCTTCTTTGCAACGAGATACAACCCTAAGTCGAGAGGAGCGTATCGAGAAGCTCTTGAGTTATCTAAAAGAGGGAAACCACTCCTATCGTCATATTATGCAGTTGCTTTTTCGTTTGGATGCTGAGCGAGCATGGCGTGTCGTTCAAGAAGAAAAGATCCCGCTCATCCTCGATATTCTGTGGTTCTTACCCACCTTAAATATCAACTTTGATATAATCTCAAAGAGTGAGCTTCTGGTGTGTATCTACAGGGCAAAAGGGCTTTTGGATCTCAAAGATGGGTCATCCAAAAGTGGTATATTTGCTATTGATACCATGGTGGCAGCACGTCGGGGTGGTAGCAGAGATCTGGATCTGCACTTTAGTTATGGGTGTAGTCGATGTAAAGGGGAGTTCCCCATCTCCTTTATTCGTTGTCCCAACTGTTATGCTCTAGACTCCATACAAATTAAGGAAAGAATTGCAAAAAAACGATCTCAAACAGGTTACTCTCTACTCTGATGGCTCTAGCCTTGGCAACCCTGGTCCTGGTGGCTATGGGGGAATTTTGGTCTTTAGGGGACGTGAAAAAGAGTACAGTGGTGGAGAGCCCCATACCACCAATAACCGCATGGAGCTTCGAGGGGTCATTGAGGGGTTAAAACTGCTTAAAGAGCCCTGTGAAGTAACGGTGGTCTCGGATAGTTCATATGTGATTAATGCCATTAATGGTTGGTTAGAGGGGTGGATTAAAAAGGATTTTAAAAAGGTCAAAAATGTTGATCTTTGGCAAGCTTACCTCGAGGCATCTGCTCCGCATACCATTCATGGGGTCTGGGTTCGTGGACACGATGGACATCCTGAAAATGAGCGATGTGATCAGCTTGCGACCCAAGAGGCTGCCCAGCAAAAAGCGAGCTTATAAAATTTAAAAAAGGAGAAAAAATGAGTCGATTTAAAGCACTAGAAAAAGCTTTGGATTATCAGTTTAAACGCGATGATCTCATCACCGAAGCACTCACGCATAAAAGTTATAAAAAACCTTATAACAATGAGCGTCTAGAGTTCTTGGGTGATGCTGTTCTGGATTTGATTGTGGGGGAGTATCTTTTTAATAAGTTTCCCGATGAGGATGAGGGGGTACTCTCAAAGATTCGGGCTTCACTGGTTAATGAGAAGGGCTTTACCAAGCTTGCCGAAGCGATCAATCTAGGGGATGCTATTTTGATCTCCTCTGCGGAAGAGAACAACAGTGGACGAACCAAACCCTCACTGCTCTCTAATGCGTTTGAGGCGATTATTGGTGCGATCTATCTAGAGAGTGGACTAGAGACCAGTGCAAAAATTGCCATTCGTCTGATTGAGTCAAGTTACGAGACCATTGATCTAAACTCGCTCTCAAAAGATTTTAAAACCACCCTCCAAGAGCTCACCCAAGCAGAGTTTGGTGAGACACCTAATTATAAGATGATTCGCTCTTTTGGCCCTGACCATAAAAAGGAGTTTGAGATTGGTGTAGAGCTACAAAACAAGCGGATCGCTTCGGCGATTGGGCGGAGTAAAAAAGAGGCACAACAGCGTGCGGCAGAGATTGCCCTGCGTAAACTAAGGGGAGAAGATGAATAGTTTTGGAAAACGTTTTGTTTTGACCACCTTTGGTGAGTCGCATGGCAAAGCACTGGGGTGTATTCTCGATGGGGTTCCTGCAGGATTAGAGATCGATGAGGCATTTATTCAAGCCGAGCTCGATCGTAGAAAACCAGGTAAAAGTAAGCTAGAGACCGCTAGAAAAGAGGACGATAAGGTCGAAATTCTCTCGGGAACCTTTGAGGGGGTGAGTACAGGAACACCGATTATGATGGTGATCTATAATGGCAACCAGAAGAGTCGTGATTATGACAACATCAAAGATCTCTTTCGTCCTGGGCATGCGGATTTTACCTACTATCACAAATACGGTATTCGGGATTATCGTGGTGGTGGTCGAAGCTCTGCTCGAGAGACCGCCGCACGGGTAGCAGGGGGAGCCATTGCTAAGTTGATGTTACGCTCTATGGGGATCGAGATCCTCTCTGGGCTTTGTGAAGTTGATGGAATCGCTTCTGAGCAGATCGATTTTGATTATGCTAAGCAGAGTAAACTCTATGCACTAGATCCTAGCAAAGCATCTGCCCAAGAGGAGGCGATTTTAAATGCCAAAAATAACCACGACTCGGTTGGTGGTGTGGTACTAACCGTGGCAAAAGGGGTGCCTGTGGGGTTGGGAGAACCACTCTATTATAAACTCGATGCGATTCTTGCCGAGGCGATGATGGGGATTAATGCCGCTAAAGCGGTAGAGATTGGCGAAGGGATCGCTTCTACGCATCTAAAAGGGAGCGAGAACAATGACGCAATCACCCCAAATGGTTTTAGATCCAACCACGCAGGGGGGATTTTGGGAGGGATCTCCAATGGGGATGATATTGTGGTCAAGACCCACTTTAAACCCACTCCTTCTATCTTTCAGCCACAAGAGACAGTCACTACCACCAATGAAGCGGTAACTTGTGAGCTTAAAGGGCGACACGATCCTTGTGTGGCAATCCGTGGCTCAGTGGTTTGTGAGGCGATGATGGCACTGGTCTTAGCCGACATGAGCCTGCTCAATTTGGGGCGACGAATGGAACATCTAAGCCAAATTTACGCCAAGAAGAGCTAAAAACTACTCCTCAACAATCACAGGATCCACAACCACTTCAGCAGGTACTTCTGCTGGGATCTCTTCTACTACTTCAACCTCTGGTTCTGCTTTGGTGACTACCGCTACGGTGTCGTCTACTACAGGAAGTACCTCAACCTCTTTGACGGGAACATCTTCGGTGACTGGTTCTACTTCGACAAGAGGGATCTCGTTGGGGTTGACTTTGTTGATCTCAACAACTTCCACTTTGGGCTTTACTTTGGTAACCATTTGAAGTTTCTTCTCTGCTACGGGAGGGATCTCTACGGCTAGGTCAGCTTTTTTGAGATCAGCTTTACTCTCTTTTATCTCTTTGGTGACTTTTTTGCCAAGTTCAGTTTTTTTAATACTCTCTTTAATAGGTTTTTTAAGCTCAGGAGTGGTGGTGCTACAAGCACTCATCATTAACAGTGTGGCTATTAGGGTAATTAGGGTTTTGTTTTCTCTCATTTCGATATCCTTTGTTTTAAATTGATTGTTATTTTATAATAAAAAGTATGATTATTTATGCCACTTTTGTGGCGTTTTCTAACACCTTTTATTGTGCAGACGACAGCCCTAAACAGGAGCTGTTGAAGATATTTATATTTTTTCATCAATTTTTCTTATTTACTGTACAAAGCCCGAGATTTCAACTATAATAGAGGTTAAAAAAGGGCTCTATATGCGAAAAATTTTATGGATTACACTCTTATCGTCCTCTCTTTTTGCGAATATTATTTTAACCGAAGGATCACGACCCCCTAGTGCACTCGATCAGATGCCAGCCAATGAGGTACGTGATACACGATGTATTGCACAAACGCCGCAGCCGTTTGCTCAACAAGCGACATTAATGAGTGCTCAAGAGCAACTCGATTATGATGCACACTACAACGAGAAATTTTTTGAACCGTGGCAACTCTTGGGAATGGATCTGACCGAAAATGAGAAAACATGGCAGTTTAAATATGCCAAAGAGAAGACCTATCGACGCTGGGGAGAGAGGATATCTAAACGTTGGTTTGATGAGCAGATCAAGAATTCTAACTTTGAGGCGTATAACAGTGTGGCTAAACCCGCCATTATGGTACGTCACTCCGATATTAAGCTCTACCCTACGGATGAAGAGATCTTTTACGATCCCAAACGCACAGGAGAGGGGTTCCCTTTTGATTATAACCAAAACAGTGCGATCTATCTCAATACCCCCATTTTTGTTTCGCACTACTCCAAAGATAAGCAGTGGGTTTATATTCGTAGTGCTTTTGCCTTTGGGTGGGTTAAGATCGAAGATATGGCATTTGTCTCGGATGCGTTTAAGTCTCGTTTTCAGAATGGAAACTATGCCATTACGGTTAAAGATAACCTCTATCTCGAGGACGATGGCAAGATACTCTCGGTTGTTAAGATGGGCACACTCTTTCCCATTAAAGATCGCAAAGAGAAGATCTACCTCTTTGCCCAACGCGATACCAACGGCAACGCACGCATCGAAGAGACCACTCCTGCAAAGATTAATCTTATTGCTAAAAAGCCGATCAAGTTTAACCAATACAACATTAGCTATATTAGCAAGCAGTTGGTTGGTGAACCCTATGGCTGGGGAGGCAAGTTAGGGGCACGAGACTGCTCGGCATTGACCCGTGATTTTTTTGCTCCATTTGGAATCTATCTACCACGAAACTCATCTCAACAAGCAAAAGAGAGTGGAGGAGAGTACATCTCGTTGGCAGGACTTAGCCCCAAAGAGCGAAAAGAGACCATTGTAAAGTACGCCAAGCCATTTAGATCTTTGCTCTATGTCCCTGGGCATGTAATGCTCTATTTGGGAGAATACAATGGAGAACCCATTATTCTACACAACTACTGGGGAGTACGCCTCAAAGACAAAAGCAAACATGTAATGGGTAGAGCCATTATCAGTACCACCGAACCAGGCAAAGAGCGACCCGATGTCAAAGAGAGCAGTATGCTTTCACACACCCTTAAAGCCGTGGTGAATTTTTAACCCATTAAAAATCATACATAAAAATGTAGGTCGGGGTGTCTTCACCCCGATATCCATAACCTCAATCTCAAAAATTATTTCAATTTATAGATAATATTTTTTTATTTATTTATATTAAAGCTTCCAACTCATTAAAAATCAAACAAAAGAAGTAGGTTGGGTGCCCCCACCCCAACTGCAGGACTATTGATAATTCTATCTCTTCTTTTACTTATTTCAAACCCTATAAGGGCAATGTTTAAATGATGGGAACCACTGCCCATCATGTGGTAGTGGTGCTAGTTTCAAACCCTATAAGGGCAATGTTTAAATGCTAGAAGCTAAACCTCTAAGGATTCCTCTAGCACCGTTTCAAACCCTATAAGGGCAATGTTTAAATCAAAGATGTTGGGGATGATCCCTACAAAAAGAAGTTTCAAACCCTATAAGGGCAATGTTTAAATATAAACAATTATATTTTAATGCTATTGATTATAAAACGTTTCAAACCCTATAAGGGCAATGTTTAAATATATGAACGTAATGGTAAATATATATACATATTGAAGAGTTTCAAACCCTATAAGGGCAATGTTTAAATTTTACTCTTATTACAAAAGAGGAGACTATAGCAATACGTTTCAAACCCTATAAGGGCAATGTTTAAATTTACTGGTGTAAGCCATAGAACATGGGGCAACTAGTTTCAAACCCTATAAGGGCAATGTTTAAATACGGTTGGTATCACAATAACACAGCGTCTAGTTTGTTTCAAACCCTATAAGGGCAATGTTTAAATGACTACACAAAATTTGAAAACCAAGTTGATGAATGTTTCAAACCCTATAAGGGCAATGTTTAAATCTGCACCAATGACAGTAATAGGGACACCTCTATATTGTTTCAAACCCTATAAGGGCAATGTTTAAATCTGCCAATTTTCAACTGCAATTTTATCAGCAACAGTTTCAAACCCTATAAGGGCAATGTTTAAATTCCGCTAGGTTCCCAAAGGTGTCGATTTCGACACCAGTTTCAAACCCTATAAGGGCAATGTTTAAATCGGGTTGGAGGTGTAGGGATGATAGTAGTAGAAAGATGTTTCAAACCCTATAAGGGCAATGTTTAAATCGGGTTGGAGGTGTAGGGATGATAGTAGTAGAAAGATGTTTCAAACCCTATAAGGGCAATGTTTAAATCTACTACGCTTTTTACGATATAGCCATTTTTATAGTTTCAAACCCTATAAGGGCAATGTTTAAATCTACTACGCTTTTTACGATATAGCCATTTTTATAGTTTCAAACCCTATAAGGGCAATGTTTAAATATTTGGAGTGATACCTGTTACCATTAGATATTGTCGGAGTTTCAAACCCTATAAGGGCAATGTTTAAATAGGCTATTTAACAGCATTTGAAGCATTTAAAAAACGTTTCAAACCCTATAAGGGCAATGTTTAAATATACGTTGAACAGTATGATTTCAGTAGAGCCAATCGTTTCAAACCCTATAAGGGCAATGTTTAAATGTGCTAGAGTATGTGTGCTAACAACTACAACTGGTAAGTTTCAAACCCTATAAGGGCAATGTTTAAATTATCTTGCAGGTCTCTAAAGTAGATACCATGATTGGTTTCAAACCCTATAAGGGCAATGTTTAAATCTATGAGGATGAAAAAATCATAGATATTTTCACAAAGTTTCAAACCCTATAAGGGCAATGTTTAAATAAAAAATCCATTGGTATATCTCTTTGCCAATGGTAGTTTCAAACCCTATAAGGGCAATGTTTAAATTATTGCGATGCAGTCAAGCAAAGAGCAGAGTTACAGTTTCAAACCCTATAAGGGCAATGTTTAAATAAAGGGCTAAAAAATTTCTACTGGCAAAGAATTTTGTTTCAAACCCTATAAGGGCAATGTTTAAATAACTCGCTGCAAAAACTTTGGCACAAATCGACGCAGTTTCAAACCCTATAAGGGCAATGTTTAAATTTTTGGTATTGTTCGCCAAAATGGCGAGAAGATAATGTTTCAAACCCTATAAGGGCAATGTTTAAATTCTATTAAAAATTAATGGAATTGTCCGTACAGGAGTTTCAAACCCTATAAGGGCAATGTTTAAATTATCCTCTTTTAGGCGTTCAAACGCCTCTTTGGTTTCAAACCCTATAAGGGCAATGTTTAAATAGTTTGATAATGCTATAATTCTAACAGATCGAGAGAGTTTCAAACCCTATAAGGGCAATGTTTAAATACATCACCTTACATCAATATAACGTTATCATACGTTTCAAACCCTATAAGGGCAATGTTTAAATTCTCTCGTTTTTTGAATGTTTAGCAATGACCTTTCGTTTCAAACCCTATAAGGGCAATGTTTAAATGAGGGTGTAATCGTAACTTATGTTTTGGCGAACCTGTTTCAAACCCTATAAGGGCAATGTTTAAATCAACAGGTAATCCGTCTTTAGGTAAGGACATTGTGTTTCAAACCCTATAAGGGCAATGTTTAAATGAAGACGGTAAGATCTCGCAAAAAGATCTTGATATTTCGTTTCAAACCCTATAAGGGCAATGTTTAAATATTGCATTTATGGCAGAAAAAGAAACTACAGAGACGTTTCAAACCCTATAAGGGCAATGTTTAAATCATAACACCCCATTTCTCTTTGTTGCCAATATGGTAAGTTTCAAACCCTATAAGGGCAATGTTTAAATAGCAATCAAATTACTATTTTTCGGACTTTTATCTATATTTAAACAGAATTATTATACATAAAATAAGCTTAAATTAAAGGGAAAAAAATATGAAAGTCCATAAAATAGAGGTTTTAGAAAACTTAAATATAGCTTTGAAGAGATCTTTGTGCTACCCAAAAGAGAGATTTCTCTCTTTTGGGTGGGAAGTTGGGAAGTGTTTATAAAGAAGCAGTTGTTTTAACCGATACTGCAACTAGGGCTCTCTGCATTACCTCCTGCAAAGTAGTTGCCATCGAAGCTTACTAGTGAGTAGTTTCGCTCTTCACCCAACGAGCGTTTGAGCCCCTCAATGGAGAGAAAACCAAGAGACTCTGCATTCATCTTCTTCGCGATCTCTTCGGGAGAGTGCTTGGTGGAGATCAGCTCTTTTTTGGTTGGGGTATCAATCCCGTAGCGACAAGGGTATTTGATCTCAGGAGCGGCGATACGCATGTGCACTTCGGTGGCTCCTGCCTCTTTGAGCATTTTGACAATCTGTTTAGAGGTGGTTCCCCGTACCAAGGAGTCATCTACAATGGCGACGCGTTTGCCTGCGATGAGCTCTTTAATAGGAGAGAGTTTGAGTTTGACTTTGAGTTCTCGTATCTCTTGGGTGGGTTCAATAAAGGTACGTCCTACATAGTGGTTTCGTACAATTCCCATCTCAAAAGGAACCCCAAGACCTTCGGCAAATCCACGGGCTGCAGCAACGCCAGAGTCGGGGACAGGAAGTACTAGATCAATATCTGCTGGGGTCTCTATGGCGAGTTGTCGACCCATCTCAAGTCGGGTATTGTAGACCGTTTTCCCATCGATAATGGAATCTGGTCGAGCAAAATAGATATACTCAAAGGCACAAGGGTGATAATCAGGCTCAAAGATCATCTCAGATTTGGGCTCTTTGCCCTTTTCGAAGATGAGCATCTCACCTGGGGTAACATCGCGTATAAACTCTGCTCCAACAAGATCAAAGGCACAGGTCTCTGAAGCGACAATCCACCCCCCATCGGGAAGTCGTCCAAGGCTTAGTGGACGGATCCCAAATCGATCCCGCACCACGAACATTTTGCTTCGGCTCTGAATGGCAAGGCAGTATGCCCCTTCGATACGGGTAAGCATATCTTTAATTCGGGCTTTGAGCTTATTTTTTTGGCTCTTGGCAATGAGGTGCACAATGTTTTCTGTATCCATCCCCGTCTGAAAGATTGCCCCTTTATCGATAAGGTCTTCACGAACTTCATTTTTATTTACAAGGTTACCGTTGTGTACCACCGATATCTCTCCAAGCTTATACTTGGCAAAGACGGGCTGGGCATCAAGGATCGAGTCATCACCTGCGGTGGAGTAGCGGTTATGACCGATGGCACAGGAGCCTTTGAGGAGGTTAAGTTTGTTCTCGTCAAAGACATCCGTTACCAGTCCTCGATCTTTGATAAGGTGGATTCGATTACGATCTGCCGATGAGATTCCTGAGGACTCTTGACCACGATGTTGCATGGAGAAGAGTGCATAATAGGCGATTTTTGCAGCAGCCTCTGAGCCAAATACCCCGACAATAGCACACATACTATATTCCTAAACAGTCATTGATCGAGTAGAGACCATTCTTTTGATCGACCAACCATGCTGCGGCACGAATGGCACCTTTAGAGAAGGTTTCACGACTAGTCGCGGTGTGGTTAAGCTCTAGGAACTCACCATCATTATAGAATCCAACTGTGTGTCGTCCGACAATATCCCCACCACGCAGTGCCATGACTGCGATTTCATCTTTGGTTCGTGCCCCAATTTGACCATCTCTTCCTGAGATGCGTACTTTATCCAGATCCAAACCTCGACCTTTTGCGGCAAACTCACCAAGGGTCAGTGCTGTTCCTGAAGGTGAGTCAACTTTGTGGCGGTGGTGTTGCTCTATAATTTCGATATCAAAATCTTTCAGCGTTGCAGAGACCTGCTCGACAAGTTGTTTAAGCAGGGCAATTCCTGCGGACATGTTTGATGAGTAGAGTAGAGGCATCTCTTTGGATGCTTCGGTGAGAAGGTTTTGTTGATGTTGATTAAACCCTGTGGTTGCAATGACCAGTGGAGTAGGGTTCTTGAGGGCGGACTCAAGAAGGTTTTGTGTCGCTACAGGAGCGGAAAAATCAATGACAACATCACAGTTCTCGAGAAAAATATCCATATCATTGGTAATTAAGGTACTCTCAGGAACCGCTACTTTGAGTTCATCAAAGACATGAAGAACACTCAACTCTAACCCCTCAGTCTCAAGGACGTTCTTGATGAGGTGTTCACCCATTCGACCTGTACTGCCTAAAATTCCTACTTTTGCCATATTCTTTTATCCTAGCGTTAAATTCTGTCGGATTATACATGATTTTTTATAATGATGGGATTAGGTTTTTATGCCAGATACGCCTCGAGAAGTGCCAAGGCTTTACGATCGGCACCGCTAAGGGCAAGCTCATGGATCTGTTCGATACCAAAGTAGGAGAGATCCGCTTGAGTTTGGCTAAGGATCACGGTTGCATCAAGCCGAAAGTGGGTGTAGTGGTGGCTAAAGGTACCCAGCAGAGTATCTTGGGGGCTTAGGGTATGGTGCTCTTTTTGGACAAATCCCCACAATCCCCCCAGTAGACGTGTGCTGTTTTGAGTTAGTGCATAGCGATCTTTTTGGTGGTGGATGATCAGATAACGTTGACGGGTGGGTTTACTCTTTTTGCTCTTTTTTTGAGGATAGATCAGGGGATCATCTTGCCCTTGGCAATGGCTATTAAAAGGACAGCTTGCACAGTCAGGATTTTTATGGGTACAGAGGGTTGCACCGATATCCATCATGGTTTGGTTATATATGTAAGCGTTTTGAGCATCAAAGAGACGGTAAGCATGCTCCCAGAGCTCTTTATCGGAGCATTTTTTAATGGCATAGAAGCGGTATAAGATACGCTTGACATTGGCATCGAGAATCGGCACCGCTTCACCAAAAGCAAAACAGGCAACAGCGTGTGCCGTGGATCGACCAATTCCTGCAAGTTGTTCGAGCTCATGGGCAGTAGCAGGGAGGACTCCTTGGGTGGCTTGAGCGGTTTTATGCAGATTACGTGCACGGGTATAGTAGCCTAGCCCTTCCCACGCTTTGAGAACATCATCTACAGGGGCATCAGCCACCGACTTGAGGGTAGGAAAACGCTCTAGAAAGGGGAAATAGAACCGTTCGAGTACGGTTTTCACTTGGGTCTGTTGGAGCATAATCTCACTTAGGTAGATCTTATAGGGATTTTTGGTATTTCGCCATGGTAGGGTAACCCTGCCGTGGGCTTGGTACCACTTTTGAATGTTTTGGTGAATGTTTTGGTATGGACTCTTCTTTTGCATGCGGCATTGTAGCAGGTTAAACTTTGTCCTTTGTGGCAATAATAACTGTTAAATTTTAATTAAAATTAAAGGTTAAATATTATAATATAATTTTAAGAAACAATTAATATTTATATGGAGTACAACATGAACAGCAAAGAGCAATATCGAATCAATCTAACCGCATTGAGTTGGACAATCTTAGGATTTATTATTATCTATCTGGTGGGTACTTCATTTATTTTAGATCTTTCACATCAACGGGGTTATTTTGTTGCAGACTATATGGATCGGACTTTAGCACTAGCAGGTGTACTTATGGCAGGGGGGATTTTTCGTAGCAAGAGTGAACTCATCCCGAGTCGTTTAGAGTTTTTGATTCTATGGATTAGTTTTGTCTTGGTGGCGATGATGAAGATGCTCTTTATCGCCTATTTCTATACGCCATCACTGCTAAGTTGGCAGATGATCGGATTGAATCTACTAGAGAAGGGGAGTTTGATCTTTCTATTAACCTTTCTATCGCTCTATATTGGTGGGTTGCTCTTTTCTCGTACCGAGGCAGAAGAGGAGTTTTGGGATGAGGAGATGGATGGTCGAGCGTGGCTCTAGACCACGGCTCTTTGGGGTTTAAGATTGCTCTTGGATATAGCCAATAACCTGTAGGGCAGCCACCGCACCATCACCTGCAGCACTTACTACCTGTTTGGGGGCTTGGATACGCATATCTCCTGCGGCAAAGAGCCCCTCTAGAGAGGTTCTCATGCTCAAATCAACCACCACTTGACCCCAATCGTTAACCTCACAGATAAAGTTACCTGATTCATCTTTGAGTACCTCATTTTGCACATTGTGTCCCACAAAGACAAAGAGACCTGTATTGGGTAGGTCGGTAATCTCATCGGTTTTTAGGTTTCTAATCTTCACGCCTGCAAGTCCCATGGCATCACCATACGCCTCTTCGATCACACTATCGGTGATGAGGTGAATGTTCTCTTTACGTTTAACCCGCTCAAGGGTAGGTGGAGCAGCACGAAACTGATCGCGTCGATGTACCACAAAGACTTCGGATGCAATATTAGAGAGATAAAATGCCTCTTCAAGTGCTGTATCGCCTCCGCCTAGGACAGTGACGGGTTTGTCTTTGTAGAAGAAACCATCACAGGTAGCACAGGTACTGACCCCTTTTCCAAAGAACTCCTCTTCTCCTTTGAAGTTGGCTCGCTTGGGTGTTGAGCCTGTACAGGTAATAACCGTTTTGGCTTGGATCTCTTCGCCTCCCTCTAGCGTAACGCTAAAGTGTTCGCCAGTTTTTTTGATGGCGGTTACCTTTTTCATTTCGTGTTTGAGCCCAAACGCAAAACATTGCTCTTGCCATGTGTTCATAAAATCCATACCTGTCTTGCCATGTTCAAAGAACCCTGGGTAGTTTTCGATCTCTGAACTCTGTGTAATCTGCCCACCAGGCATGCCCATCTCAAAGAGCGTAACGTTTTTGAGTCCGCCTCGAGTGGTATAGAGTCCTGCGGTAAGTCCAGCGGGTCCACCGCCAATGATTGCACAATCTAACATCTGTAAATCCTTTTGATTTTTTAAATTTTTAATAAAATAGATACCATCGATAATATTTTAGTAAAAATTTGAGAAGAAGAGAAAAATAAGCCTCTCCAAGCAAGACTTGGAGAGAAGAAGTGCTAGAGAATAGCGTTGAGTTTTTCAGCGAAAGCATCTTTTGACGCAGCACCGACCATCTGGTCAACAAGCTCACCATTTTTGAAGAAAAGAATAGCAGGAATGGATCGAATACCATATTTTACTGCAATCTCTTGTTGCTCATCGGTGTTTACTTTTGCAATGGTTGCTTTACCATCGAAATCTTCAGCAAGCTCCTCTACTACAGGTGCAATCATTCTACATGGTCCACACCATGGAGCCCAGAAGTCTACCATTGTTACACCTTCAGCGATGGTTGCATCAAAGTTTTCACTTGTTAAATCAACATATTTTGCCATATTATTTGTCCTTTAATTAATTGGATTTGTTAATGTCGTAATTATACATCAACTTATTTAAACCAATACCTAAAATGGTTTAAACTCAAAAGGAGTTATAACGCAACTTTTTTCAATTGTCAAGCCAATCGAGCAATATTTCGGGATAAGCAGCCGATCGTGTTCCCTCTATGACCTTGGTCGATGCTCCTTTAACGGTATATACAAAGGAGATTTTTGGCTTTTGGGTGCGGTTGGCATTGGCTCGATGAAGCAGTTTGCAATGAAATAGTACCACATCACCTCGCGTTAGTGTTGTGGAGACCTTTGTTTCTATAAGTGACATATTTTTAGGATGATCCGTACGAAAATACTCTTTATTGTCAAACTGATCTGCTTCAAAAGAGAGCTTGTGGCTTTTGGGGATAAATTCTAATACCCCATTATGCTCATCCTCTTGGTCAAGGGCAAGCCAGACACTAAGTAAATTGTCATCACTGTAGTGCCAGTAGCGTCGATCTTGATGCCACGCGGTGGGGGTACTGTAGTGGGGCATTTTGGTCATAATAGAGTTGTGGTGAGCAATGGTAATGGCAACACGATCATTAAGCAGTTGTTGCAAAATGGGGCGAATCTCTGGGTTTTCCATCCAGTTCTTAAAGAGAATATCCCGATGGTAAACCTGTCGGAGCCTTCGAATGGTGGTCTCTTGTTCGATGGCAATACTCTGATAATCTTTGACCTCACTGCGGTAGTATTTAGATTTTTGATGGTAGCCCAGTTCCGTCTCGATGGGTTCAATCTTATGTTTAAGATGTACTTGAGCAACATCGAGAATGGCTTGGGTATTGAGGTGTTTGGCAAATCCTCGCAGGATCAAAAAACCATTATCTTGAAAAGATTGGTACTGTTCATCGGTGAGCAACATAAGATTCCCTTTTGATTAAAATATAGATAGATTATAACCAAAAAGAGGTAGGGATCAAAATGCTTTGAGTAAGGTTTTTGATCCCTTAATGGTTTAAAATGATTCTAAAATACTATTAATGGTATTTTGATCGATGGAGATGGGTGCCATACGAGCGGTTTGTACGCTATAGGTGATAAGGGGCAAAGAGCATCCATCACCACTGCCCCAGCTACCTATAACTGCTCCTGTACTTCCGATACCTCCCCAGCCACCACCACGGTTGACTCTAATAAATCTATAAATTTCAGGAGACCATTGTTGATTTATAAGCTGTTTTATCTCCTCTTTATCACTACTTTCAAAGAGTACTTTTCCTTCCCATACACCTGTTGTATCATCATTACTGTAGAGATTTTCATCTTTGAATAAGGATGTCTCTTTGATGATCCAATCACTGTTTGGTTCTCTGTTAAGTAGATAGAAACCTTGGAACTCTCTTGTATAAAGTAATTTTGACTCTCCATTGGTTGTGGTATAGACTTTAAATTTTAATCCTGCTACTTCTCCTGCACAGTTGTAGACATAATAAAATGCTAAGGTTGCTGTGGTATCTCTCTCTTTTGTCACCGTAGCATCAACTGCCACACTTTTTTCTTTTCCAATGACTCCTTTATAGACAACGGTAATGTGATGATTGATAAGTTTCTCTTTTTGATCTTGGTTAAGTTCATCAATAATCTCTACTTCATTAGGTGCTAAATCTTGACTAAGTTTATGAGGCTCTTCAAGTAGAGCATGACGCACCCCCTCTTCATCATCCCAATAGATCTGTATCTCTCCATCTATGGTAGATAAATCATTACGTTGTGTATACTCTTTTTTGAAGGTAATGGTATCGGTCTCTTTTACCCTATTGGGATTGGAGATATTTTTAACCACTATACCATCGTTGGTTACTTTTACTTCGATTTGTCCTCTAAAAAAATACTCTACAAATCCTTTGGCATTGGCTATAGCACGACGAACCAGAAAGGCTCCATTCTCTTCTAATACACTATTGTCTCCATCAAAAGAGGCGGTTATGGGAGGAATTAAGTTGGTCAAGTCATTGAGTAGGTCTAACAATTTACTGTTTAAATGAATGGCTAATTTTTGACCATTTTCTTTGGAGATATAATAACCTTTTGTTAGCCCATATTCAAGCTGTTGTAGCTCTCCTAAGATTACATCATTTGCATTGGGATGGGTCGCATTATTATCATAAGATTTTAGGGGTAGTGCCGTATTTTCTGTCACAAAATGTGTAGAGGTATAGGTAGCTTCTGTGATCATATACTCAGCAAAATTATCATATTTATTTATCTCGTTTACTGCTCCTATATTTAGATGGTCTCTTATACTATTTTCTCGAACATAAAAACCAATATCCTCTGTACCCTTTTCTCCGCCTCGCATATACTTTTCTAACGGTTCATGAAAAGGATGAGAGTCATCTCGGGTATGTGCAGGAACATTCATGTCATTGACCATGTGCAAGATAAATCCCACAGAAACCAACATCATAGCTTCCCACATATTTCTCCTCTCGGGAGATGCTTCACTAAAAGCCATATCATAATACAAGATCGCTTGTTCATAGTTATAACTGTTTCTCCAACCAAATGTTGTCCACTGCAAGGCATTGACCCGTCGTCCAAATCCAATGGTAAGTCCTTTTCCTCCATGTTGTGGGTCATAAAAGTGATTATTAAATCTTCCATCTCCAGAGAAGAGTCCATCTGAATACATAGAGTCTTCTAAAATAGAACCTGCTTCTATGATATCTTGATAATTATACGCTCCATTAAAGGTTTGATTCCAATCGGATACTCCATCACTCTGTTGTTTTTTATGGTCAATGTAATCAAAATATGTATACGATCCATAACCAGAGAACTTTTCATCAGCATAAGTGTGATGAGCAATATTGGTATTTTTTACAAAAGTATTTAGATTACTCTTTTCTTCTTTAAGTAGATCCAAAGTTTCTTTGTCTATTGCTCTATGGGTATTAATCTCCCAAGCATTTAAAATGCTCATTGTTAAAATTATTATTGTTATTACTTTGTTCATTATCTCTTTCCTATCTCTTTATTGTTTAAAGTTTGAACATAAAAGTCCTGTATGGCATCTACATCCAGATGTAGGCTTACTGCTATACGCAGGTTCTATTCTGTTTGATTTTTCTGAATACTCCATACCCCACATAGAGCTAGAACGACCTTTTTCAATACCAAAACTTGCTCTACCTCTCTTTAGTTTATCGGGATTTTTGTCGTCATCAACAAAGGTTCCCTCATACCAAAAGTTATATCTATGATGATTGATTTCAACTAGACATTTCTCTTTTATATCTATGTATTTTTTGTTGTATGTAGTCGTTCTTTGGTTTATATCCCTTTTACAGTTTTTTAATTCATAGGGTAAATCTTTTAATTCTAAAATAGAGAGAGGAAAATATCCTTGTTCCATAATTTTCTCTCCTATTGCATACTCAATCGTCCGTCCATTCCAAATAACATCCCAATCGGCACTGCAAATCATCATTCGAGCAATAATATAAATTGCTAAAAGAATAAATGGAAATAGTAAAATGTTAAAGAAAGTTTTCATCAGCTATTCCTTAATAGATAAATCGAATCATCCAGAAGCGACCTCTATTTTGTTGTTGGTTAACCGTATTCATCTCAAAACCACCTGCATAGGTCTCTCCATCTATCTCATATTTGATTTTAACACTGGCTTCTGATGCACTATGATAGACCCATTGCCATTCAATAATATGACGGTAGATATTTTTAAAAAGTGCTAGCGTATCTTCGTTGTGGTAGATGGCATCGATAACTCTTTGATTTTTTGCCAAAAGTAACTCTACCTCTTTTCTATCATCTGCTAAAAGTGATGCAACAAACTTCTTGGCAATAACAATGGGTTCTGTTTGAGGTGGGTCATTTTGTTCACTCTCTTTTTTAACTTCTAGACTCAAGGCAAAATAGTCACTGCTAAAGAGCAGTCCATCATGAGTTCGAATGGTCACTCTAGGTTGATATACTCCCTCTTTGATGAGTGTTAAACTAAAATGTCCATTATCGTTTACCTCATCTATAATGCCATCTCGATTAATATCAAGTAGATACTCAGTTGCATCTAATGATGTATCGATGGTAATATTGGTTTCAAGTATCTCAATAGCAGAATATTTTGTAGCATGCATTTGGATAGGTAGGGTGCTATTGAGATCTGTTGAAATGGTGAAAAGCTTAGAAGTCTCTACTCCTTTATCCGAAGTAGCAGTGAGGTTGATCTCATTAGAGCCCTTGGTTAAAGGGATGCTATAAACATAAAAGGTATCTCCATTTTTTATGCCTTTAATGGGGATTTTTTTGTTCTCTTTCTCTATCAAGGTTTGATTAATGGCGATCAATTCATGGGTGTTTTGGCTATTTAATTCCAATGTGATTTCAGGGTATTCAATGGTTTTTTTGAGTGATTGGTTATTTTCCTTGGAGATTGTTATGATAGGAGAAGAGATATTTTCTTCTTGATTGGAGCTACTATTTAATTCTGTAGAGCTAATATTTATTTCTTGATTGGGGAGATTGGATGGGTTAGTATTTGAGGTTTCATTTAATTCACTAGAGGAGCTAGGCTCCTCTTGATTTGGGATTACAGAGAGGTTGATGTCTGAAGTATTGTTTGATTCAATTGTGTTGTTTTGATCTTTGGGGGTTCGAAAAGCCTTGGTGATGCTTGGAGCAGAATCTCCTTGGACATTGTAAGCAAAAAGACGAATAAAGTAAAGTTTTCCTGCATTTAACCCTTGAAGGTTAACATATTGATAGTGACCCGAAGCTTTTTTGGCAGGGATCTGATCCATTAGCACATTTCCTGAGAGATCTTCAATTCTAAACCCCTCTTCATTATCTGCATTATCAAGAAAACTCACGCGTACGCTGTTGGGGGTCTCCTTGTATACCGCAATATTGGTGGGTCGGTTTGGTGTGCCTTCTTTTGTTGCTGGTGGTGCTTTAATGGTTCTAAAAGATTTTGTTAGTGGTAGAGATTCTCCTTGTGTATTGTAAGCTACAATATTTACAGTATAGAGAGAAGAGGGCTTTAGCCCTATTAGATTGATGTACTGGTACCTTTCTCTTCCTGCTTTGGCAGGTGCTGTTCCAATAACTACCCCTTGATGATAGACAATAAATCCCTTTTCATTATCCGCATTGTCTAGAAAACTTAGGCGAATCGAATCCTCTGTAATGTTATAAACTCCTGCATTTGTAGGAGCAAGGGGGATCTCTGTTGCCATAATAAAGTTGTTGAAGATCAATAGTGTTGTTAATGGTTTAAAAATCAATTTCCATCTCATTTTTTATTCCCTTTTTTAATTGTTTATTTTAAAAGATAAATTCTATCGAGATAGGACTTGGTGGGATATAATATTAAAATATTAAAATAGTTTTTTCTTATTATATTAAGTTGTTTTAAGTTTAAACTCTTAAAATATATTAAAGGAGATCGCATGAAAAAGTTTTTTTTGGCATTGAGCATGCTTTATGTTGTAACGTTTATCAATTGTGGTGGTGGATCCTCTACCGAGGCAAAAGAGCTTTTGGAAAAGATTCTAAGGGTTGTGGGGATTCCTTATAATATAGTTATGAATATCTGTCAAGATGGCAATGGCAATGGTATCTGTGAAGATTTTGAGTTACAAACCAAAGTAACATTAAATTCAGGCGATACGCTTATGGATATTTGGACAAAGATTACATTAACAGACGATGGTCAATATTTTTTGCAGACAAGGGATCCTGCATTACCTATTTTATTAGAACTTCAAGATGGGGATCATGTTTATTATGATGAGGGAAGATTTACGATACCTTTTGAAGGCTTTAAGAGATATGAACAAAATGAAACCAAAGAGTTATCTATTCTTTCAGCAATGGTAGATAAAGACTATTTTATGGATAGTGATCTTGTTGGGATTCGAAATTTAGATAATCCTGATGTGCAAGATAAGTTTTATCAGAGACTCTTTGAGGCACTAGAAGAGAATCTCAATACATTACGGGGTGTAGACTTTGGTGCACAAGAGAGTATGATTGCCAATTTATCTGAAATGGCAACGAGGTTACTAGATAATGGTGTAACGGATACTTTACCTTATGAGTTAAATCAATGTGGTACGGATATGGGCTGTGTGGATAGTCGACTTGAGTTACTCTATCGTACTCTGCTGATATCAGAAGAGGAGGCACGGAGTATTAAGGAGAGTTATCCTACACAAGAGGGCATTCAAAAAGAGTCTATTGTTGGGTCATGGTATATGGGAGATGCAACACAAGAGGATAATATTGTTGTCTTAACTTTCTTTGGTAATGGAAGTTATCTCTTGTTACAAGATGGCAAAACCCCTGATGAGGACTGTACGCAAGAGGATTGTCATGATGGGATAGAGCGAGGAGTATACACTCTTGATAGTGATGGAAGATTAAAGGTCGATGTCCAAACTGACACCAATGGAGAGTGGGGTTTGAGTCATTCATCGATAACACTTGAAGTAGAGAATAATCAACTAATTATGCACGAAAGAGATGAAGTTTATTCTGCACAGCGGGTAGAAAATATTGAAGATAGTATTGTTGGTTCATGGTATAGTGGAGATGCAACACAGGAGGATAATATTATTTTACTGATCTTTTTTGATAATGGTACGTATGTATTGTTACAAGATGGAAAATCACCTAGTGAGGGGTGCTCTTTGGCGGATTGTCATGATGGTATGGAGCGAGGAGAGTACCGTATTGATAGTGATGGAAATCTAAGGGTAAATGTTCAAACCGATACCAATGGCGAGTGGGGTTTGAGCCATTCAGATATGAGTGTTCAGGTAGATAACAATACTTTGGTGATGAAGGAAGATGGTGAGATTGTTCTTCAAGCTCTACGTATAAATTAAAGGAGGTATAATACTCCCAATAGAAACAATACCTCTAGTTGGAGGTATTGAATAGTTGCTTATGCTTTTTTACTTTTATTTTTTTGCTTAAATATCTTAAGAATTTATTCATACAAAATAATAAAAATAAACTTTTGAAATAATTTTTTTATATTTTATAAAAAAAAATTAAATTATAAATAAATTTATTTGATTATAATAGATCTATATGGAAAACTTTTTCTGTGGTAGGCAAAATCTAATTGGCTTAAGAGTAAAGGGGCTAATAATGAATCGGGTAACAAAATCTACACTTATTATTTCAATTATTTTTCTATTTATAAGTTGCAATAAACCAACGCAAGGTGTGAGTATAGCATTTGAGGAGTTAGGGGGTGAAGTTGGGCATAAAAATGGTTATGCTACAACAGCGTATCGAAGTTCTGTATCGGTTAGTGGGTTGGGACAGAATCAAATTGTTGGGAGTATTTTAACTGTTCCTGGGCAAAATATTCCAGATACCTACTCGATCCCTATCATTACAGGATGTTCAAAGGTAGCAGTTACTGAGTATGCTACAGAGGCAACCCAAAAAGATGTTCGAAATGTACGGGATGCTTTGGATACGTTAGTTCAGTACAGTACAACATTAGCACTTCTTGAAGCTGAGCAACTTATTTTGGGTGAATGGATGGATAAATTGCATTCAATTAAAGATCAAACGAAAGAGGCAAATCAAATAAAAGAGACGATTATTCGTCTTTATGAGCTACAGGGCATAACCAAGGAGCATAACATCTCTGAGATATTTAGAGCATTAGAGCTTCCAAAGCAAGCATTTAGTCGAGATATTACAGAGATAAATAAAGAGATTGCTTTAACAAAGCATCACCTTCAAAAGGCGAGAGAAAAAAGTGGTCTAGTAATCACCAATTGGAGTCGAGTGCAAGAGGGGAATGGAAGTGTGGCACTTGGAGCAATTAGCAGTGGTTCAAGCAGTATGAAAAAGAGACGAGGTGGATACTTGATTTTAGCAGGTATTCGTATCGAGTCGTTATGGTTAGGGGATGATTTTGCCATGTATATCTCTCAAAGAAAAGAGCATGCTTTAACAGGTTCGGACTCTATTTTATCTCCGTATGGTTTTATTGTTACTTTTTCAATCTCAGCAAAATATCGAGCCTATTCAGAGTCGTTAGACTACAAAAAAGTTCTCTCCTCAAAGCTAAATGCTCAGATATCAGAACTCTCAAAGTTGGTTGGAAAAGATTATCGAACCTATCTAAAAGAGTACTCTTTACGTCTTTCTAAAAGTATAGATAATGCTGTTCGTAGTGCCAATAGTGGTTTTTTATCCAGTCCTAAAAAGCAACTTTTTGAGTATCGTTTTGTCAAAGATAAAGCCTTTGCTCAATCGATGATTGCATCTTATCAACGTTCGAATGGATATCTTCCTGTTTATGCGGTTCGAAGTAATATAGCTGATTTAAAAAAGTATATCAATAATGTTCCTGAAGCATTTCAGTATGAGTGCCGTCTCTATCAGGGAATTGATGGTAGATTCTATAATTATAAAAGTAGTAAAGAGGAGAATCGTTCAAAACCATGTTCTTTGGAAAACTGTTCTCTTGTAGATCTTGAAAATCCTATTGGTATCTTGAATAGATAAGAGTAGGGGAGTGTCTAATAAACCACCCCACTCATATACCCCACAACTCTTTGGGTGTCGCCACTGGCATCGGCACTGGTTCTATAGTCTAAGATTTGGCTCTTTAAACCCAGCTCATTACTGCTTTTGATGAGTGCTTTTATGCCCAGCACTCCACACGCTTCGCACCCTTGGTTTAGCGTGGTGTTGTCTAGTTTTTTTACCCCTTCTAAGCAGATGGCATCTAAGGCATTTGCCTCTTTTAGATTGTAGAAGTGACTCAAATCGGTACTGATAACCACAGAGGTCTCTTTATCTTTTAAAAGACAGCTGATAATTTTAGAGAGAGCCTCATAGGAGGTTTTTCCGTAGATAAGCTCAACCACTTTAACATGGGGTTGATAGTGGGCAATAAAGGGCATTTGGGTCTCGGTGCTGTGCTCTTTTTGGTGTGCCTCTTTGATGAACTCTAAACCAAACTTCTCATCGAGTTTTTCTAAAAATTTTCGCTCTATTGTTAGGTTACCTAATGGGGTTTGATACTCATCAAAAAAGCTTCCACTTACCCCCTCAAAATAAACATGATGACTTGGACCAATAACCACGATACGTTGAACCTTGCGTTGGGCTAGAAGTTTGTGGGCAAGGTTGGCACTAAAGCCACTGTAGATGTACCCTGCATGGGGGCTAATAATCGCTTTTGGGCTAATATTGGGTAGGGTTTTGTTAAGCTTTGCTTCCCATTGGTTAAAGGTGTTGATGTAGCGTTCTAGCTCCTTTGGCTCTTTGGGGTAGAAGCTTCCCATATTTCCTGCGATACGTAGACTCATTTCCAGACTCCTTCTATGGTGGTGTTACACTTAGGGCATCTGCCCTGATTGATGATGTTTTTGCTTACCCTAAAGCCCACACGCTCAATTAGAACTTCTTGACATGAGGGGCAGAGGGTTGGGTTCTCTTTGCCGATGTTACCCATGTAGATGTGGTTTAATCCAGCCTCTTTACCTAGGGCATAGGCGTTCTCTAGTGAGGTTAAAGGGGTTGGCTCTTTATGACGCTCTTTGTAGTTTGGGTAGAAGGCACTAATGTGCCAAGGGGTATTGACCCCTAACTCTTGGGCAATAAAGGTAGCAATTTGGCGTAGCTCCTCTTGGCTGTCGTTTTGGTTGGGAACAATGAGGGTGGTTACCTCGAGCCAAAAGCCTCTTTTTTTAATGGTTCTTAGGCTCTTTAGTACGCCCTCTAGGGAACCTTTGAGGTGCTTTTTGTAGTAGTCACTCTGAAAGCTTTTGAGGTCAATATTAAACGCATCAATAACCCCTACCATATCTTCTAAAATTTCAGGTGACTCAAAACCGTTGCTTACAAAGATATTTTTAATGCCCTCTTGCTTAGCAAGAAGTGCCACATCTTTAGCAAAAGGGTAGAAGATGGTGGGTTCATTGTAGGTGTAGGAGATGCTTTGGCAGTGATGCTCTTTAGCAAGTTTAACCAGTTGTTTGGGAGTAACATTTTGAGCATTTGAGGCATCGGATGTTTGTGAGATTTGCCAGTTTTGACAAAATGGACACTTAAAGTTACACCCCACCGTTCCAATGGAGAGCGACATACTACTAGGCAGAAAGTGGTAGAGGGGCTTTTTTTCGATGGGGTCAATGTTAATAGCACTCACCTTGCCATAGACAAGGTTTTCTAAGATGCCTTTTTTATTTTTGTTGACTCCACAAATGCCTGTTTGTCCCTCTTTGAGTTGGCAGTAGTGTTGACAGAGCAGACAGGTGATGCTGTTGGCATTTTGTTTGAAAAAGGGGTTGGGGTGACTCATGACTCATCCTTAATCTTTAGGGCTTCGTAGGTGTAGATGGTGGGATGAAGGGTTAGGCAGTTTGGCATGAGTCCAGCCTTTTGACACAAAGAGCTAAAAAACGCCTCAAAGGTCTCTATCTGCTTCCAAACACTTGGTAGGTAGGTGGCTTGGTAGTGGTTGTACTTAATAATAACGCCATCTTGCCCTACACGAATTTTACGCTTTAAGTCGGCTTCATCTTTATACTCAAGCAGTTTTGGTTCAGTAAGGAGTGACAGCTCTACCTCTAGGCTAGATAACTCCTCTTGGGTAATGGGCTTAAAACGGGGGTCGCGAAGGGCTGCTGACTTGGCATTGGCAATGGTGTCTTCAAGCAGACTCTGGTGGGCAATAATGGAGCCAATACAGCCTCGTAGATGATGCTCTTTATTGATGGTTACAAAAACGGCTCCTTTGTTGGCTAGCCATGGATGCTCTTTTAGGAGTTGTGTTTTGTCGATAATTTTCTTTTCCAATACCGCTTCACTTATGGCATCTTTGGCAAGTTGTAGTAGAGTTTTTTGTTGCTCTTTTTTCATCATTTTCCCCTTTTTTAGAAATTTTATTAGCATAACATAATTTTAAACAGAAATGAGCTACTCTGGTAGCATTTTTGTTGTTTTTGGATTAAAAAATCAGGGGATAGAAGCCCAAAAAATAGTCCTTTCTTCTTGTCCAAGTCAACTCTTTCCATAAGCATGATACTATTAGAAAAAAACAAAGGTATTGTATGAATTTTAAATATTTTTTTGTCACCTCTCTGCTGATTAGCTCTCTTAATGCAGATGTTTTAGGGGAGGTACTAGACAAGAGTAAAGCTCTTTATCATGGGGTCAAAGATAAAGGAGCAGCGGTCTATCACCACATTACCAAAGAGGAGTCGGATGAAGAGCGACGAACACGCGAGTTTGAGGAGGTCTGGAATCGTGTCCGAGGTAAACTGGTCAAAGGCTCCGAGCTCTACAGCGAAAAAGAGAATGCTCCTGAATCGACCCTCTTTTTTGGTACCGATAAAGCAGATATTCAAGAGGATATTGATGATCTACTCAATGATATTATTGCCCTCCTGCTCAACGATGATCTCTTGGCGTACCAAGAGGAGATTGAAGATCTTAATGCCAAAATTGCGAAAGATGAGATCAAACTAGCAGAGTATAAAGAGGAGCGGGTAGGGGCTCCGCTCAAGAGCATGGTACATACCACCAAAGCGGGGTATGATGAGAAGATTAAAAATACCCAAGATGAGATCACTATCTATAAGAACCGTATCAAGATGGTCGAGCGTCACCTTGGTGAACAGTTTGCACAGCTTGGGGTACACCTGAGTGAAGATCAGATCGAAGTGTTGCTCTCTCGGGCAGATGGAAACGATATTATAGAGATGACGCTTTTAATTGATGTGCTTAAGCAGATTACCGATCAGATCTTAACCCTGATGCACGAGAGTGGAGAGGATCTGCTCCAAGCCAAGCGTTACTATGGGATGCATTTGGTCTCACTTGCACTGGTGGTACACCTCCAACAGCTCTATATCGATCGGGTTAATGGGGTCTATTTGCCCAAAATCGACCAGATTATTGCCAAGGCTTCCGAGATGATGGAGCGTACCGACCGCTTGATGGACAGCGAGCAAGACCATAATCGTTTGGCGATCTATGAAAGCAACTACAAGGCACAAAAGTTTACCAAAAAGGTTGCCACACTCTACCGTAGTGAGTTAATTAACTCTCGAAGCCGAATGGAAGTTGCCATGCGAGAGACACAGAAGAATTTGCAAGTAGCAGAGAATACCTTTGCTACAGTTTCATTAAGTTCAGGGCTCTATAATTTGATTGCACAGAGTCAAATGATGTTCGATAAGATCAGCCGTATTCAGATGCCCCAGATTGTGCCCTTTGAGAATCTTCAGATTGAGCAGAAGTACAAAGAGCTCACCAAGCAGATTCGTCAAGAGCGAGGGTAGAGCAGTGCGGTTTATTGTAACTGTTGTACTTTTGGGGGCAATGCTTTTGGGTAATGAGGGAAAACTGCTTTTTTATGGTAACTGCATTGCCTGTCATGGAGAGCTGGGCAAGCAGGCGGCTCCTCCTCTGCAAGAGGTCAAAGGGTACTATCTGTTAAAATATCCCAAAAAAGAGGCATTTGTGGATGCGATGTCCAGATGGCTTCTTGCTCCGAACGAGGAGCATGCCTTGCATAAAGAGGCGATTGCCAAATACAAGCTTATGCCCTATCTTGCCATTGATAAAGAGACCTTACGCTCCATTGCAACATATATTTATGACTCCAATGATTTTGGGGTGGCCGATGGGATTAAGCACTAAATCGTGCTAGATAAGAGGGGCTCTAGAGGGATCTTTTGGGCTTATTTTTTAATAAAATAACAAATTTTAATATTATTAAAGTATAAATTTAACATATTATGTTAAAATTTTATTAAATTGTTATTTTGTATTAAAAAAAGGATGAGCCATGAGAGCAGAGATTTATGAGAGTGAGATCTATCAAGAGCATCTAGCAAAACAGAGAGGGATTGTCGCCTATGAGAGCCTCTGGCTTTCGGGGTTGACCTATCGGTGTGACTTTTTGCAAAAACGCTATACATGGCAAGAGGCAAAAGCCTATATTTCGGAACTGAATAAAAAAACTTCTCATCGTTGGCGGTTTCCTACTTTGCGTGAATTGGAGCGTCTTTTAACCCCAGCACCCCATCAGAATCTACGGGGAGATCGACACCATATTATTAAACGTTTTGTAGACTTTATGCCCCAAGAGAGTCTCTTCTGGAGTGCAACAGAAGAGAACAGCATGGGGGCATGGGTGGTTGATTTTAGCCAAGGTTACTACTGTGTGCGGGATAAAAGCACACAACAATATTTAATAGTTGTCTCTGATAGTAAAATAGCTTAAAAATCATAACTAGAGCGAAAGTAGAGCCGTTGAAGGGTGTGGTTGCTGTTGTCTTGGAGTTGACGGTTGGCATCGATGTATTCAAGAGCAAAGAGCAGACGCTTAATCGGTGAGTATCCCACCCCAAGATGCACCGAGTAGGAGGATTGATCGAGTGTTGGCTCTTTTAGGATGTTGTCCGTTTTAATTGCACCATAGGCGATATTGAGTCGTAGCTTGGGGTTTAGCCAATGTTCATAGGCAATATCTCCACCCCATGAGCGTTGGGCATGGAGGGTTTGATCTTCGGTCAGTACCGCATCGGGGAAAAAACCTGTTGCCAGATAGCGTCCTATTCCTTCGCCTCCTCTTAAGCCCATGGAGAGGGTATTGTTTTGGTAGGTATGCAGATGTGCCGTAAAGTTAAGACCATACCCAAAGGTCGATGCCTCTTGGGTGGATCCATCTTCTTGGTTGATACGAATCTCTCTGCCGAGTAGAGAGAGGGAGTAGGCGTATTGGGGTTGGTAATAATCGTACCGTACAATCAGATCGGGGAGTTGGTCATCATTGATGGTTGATTTTTCTGCGTTATCAAAAAGAATAAGTGACTCAGGCTCCTCTAAAGAGAGCCCAAGTGTGCCGTGAGGGAACTTTTTTTTGTAGGCAATAAGGGGTTGACGCATAAGAATATTATCTACAGGTGCCAGTAGTGTATGGGGTTTTGAGGTTCCTAAAAAGAGTGAATTGGTCTGCCCTATAGTCCAGTTGTTATAGATCATGTAGGCGTGACGTATACGGGGGTTGTGGGAGTTGGTGTTCTTTTCGGTTCCGCTACTTCCCCAGAGATCAAACTCCAAAAGGGTCATGATGGGTTGCCCTTTGGCTTGTTGGGTTCGGGTTTTGATCCAAAATCGACTGTTGCGTGCGGTAAGGCTAAGTTCGTCTGATTCCCCTTGAGGGTCAATGGGGATATAGCTCGCACCAAAGAATTGATCGTTGCTGTTGCTGCCTCCATCTTTGCCGTTGGCATCGGAGAGATAGATACTATCAAGGGTAATACGCCCACCTAAAAACATGGTGGTCTCCATAGAGCTTAGTCGCAGGGTACCCTGCGAATTTTTTGCAGATTCTAGTTGTGTAATACGGTTTTTTAGTGTTTCTATTTCGCTTTGTGGATCTGCTCCGAAAAGAAGAGCCGAGAGCAAGAGGATAAGGCGAAAGGATTTATCGTAAACTGGCATGACAGGCACTACAGGTGGACTCTATCTGGTTGAGTGTCTTGGCAATGGACTCGGTTTGATAGGTAAGGACAAGTCTTTTAAGCTCTTGAGACTCTTGTTGGAGTTGTTGGGCAAAGGTGTTGAACTTCTCTTGTTCTTTTGGGCTAAAGTGGAGGTTTTTCATCTTTTGTAACGCTTGAGTATTTTCGATCAGACGATCAACAAGGGGGATAATCTCCTGAGTATACTCAATACGTTGTTCATCTCGGTCGAGTTCACTCTGAAAATGGTCATAGATGAGGTTATCAAATTTTTGCATAATAATACGAAGTTGTTGCGTCTCTTGAGCATGGATCGCAGAGGCATCTTGCGGTGAGACTTTTTGGGATGGGCTACACCCTTGAAGTAAGATCATCAATACCATTAGAATCGGGTAGGGTTGTCTCATCATGGATCCTTTTTGCTGGAGTGCATTATAGTACAGAGTCACTTAATTTTTTTCTCACTTCAGAGAATAGTTTTATATTTTTAAAATTTCATAAAAACTTTATAAATGGACGTTATAATACTCCTTTATACCAAAGGGGGCATGATGCAGATATTGATTGTGGATGATAATCAGGAGATGCTTTTTGGGCTAGAGCGACTGCTTAATGAGGCAAAGTTTAATACCCATACCGCCTCGACGCTTGCTCAAGCTCAAGAGGCACTTGATCGGTATGAGTATGATCTTATTGTTCTGGATTGGATGTTACCTGATGGTTCAGGAGTCGCTTTTCTAAAAGCGTTACGTCAAGCCTATCTGGTGACACCTGTGTTGTTGCTCTCTTCTAAGTCCGAGGTCGAGGAGCGGGTGGAGGCACTGGATGGAGGGGCAGATGACTATCTAGGAAAACCCTTTTCTAATATTGAACTTTTAGCACGTATTCGGGCACTCTTGCGTCGTGAGAGCACATTGAAGCGATCGGAGATCTCTTTAGGGAGACTGCATGTGGATCTTGCGACCCATAAAGTAACCATCGATAATCAACCCATCTCTTTAACCAAAAAGGAGTTTCAGCTTTTGGAGTTGTTGCTTCTTAATCAAAATGTGGTCTTAACCCGTTATCAGATTAATGACCACCTTACCCATGATTTTGATGCCCTAAAGAGCAGTAATCTGGTCGATGCCCACATTAAAAACCTGCGTAAAAAGTTTGGCGACGCTTCAGAGATGATCGAGACCGTACGGGGAGTAGGCTTTCGAATTAGAGCGACGCAAACGTAAAGATGGCTAGAGAGCCGTAACCTTCGCCTTTGCTCTGAATGGTAATCTCTCCATTGATAAGGTGTGCAACTTTTTGACTAAGAGCAAGTCCCAAGCCTGTAGAGTGTTTGATCTCTTTGGTATGGGCTTGATAGAACTCACAAAAGAGGGATGCTTGTTTCTCTGGGGCGATACCAATACCTGTATCTTGGATGCTAAGTTGCATCCTCTTCTCTTCTATTTTTAATCGAATAGAAATATGCCCTTTATCCGTAAACTTAATGGCATTGGAGAGGAGGTTAAGCACCACCTGTTTAAAGAGGTTAATATCACTAGTGATAAGGGGTGTACGCTCAGGTAGATGCTGATAGAGTTGTAAGCCCTTCTCTTGGATAAGCGGTTCAACCATCTCGATCATCTCTACAATAACTGCCTTAGGATCCATGGGCACAGGGGTAAGGGTCATGGTATTGGATTCGAGTTTAGAGAGTTGTAAGAGGGCATTAATCATCGAGAGAAGATGAGATGAGGCATTCTCTATGCGTCCTAGCATCTCGATCTCATCATCCCCAAGTTTGGGGCTAATGATAAGGTGTTGAGTGAGGTTAAGAATCGAGCCCAAAGGGGTACGTAGCTCGTGTGACATGGTCGATAGAAAGGTTCGTTTGAGTTCCAAAATCTCTTGGGTATGTTCAAGCAGTTGAATCTGTTTTTGGGAGAGTCGCCAGATGACCAAGAGGGTTGCAAGCAGAGAAAAGAGTGATCCAACCAATAAAATACGCTCAATCTGTTCAAGACTCTCTAGGGCATACTCTTTGGCATAGGAGAGGTGCAGACTCCAGCCGTGGAGTTTTCCTTTGAGGGGTTGGGTTACCATAATGGTGTTGGAGGCTTGATGGGTCGGGAAAAGCTTAGGGTAGAGAGGATGGGTTAACCAGAGTCTCTGATGGGGATTATTGACATGGAGTCGAGTGAGGTTTTGGAGTGGGTAGTAGAGCAGAAGGTTACCGAGTTTTCGATTAGAATCAAACGAGGCATGAATGGGAACTTTAAAGAGCAGTGCATTAGGGGTAGACTCTTTTGTAGATCGGGCAATGATTTTTCCTTTTTGGTTCTCTACGCTTAAGGTTACTGATTCTCCAATATCTTTGGCTTTTTTCTCTAAAACAATGGCGATGCGTTTGTCGATATCTCCCGAGAGAATGTCATCCATGATCTCTAGACTCGAGAGAAACTCCATCTCTCGTTGAAGTCGCTCCATACGGTTAGCAAGCAGTTTGGCATCGATCTCTAGTTGGTATTGCAGGTTCTCACGCTCTTTTTGAAGCAGAACATTGGACTCAAACTTCCAGATATAAAGGAGAGTACCAAGCTGGATTAAGAGGATAAAGAGCAACATGGTAATGAGGATTTTGTAGGTGTTAGAGAGGTTGTGCCAGCGTTGTATCATGGAGCTCCTTTAATTCGTATACTTACGATTATAACCAAAGAGAGCCCTTAGCTCTCTTGGTCGATGGGTTAATCGCCATCGGGTCCATTATCAAATCGTAGCGTAAAACCACCTCATTTATGGGGTGGATATAAGCTACATTCGCAAAGCGAATATTAGTCAGGTGTTCTTTGTTGCTCAATATATTGTTTCACTATTTCAAGTGGAGCACCACCAACACTACCTGCAAAATAGCTTCTGTGCTTACCAAAATATCTCTCTTTAATGTCAGGCATATCTCTTCTGATGAGACGACTAGAACGTCCTTTTAGGTTGTTTACAATTTTAGAGATAGACCATTTTGGTGGGTACTGAATAAGTAGATGAACATGGTCAACTGATGTGGCTACACTAAATTCAAAGTTATCAATACCCACAGAGGGTTAAAATTGAAGGCAATAAGGTATTTTTACCTAAAGTTGGTTGGGTAAAATGTAAAGGACTTAGAAAAGAGTTTGTAGGTAAAATTAAAACGGTCACAGTAAGCAAGGTTCAAATAATCGTGCTAAAGCAAAAGCTAAAATAGCTAAACAAAATCTCCGTATAGCAAATATGCGTAAAGATTTTTTACATAAACTCTCGCTACAATACGCTGAAAACCAAGGCAACAAAAGGAACCGTTAAAAAGCCCTCTAAAAATGCAAAAGCAAAAAGAGGTCTTAATCGTGTCATTACTCAACAAGGTTGGGGATTGTTCTTTGAGTTGCTTGAATATAAGTTAGTTGAGAGAGGTGGGCAACTCATCAAAGTTGACCCTAAATATACTTCTCAAACTTGTAACGAGTGTGGTCATATCTCCAAAGAGAATAGAAAATCACAAGATAAGTTTGTATGTACTGCTTGTGGGCATCGTGCCAATGCAGATATAAATGCTGCTAAAAACATACTTGTCCGTGGGATACATGGCAATAATGCTTCACTTAAAATAGCTGTTTAGGCTATGGATGAAGAATCCACCTCATTTTATGGGGTGGAGTATCAAGAAGGATTTTAGGGGTTAGGACACTCAAAACGGTAGAGAATTTTAAACCCTTGTTCATGGCTCATATTACCATCATTATACCCAATGGAGGGGTGCACCGTATTAAGATAAGAGAGAAGCATTGGAGTTGATTTGATGATCTTCGGAGGACGTTTACCTTGGTAGTAGGCTTTTCGCCAGTAGCGTTCTAGACTCTCTTGGCTCTTATGGAGAATCACTCGCTCAAAACATTGTCGAAATGGGTGGTTAAAGGGGTGGTTCATCACCAGAATCTTCTGTGCTTCTATGGTGGGTTGTTTGGCTAAAAATATGGCACGGATCTCATGGGGGGTAAGGGATGATCTAGGGAAGTCTTTGTTCCCTAGAATCAATAGCTCATAGGCATGTAAGGGAAACAGTAAAAGGGGCAGAAGCAAGACTTTTTTAACCATTAGAACATCACCGAAAAAGAGGAGATAAAGCGACTTAGTGGGAGTTTGGTATGATAGAGATACTCCCCCTTGATGGTGAGATGTCCTGTCGGGCGGTAGCTGTAGCCAATCAGTAGGGTCTGCTCTTGGATATGCCGTTGTAGTGGATCTTGGTAGCCTTCTACTCGGAGTGTTGCATCATGCTTTTCATGAAGGTGCCATGTGGATTGAATATAGCCACTGTAGGGTTGAGAGGCACTGTTGGAGCGTTTTTGGGTGAAGAGTTCTGCTTGTATGTTTACCAACTCTCCATCATATTCACTACCTACCCCAAAATAGTATCGATTCTCTTGGATGTTGTGTTCTTGATAGATCCCTCCTGCCATACGCCAAGAGATCAGATCATAGGGATAGAAGAGCGAGATGGCAAAATGTTGATCACTCTGAATGGACTCATCGGCTTCCCCAATATCGGGATTGTTCTGAAGGGTAAAAGAGAGCGTTGCATCATTAGGAAAATGGTTAATGTACTGAATACCTGTTGTTGATCGAGGAAAGAGATACTCCACCATATGGGGATAGGTGGTGGTCGATTGGATAAACTTTACAGGGGCTTGGTTGTAGTAACCAATATCCGAATTAAATCGCCCTACAATGATAGAGCTACTATCGTTGAGCAGATAGCTGAGTTGAAAACGCTCTAGATTCAGACGCATATCGTATGTTTCGAGTTGCTCCTCTTCGAGTGGAAGATGTGAGAGCTCAATCTCTCCAAGAAGGTTCCATTTGGCTTCATTGGCAGAGAGGAGTAGGGCAAGATCATCAAAAATAAGTTGATTTTGGTTCTCTTCATTATAGGTGAGATCAAGGTAGCCACCAATATTGAGTGGCGTGTTGGCAAGGTTCCACCCATAATGGGTAGGCTCCTTACCTGTGGCAACAAGAGAGAGGAGGATGAAGAGTGGTAGAGACTGTTTGATCTTCTGTTGCATCCATAACCTTTTAAGCAAATTAGAGCTCTATTTTAGCATATTTTTTTAGCTTAGTCATCATCCTCTTTGTTTTGATTTGGTTGCTAAAAAACGTTATAATGTCTCTTTTTTGGAGCTTTTTTATGAATCATTATCTTTATAAATTTTCAGCCATGACCTCGCCTTGTGAGCTACATATCTATCATACAAATCCTTCGGAGTCTAGGGGGATCGCTTCGAAGGTTTTGACCATGGTTAAATCATTAGAGCGACGGTATAATTTTTATGATCCCAACTCTTTTTTGTCTCAGATCAATCAGAGAAAAATTAAAAAACTTGATCGAGAGAGCATTGATCTTTTGCGTCGATCTAAACTTTTTTATCAAAAAACAGAAGGGGTTTTTGATATTACCATGGGAACCCTGCGTGCTTCACTTGAGCATGAGCACATCCAAAAGCTAGAAGAGGAGCAGGCACGTCTGCGTCCTTTTTTGGGGGTAGAGCATTTTAAGATTCAGCGAAATCAGATCTATTTTGATAACCCGTATACGCAGATTGACCTTGGTGGTTTTGTTAAAGAGTATGCCGTGGATCAAACCGTTAAACTTCTCAAGAGAGAAGGGGTTCGTTCCGCATTGGTTAATTTTGGTGGGGATATCTATGCTTTAGGAAAAAAACCAAATGGAGAAGCTTTCTCGATAGGGATTAAAAACCCATTAAAACCTCAAGAGCATATAATCCATATCGATTTGCAAGATCAAGCTTTGACCACCTCTGCATCCTATGAGCGGTATCATACCATAGAAGGAAAAAACTATTCACATCTTCTTAGTAATGGTGATGCATTACAATCTGAGGTGATCTCTGCTACGGTGATCTCTCCTTCGGTGGTAGAGTCGGGGGTCTTCTCTACAGCCTTGATGATTAGACCCTCGATTGCGGTTTCATTGGAGAAGTATTTAATCAGAAGAGATTTAACCATTCTCTCTTAAGCCAAGGTTACCAGCGACCTTGACCCATACCGTGACCTTGACCCTGTCCTCTTCCTTGACCTCGTCCATGTCCTCCTTGCTCTTTTTGTGGATATTCAGGGTGACAATATTTACTACCTAGAGAACAGCATCCTTGAGAGATTCCGATCTGTTTGAGTCCTCGATCAAATGACCAGTAGTGATTGTAGCTCCCTTTACGTAAGAAGTCATAGGTCTCAATAACATCTTGGGCATTGGCACGTTGTGCTTCTGCGATGTAGCGATTTAGATCATCAATATCGGTCACTTCTACCATACATCCGACCTCTAGAGCATCTTTTTGAGATCGAATCCCTTTATGGTAGAGTTGATCATAGAGAGATTGAATGTGGCTGATTTGATAACGACCTGCTTGTTGAGGAGAGGTAGCAACACCATAGCGTTGTGCCAAGGTTCTAACGGCATCGATGTGTCTAACCTCGGAACGTGATGCAATTTGTGTTAGCTGACGCAAGGGTTGATGGCGATAAATTGCTTCGTAGACCTCTTTGGCAAGACGCTCCTCTTCGTACATATAGGCTAGGGAGCTTTTGACTTGATTATTAATGCTTCCCTGCGGTGTTGAGCTACGCTGAATAGGGGTATTGTTGGTAATGGGTTGATTATGGTATCCTCCACCATAGTAGCCTCTTTGCTGTTCACCTTGTGCGTTATTGACACAGCCCATCATATTAAGTAGTGCAATAAGAATGGTGGATCGTAGTAGATTTTTTTTCATTATAAAATTCCTTGAATAGATCTTTTTTGCAAAAGGATAGCAGAGTAATATTAACTCAATATTACCTCTTCGAGTAATGTTGAGGTAATATATTTATAATATACTTTTATCATAACTATAAGATAAATTGATAATTGGAGCCTTATGATGTATCGTTTGCTACTGCTTGAAGATGATGTGACCCTAGGAAAAAGTTTGAGCAAATATCTACAAAGATCAGGCTATCATGTGGATTGGGCAAAAGATGGAGAGGAGGCACTAACCTTGACCTATGAGCAGACTTATGCCCTCTATCTTTTTGATATCAATGTCCCCCTTATTAATGGTATTGATCTACTTGGAGAGTTAAGAGAAGCCGAGGACTTTACCCCTACGATTATTATCTCTGCACTGACAGATATACAGAGTGTAACCGATGGTTTTATTGCAGGGGCGGATGATTATCTAAAGAAGCCATTTGATCCAGAAGAGCTACTGGTACATATCCGTGCCAAAACAGGGGAGCTTAAAAAACAGATTCATTTTCGTAATTTCGAGATTGATATTCGAGAGAATCAGATCAAAAAAGATCATGAACCGATCTATATTGGTGAGGTACAAAAACGGCTCTTCATCTCACTGGTGCGTCACTATCCTAATCCCGCTACGAAAGAAGAGCTTATGGAGTTGTTGGAAAAACCAACTGATTTGGCGTTACGGGTGAATATCACCAAGATGAAAAAGCTTCTAGGAGTAGAGGTCAAGAGTATCCGAGGCTTAGGCTATAAAATAGCCTAAGTTGTGGTATGCGTTTATGGGTGTCGAGCTACAGGTAAGTTTACTGTACGTTGTTTAAGCGGACGTTTAAAAATACATCCACTCAAAAGTCCCAAAACCACCATGGAAAGAATCAATTTTTTAACCATTTTGTCTCCTTTTATTCAAAATAAAATCCCAATGCTAATGCCAGAGAGTTGTCATAGGAGTAGTCGTCAATCGCATAGGTATACGAGGCAGTAGCAAAGAGATTTTTGGTAAATTGATAACTGTTAAACCACGTTATGCCCTCTTCGGCTTCTCCATCGGGGTAGATAGATCCTGTATAGTTGTATGAGAGTGCGGTATAGAAGTTATCGCTGAGTGCGTAACCTGATCCAAGAGAGAAAGCATGATAGTTCTCATAATCTATGGTATCACTGTCTCCACTGATGGTATATCCATAGTAGCCAAAGAGATCTTGTTTGGATGAGATGCGATAGTTGTAGTTTAGTGAGCCAAAGTAGTCATTGTCTCGTGTCTCATCACTGCTTTGTGTGGTGGTTGTGCTGGTGGTATGGGTATTAAAACGTCCCCCCCCTTGGAGGCGACTCTCTGTAATGCTTGGGGGGGTATCATCATCAACAATTTTAGTCCCTACAGAGAGTTTGAGGGTGCTTTTAGGAAGAGAGAAAGTATAGCCTGTTGAGACATAGATATCATTGTCACTGTCCGAGTTGTCTTCGGTATTACTACTTTTGGTTGTCTGTTGTGTATTGGAGATCGAAAGATCCCAGTGACGATAACGATAGTTAGCATAGAGATCGAGATAGCTCTCATCTTCATACTCTTCATCGGTACGTAGGGTAGTTCCGACCTTAAGGGTTACCGCCCCTCAATAGTGATCTTGCGGTTTTTTTTGGTTTTGGAGTTGTTGAGCCGAACAGCCATGTTTATCCACCAACCCATCAAAGGGGGTATTGGGACATTGGTCAAATTTATCATCGACACCATCAATATCACTATCTTGAAATGCAAATGCCACGCCTGAAAGTAGCATAATCATAAGGGGAACCGTACTGTAACGCATAGTAAATCCTTTATTTAAATTGTATAATATTATTATGAATTGTATATGAATTTTTTATACGTTTTTTATTGATTACGTCCCATACCTCCGTGACCTTTGGCTCCGATACTTTGCATCATGCTTCCAGCTCCTGATCCATCATGGAGCTGTTGTCCCATACCACCACCTTGACTAGGGCGTGTTGCCATCTGTTCACTTTGGTGTGCTAAAAATTCACTTTCATCAACGACCCCATCACCATTGGTATCAAGATCTGCAAGGGTAGGTGCGTTGTCACTGTTTAAGAGCAGTTTTCCAGCTTCACTGTTGGCTGCTTGTCGATCAGCTTGCATGGCATCTAGCTCTTCTTGGGTAATCTTACCATCACCATCTTTATCAATATCACTAAAGGTTGGTGGTGTTACGGCTCCTCCTCCTGCCCCTTGTGCAGCTTGACGTGATGCACTAAATGCCGTACGCTCTTCGGGGGTCATGTTTGCCACACGACTCTGCATCTCTGCTCTAAAATCTGCTTGATCTTCAACCGCTACGGTTCCACGTAGGGCAATTAACTCCTCGGTTGTCATTGATGAAAAATCGGTTGCCATCAACCCAAGGGTCAAAAGACCCATACTCAAAAGTACTCTTTTCATGGTCGATCCTTTTTTAATAAGTCTAAAGGTTAAACCCTTTAGCTACTGTAATGATAGCAAGGGTTTGTTACCTTATTGTTACTTATTGTGATTAGCGACTGATTCCAACACCTATTGAGATCTTATTCATGTGTTGATCATAATTAATAAGGCTCTCTCCATAACCATTAAAGGTTTTAAAGTAAAAGAAGAGATCATTCTCCTCCCGTGCAGGGAGAGGATGGGTGTAGGTAAACTCAACGGCACTGGTTTCATGTGCAGGATTGCTACGCAGTTTGAGTTTGAAGAGGTGTTTATCATAAGGAATCATTAATGTAAGCTCCCCATGTCCCATATAGTCGAGTAGATCAGGGTTGTAGTCTGTTACATCAGGTGTACGGTACCAAAACTCCATCTCTCCAATCATGTTTTTATACTGAAAGTAGCTCGCAAGGCTTATGCGATTCCAGCTTCGCTCATAGATCCCTCCTCGTCCGTTGGATTGGTGAATCATCGAGAGCTTTAGCCCTTTAATAAAGGTATGCTTCAAAAAGGTGTTGTAGGTGGGAATCTTGACAAAAAATTCAGGTTGATAGTTGGATTCACGGAAAAATGCCGATTCGGCATAGAGTTGCCACCATGAGCGTTGGGTATACCCAAAGCTATAGATCTCGCCTAATCCCAAAAGATCCGAAGAGAAGTCATAGCGAATACTGACTTGAAATTCGGTTTCAAGATTTTTTGAACTATGTGTACCATTGTCGGCAAAATTACCACCATAAAGATAGCTCACAGGTAGGAAATAGTTCTCTCGATAGGCATGCAGGTTAAAGTCACTTTTAACAATGCGGGAGATGGTCTCTTTGGAGCTAGCATTAATATCTTTGAGAGAAGAGAGCATTTTGAGTTTGCTCTCCTCGATCGATTCGGGAGTACGTGTGTGTCCTATGGTGTAGAGTATCATCAATAGTAGCAGTAGATATCGCATGGAAAAACCCCTCTCTCTGTAATAGATCGATTATATCAGGGCAACATGAACGCAATATGAATCACAGTAAAACACTTTTTTTGTTATAATGCCGATTCAATTTACTTGTAGAAAAGGACAAATTATGAAAAAAATCATTCTGGCACTTGTTTTAATCTTTGTGCTCATTCAGTTTATTCCGTATGGAAAAGATCATACCAACCCCGATGTTGTAGCCGAGCCTCAATGGGACACTCCTAAGACCAAAGAGCTTTTTATGAAAGCGTGTGGTGATTGTCACTCCAATGAGACCAAATGGCCATGGTACAGTCGTATTGCTCCCCTTTCATGGTCAATTTTCCATCATGTTGAGGAGGGACGAGAGCACTTTAATGTCTCTATGTGGGGTAAACAGAAGCGTAATGATGGTGACGAAGCTGCCGAAGAGGTTGAAGAGGGTGAAATGCCACTTAAGTCCTATCTGTTGGCTCACCCCGAAGCACGCCTTTCGGATGCAGATAAAGCACTACTTATCGAAGGGTTAAAAAAGACCTTTTCAGAGGAGGAAGAAAAAGAGGAGCATAAGAGCAAAGCTGAGTAGTAAAAGGGACTAAAGTTCATGTTTGATTCACACGCTCGTGCTATACTTCGTCTTAAAAATTAAAAAGGATTTTTAAGATGGAAACATCACCACAAGCAGTTGATAAAGCACTCAATCATGCACAAAAACGTAAAATTTCTCTCTACTCTATTGGCGTAAACTTTGTACTCTCCCTGATTAAAATTATTGGGGGTAAACTCTCGGGAAGTGCCGCACTCATGGCCGATGGGATTCACTCCCTCTCTGACCTTGCCGCATCGATGAGTGTTTTTGTTGGGATTACCATCTCCAATAAAAAATCAGAGACCTTCCCATTTGGACTCTATAAGGTAGAAAACCTTGTGGCACTCATTAGTGCATTTGCGATCTTTATCGCAGGGTATGAGATCGCCAAAGATGTCTTTTTTGGGGAGAGTATGATTATCAAAAATCTTCCCATTGCCTTAGGTGTTTTGGCACTTACGGCACTGATTACTTATCTCTATTCTCGTTGGGAGAAAAAGATGGCAATAGAGCTAAACTCCCCTAGCCTTATGGCGGATGCAGAGCATATCAAAGTAGACTTCTATACGGCACTGGTGGTTTTGGTTGGGGTTTTGGGTCAATATTTTGGCTATCCTATTGTCGAAAAGATCGCTGTTGCTGTGGTGGTTTACTTTATTTTTCATAGTGGTTTTGAGATCCTCAAAGAGGCAATTAAGGTACTGCTTGATGCGTCGATTGACAATGAAACAGTAGAAAAAGTGCGTGCAATTGTCAACGAAGAGCCTCTGGTTAAAGAGATTAAACTGATCACAGGGCGTAACTCAGGAAGTTATACCTTTTTACAGTTGGATCTGGATGTTCATACCGATTCACTCAAAGAGGCACATGAGTTAGCACATACCATCGAGGATAAGATAAAAGAGAGAATGCCTTTTGTTGAGAAGGTGATTGTTCATTTTGAGTAAGGGAGGGTATATGATGGACTCTTTGTCCGTGGGGGATGAAATCCTATTTAGATTAATAGTGGGTTAATCTAGAATCATTATAATAGTTACAAAAAAAAGATAAGGAACATTTATATGATGAAAAAAACATTCATGCTTTTAGCATTGAGCAGTGCTGCACTATTTGCAGCATCGCCAGCAGAGTTACTCAAAAGTAACTGTGCCTCATGTCACCTATTGACAACCCCTACACCTGAGCAGATTCCAACCCTCAAAGCCCCTGCGATGGAGGCGGTAATGTTGCATGTAAAAATGGTCTATAAAGATAAAAAATCAGCACGTGAGTTTATTGTAGATTATACGCAAAACCCTGACAAGACCAAGTCTGTTTGTGAGTCCAATAAAGTTGCAGGATTTGGTGTAATGCCATCGATCAAGGGCAAAGTTGATCCTAAAGATATTGCAACCATTTCAGATTATCTTTACGATAACTACCCCACAGCAAAATTCAGTGCGATGATTAAAGAGATGTTAACCAATGGCAAGATGAATGCCCTAAAGGGTTCACCTTTCTTGCTTAATGGTGACAACTTTCCACACTTGACTAAGATACTTATTCAAAACTGGGATAAGATCGGGCTTACCAAAGAGCAACAAGAGAAACTTTTGGTGATTCGTAAAGAGACCCTTAGTGGTGTTAAAGCGATCAAGCAGAAGATTGCTCCTCTTGAAGCCGAGGTGGTTGAGATGGCGGTTGATGGTGAAGATGTGGCAAAAGTAAAGCCCATTCTTGAGCAGATTGCCAAGCTCAAGGTTGAAGCAACTCTAATTCAGTACAAGTGTTTAACAGGTTCCATTGCTATTCTTACCGATGATCAGATGGAGAAAGTCCTTCCATTCTGGGATAGTTAATTTTTAAATCTCTTGGAGCAACTCAGGGTTGCTCCACTCTCTGCTCACTTTTTTTACTTATTTTTCACAATTTAACATAAAATTAACATAACCGTTCTATACTACGCATTGTCTACGCGTAGACTATTTTATAGAAATAAGGAAAAACGACAATGGTAAAAAAACTGCTACTACTGCTTGCCTTTTCTGTTGCCCTTTTTGGGTTTAGTAAAAGTGTAAGTAATGGAGAGATTATGGGAACTGCTAAGTGCCCTGTATGCAACATGGACATTCACAAGTATTACAAAACATCGCATGCGGTTAAGCATAAAGATGGGAAAAAAGAGCACTTCTGTTCGATGGTTTGTCTAAAAAAAGGCAAAAAAGCGGGAGATGAGGTCTATGTGGCTAATGCGAAAACAGGCAAAATGATTAAAGCCAAAAGTGCGGTCTATGTAATCGGTTCGGATGTTCCTTCGACCATGGGGGCAAAAAAGAGTAAGATTGCATTTAGCTCCAAAGGTGATGCAAAAGCATTTCAGAAAAAACATGGTGGAGTGATTGGTACTTATGCCGATGCACTTAAAGAGTAGATAATACAATAAAAGACGCTTCTTGGGCTCACAGAAGCGTCTCTGTATTGATAAGCAATGCACTCTACAATTATAGAAGAGTAGTGTTAAATTTGTGTTAATTTTTTTACCTCTTCTTACTTATTTTCTCATCTTTTATATTTAACACAAATTTAACATTAGGTTGATAAGATTGTAGAGCCTTTAGGAAAAAGAACCCTATCTACCGAGTTTGGCGACCAAATAGATAGGGTCTTTGGCGTTCGTGACACCATGCATATTGTAGTCTATCTCTACTTTAAGATGGGTGTCAATCTATTTAAAGTTCAAGGGATAAAATCATGAAATTAAAATATCTATTCATAGGTCTTGGGGTGATTACCTCATCTATATTAATTGGTTGTGGGAGTGGAGGCGATGATGAAGATGTAACCTCTTCAACCTCACTTAGTAGTGATAGGGTACACCTACTTAAACCTCAAGGGGGTGTGGAGAGTTATCTTTTTTATGGAGAGGTTGATCCACAGGCATTAGGAGGACTAACCAATGTGAGTGTGATTGATAACCTACAGCCTAACACAGCACTAATTCATAATGGGGATACCACGGATGTGAGTTATCCTGTGAGTTCGACCAGTATGGATTATAATGTGAGTAATGAACACTACAGTAATCTTCAGGTGCGTTATCTTAGCTATGTATCAGGAGGCAAAGCCTATGTGGTTGATATGGCAAAAGATGCTACAACGTCACCCACCCCACGACAAAATAGCAGTGCAAGTATGCTCTCGGATGCGGATTATGAAGAGGTCAACTATCTAGGGGTTAAAAACTACCTTGTTGCCCATGATGATGAGCAAAATACCACCGTATTAATTACCCCAGAGATGGGAGAAAATGATGCCCCCTTGGTGTTGGGCGATCGCAAGTTTTTGACCGTTACCTATCCATCATTTGGTGCCCCCATTGATGGTTATCTGCTCTATAATAACACTACGGGAATGGTCGAGCGATGTGATCTAATGATGCAAGAGTGTGTGGCACTAATGGAGGCAGGAAGCCGAGACTTTGAGGGGGATGTGGCAGGTTCGGTCTACAGTGCCTTTATGGTGGATGATCAGCTCTATCGCCTCAATAAAAATGATGGTACACATGAGGTGATTGATATGGGTGGAAAAACCATTTTGGATGCCTATGGAACCACGGACTTTCAGGGCAACAGTTTTTACTTTATCAGTGATGACTACTACCTCTATCGGGTTAATATATTGGATAAACGTTTAACGCAAATCACCCATGAGGCAGATGATCGAGTAGAGCGAATTCGAAGCTACATGCACGATTGGGTTATTTTTGGAAGTGATACGCTTCTGCTTGCGGCTAAAAAAGATGGGAGCAGTACCACTCCAACGGTTTTGGTTGAGAATACGCAAACTCAAGGGTATAAATATGTTAAGAGTTATGCGATGGGTGACCAGTTTCTTTTTGTTCCTTATCGTCTCTCTACCGAAGGGGTAGAGGGGGTTACTTCGTATCGTGCTTGTATCTTTGATGGAGGATCTCCTCAATGCCGAGAAAACAGCTTCTGGGCAGGAGCAACCGCAGCCAAGGAGGGCACACTTGATCTTGAGGCAACCTACGCCTATACCCCTTATGCCTATGTGCGGGTAGACAATACCGATAGCTTTGGTGGGGGTGACCTCAAAGCAATTGACCCCGCCTTTCCTCTAGAGGATGGGTTAAACATGGGGCATGTGGCAACGTACAATTTTCAGACCTTTTTAACCAACTCTCGCTACATTGATCAGACCATTGACAGTGAAGGTGGGGTGGTCTTTTTTGCCAAAAATGATACCAATTTCCACGTGGATGCCTTCTATATGAACCTGCTCAACGCCAACAGCGTGGTGCAACTCACCAATACCGATCCCGTGGGTATTAGCTCAGGACGGGATCACTGTCATGGGCGACACTGTATGATCTGTCATGCGTTTGGTGGAGGAAAAATCTATGAGGATAAAAATGGTACCCAAGCTGCCTATGGCTATCGGGTACGGTTGGATTTTGAAGATGGAGACTCACTTCTAGCCGATGTGGCTAAAGGGGCAGGAGAGAACTTTAGTATCCCTCTTGATCGACTGACCAAGACCTTTAAAGCGTTGGTGCTTGATGCGAATGGTACCGTGGTCAATGATTCGGGAGATTATAACCACTATGGTGTAGAGTACAGCAATTGTAATCTCTGTCATGCACGGTATGGAAAGACCCGATATGATGCCCCTAGTGCCATTACCATTACACCCTAAATTCATAAAGAATTCATAAAGAGATGTTAGAATCAGAAAAAATACAAGGAGCCTAGAGATGAAATTTATATCCACCCTACTGCTTGCTTCGAGCCTACTTTTTGCTTATCAAAAAGGGGATCACATTGAACCAATGGTGTTAGAACAAATGAAGCTAGAGAAGGGAAAAATCTATGTGATCGATTTTTTTGCTTCATGGTGTAGCTCTTGTAAGATCGAGATGCCCCTGCTTATTAAAGCTTCTAAAGTGATAGATACCAATAGTAGTGAATTGATTGGGGTGGATGTGGACAAAGATACAACCCAAGGGGTTGCTTTTCAAAAAGAGCTCAAGATCCCCTTTCGTGTGATTAACGATAGTAACAACAGCATCGTAAAAGCATTTAATCCCATGGGGATGCCCAGTTTATATGTGGTTAAAGATGGAGAAGTGCTGGATCTTCTTTTTGGAGCTCATGACAATATTGATCAGTTGATTATCGATGAGGTTAAGGAGTTAAGTAAATGAGAATCTTATACGTTGCTCTGATATTGTGGTTATTTCAAGGGTGTGCTTTGGTTCACGAGGTAAAACCATGGGAGAAAGAGACCCTAGCCAAACCAATGATGCAAGCCAATGGAGAGAATACTTTGGTGAGTAAATTTGTCAATCATATCTATTTTTCCAAAGAGGCAAGTAAAGGGGGCGGTGGTGTCGCGGGAGGAGGTTGCGGATGCAATTAAGATTATCAGTTATTACCTGTTCACTCTTGGCTAGTTCATGGGGGATGGCAGAAGATTATGTTGCGGTGCAGTACATGAGTTATGATGAGGATAGTGGACGTACCACCATCTCCACACCCATGGTTGAGATCAATAAAGATTTTGGAACCGATTATACCCTCAATGCCTCTTTTACCCATGATGCGGTGAGTGGCGCGAGTCCAACTTTTTATGACAGTAGCAGTGGGGCTTCGGCAAAAGTTCCCGAGGGAACAACCTATCAAAACGATATTAAGTATGGTGATATCGATTATGAGGATGAACGAAAAGCGGTCTCGCTAGCACTCACCAAACGGTTTGCTTCACGGGATGAGCTGACCATTGGAGGGAACTACTCTACGGAGTATGATTACGACTCCATGGAGGTTTCTGCAGAGTATCTGCACTATCTTGATAGCTCGAAGAATCAATCCATTAGCTTTGGGGCATCCTATCAACAAAATGATGTCTCTATTTTTTGTAAACTCAACACAGGGGCTTGTGATAGTAGCAGTGGAGCCAGTGAGAAGATCGAAGATTTAAGTGTCTTTAGTACAGAGATCGGCTTTACACAGATCTTGGATCAGACTTCATTGGTAAAAACTTCGATTTTTTATAGTAATGAGGATGGGTATCTCTCTAACCCTTATATGCGGGTGGTGCGTAATTATGATACCAATCCCCAGATCGCTCCCGAGGTCAAACCCGATAGTCGAAAATCGTATGGTGCAACCCTGAGCTATACCAAAGCCCTGAGTGATCGTATGGCGACGAATATTGCTTATCGTTACTATCATGATGATTGGGAGATAGATTCGCATACGCTTGATGGTTCATTGAACTATAACGTAACCAAAGAGTTAATGATGGGCATTGGCATGCGGTACTATACCCAGAGTGAAGCCTCGTTCTATAGTGATGGCGTGGACTACTTTACAGATCAGACCTACGCCTCGAGTGATCGGAGGGTGAGCAGTTTTGATTCGATGAACTATAAGCTTAGTGGAGATTACCGTATTAATCAGAAGATAAGCATCAATGCCAATGTGAACTACTACACCCAAGATGCCTTTGATGCAACGTATTATGGAGTTGGTGGAAAGTATCGTTTTTAGAGGGGTATGCTCTATTCAATGGGGGTAAATCCCCCTATGGGAGTACCAAAACTACTTTGACCTCATTGTTTTGTACGGTAAGGCTCTTTTTAATTTTAAGCTCTTCACAGAGCTTTTCGACAATATGCAATCCAATACCCAAGCCTCTCTCTCCCTCTTTATAAAAACGTTCAAAGACCCTTGATGGGTTTTTGATGCCATAACTGCTGTTGGTAATAATCAGTTTATCTCCTTGGGTCTCTATTTTGATAAAGCCTTGGGAGCGGTTGTATTTACAAGCATTACTAATAAGATTATAAAGAATACGGCTTAGGGCATTTTTGTTGGAGTGAATGGTACGGTCTTGAATATCGATAATCCATTGAAGGTGGTTATAGAGAGGTTGAAAGAATGCTACCTGTTCTTGTATTACTTCGCCTAGAGTGAACTGCTCCATTTCAAATTGGCTTTCGCGTAAATAGAGATCGAGATTTTTGTGTAGCATAGCAATCGCTTTGGCACTCTGTTCGATACTCTCTACCTCTTCGTTGCGTTCCATCATCTTAAGGTTGATTAAAATCGAGGTAATGGGGGTATTGAGGTCATGGATAATGTCTTTGATAAACTCCTCAAGTAGCCGTAATGAGGCACGTAGTGGAGAGAGGGTATAGAGGGTAAACATCAACGATACCAGTGCCGAGACCACCGAAAGGAGTAGGGCTTGAATCAAGAGTTTTTTGCGAATCTGTGCCAGCTCTTGGTCGTAGGCTTTGAGTGGATAGAGTATGGCAACAGAGACATTCTCCTCTTTGGGAAAGGGGGTGAGAATATAGAGATTTTGCTCATCAAAATAGAGCTCATAGAGTTGACTCTTTGGCACCTTAGGGACAATATCCATATCAAAGCGATCCCCCTCAAAACTAAAACTGTAGTTTTTCATCTGTAAAAAGAGCTGTTCGCGTAGATGCTCTTTCTCTACAGTATAGTAGTTGACAAAGATAAACGCCAAAAAGAGCTCAATTACCACAAAAAATAGGGCAAAACTCTTGATAACCGATTCACGTTCATAGTAGTTTATAGCCGACTCCTCGTATGCTTTTAATCTCTAGATTTAGGGTCTTTTTGAGTTTAGCAATGTTGACCCGAAGGGCATTTTCGTTGGGTTTATCGAGCAGAAGCATCAGCTCATCGTAGCTAACAGGGTTGGGGTAGTGCTTCATCAGTGCTATGAGTAGATTTTTTTGAACATTACCCAAAAAGAGCCGTTCTCCTTGGCGGTAGATCTCTTTGGTATGTAGGTCTAGGGTATACTCTCCAACCTCTATACGATCTTTGAGTGAAGCAGTTTTAACCTTAATGCGTACAAGTAGCTCCTCGGGGTCAAAAGGTTTTTTGAGGTAATCATCGGCTCCTGCCATAAAGCCTTTGGTTACGGATGCCACATCGACCATCGCGGAGATAATAATGGTGGGGGTAAAATCCTCAGCCTCTCGTAGGGATTGTAGCAGATCTATTCCATTAAGCAGTGGAACATTAATATCAAAGAGGTAGAGGAGATACTCATTTTGGTAGCTCAGTTCAATCGCCTCTTCTCCATCTTTTGCCCAGTCAACCTCATAGTGGTTAAACTTGAGATATTTAATTAATGTCTTTGCAAGGTTTGGGTCATCTTCTAGTAGCAACAATCTGTTCACTGCTCTCTCCTGTAGGAAATCACCTATTTCCTCCACCTTGATGGTTTCCTCCTGTTCGTATTCCACCCCTTTGGAGTTGGCGGAATGTTGGTTGGTGGTGAAGCTCTTGGTGGATAGAAGTGGTATTCTCTTTTTGATCTGTTTGTTTTTTTTGAGCCTCTTTTTGATGGCTATTAAAGGATTGTTGTAAGGTCTGTATGGTTTTTTGTCGATTCTCTTGACTCATGGCACGCAGTTGAATCTTAAGGTTGTTCATTAATATCCGTTTTTGGTCATCAGGTGCGTTTTGAATCTCGTTAATTAAGGTACTTAATGATACCGATGAGGTAGGAGTAGTTTGGGTAGTGGGACTACTGGATGACTCTTCTTGAGCATGGATCGGAAGATAAGAGAACATACAGAATAGAGGAATATAATAAGATATCTTCATCGCCTTATCCTTTTGTAACGTATACTATACTATGATAGAACTTAGTTCTATTTAAAAGTGTAACATATATTTATTACTTCAATGTTACTGGAAAATTAAAAATTAATTTTAAGGTAATATATAGGTAATAAAAGTTTCCTATACTTCGTTTTAGATTTACACATTAACAATAAAGGATAATAAAAATGAAGAAATTAATAACATACAGTACCCTTTCAGTCGTAGCCGCAACGCTTTTAATTGGGTGTGGTAGCACGAGTTCTGATGATACAACAAGCACAACAGAGGCGACCACGCTTAATAAAACGGGTTACTTTATTGATGCACCCGTTCAAGGAGCAGAGTATAAAACAACTTCAGGACTAGAGGGAGTAACCGACTCAGCAGGGCGATTTGCTTATCAAGAGGGTGATAGCGTAGATTTCTCTATTGGAAACCTAGAGTTGGGTGAGACCATGCCAACACCAGATGGATTGGTCACACCAGAGACCTTAGCACATGGAGATGAGGAGCTCAAAGTCTTGTTGCTTCGAACCCTTCAGGCATTGGATGTAGATGATGATCCTACTAATGGAATTACCATTCCCTCTACGGTTAGTGCATCATTAAGTACAATTGATGAGACACCCATTGAGGTAGTAGCAAGTGATGAGAAGCTTTTAAGTCTAGATACAGAGTTAAGCTTAGCACTAGATGAGGATTTTGATGGGGTGATCGATGTCAATGAGACACAAGCCGTAGCCCACTTTGATCAGAGTAGAGCCGATTGGGAGCATGGAAATCGTCCTGATGATGCAGGCAATACCAACAGTGGTGAACAATCAGGGGATTGTAACAATTCGGTTGATATCAATGGAACACCACTCTCTACTTTGACACCTGAATTAAAAGAGAGCATTGCCTTTATGGGGAATGAGGAGCGATTGGCGTATGATGTTTACCATAACCTCTACAACTACCATCTCTCTGAGAGTGGTTTGGCAATCAACCAGCTCAAAAATATCTCGGAGAACTCAGAAGTTACGCATGTAGGCTTGGTGCAAGATCTGGTCAATAAGTATGCACTAACTCCCGAAGAGGTACCCAATGTGACCAACCCTGTAGCAAGTCGTGAGGTGAGTTTTGATGAGATGCCAAGTGGTGAGTATGGTATTCCTCATATTCAAGAGCTTTATGATTTTCTTTATGAAAAAGGGGTCTCGTCACAACAAGATGCCCTCGAGGTTGGATGTATGGTTGAGGTAACCGATATTAATGACCTTGATCGACATATTCTATTAGCACAAGAGGCGAATGCCAGTGATGTAATTGATGCGTTTAACTTCTTAAGAGATGGAAGTTACAGTCACTACTGGGCATTTGATAAAGGATTACAAAACCTAGGTATTACCGAAGGGTGTTGTTCTCTTGGTACCATTAACGATGTTAACTACTGTCACCCTGAGTATCCACAAGAGGATAATGGAGGCAATGGCAATGGTAATGGTAACGGACAAGGACATGGACGATCTTAATTTTTAACAAGAGCCGATTATTATAATCGGCTCTATTTGGTGTTACGCTTCTACTTTTGAGATATTTTTTCTCCTATTTAAATTCCTTTTTTAAGCTTTAGCTAATAAATTAGAATATATAATTAATATTATTTTAACATTTTAAAGGAATTCATGTGAGAAAAATAACACTTAGCTCATTCGTTATTGGTCTGCTTTTTGCTACATCATTGGAGGCAAAAGGACACAGTAATCAAAACGTTGTACAGAAAACTTACTCCGATAATGAAGTGATTGTTATGTTAAAAGAGGGGGCTCAATCTTCTCTGTTTTTAAACAAATTAGACTCCTCTTTATCACAGCGTGGAGGACATAAAGCACAGCATCTTTCCCACATTGGTGCCGTGCATATTGAATCGGATACTCAGAGTACAGAAGAGCTTTTGAGTCTCTTAAAAAGTCCAGAGTTCGCTCCGTATATTCAGAGTGTTACTCCTAATAATATTATGCAGTTAAGTGATGCTACAAATGATAGCTCTTACGATCAGCTCTGGGCAATTGAGAATCAAGGTCAAAGTGTTAATGGTACTTCAGGAACCGTAGATGCCGATATGGATGTTGTTGAGGCATGGGAGAAGACAACGGGTGATAAGAGTGTGGTAATTGCCGTACTCGATACAGGTGTTGATTATACCCATGATGATCTAAAAGAGAACATGTGGAGTGGTGCGGTTAATCATGGGTATGACTTTGCAGGTGATGATGATGGAAACAATGATGATGATCCTATGCCAGATCTTCCCTATGATGATAATGGACACTTCCATGGAACACACGTTGCAGGAACCATTGGTGCCGTTGCCAACAATGCCTTAGGTGTTGCAGGGGTTGCACAAGATGTTTCGATTATGGCACTTAAAGTATTTAGACCCAATGGTGCAGGGTATACTTCGGATATCTTAGAAGCACTCGATTATGTTTCAGAGAAGATCGATGAAGGTGAGAATATCGTAGCGATTAATGCCTCGTATGGTGGTACAGGTGGAGAGCAAGATGATGCCATTAATGCTGCAATTAAGTCATTGGGTGATAAAGGTGTTATCTTCTGTGCAGCTGCAGGAAATGAGGGATCTAATAATGATGAGACACCTATCTATCCAGCCAGTTATGATGCCGAGAATATTGTAGCGGTGGCAGCAAGTGATCAGAATGATCTTTTGGCAAGTTTCTCTAATTATGGTGCAACCAGTGTTGATGTAGCAGCTCCTGGGGTTAATATTTTGAGCACCTATCCCGATAATCAATATGCTTATCTCTCTGGTACCTCTATGGCAACACCCAATGTTGTAGGATCGGTAGCATTAATTGCTTCTCTCTATCCAAACAGTTCAGTCGCAGAGCGTAAAGCGATGTTGTTAGACGGTGTCGATGTAAAAGAGGCATTGAGTGGTAAAGTTGCAACCAGTGGACGGGTCAATGTTAATGAGGCTTTGGGTGAACCCGAAGAGAGCAATACAGCACCTGTTGCCAATAATGATAGTGTCGAGACCGAATTTGAAACAGCGGTGAGCATTGCCGTATTGGCAAATGATATGGATGAAGATAATGATACTTTGAGTATTGTTTCGTTTTCTACACCGAGTAATGGTACGGTAGCACAGAGTGATGATCTTTTGATCTATACACCAAACGATGGTTTCTCAGGAGAAGACAGCTTTGAGTATACCATTACAGATGGAGAAGATAGTGCTACAGCTACGGTTTCTATTTTGGTTCAAGAGAGTACCGTTGCCGATGATGAGGAGAAAGAGGATGATGACGCTCTTGAGAAAGATGATGGAGAGGACGAAGTTATCGATGATGGTACTACAGATGGAGAAGATGAAGCAATCGATGATGGTACTACCGATGATCAAGATGAAGTAATCGATGACGGAGAGGATGAGGATGAAGTCATTGATGATGGAGACGATGAAGAAGATGAAGTAATCGATGATGATACAGATGAGAAGAAGAATGAACAAGGATTTAGAGGTTTTCAACATCAAAATCGATTTGGTTCGGTTCGAGGTTTTGGTCGTCGAGGAGCTTAATCGTTAGTAATAATTAACATAGCGTTAACTTATCCGTGCTAGAATCCTTTTTTTAGAACAATTAAAAAAGGATTCTTGTATGAAAACAATAGCACTATTAACTACTTTATCTCTATCTCTCTCAACTTTGCTGATGGCAGCACCCAATATGCAAAAGGGAGAGGGAGCCAAAAAATTGGCACAGATGGCAGGCGAAAAATCTCCCTACTATCGTGCTCAAAAAGAGGCATTCCCCAAAGATTATTTCTTGGTCAATCAAAATCTTCCCTTTTTGGTTGGTGTGAGTCTTTTTCATCCCAATAGTGATCAGTTAAAACTCTCAAAAGATCAGCTCGATCAACTCGTCAAGATGAAAAACACCACCGTTCCTGCAGCGGCTAAAGTGGCTAAAGAGATCAAAGCGATGGAGCTAGAGCTCGCTAAAGCGATGATTGAGGAGCATAAAACACCAGAGAGTCAATATGCTCTTGTGGATAAAATTGCCAAGTTACGAACCGATTTGACCAAAGCTCACTTACAGTGTATTTACGATATCCAAAAGGTACTCTCTCCTGAGCAGTTTAAGATACTCATGAAGCTTGCAACCGAGAAGCCAAAGGCAAAACAGCAGGGAAAACAACAAGCGTTGACAAAACAGGTTTCAAACACTCAAAAAACAGAGGCTACTCCATTATCTGATGGAGAACAGCTCTTTACCCAAAAGTGTTCGGCATGTCATACTCTAGGGCGACCAATGAACATGAACAGTATGGTGGCACCTGCACTTAATGGTGTGATGCGACATCTTAAGATGAGTATTCCAGAGAAGAGCAAAGCTGTAGCCTTTATTAAAGATTATGTTATCAATCCAGATGCTGCAAAAGCGGTTTGTATGCCTCAGAAGATTAAACGATTTGGATTGATGCCTTCTCAAAAAGGTGCAGTGACACCCGAAGAGCTCGAGGTTATTGCCAACTGGATGTTCGATAACTATCCCCAAAAAGGGTTTAAAGGTATGGGACACGGTAAGGGGATGATGAACCATTAACCGATGGTTTACTTCTGGTTGTTCATCAGTTTATCTATAGGCTATATAATACTTGCATAGAAAGAGGTGAAGCTTTCTCCCTTGTGCTTCACCTTAGAGGAGTTACTCCTCTAAGATAAATAGAGATTTTGATAAATAACATTACCTCCTCCTTTGTAATTAAACTCCTTGAAACACTCCCTCCTCTATTTATCTCTTTCTTTTTTCTTTTTTGGATGTTTCTTTTTTACTCTTTTTTTCAGTGACTTTTTTTTTATTTTTTATAAAAATATTATTAAGTATTATTTAAAATTGTATTTTATTATAAAATATTAAAAATTATTTAAAAAAACTTAGAAATAAGCTTAAAATTTAAAATCAATATTTTTTTTTTATAAAATCTGATGAAAATGTGATAGAATTGTTCTCTAAACAAATTTTAGGAGAACGTTTTATGAAAGCATACGGTATCAAAATAAGCATTATTACATCCCTCATTTTGAGCATGGGTGGAGCAGCAGTGGCTTCAGATAACCTCATTCAAAATGGTAGTTTTGAGAACTTTTCAATTGATAAAGATAATGGAAAATGGAAATTGGTTCATTTTGATAACTGGGAAGGTGCTGGAGAGGTCTGGAACCATAAATTAGGACGTGTGGCAACGGATGGTACCTATAAGGCAGAGCTGGATGTAGGACGAAAGAGTGTTAACAGTTTAACTCAAACGGTTAAAACGGTTGATGGGGAGTCGTATCTTTTTGCTCTGGATGCCTATGCACGCAAAGCGGGAACCTCTTCGTTTGAGCTTTTGGTGGACGATACAGTACTTGCCACTATTGATCCTAGTTCAAACTGGGATAAGTATGGCGTAGAGTTTGTTGGGAATGGTGCAGAACAACGCCTAACCATTCGAGAGATTGCTTCGGAGGATGATGGTCGTGGTGCTGTTATTGATAATGTGGTGCTTTTGGCTGGAACGTCATTGGATGCCATTAAAGATCAAGATCGATCCAAGTATGAGATTATTGAGCCAGAAGGGTTGGATCAGATTTTAGAAGTTATTGATAATGATCGTGTGGTTCATGCTAACTATACTCAGGAGCAAATTGATGCAGCACGAGATGCCGCGGCAAAGATGAATGATCTGATTGCCGAGGCAATAGAGGAGAGTGGTTTAGCCAATGATAACCTTTTAAGTATCGCAGATACCAAAGAGATTAATCTCTATTTGGTTGAGAAATATGGCGATATCTGGTCAGACCTACGTGAAGCGTATGCTCAGATTGAAAAGAAGACAGAGATTTTAGCCATGAATCATCATGCTATTCCCACCATCTGGGGTAATATTTATAATCTTGGTTTCCCTGCTACGAATAACGGAAAAAATACCACCAAACTTAATGGAGATAAAGGGCACAGCTTTAATACCGTTGGGTACTATTTGGCAACCGTAACCCTACAGGATATGAATACTTTGAAGAATCCAAATTATCAAGAAGTAACAGGGGATACAGGAACCCATTTGGATATTATTGCTGATACCATTTTGAATGATCGAGGTCTTCTTTCTCATGTTCCAACTCGTGATCTTAGAGAAGGGGTTCGTACTGCTAATGAGATGAATAAACTTATTATTGAGGGGATCAAAGCAGAGGGACTTGCTAATGATGGAACAATCTCTACCGCAGATGCACGAACGCTCAATAACTATCTTGTCGCCAATCATCTTGAGGAGTGGGCAGAGCTTCATGGAGATGATGAAGATGATGCCGAGACAGGTTATCACCGTGTTCAAAGTGATGGGGCAACCACACGAATGTATGGTGAGAATGTTATGAATACCATTGCTGATGGTATCTATCATTTAGGTTATGAGAGTGATCGAAAGGATCATTTGGTTAATGAAGATGGAAACAAAAATCAAACCTATGAAGATGTGGCATGGTGGTTGGATATCTCATTAAAAGAGGATATTAAAGCAGGTAAATTGAGCAATTCTAACTATAAAGAGGTTGTCGGAGAGACAGGTACCGCACTTGATCAGATTATTCCTTATATCTATCAGGATGAGGGACTCTTAAGAAAAGTCTCTATGGAGGATATTCGAGAGGGTGCACGAACGGCTAATGAGATGAATAAACTTTTGGTTGAAGCAATTAAAACCACAGGTGTAGCAAGTGATAACTATATCTCAACCGATGAGGTTAAAGAGTTGAATCAATATCTAGTGACCAACTATGCAGCCCAGTGGGCAGAGCTTCATGGCGATGATGAAGATGATGCAGAGACAGGATATCACCGAATTCAAAATGATGGTGCTGTTGGTGTGCTTGAGGGAAGAAATACAATTAACAGTCTTGCGGATGGTATCTATCATCTTGGATTTGAAACAACCTATAAGAATAACCTAGTTAATGAAGACGGTAATAAAAATGTCACATTTAGTAATGTAGCATATTGGCTTAACAAATATCTAAAAGATGATCTTAGTGTAGGTCACCTTAAATAGATTGAACTTATCCTTTCTCCTTTTTGGAGGAGGATTTTCTTGTCTCAAAATATAAATTAGAGAGATACTGCACTACCCCCACACTAATTCCTGTAGCAATGACCACATTATAATCAAATGTTGTCTCCATGGCTAAGATTACCGCCGTTAATGGAAGTTTCATGATTACCCCCATAAAGACCCCCGCACCAATAGCCGCAAAATAAAAAGGCTCTAAAGGAAAAAAGTAGAGATTCATTAACTCTCCAAAGCCATATCCTGTAAGTGCACCAATGCTCATTAGTGGTAAAAAGAGTCCTCCCACCGCATTAGCATAGATCGCAACAGTGGTACCAATAATGCGTAAAAAGATAATTAGAAAGATCAAAATAATGGGGATGGGTGTATCGTGGTTGATAAGCTTCATGACAATCTCTTTACCCGAAAAGGCGGCATGGGGTTCGATGAGTAAAATGGTACCAATGACCCCTCCGCCAATTAAGGCAAAAATATGGTTACGGTATCGATGGAAATTTTTGAAGATCTCCATATTGATCATGTGTAGAACTTTGGTCTTTAAAAAGAGATAGAGGTAGATAAAAAGCGTAATAAAGGGGATAAAATAGAGTGTGGCGATAATGTAGTCATGATTAATATGTCGTCCCGAAGAGTGAAAAAAGGTAATGGGCTCTAAGAAGTTGAGGGTAATGGCAAAAGCAATGACCGAAGCTAAAATAAGGTAACTAACATACTGTTTGACAAACTGGTAGGCAATGTTCTCGATCGCAAAGGCAATCCCTGTTAGTGGTGAGACAAAGATCGCTGCTACTCCTGCACTTGCACCCACCGAGATCATCATTTTTATGAGCATCTTGGGTAGATCAAAGAGTCGATGGATCTGATAGGCGATCATGGCACCAAGGGAGGCACTAGGACCTTCGGTTCCAACCATGAATCCTGTAGAGAGTGAGAGGGCAGAGGCAACCACTTTGAGAAAGAGGGTTTTGATCTTAAGAATCATACGGTTCGTACAGACCGATTCGGCTATTTCATAAACCCCATACTCTTTGACGTAGGCATCTTTAGAGGCGATATAGTTGACCACAAAAATAGCAACAGTGGGGACTAGATAGATGTACCAGATGGGCAGGTTTGGGATGCTCTCTACAGGGTTTCCCATAAAGATAAAATAGGTTAAAAAAATAATCAATAGCTCATAGACGGTAATAAATGCACCCGTAATTAGCCCCGTGAGTATGGTGGCGACAATTAGTTTACCGATCATCTCTTGCTCCCCCTTATCTTGAATAGTTGATTGTAACAAAATGAAGTTAGAAAAATGTGATTTTTATAGAGAATACTCAAATGTCTTGGGCTTTCATTCGAACCGTTACAGTCGGTTACCCCCTTAAAAAAAGAGTTTTTATTATAACTTCACATTATGTTAATTATTTGTTAATATTATGTTTCTTCTTGGTTAACGCTAAGGTGTTATGATTCTCTTATGAAAGATGAAGTTTATCATGAGTATTTCTGATGAAACTCTCTCTCAACTCTAAAAATAAAGGATTAAACAATGAAACAACGATGGATGGCTTCAACCCTACTGGCATCACTACTACTTGGAACCGTTTCACTCTGGGCAGATGGGACACAAACGCTCAATAAAAATGAGAAGATGTTGCGTATTCAAAAGAGTCTTAATCATGAGGCAACAATTCAGAAGTCTCAATTTAAACAGGCATCCAAAGAGATTGTTGTGGGATTACAAAACAGTTTCTTAGCGGCAAGAGCCTTAGAAGAAGATCATGTAGATCAGGCGAAAAAAGCATTAAAAATCTCCATTGCATCATTTGAGAAGGCACTAAAAGCCGATCCTAAGTTGGGGTTAATCCCGATTGCACAAGAGATCAGTGTGCATCTGTTTAATGGAGATGTCAAGGCACTACAGGAGTATATTGATAATGCCATAGCGTTATTGAAAAAACATCAAACCCAAGAGGCACGAGCGATGCTTTTACCACTAGAGGATGAGATGGTTATTGCAACTCAACAGCTCCCTGTTGATGCATATCTTGCTTCGACCAAAGAGGCATTAAAACTTTTGGAGTCCAACAAAAAAGAGGAGGCACTCTCTACGCTGGTTACAGGAGTACAGCTTATGGAGATCGATACCGTAGTGATTCCGATTCCTTTAATGGTTGCAGAGAATCTAATTATCGAAGCGGCTTCTCTTGATAAAAGCAAAAAAGAAGAAGCTCAAAAACTCTTAGCCATGGCAAAAGATGAACTTCAAAAAGCTGTAATCTTGGGTTATACTCAAAAACATGCACCTGAGTATCAGGCACTTCTCTCTGGAATCGAGGAGATTCAAAAAGAGATTAAGGGGAAAAATATGGTTGAGAAGCTCTATGATAACCTTAAGGATAAGTTCCATACCCTTTTAAGTGAGAGTCGAAAAGATGTTGTTCGAGAGAAAGCACAAGAGAAGATTCGTGCGTATGAGAATCAACAAGCACAGCGTGCTGTGGATGAAGCCTCTCGATTTGAATCTGATGCCAAAAAAGATGAGCAAAAGAAGATTCAATAATAAAGTAAACTTAAAAAAATAAACCAAAAAAAATAGCCATCGAGCTTATTAGCTTGGTGGTTATATAATCAGCCAAAAAGGATAGAAAAATGGATGCAGTAGAGAAAGAGTTAGCCGAACGAAAATCAAGCATAAAAAAAGAGTTAGAGATCCTCTTTAAAGCCAACATGAAGTTTACCGATTGGGATGTTCCTGAAGCTGATGATACCAAAGCAGCACGGATTATTTTGAGCATTATGCGTGAGAAACTTGATGAGATAGAACAGGATATTAACGAGGGAAAATACGAAAACTACTAACCAAAGGATCGGTATGTCACAAAACAAAGCGTTTGGACTCTGGAGTGCAGTACTCCTAGGGATAGGCTCCATGGTAGGGGCAGGAATTTTTATTGTGATCGGTCAAGCAGGAGCCATGGCAGGAAATCTGGTTTGGGTCTCATTTATCTTGGGCGGTATTATTGCTTTGTTGAGTGGGTATTCATTGGCAAAGTTGGCAATTCGCTACCCCTCTAGAGGAGGGATTACCGAGTATCTGGTTCAGGGGTTTGGAGAGAATATCTTTTCGGGTTCAATTAGTGTTCTTTTCTATTTTGCACAGCTCGTTGCCATTGCCGCGGTTGCTAAGTCGTTTGGAACGTATGGAGCGACCTTTTTGCATGGAGGGAATGATGGCTTCTGGGTGAACCTCTTTGCTGTGGGTGTGGTGGGTATTTTTACCATTATTAACCTTATTGGTGCCTCAAGTGTTGCTAAGGCTGAAAATTTTATTGTTACACTCAAGCTCTCGGTGTTGGTAATCTTTGCTATAGCGGCACTGTTTACCATTGATCCTGAGCGTTTAAGTGTGGCACAGATGCCTCCTATGAGCAGTATGCTTTTTGCGGTGGGGTTGACCTTTTTTGCCTATCAAGGATTTAGTGTTATTACCAATACCGTAGAGGATATGCAAAATCCCCAAGAGACCATTATGCGTGCCATGATCTTGGCAATACTTTTGGTGGCACTGCTTTATGTTTTAACGAGTATCGCGGTTTTGGGGAATCTCTCATTAGATGAGGTAATTAAGACCAAAGATTACGCATTGGCTCAAGCCTCTAAACCGATCTTTGGAGAGTGGGGTTTTAAGATTATGGCCGTAACCGCACTGGTAGCAACTGCTTCGGCAATTAATGCCACGCTCTATGCAGTAACTGAAATTGGCTACAGTATGGCAAAAGAGGGGAATCTTCCTAAGGTTTATGAGTACAATATCTACAACTCTTTTGAGGGGCTTTTGGTGAGTGCTTTTTTAATTATTCCAATGATTCTCTTTTTTAATTTGGCTCAGATTACAACCGTTGCTACGGTGGTGATGCTCTTGGTACAGGGGATTACACACTTTGGACATTTTTTAAAACGTTCCGAGACAGGTGCAAATGGGTTTTTGATTATGCTTACGGTAGTGGCGATGTTTTTTGTGGCGGGATTAACCCTCTACTCAACCCATAAAAGTATGCCCAATATTACGCTCTATCTGCTCATTACCGTGATACTTGCGGTGGTGGTTGAGACGCTTTTACGTTGGATAACCAAACGGGTGGTAAACCGACAGCTCTTTTAGTACCAAAGTGGCATCTTTTGGTGAAAAAAGAGAGTACAATAGATAAAAAATTAGGGAGAAAACAGATGATAAAAGCAACAATAGAATCCATTATGTTTGGATTTCGAGAAATTTTGACATGGAACACCATGAAGTATGCCCTTATTAGCGGTCTGCTTGTCATGGCAATCTGGACAGGTATTGGACTAATGGTCTGGAGCTCACTGGTGCATTTAAGTGAGTGGTTGATTGGGCTCTTGCCTCTGAATATGTTGATTGCGGATGGGGCATCGATGATGTCCACGTTTATATGGGTCTTGATTGTCTTTTTGAGCTTTGCATTGATCTATATCTTTTTTGGAAACTTTATCTTATCTAAGGTCTCGCGTGAGAAGTATGCTTCGTTCTCTTTGATGTTGATGTTGGGATTGGCTCTCTTTTGGCTCGTGATGTGGTTTGTTAATGGCGAGATGATTCATGATAAGCTAGAGGGATTCTTAAAGACACTTCCTTACAGTACCGTAGAGCATGGTTTGGCGTATCTTTTTGCGGGATACCTGCTCTATAATGGGGTAGTTATTAGTATGCTTTTTATGGTTAATATCTTTAATCGACCACTGATTAAGCATCTCTCTACCAAGCACTATGATGGAGAGTTAAGTACGAATCATGGCTTTAATGCGTTTGGATATACCTTTAAGGATACAGTTATTTTTGTGGTAGTCTCACTGATGGTGTTTCCTCTATTTTTTATTCCTTTTGTGAATCTTTTGTCTCAGATTGCACTCTGGATGTGGCTCACTAAGGATACGTTGCAGTATAACACCGCCTCTTTGGTTTTTGATGAGGTTAATGAAGCACAGTTTAAATCCCACCGAAGCAGTATTTGGTTTATTAGTTTTGTAACGGTGCTGTTTAACTTTATTCCAATTTTTAATATTTTTGCCCCCTTCTTTGGGGAGATTAGTATGTTTCACTACTGGAAACAAATTCAACAAAAAGGATAAAATATGAGTCTATCAAACAACAAACATCTTGAACGGATTGCAGATGCCATTAAAGGGCATGAGAAGTTAAGTGACGAGGAGAAGAGCCAAAGCTTTAAGCTGATCGAAGAGTGGTTGGTTGAAGATAAGAGCTTTGGTATTTTATATGAAAAACTAATGGAGATCTCAGAAGAGATTGAACCCCTACTTATTGAATTAGGGCTGGTCTAAAAAAGGATACATAATGAAACATCTGTTTAAACGTACCGTGGTGCTTCTTAATCGTTTTGAGGGAATTGAGCCACTTTTGCAAAAAGCCAAAGATTTTGCCACAATACATGAGACAACACTAGAGATACTCTATGTGCATGAGGCACCACTTTTTGATGTACCTGACTATTTTCTCTCAGAGAGTAAGATTGCCAATGAGTATCTAGACAAAGGAAAAGTTCGGGTCAAAATAGAGGAGCAATTGGCATCGGTTGGGGTGAGTGGGGATCATGTGATCTTGATCTACGAAGATGATACCGTCGATCAGGTGATGCACTACGCCAAAGGGGATAAGAGCATACTCTTTATTACTGAGTATCACCCTGAGTTGAGTCATCAGCTGATTGAGAAGACTCCCCATACCTTTTGGATTATCAAGAATCCTCACCTTGAGCATTATAAAAAGGTGGTAATTCCCATCGACTTTACTTCAGAGGCAAAGCGTGTCTTAGAGTTAAGTAAAAAGATTTTCAAACAGAGCCATATCTCCATGGTGCATGACTATCGCTATCTTCTTGATACCGTAACCGTGCCCATTGATTATCTCGATATTAATCCAATTGTAACCCCAGAGGTATTGGCACTTAATGAAGTGGTTAAAAAAGAGCGAGAAGAGACCTTTGAATCGTTCAAAAAAGAGTTTGGTTTAGATGGTGTCTGTATTGATGCAGAGGGATCACTCGATCAGGATCTTATGGCATATATTGCCCAGAATAGGTTTGATCTGATTGTTATGTATCATCAAGATTCCGACTTTTTTCTCTCTCCTTCGCTTATTGTCTATCTGTTGGACGATTTGGATCTTGACTTTTTTATCTTTAATCTTTAGCAATGGAGCAGAGACGAAAAATAGGCTTTATCGAAGCTTTTAGCATCGGTGTGGGTGGTATGGTTGGAGGGGGAATCTTTGCGGTTCTAGGACTCACCATCGATCTTGCACGGGGTGCGGCACCCATTGCGTTTATGGTGGCGGGAATCATTGCACTTATTACCGCATACTCTTATGTTAAGCTCTCATTGCGTTACCCTAGCGAAGGGGGGAGTATAGAGTTTATTATTCAAGCGTTTGGTAATGGACGCTTCTCTTCGGTTATTAATAATCTTCTACTTATTAGTTATGTGATTATGTTGGCACTCTATGCGTATGCATTTGGGAGTTATGGATCGGCACTGATTATGGGTAGTGATGTGGAGTGGGTGCATGACTCTTTGGCTGTTGGTGTGATTGTGCTTTTTATGTTGATTAATCTTTTAGGTGCACTCCTTACAGGTAAAGCAGAGGATATTCTGGTTTTTATTAAGTTGGCAATTCTTATGGTCTTTGCTGCTGTTGGAACACTCAGTATCAATATGGAACATATGGCTCCGAGTGAGTGGATGCCCATGAGTTCTGTTATTACAGGAGGGTTGATTATCTTTTTAGCATTTGAAGGGTTTGAGCTGATTGCCAATACCGCAAGGGATGTGAAAGAACCCGAAAAGACCCTACCACGAGCCTATTATGCCTCTGTGATTTTTGTAATGATACTCTATGTCTGGATAGCCATGGTCACCGTGGGTAACCTCTCATTTGAAGAGGCAAAAACAGCTCAAGATTACGTTTTGGCAAAAGCAGCAGAGCCCTTTTTTGGGCAGGTTGGTTTTATTATTATTGGTATTGCAGCACTGCTCTCGACCGCTTCGGCAATTAATGCTACACTCTATGGGAGTGGACGAACCTCGTACCTTATTGCCAAACATGGTGAGTTACCCCGCAGTTTTGAGAAACAGATTAAAAATGGCTACGAAGGAATGGTTATTGTGGCACTTTTGAGTATTATTTTTACCACTCTTTTTGATATCAATAATATCTCGGTAGCGGGAAGTATTGGATTTTTAATTGTCTTTACCTTGGTAAATTTTGCCAACTTTAAGCTCTATCAAGAGACAAAAGCAAACCGTTTTTTAGCAGGTTTGGGAGCACTACTTGGCTTTTTGGCAACCATGGTATTGGTCGGTTATAATCTTATTCATCACCCAAAATCGTTGATTACTAGTGGGATTGTTCTTTTGGTGGTGATTCTTTTTACATTTCTCTATTATCACCTCAAAAAAGGGAGACTCTCGACTTTTGTGGATAAGAATCTACAAGCAGACGAAGAGGCTCGTGCTTAGTCGATGCAGTCAGAGATGACTGCATGAAGGGTTTATCTAGGGACAATGTTTTTGATGCTTCCATCAGGAGCCAAAAAGACATTAACCGCTTGACCCGCTTGAAGCATTGCTGCTGCACCATTGATGGGGAGTACGGTTGCAAGGGTTCGTCCACTGTTGAGTTTAACCACGATCTCTTGACCATATTGGTTGTCCATGCTGTCTCCAGCCATTCCTCCAACAACACCACCAAGAGCAGTTCCTGCAACTGCTGCAACGGTACGTCCTGCACCACCACCTACGGTACTTCCTGCAACGCCACCCGCAACAGCACCAACAACACTCCCTAGGGTATTTCCTACCCCTTTATTGTTGATCTGAACTTGTCGAACCGATTGAACCACACCAGCTTCAACCCTCATAGCTGTTCCTACGGTTGATTGTGCATACCCTTTGGGGGCACACCCTGTGGTTCCCATGAGGGTCAGCCCTGCTAAGATAGAGCTTAATAGTATTTTTTTCATTTTTAATCCTTTTTGATTTTTTTTCAATAGTATCTTTCATATCCTAACAGTTTACTCTTAACCAAAAATGAATTGAGCATAATTATAGATTATTTTCTTCTTAATTTTATCTAGAGAGGCGGAAGCAAACTTATACTATAATTCGCAACTTTTAAATTTGAGAAGAGAGAAGGAGCCCCCGTGGAGCTGGATTTTTTACACGCATTTCATCTGGAGGATATTCAAAATCCTGAACACCCTTCGGATTTTATTCCCATGGAGGATCACAGTATTTTGATTCTTCGTTTTCCCGAGATTGTAAGCAATCGAATAGAGGTGGTCTCCTACGCGTTTATTGTTCGTCAAGAGCACTGTTATATTTTTGATCGAAAAAAAGAGCAGTTTGAGGAGCTTGGATCACTGCTTAACCTAAACAGTTTTCTTGATCAGAAGACCAACGATCTGATTAAGTACATCAAGGGCTACTACTATGAGATCGATCGGTTAGAAGACTCTCTTTATGACAATCAGCTCGATGAGGCGTTTATGTCTAAGTGGTTAACCTTTAAAAAGGAGCTCTCTCTGATTCATCGGTTGATCTTTGATGTGGTACTCTCGTTTGAGCTCTTTATCACCCACCACAAGCGTCACGCCTCTTTTGAGGAGCTGGCATATGCTGATTTGCATGAGCATATCGAGCGTATTCGTAATCTTGCCAAAGCTTCACTCGATAAGCTCGATCACCTCTATGACTTTTATCGTGCCAAAGTCGATGAGAAGATGAACCGCAATGTCTACTACTTAACTTTGCTTTCGGGTATCTTTTTGCCCTTAACATTGATTAGTGGTTTTTTTGGGATGAATACAGGGGGGCTTCCCTATGTTAACGATCCTATTGGAACATGGAAGGTAGTGGGGATCGCCCTTGTTTTAGAGTTGATTATCTTTGTTCCATTCTTTTTGAAAAATAGATCCAAACCCAAACGTTATGTCCACCATCAAAGCGAGCAGTTTACAAAAAATCTCCCTTAAAATTAACCAACCCTTTCTGGAGCAGTTTGTCCAGAAATGAGAGCCGTTTTTTCTCTTGGAATTCACTGTTTTTTGCCTGTTGATTAAAGGTTTCGAGTTTGGTATCCAGATAACTGGTATCAAATTTTGCTTCGATAAAGGTGCTATCGCGTACAATCTCCCGATGCAAAGAGAGGTTGGTTTTGAGCCCCTCTATATAGTACTCATCAAGTGCCCGTTTGGCTTTTTTAACAGCACCTTCCCAATCGAGTGCCCAGACGATAAGTTTGCCCAGCATCGAGTCGTAATAGGGTGGAATGGTATATCCACTGTAGATCGCACTATCAATCCGTACCCCAGGTCCCCCTGGAATGAGGTATTTACCCACCGTTCCCAAAGAGGGCATAAAGTTGTTTTGGGGATCTTCTGCATTGATGCGAAACTCAATGGCATACCCACGAAACTTGATCTCCTCTTGCAAGAAGTGCAGGGGGTCTCCTTCGGCGATTTGGATCATTCGTTGAATAATGTCCACCCCAGAGATAATCTCGGTAACGGGGTGTTCGACCTGTACGCGGGTGTTCATCTCGATAAAGTAGATCTGATCGTTGGCATCGACTAAAAACTCTACCGTTCCTACACTCTCATAGCCCAGTTTAAACATCGCCTTTTGGGCAATACGGTAGATCTCTTTGCGTACCTTGGGGTTAAGGTGTGGAGAGGGAGCAATCTCGATGACCTTTTGGTGTCGACGCTGAATAGAGCAGTCTCGCTCTCCTAGATGTACCACATTTCCATATTTATCGGCAATGACTTGAACCTCAATATGACGGGGATTTTCAATATACTTCTCGACAAACATGGCACCTTTTCCAAAGTACTTAACCGCTTCATTATGAGCAGCCTCGAAGAGCGATTTAAAGGCGGACTCCTCATGGACAATCCGCATGCCACGACCGCCACCACCAAAAGCAGCTTTGATAATTACAGGAAACCCAATTTTTTTGGCAATCTCCAAGGCAGTTTGGAGATCACTAATGGGCTCTTCTGTCCCCTCAATAACAGGTACACCAATGGCACGCATGGCATTTTTAGAGGCGATCTTGTCCCCAAAGAGGGCAATATGCTCCGCTTTAGGGCCAATAAAGATCAAGTTGTTCTCTTCGCACGCTTGAGCAAACTGGGCACTTTCCGAGAGAAACCCATACCCTGGATGAATGGCATCACATTTTAAGAGTTTGGCAATTTTGATGATGTTCTCATAATCAAGATAAGCGTGCACAGGGTCTCCACCGATCTTATAGCACTCATCTGCGGTCTGGATCCATGAGCCCTCGGAATCGGCTTGGGTAAAGACCACCACCGAGGTGATCTCGAGCTCTTTACAAGCACGAATAATTCGTAGGGCAATCTCTCCACGATTGGCAATAAGTATTTTGGATATTTTTAATGGCATAAGCGTTCTCCGTATCTATTTTTTTAATCTGATGCCATTATAAAATTTTTAAAAAAAATATTCTATATAATTTTTGGTATTATTACTATCTTTTTTTGTTCTAAAAGTTAGCTAAAATTGGTAAAAAAATTCTCTATAAGAGAGTCTTGAAAGAAGAGGAGCGAATCCACTGCTATCGGTACCTAAAAATGATAGTAAGTATCATATTTTATTTTTTCTAAATTTACTTAAAAAAGTACAAAAAAGCACCTAACTCGACACTTTTTGGGATCTTTGAGTGCTATAATAACTCCATGTTAACAATAAAAACCAAATTACCAACCAAAGATTTACCCATCCGCAGAGTTTTGACCAAACTGTTTCAGTCGTATATCTACACCGCCCTTGATGATAAAGAGCACGATGGATACAAGCATCCCAACGGCAAGGTCTTTAAGGCAATGAATTTTAAAGTAAACTACATTGAGAATGAGATTCATGCCAAATATGTCGCCCTTGATCCTAAGAATGAGCAACGATTAGCTCAGCATATTCTCTATAACCAGCTTAAACTAGGTGCCATTCATCTAACCAATACCTCTGTGGGCATTATTGAAAGAAACAGTAAAATCACTTCACCCATGAGGGTTGGAGGCTTTGTCAATGCCAATATCAAAGATGGCAAACTAAGCAAAAAAAAGATTCATCTCGAACCCAAAAGCCATAAATTCCAAGAGATAATTCACAAAAATACCCTAGAGAAATATGAAGCTCTCTTTGGCAAAAAATATGAGGGAACATTCAGCATCAAGCTTATAGAACAGAAGCCCAGAGAGCGAACCTTTCACTATAGCAAAGGGACAATCAAAGCGTGGTTTGCTGTCTACGAGATAGAGGGCAATGAGGATATTTTACGCATGATTCTCGATACAGGGATGGGAGCCAACTGCATGAAAGGGGTTGGGTTTGTGGAGCTTATTAAGCCTAAGGTTAAAAAGGAAGAGAAAAAAGATGGCTGACCTAATAAAAACATTCCACGCCTACGGAAAATATTTTGAAGATGACCTATTAGAGAGCTTCAATCAGTTTGGCTCTAAAAAGATAGATAAGATTTTGCATATAGAGCTAAGTGATTATGGTTATGCTCTTAAAGATGCCTCTGTGCTTAGAGATAGGCTGGTGCTTTATATCACTTCAACAGCAGGAGGAAATCTGTTTCCCTTTATCTTTTTAAGTGAAAAGCTTTTTGATGTTGAAGCCAAAGGCAAGATAAAAAAAGGTGGAATCGAGAAATCTTTTGAGAATATGAAAAAGTATTTAACCAAAGAGGAGCAAGATGAGGTGGATGCTCTTTATAAAAAGATAGATTTTGAGAAGTTAAAAGCCATTGTAGAGGAGCATCCCCCTCAAAACAAAGAGAGCTATTATTTGGCACTCTCCTATAATGGGCAGTTTTTTAACGAGAAATACCCCCACGTTTTTCAAAAAATGATAGAGACAAAGGGAAGTGATGTCTCAATGAATGGTCACTGTTTTATAGATGAGGATGCTTCTAAAATAGGCTTTGATGTGGGGTTAAACTTTTGTAGTACCAATGAGCTTAGTAATGGCATGGCAAAAACAGTTAAACCAAGGCTATTGCCTATTTCAAATGAAGCAGGACGCTTTGTAAAGCTTGGGTTTGAGAAGATATTTAATGATTTTGCCTTTAAGCTTTTTGGGTTGAACTATATTTTATTGCCCACACTTTTTGATAAGCGTCTCTATCATGAAGTGTTTGAAACCATTAATGAGGTTAAAAAGATTGACCGTAACCATGAAGCAATTGAGCAGAGGGTTATTTTTGAAGAGGATTTAGAGGAGTTGGTAGAGGATTTTGAGAAGCAATCATTAACCAAAGAGATACTCTTTACCATGCTCTTTTATGAAAAAAACAACAAAGAGATAATCGTCTCTCATACCATAGAAGATGTACTCCCCTCACGGATAGCCACGGCTAAAAGTTTGATGAGGGAGTACGATATTGATGCCTCTAAACTCTCTAAGTATGAGAAAAAGAGCGTAAAAGAGAAGCACCCAAAGCTTATCTATATTCGTGACTATATCAACGATAGGTTACTCTTGGCAAAGTTGCTTCTTGGAAAAGAGAAGATAGACAAAGCGATGCTCTATAGGGCACTCTATAAAAAGATAATCTTTGGTAATGGAATAGAGCATGAGAAGCGAGAGTTTTCCAAGATACTCAATGGTTACTTTAAAGATGATACCAACTTTGAGAAGCACCAAAGGGTATTGAACTTTTTAAGTGATAAGCGACTCACCATGGGTCAAAAAATAGAATTAGGAGGAATGATGACGTTTGAGAATGTAGAAAATTTAGTCGATTGGAAGTTTAGAGAGGTAGAGATACTTCAAACCCCAACCCAAAGAGAGTTTTTTGTGATGGGAATGTTGTGTCGCTTGGTGGTGGCGTGGCAAAAAGCCAACAATGACAATAACTCTTCATTAGAGAGTTATCTCAATACCATTGGTACAGTTAATATGCTCAATATCGAAACCCTTTATCGCAAGATTATAGATGGGGCAAATAAGTATGGTGTCTATGGCAAAAACTATGACTATCTGCTCTCGCTTTATGCAGAGATAAAATCGTTACAAAAGTCAACGGACAAGCTCTCAAATGATAAAGCCAATATACTCTTTGTGATGGGCTTTATCGACTACAAAAATTTACCAAAAACTAAAACTAAAAATGAAGGAGTAAACTAATGAAAAACTACGCAAAACAGACTGAGATTCTATTTTTATGGGATTGTGAAAACAGTAACCCAAATGGCGATATTTTAAGAGATAATGCCCCACGATATGATGATATAGCCCACAAAGCATTGGTGAGTGATGTACGGATTAAACGAACCATTCGTGATGATTTATATGATAGAAAAGGTCAAGAGATTTTTGTACGAGAGACCGAACACGAAAGTGGTACAGGAATTAATGATGGGAAAACCCGTGTGGCTAATGTGGGTGGAAAAGAGGATGTGGTTGAGACAATCTTAAACAAATGTATTGATGTCCGTGCTTTTGGTGGGGTCTTTCCTGTTGATAAGAAATCTTATAACTTAACAGGTTCACTACAGTTTAAGATGACCAAATCACTCCATCAAGTGAGTGAACCGATGTATATTAAAGGGACAGGTGCATTTGCGAGTAAACCCAAGGCTGAGAATAAAACCTTTAGAGAGGAGTATATTTTGCCTTATGCTCTTTTTGCTACTTATGGGGTGGTCAATGCCCTAAACGCTGAAAAGACCAACTTTACAAATGGTGATGTCAAAGAGGTGCTTGATAGTCTATGGAGTGGTACAAAAAACCTGATTACCCGAAGTAAAATGGGGCAACTACCACGCTTTATGCTCAAAATTACCTACAAGAAGAAAGGATTTTTTATTGGAGAGTTGGATAATCGAATTAAGTTAGAGATTAAAACGGCTACAGAAAATGAGATTCGCTCTAGCAAGGATTATGAGATTGATTTAAGTGATATCATTGCACTTTTAGAGAAGTATAACGATAAAATAGAGACTGTTGAGTATATGGTGGATGATACTTTTGAAGAGAAAATTGCCGTTGAGTCTCATTGGACAAAATTAGAATTGGATTAATATGATTTATGAAGTAGACTTCTGGGCAGACTATGGACACTTTAGCCATCCTGCTACCATCTATAGCTCATTGACCTACCCGATTCCTCCTAAAACTACCATTATGGGATTTTTGGGTGCAGTGGGAGGTTTGGCAACCATAGAGGAGTATCAATTTCTTAATGCCATCAAATATGCTGTCAAGATTAACCATATAGAGGGAAAAGAGAATTTCTGTTTTAATGGGGTTAAAGATGCTCTCCCTTCGGTCAAAAATCATCAACAACGCATTAAGCAGAGAAAGCAGTTTTATAGAGAATTATTGATTCGTCCAAGTTATAAACTCTTTATTGATTTTTCTGCATGTATGGAGATGTCTAACACTATTAGAGAGAATCTTAAAAATCATATTTCTCTCTATCAACCCTATATGGGGATTAATCTCTGTTTGGCAAACTTTGAGTTTAGAGAGGAGCATGAGCCTAAAGAGGTAGCCAATAGTGAGATGATAGCGATTGATTCAGCGATTCCTTTAAATACTAAGTTTGAGATAGAGCTAGATAAAAACTACAGTGATATTCGTATGGCAACAACCATTGAAAAAGAACGGATATTTGGAGGATTTGAAGATATGCTAGTCGAGCTAAATGGGCAACCTATTTTGGCTCAACCCTCATCTTATATTCAACTAGATGGGTATCGGTTGATTTTCTCATGAGATACCTCTCTCACCCTACGCAAAAGCTAACAACGCATATTGAAAACATACAAGCTTATGATAGTGAAGATAGCCTTTTTGTAAAGGCTGTTTTGTTTCATGATTTGGGGAAGGTTTTGGATAGTTTTCAAGCCTATATTCAAAAACAATGTAAAGATTCAGAGCCTCATGCTCCTATCTCTGGAATTATCTATCTGCTCAATCACGTTAAAGAGGATTTGAAGATTTCTAAAAATGAGCTTTTTATCTTTAATGCGATTATCTCTCATCATGGTAGTTTAAAGAGTTTTTGTAATCGTGAGGGGAGTCATGATATTTTGGCGTTTTTTACAAAAGAGATTCCTACAGAAAACATTGAAGAGATTTATGCTAAACAAGATGTGGTAGCCTATGCCAATCTAAAAGAGATTGATACCAAGAACTTTAGAAAGCTTAAACGAAAAAACAAAAAGTTGCGTTTTGATGTGGATGATTTTGTGACCCAAAAACTCCTCTTCTCTAAACTTATTTTTGCTGACAAGTACGAAGCCATCTATAAAAGTTCTCATCAAAAAAAAGAGAATCAACAGCGTCAATCTTTGCTACATAAGAGATTGGATGAAATCATAAAGCATAAAGACCCCAAACGGGATGAGGTTAAAAATAGTATCTTAGATGCTTATGATAAAAGTTATCATATCTTTACCCTAACAGCCCCTACAGGTATAGGAAAAACGCTTACCTCTTTGGAGTTGGCTCTTAAAATCAAAGAGGAGAAGAGCTTAGAGAAGGTTATCTATATTTTGCCCTTTACTTCGATTATCGACCAGACTTATGAAGTGTTTAATACGCTCTTTCCCAATGAGATAACCAAGCACCACCATGCTGTGACTTTTGAGGATACCCAAGAGGACAATAGAGCGTATGACCGATGGAAGTTTATCTTAAATGCGTGGGATGAACCATTTATTATCTCGACACTCTATCAGCTCTTTTTTGCCCTATTTTCCAATAAAAACAGCGATAATATCAAATTTCAAGCCCTACAAAATGCAGTTATTGTTCTAGATGAGGTTCAGGCGATTCCGTTTGATTTATGGAAGGTTTTTAAAGCTCTTTTGCCTATTTTGGCTCAAAAACTAAACAGTACATTTATCTTGATGAGTGCCACCATGCCGATACTCATAGATAAAACCGAGGCTTTGGAGCTTGTCAATAAAAAGGCTGTTTTTGAAGAGAAGAATCGTTATGTTTTAAACTATTTGGATGTCATTGATTTGGAGATATTGGCAGATGTCATCGTTGCCGAGTATAAAGAGGGTAAATCTGTACTCTGTGTGGTCAATACCATTAAACGCTCAAAGTTGCTCTATCAGTTAGTCAAAGAGCAGATAGAAGAGAGTTTTTGTTTGAACGCTTATATGTTTTTTGAAGATAGAAAAGAGGTCATTAGCACTATAAAAGAGAAAGAGAGCAACAATGTAACCCATAAAATCCTTATCTCTACCCAAGTGATAGAAGCAGGAGTTGACCTTGATTTTGATGTAGGCTTTAGAGAGTTTGCACCCATTAGCTCGATTATCCAAACAGCAGGACGGGTCAACCGTGAGGGGAAAAAGGGGTTGAGTCCTGTCTATATTTTTGAAGCCAAGCACAATATCTATGACCCCATTATGATGAGTGAGAGCCGTAAAACTTTTTTAGAGCCTCTAAAAGAGCAAGAGATAGAAGAGAGAGATATTTTAACCTATGTTGAAGCCTATTTTAATGCCCTTGATGCCAATAAAGGAGATACCCAAGGGATGCTCGATGATATAGAGATTTTTGATTTTAATGCCCTCTCCAAGAAAAACAGAGATGCTTTTGGATTGGAAGCTGAACATATTAAATCGGTAGCTGTAGGTGTAGATTTAAAAAGTTATGAGTTTGACTATTTTGAAAGCTCTAAAGGGTTAAAGCCTTATGAGATGAAACGAGAAAAAGAGAAGATTAGGAACGCGTTTCAGGCGAATATTTTAAATATTAAAGAGAAAGATTTGAATGCCACAGGGTTGAGTATAGAGTATAGTGATATTTTTGGAATTTATTATATGATAGAGATAGAGGGTATCTACTCAAAAGAGAGTGGATTTTTGATTGAAGAGGAGAGAGGAGTGGAGGATGTGTTTGATTTTTAATGGAGGCTAGATATATTTAAATAATTTTCTGTGTTAATCAAAAATTGCTATAATGATAGCATCACAAAAAAAGGGAAAGAATGGGAAAAGTTGTTTTTGAGTGTGAAAATATTAGTGTAGAGATGGGAGGAGCTAATCCAAATAATCATGAGATTCGTCCAGCTTCATTTAAAGGGATTATGAGATTTTGGTGGAGGGCTATTAATGGGGATTTGAGCTTAAAAGAATTAAAAAATCAAGAAGATGAAATCTTTGGGAGTACAAAGAAAAAGAGTAGTTTCAGTATAAAAATAAAAGATTATAAATTTGAAGGAAATAGAATTCCTAAAAATCATAAATTTAAGATAGAATTTATTCTACCAAGTAGATGTGATTTAGATATTGAAAATTTTTTTAAAATAGTTGTTCTTTTGGGTGGATTTGGGAAATCTGCTAAAAAACAAAATATGGGTAAGATAAAAGTTGTAAGAGTTAAAAGAGATGACGGGGAGTGGATAGAATATAGACACCCAAATAATTTAGAGGATATTTTACTACTTTTAGGAGATAAGTTTGAAATTCAAAATAATGAAATTATAAGTAAAAATTTTAAATTTAATTACCCTATGGTTCATAAAATATGGATAGATAATGGAGTTTTAAAAACAAAACTTAAAGAAGATAAAATTTTTCAAAGGGAACTCAATGTCTAATTATCTCTTTACCCTTACCATAACCCCAGTTCAAAGTTTTATAAGTCAAGCTAGAAAAACCAAAGATTTATTTTCAGGTAGTGAGATTTTGTCTAATTTAGTGAAAAAGACATTAGAAAAATTTGATACAAATGAGATAGTTTTTCCTCAGAATAGTGATTTTATCTCCAATAAGTTTGTATTAAAACTTAATAAATCAGAAGAAGAGATTAAAGCACTAGGTAAAGAGTTAGAAGGTTTTATTCATAATTCATTTTATAATTTAGGTACAGAAATACTTTTGGATATAAAAGATATAACAGTAAATATAGATTTCTTTCAAAATCATTTCAAACCTCAACTCTGCAATTTTTTCCAAGTTTTTTGGGTAGCAGTAGAATTAAAAGATAATTATCAAGAGAGTTATAAAAAACTAGAACAGAGTTTAGGAGCTATTAAAAATCTAAGAACTTTTGAGCAATTAGAGCAGATAGGTGCAAAAAAATGCTCGGTTTGTGGAGAGAGGAATGGGCTTTTTTATAATCGTGAAAAACCTCATGCTTTTATGCTTGGTAAAGCCATAAGAGTAAACACAAATCAAATTGAAGAGCATGAAACTTTATGTGCTGTCTGTTTTACTAAAAGATTTTATCCCAATAGTCAACATTTTGATTCAACCCAAAAGATAAAAAATGATAAAGAGTATTATGCTTTGATTCATTTTGATATAGATAATATGGGAGAAGAGCTTAGTAAGTTAGATAGAGATGAACAGATAGAGTTATCCAAAAAATTAGGAGCGTTTGCCTATAAAGCAAGAGAGATAGTCTCTAAAAAAAATACTATCTATACAGGGGGAGATGATTTTTTAGGGTTTGTAGAGTTAAATAAACTATTTGATATATAAATAAAATTACAGAGACTTTTGAAAAAACTATCCCCAATATGACTTTTTCGACCTCTATTATTATCTGTCATTGGAAAACGCCTCTTCATAAAGTATTAGACTATTCAAGAGAGTTACTAGCCACAATCAAAAACCATTTTAATGATAAAGATGGAGTTGGAATTATTGTAATGAGTGATAGTGCTATTAATGCCCAAACTATCTGCAAGTATGATGATTTGAAGCTTTTGAATGATATGAGAGAGAAAAAGATAGGTATGGGATTGCATTATAAATTAAAAACCATTTTCTCCTATCTTAAGAGTATGAGCTATGATGAATATCTTATGCAAAAACAGATGATAAAAATAGAGATTAAACGACTACTCAAACGAGAAGAGGGAGAATTCAATGAAGATATTTATAATAGATTAATTGATTTTCTCAACAAACAAAATATAGAGTTAGTTACCAACCATTATGAGATAGATTTTGATAATTTTATAGGCTATCTTAAAACTCTAGAACAACTCAAAAAGGTAATGTAATGGCATATATACAGATAAAACCAACCGATAGCCTCTTTTTTGGAAGTGGAAAACCATTTAATGCAGGGGCTGATAGTTGGACAGATAGTTCATTTTTGCCTAATCCCTCTGTAATTTGGGGAGCTTTATTTTCGGTTTTGTATCGAGAAGGGAAAGTAACAGTCAAAGATAAAGAGAGGTTATATATAAAAAATATCTATCTCTACAATGAAGAACAGACCACTATTTTAGTTCCTGCTCCTTTGGATATTTTTGTGGATAGTGAGGGAAAGAGATATAAAGGAGAGTATAAAGATGTAGATTTTATCTCTAACTATGAACTACCTGTTATAAATATGGTTGATGGAGTAGATGTAAAACCACTTGAAAATAATTTTATTGAGATAAATTCTCTCTATGAAGAGTATTGTCAAGATAACTTTGATGATTTGGTACTTTTTAATTTTGATGAGGTTTTTGTGGCTGATTATAAGATAGGTATCAAGATAGAAAAAGGCATAGCAAAAAAGAATCATCTCTATAGAATAGACTTAACACAGTTTAAAAAAGAGTGGTCATTTTTGATTGAGTATGAGAGTGATATAGTGTTTAATCAAAGTGGGATTTTAAAACTTGGTGGAGAGAGCAAAATAGCACACTATCAGAAAATTGATAAACCTATAGGAATAATAGATTATGAGGATTATCGTGATGAGATGATAGAGGAGCTAAAAGAGCAAAATGAGTTTAAGATTTTGTTTAAAACTCCTGTTTATTTTAAAAAAGGTTGGCAACCACAACAAGATGGGCTTATCTGTGTAAATATAGGAAAATCTATACCTATAGGTGGTTTTGATATGGAGACAAAAAAACCCAAAGAGATGAAAAAATATATTCCTGCTGGGTCTGTTTTGGTTTTTTCTAAAGAGTTAGGTGAGATAAGTTTTATAGATGAAGATAGTGAGTCCTATAAGGGCTTTGGAAGTTATGAACTATTAACAAAAGGGTAAAAATGCAAAGCAAAGAGTTTAAAGATTATATATGTATAACGGTATCAACACTCAATCAGATGGTAAACTATATTCCACTAAAACATTTTGAGTTTAAAGAGGTTTATAATCTAACGATTGATGATAGTGAATATGCTGATAATAGTAAATGGGATAAAAATTTAAAAGAGTTTTTTCCTAATATTCAAGATATTTCATTTAAGCAGTCTCAAATGGGTAATATCAAAGCGATTAATAGAAAATTACGACAATTTAATGGTAAGAGAGTTTTTTGGAATATCACAGGTGGACAGAGAAGTTTTATTTTGGCTATTAATCAATTAATAGAAAAAGATGATGTTATCTGTTATCTTGAAGGAAATAAAAATAGACTTATTTTGCTCAAAGATAATCAAGAGAAAAAAAATATTATTAAAGATTATAGTTTGGATAAATTTGAAGATTTAAATATAGAGATAGCCCTAAAACTAATGGGCTTTGATATAAAAATAACTAAAACATCTGAACGAAATTTTGTTACAAAACATGACCCTACTGAAAAAACATTATATTTAGACTTTTGGGATAAATATATTGCAGATAAAAAGTTACGAGAGAATCTTATTCTGTTAAATCGAGATAGTGAAAAAGATAGAGCCAAAAAAGAAATTAAAAAGATTATAAATCTCTCTGATAAAGAGCTTGATAGAAACAAGGCATTTGGATTTATTTTAGAAAAACTAGCAGGATATAAAATCTTGGATTTAGCAGGTAGCAAAATAGCCGATATGACTTTGGGAGAGAAGATAAACTTTTTAGATAAAAAGAGCCAAGTAAATAAATCACATATAGATGAGTTTGATATAGCTTTGTTGACTAAGAACGGTAAATTTATGATATTTGAGTGCAAAAGTGGAGGTATGGAGGGAGATATAGCCAAAAGTACTAAATATTCAATTTATGCAGTAAGTGGAGCGTATGGGTTGCCTATTTTGATAACTCCTTTGTTAAAAGATGAGATTGAGAATATAGATGATTTGGATAGTAAAATTTATGGTTATATTCAAAGTGCTATTAAATCAGCAAAAAGAGCCTCTCTTGATGTTTGGGGCTTAGATGAAATATGTGAAAAATTAGCAAAATATATAGATATAGAGAAAACAAAATGCAAATAGAACCACTAAAATACAAAGATTTCATAAACCAACTAAAACAAAAAATACAAACCTCTCAAATCAAAGCCTCAATAAGAGTCAATGAGGAACTACTAAAACTCTATTGGGATATGGCACAGATGATTATTGCCAAACAAAAAGAGGCTTCTTGGGGTGATGGGATTATTGAAAAGATTAGCAGAGACCTAAAAGAGGAGTTTCCAAATATAAAAGGATTTTCCGTTACCAATATAAAATATATGAGAAAATGGTATCTTTTTTGGAGTGATACGAAAAGCCCACAAGTTGTGGACGAAATTTTTAAAATCCCTTGGGGGCATAATCGAGAGATTGTTACCAAGATAAAAAATAGAGATGAAGCGATATTTTACGCTAAAAATACACTCCAATATGGTTGGTCTAGGGCTGTTTTAGTGCATCAGGTAGAGAGTGGGCTTTATCAAAGAGAGGGCAAAGCCATTACCAATTTTGATAGCAAATTGCCACCACCTCAATCAGACTTAGCTAAAGCTGTTTTAAAAGACCCCTATAACTTTGATTTTTTGACTTTGAGTAAGAGGTATAATGAACGAGAGTTAGAAGATGCTTTGGTAGAGCATATTACCCATTTTTTGTTAGAGCTTGGAAGTGGATTTGCTTTTGTGGGGCGACAGTATAGATTGGTCGTTGGTGGAGATGAGTTTTTTATAGATTTGCTTTTTTATCATATTCGGCTTAGATGTTATGTGGTGGTGGAGTTAAAAACAGTTAAGTTTAAACCAGAGTTTGCAGGGCAATTAAACTTTTATGTCTCTGCTATTGATGGAGAGTTAAAAGAGAAAGGGGATAATCCTACTATTGGGATATTGATATGTAAATCAAAAAATAGTACCGTGGTAGAGTATGCACTCAAGAACATAGATAGCCCCATAGGTGTAAGTGAATATGAGCTTGTAGATAAGCTTCCAAAAGAGTTTAAATCGACTCTGCCGTCTATTGAAGAGTTAGAGGCAGAGTTGGAAAATATAGAGGAGAAGAGATGACAACCAAGATAAAACCATTTTTTATAAAAGCAATAACCCCACTTCATGTTGGAAGTGGTAGCGATTTGGGTGTGGTAGATTTGCCCATTCAGCGAGAGAGCCATACGGGGTTTCCTAAGATTGAGGCTAGTAGTTTGAAGGGGGCGATTCGGAGTGAGTTTGTTAGTAAAAATAGTGAAGATGAAGCTCAAAAGATATTTGGAACAGGAGATAAAGCAGGAGATTTAGGTTTTAGTGATGCAAGAATTTTATTTTTTCCCATTAAATCGGTTAAGGGTGTTTTTGCTTATATTACTTGTCCTATGGTTTTAGAGAGATTACAAGAGGATTTGAAACTTGGAGAGATAGATGATTTAGAGGAGATAAAAATTCCATCGTCTGTAAATGATAATGAGTGTATTGTATTTGAAAACAACAAAAATAGTGTTAAAAATCATGTGATTTTAGAAGAGTATAGTTTTGAGATTCAAAAAGATAAGCTTGATGATGTTTTAAAAGTTCCTAAAATAGATAAAACTCGCTTAGTTATTATCTCTGATGACAATTTTACTCATTTTGTTAAAAACTCAACAGAAGTTATTACTAGAATTAAAATAGGAGAGGATGGGGTTGTGGATAAAGAATCAGGGGCTTTGTTCACAGAAGAGTATTTGCCTACTGAAACGGTTATGTATGCTTTAGCTTTGGGAGATACTACAGAAATAGAAGAGATAGAGATGTTTCAAGTAGGTGGAAATAGTACTTTAGGTAAAGGGATTATTGAGCTTAAGGGGTTGAGTAATGGCAGTTAAAGATTTAGAAAAAGAGAGAGCTATCTTTGCTTATCAATGTGTAGAAAGAGCCAATAGTGATAAAGGTTTAAAAGATGATTATAAATCTTATGTCAAAAAAATACCTACAATGATTTTAACGAATGGGTTAGGAGCTACTTTTGCTTTTATCTATTCAAAAAATGGAAAGGCTTATGAGCTTATTTACACTCAAACCAATGAGTGGCTAAAAAAAGATGATAAAAATGATTTGATAGATTGGATAATTAATTTAGAGTCCACTGAATATAGAGCAGTTACGAATGAAGTTTTGGCTCTTTTTGGATGGTTGAAACGGTTTGCTGATGGTATGATTGAAAAGGACTCTTAATGCAAAAAGGAGTTTTAAAAGTCAAGATAAAAGCAAGTGGACATAGAAAAAAAGCTGAGATTATTGCTGATAAAAAGTTTACTATTCCAAAAGAGTTTATTTTGGATAATGAGCTAAATGATAAAGCATGTGATTTTGAGCTTAATGAAAAAAATCAAATTACTAAAATCATTGTTGAGGGGAATGAGTTAGAGAAAAGAGTAGTAAATAGAGTCAAGAAGATTAAGCGATGCGAAAATAAAAATAATATTAGAGTTCCCAATGATACCTGTTTACTTATTTCTGATTTTGGAATAAGAAATATTGAAAATTTTAATTTAAGAGTTAACAAATTTACAATTTTTAATGAAGAGAATGAGCCTAAAATTAAAGAACAAAATTTACCTGAAACCTTTTTCAATACAAACTGGAATTTTTATCATTCAAAAATCAAAAACTACTACAAAAATATCCAAAAACTAAATTTAAATTTTTCAGACCCAATAGAACTAAAAACAAACTATCGCCTACTAATAGGAGCAGAACAATCCATTTATGAAACCTCTATAAGGTTACATCATATTTATGGAATCCCTTATATTCCATCGAGTGCTATAAAAGGAGTGGTACGAAGTTATACTATTCAAAAGAAATATAAAAATAGCGAAGAGAGAGTATTAGATAGTGAGGAGTTTAAAAAATGGTTTGGCTCACAAGAACAAGAGGGAAAAATAGTCTTTTTTGATACTTTTCCAATATCAGAACCTAAAATAAAAATGGATATTATCAATCCAATGGAAGAGACTAAAATTATCAATTTTTTAACCATAGAAGATACAAAGTTTCAATTCCTAATAGGCTTTAAAGATGAGGTAGATAATAGATTTATAACATTATTTAAAGAGGCACTTACAGAACATGGTATTGGAGCCAAAACGGCTGTGGGGTATGGGTATTTTCAATAAAAATCGTCCACAACCTGTGGACTAAGATGCTCTTTGAAAAATCAATTGATATTTACTTAATTGGGAGTAGAGTATTTTATCGTTTTTAGATTATTATAATATCAAAACGATAATTAAACGCTACTTCCGCCAAAACCTCTCCAAGCTAGACACCTTTTGTCCACTCCGTTTGCTACACTTCTTTTGACCTGTAGGGTATGGCTTTGGCTTACCGATTACAGAGAACTTGATGGTAGGCTAAAGCCTACCCTACAATAGAATTCAAAGTAAGGATAGCCATGCAATTTGACCCCAACCTTATCACAGGAACCCTTATCCACTACTATGCCACCTGCAAACGAGAAGCGTGGCTCTATAGTCGTAAAATATCGGCTGACCAGTATGATGAAAATATTCTAATGGGCAAAGCCCTAGCCGAGATAAAAGAGGAGCAATTACACGATTTTCCCTTTTCCAATCTCAAATTTGACAAGATAGGCAAACAGCGGGGGCATTATATGGTAACCGAGTACAAAAAATCTATGAGCAACCCCCAAGGAGCCAAAATGCAACTGCTCTTTTATATGTGGCAACTCAAAACCTCGCTCAAGCTCAAAGAGATAAATGGGATGGTGGTTTCAGGACGCACTAAAATTTCAGTTTTGGGTAACGATGAAAATATGGCATTGATAGAGCGTTTGATTAATGAGGTTAGTGATTTTTTATCACAACCCAATCCTCCACCCTTTGTAGAGAACAGGTTTTGCAAGGGGTGTGGGTATCGGGATTATTGTTTTTAGTGAATAGTTTGGAATGATGGATGTATATAATTTTATTTTACGACATAGCAGATAGAAGTCAAAAAGAGAAAGACAACAGCAGAGCGATACGAAAGACGGTGGAGAAGTATCTAACAAGAGTACAATTTTCGGTATTTGAGGGGGAGCTTCGCATAAGTGACCTTAAAAAGCTCAAAGCCGATTTAATCAAAGTGGTTGACAAAGATTTAGACTCCATTGTCATCTACGAATCAACACGGCTCAACTATACTGAACGCATTGTAATAGGAACCGATAAAAACGAAGGGATTTTTTGGTAATGACAAAAACAGACAGAACGCATTTTTTAGTGACCAATGGGCGACTACGACGACAAGACAATAACCTCTATTTTGACCGATACGATGAAGAGGACAATGTCATTAGTACCAAACCACTACCCATCAAAGGTATAGATGAAATCTACCTTCTAGGCAAGATAGATTTGGACAGCTACTCGATGGCGTTTATTGCCCACAACAATATTTTGCTCCATTTTTTTAGTCCTTTTCAGGCATTTCGGGGGAACTTTTTCCCAAGTACCTCCAACTCGGTGAACAAGAGTGGTTTTGTACTGCTCCAACAGCTACGAGCTTTTGATGATGCGGTGCATCGGCTCTACCTTGCCAAGCAGATTACCAAAGCCCACTTTATCAATGGAGCCAATAATTGCAAACGGTATGGCGTAGCCTTTGATGTAGAGCCGTATTTGGAGAACTTAGAGAGAGCCAACAATATTGGCGAGGTGATGGCAAGTGAGGGAGCCTTTCAGAAAAACTACTATCAGGCGTGGAACAGCATCATCAAAAATCAGCGTTCATTCAAGTTCATCAAACGAAGCAAACGCCCACCCACCGACAAGATAAACACATTAATCTCCTATGTCAATACACGAATTTATAACATTGTCCTAAGTGAAATCTACAAAACCGAGCTTGACCCACGCATTGGCTTTTTGCATGAGCCAAACTATCGGGCATTGAGTCTGCATCTGGACATTGCTGAGATATTTAAGCCCATTATTGGCGATAACATTATCTTTACGCTTCTGAATAAAAACGAAATTACCGCCAAAGATTTCAAGACCGATGCAGGACGAATCCGTTTTACCAATGAGGGCATCAAAAAAATCGAGAGCAAAATCATCAAAAAACTAACCGAGCAGACCACCCTAGGAGAACAACGGCTTACATGGCGACAAGTCATCCGCCGTGAGGTTAACCGTATCAAACGCAATGTGGTCGAGACGAGTGAGTATGAGCCATTTGTTTTGGGTTGATGTGTTATAATATTATATTATAAAGGATTCAAAACCATGTCAGAGAAAGCTTTGCTGTTTAATAAATTAAGAGATAAAGGAATTTTTTGGAGTTACTCTAAAACGATTACTTATCAAGAGGCAGGAGATGGTCTTTTTTTGGAGTATTTACTTAAATATGGAGATTTTGATGATATAAAATTGGCTTTTAAACTCTATCCAAGAGAGTTTATTAAATCTATTTGGGAATCAAAATTAAAAGATGACCAACGTTTTATAAAACTCAATCTTATGTTGGCACGGGTTTTTTTTGGCATGGATGTAGAGAGTGATTATTTTAAAAAGGTAAAAAATGGACGACTTGAAAAACTTAAAATGCTTACTTCCTAAGACCGAATCTTTACTTTTGAAAATGATAGATAGTTGTCCTTTTTTGGATAAATATGTACTTGTTGGTGGTTCTGCCTTGGCTCTCTATTTGTGTCATAGAAAGAGTGAAGATTTGGATTTTTTTACCTATGATGATAGTTTTGATAGAGCAGAGATTTTTGAATATATTAAGCAGTTTGATTCTAAAGAGATATTGAATCAAACAGATGAACAGATAGACCTTTTGCTTGATGGAGTAAAAGTTACTTTTTTTAATGCTAAGTGGAGGTTCCTGAAACCTAAAAAAGTAAAACATTTTAATCTTGCTTCTCTGGAAGTTAATATAATGTTTTTACGGGCAAAATATCGTGACTATTATGATTTGTATTTTTTAGTAAAAAGTGGTATGGGTCTTAGAGAAATTTTTAACTGTAGTCAAGATATTGTTGAGGGAATTACTTTTAAACTTTTTATTATTGCTTTGGTCTATATTGATGATATTGAAGATGATAATATAGGGTATCTTGAACCTAAAGAGATTATCTCCAAAGAGAAAATTAGAGATTTTTTTCAAGAGAAGATAGATAGATTTTAAAACCATCTCTTTAAAGCTATATTTAAGTTTTCTAAAACCTCCATTTTGTGGGATTTCTTATTTTTTCCTCCTATAGTTTAAGCTTATTTTATGTATAATAATTTTGTTCAAATGTAGAGAGGACACCGAAAAATAGTAATTTAATTGCCATTTGAACATTGCCCTTATAGGGTTTGAAACGGGTCTGTTGTGCGACGATGTCGTTACTCATTTATTTGAACATTGCCCTTATAGGGTTTGAAACAGAAGCTTAACGAGAGGTTTTGGATGCACGGTATACGTCATTTGAACATTGCCCTTATAGGGTTTGAAACTTTGTGCTAGTAAATGAGCTATCCACATAGCCACAATTTGAACATTGCCCTTATAGGGTTTGAAACCCGCTACAGTGAGCACCACGTAAAATTACTAAGTATTATTTGAACATTGCCCTTATAGGGTTTGAAACAAAGAGCTAAAGCTCATGTATGCTATTGAACGAGCATTTGAACATTGCCCTTATAGGGTTTGAAACTTTTTGCTATGTGTCAACCTGATAATATATGGCTCAAATTTGAACATTGCCCTTATAGGGTTTGAAACGCTCTTTTTGATACTGCTTAACGCAGTTATTGTATGATTTGAACATTGCCCTTATAGGGTTTGAAACACACTAATAAAGTTAATGAGTTAGAGAAGCAGATCATTTGAACATTGCCCTTATAGGGTTTGAAACTAGTTGTAGTTAACACTTTATTCGTTGTTAAATTTATTTGAACATTGCCCTTATAGGGTTTGAAACCTGTAACCCTTAAGACCTCTTTCTTTAGCTAGTTTTATTTGAACATTGCCCTTATAGGGTTTGAAACATACTTACATTATAAATAGATCTTATAGCTCTATAAGCATTTGAACATTGCCCTTATAGGGTTTGAAACAGAGTTCAAAACTTATTTTCATCTCCGACTCCGAATATTTGAACATTGCCCTTATAGGGTTTGAAACATAAAATTTTCTATCTCTTCCTCTGTATAGTATTTGAATTTGAACATTGCCCTTATAGGGTTTGAAACTGCTACAGAGCCTGAAGATGTCAATGTTAAAATTATTTGAACATTGCCCTTATAGGGTTTGAAACAACTCATCTGTCGTTTGAGGCATCTCATACCCAAGATTTGAACATTGCCCTTATAGGGTTTGAAACATGGTTCTTTTGAGCCTGAACATACTAGATGGATATTTGAACATTGCCCTTATAGGGTTTGAAACCCTTTTGAAAGAGCTGGTAGTCCGTCTTGAGTCCTTGATTTGAACATTGCCCTTATAGGGTTTGAAACTCATGTCGTAGAAGATGGTAAGAAAAAAGCACGAGAATTTGAACATTGCCCTTATAGGGTTTGAAACTCTTCACTATCACGGATTACAATCTCTGAAGGTGATGATTTGAACATTGCCCTTATAGGGTTTGAAACCTCTTTACAATCTCGATGGAGTCCCAATCGACCCCACATTTGAACATTGCCCTTATAGGGTTTGAAACTACAAAGAGCTTTGAAAGAGGCACGACGTGACCTTAAATTTGAACATTGCCCTTATAGGGTTTGAAACAGTCTACTAACTGTTCTGTGCGTAATGACGTAACATTTGAACATTGCCCTTATAGGGTTTGAAACAAGAGCTTAAAAACATGGCTAAAAAAAGAGGGCTTATTTGAACATTGCCCTTATAGGGTTTGAAACTTTACGATTTGATTTATTCGCTCATCATTTGCTTTTGATTTGAACATTGCCCTTATAGGGTTTGAAACTCATTCGCCCAATCTGGTTTTTCATAATTATCATCCTCATTTGAACATTGCCCTTATAGGGTTTGAAACGAAATAATTTTCTCATATCCCTCTAATACATATAATATTTGAACATTGCCCTTATAGGGTTTGAAACTTGGTGCAGCGTATGTGGCAGATGGTTTCCGTGGATTTGAACATTGCCCTTATAGGGTTTGAAACTCTGCAACGTAAGCACTACTATCAGCCTCTGTCGTTGATTTGAACATTGCCCTTATAGGGTTTGAAACCTTTTTTAAATAAGCTGGATCTGTTTCATCGTCAACAATTTGAACATTGCCCTTATAGGGTTTGAAACTGCATTAGATTGTGGTTGCGGGGCTATGAACCCCGATTTGAACATTGCCCTTATAGGGTTTGAAACTGTATGGTATGCTCATAGTACACTATCCTTATAATATTTGAACATTGCCCTTATAGGGTTTGAAACTTGGAAAGTACAAAGATAAGAATTGTACTTGTGATATTTGAACATTGCCCTTATAGGGTTTGAAACAAAGCAGACCAGCAAATCGCACTTGGCGAAGCACTAATTTGAACATTGCCCTTATAGGGTTTGAAACGAAGGTTTCACAGCACTTGAACAGCAACTATTATCATTTGAACATTGCCCTTATAGGGTTTGAAACCACATTTTGTGGTGATAAGTTTTATCACACTTTTGATTTGAACATTGCCCTTATAGGGTTTGAAACATATGATGTGGTGATGAGGTGATGTAATATGATGTATTTGAACATTGCCCTTATAGGGTTTGAAACTATCGTCTGTAGAATATACAGGGGCAAATGTTTCGATTTGAACATTGCCCTTATAGGGTTTGAAACTTGCACGAAATCCAAATGGAATGTTTGTTCCATATATTTGAACATTGCCCTTATAGGGTTTGAAACTAGCTTCATTTTCTTCTATTCTCTGTTTTAGTAATTCATTTGAACATTGCCCTTATAGGGTTTGAAACATCTAAAATAGGAGAACAGAATGCAAACACTAAAAGAATTTGAACATTGCCCTTATAGGGTTTGAAACGCATTAACTCGAGCCTCTCGTTGTGAATGTCCCAGATTTGAACATTGCCCTTATAGGGTTTGAAACTGCCATCTACAAAAATAGCAGTCACTCACACTTTATTTGAACATTGCCCTTATAGGGTTTGAAACTATCAAATAGCGTACAAAATAATCAATCCATTGTAAATTTGAACATTGCCCTTATAGGGTTTGAAACGAAGAGGATATATCTATTTTTTCAAGAGAATTGTATTTGAACATTGCCCTTATAGGGTTTGAAACTCTTGCATTGAAAACAGATAAGAGTGTATGGACTTGATTTGAACATTGCCCTTATAGGGTTTGAAACACCCTGATGTAAAGATCATTGGATTGACAGCAACCCATTTGAACATTGCCCTTATAGGGTTTGAAATAAGCAAAAAAAGAGATAGAGTTTTCAAGAGTCCTGTAGGTCGGGGTGCCTTCACCCCGACATTAGCCCCAAGCAATTAAAACCTTCCATATAAATAAAAAAAATATTACCTATACATTGAAATGATTTTTGGAATTGTGGTTATGGATGTCGGGGTGGGGCACCCCGATCTACGGGTGTTTGATGTATGACTTTTAATGGGTAAAAGCTCTAATATAAATAGAAAAATATTATCTATAGAGACTTTCTCTTAAGTGTTAACCCCTTTGATCTTAAAGCTGTGTCGGTGTAGTGGGGTGAGTCCGTGGGTTTGGATTACTTCGATGTGGGCTTTGGTGCCGTAGCCTTTGTGTTTTTCAAATCCGTACTCTGGGTATGTTTGAGCGGCATGGATAATGGCTCGGTCGTGGGTAACTTTTGCTAAGATACTCGCGGCACTGACTTCGGCGACTTTGGTATCGGCTTTGACCATGGTTGAAATACCCAAAACCCCAAAGGTTTGGTTCCCATCGTAAAGGTAAATTTGGGCATCGAGGTGCTCCATAATCTCTCGAAGTCCTTGGGCTAGTGCGTGGCTGAGTCCCTCTTTGTCGATCTCTTGAGGAGAGAAGGAGACAATATGATAGAGGCTGTTTTGAATAATCTCAGGGTAGAGGGCTTCACGTTTTTTTTCACTGATTTTTTTGGAGTCCATGAGTCCTTGGATGGGGCTGGTCAAAATTACCCCTGCAATGACCAGATCTCCCGCAATACATCCTCGTCCTGCTTCGTCGATACCGCAGAGTCTAGGCATCTGTAATCTCCTTAATGCGTTGAATAAATAGCTCTCCATAGCGTTCAAATTTGACTTCGCCAACTCCATGAACATCGAGCATCTCTTCTTTGGTGGTGGGGAGAAGTTGGGCAAGCTCTTTGAGGGTTTTATCGGAAAAGATGACATAGGGGGGAACTTTGTTTGCTGTGGCGATCTCTTTGCGGAGTTGGCGTAACTGCTCGAAGGTACTGTTTTGGGTATTGTCAAGATCATGAAGCTCTTTTTTGCGTTTGGTACGCTGAATACTTAGGCGTGTTTCTCGGATTGAGACCTCTTTTGTCCCTTTGAGGATCTCCACCCCTTGTGGGGTCAGCTGATAGACTTTGTATTCACCAATCTGTACCGCACCCATCTCGAGCAGTTTATCGGCAATGCTGAGCCACTGGGATCGGGTATACTCTTTGCCGATACCATGAACCGAGAGTTGGTCGTGTCTATTGGCAAGGATACGCTGGTCTTGGCTACCACGGAGGATATCGATAATGTAGTGAATCCCAAAGGATTGTTCGGTGCGATAGATTGCCGAGAGAAGTTTGCGGGCATCTTGGGTAATGTCGATGCTCTTTTGGTCGGGATTAAGGCAGTTATCACACTTGGTTTGACAAGGCAAAATCTCCTCTTGAAAGTAGCGAGCGATCTGTTGATGGCGACACCCTTCTGAGTCAGCAAATCGGGCAATGGTGTTGATCTTCTCGTAGGCACTCGCTTTGTAGGGGGTATCGGGAAGCTCATCGATAAAGCTTTTTTGCTGAACAATATCTGCAGCACTAAAGAGAAGCAAGGTTGTTGAATCCAATCCGTCACGTCCTGCTCGACCGATCTCTTGATAGTAGTTCTCTAAGGTCTTGGGCAGGTTCATGTGCACCACAAATCGAATATTACTTTTGTCAATTCCCATTCCAAATGCAATGGTGGCAACGACAATCTGAATCTCATCGTTGATAAAGGCTTGATAGACCGCTTTTTTTTCATTATTGGGGAGTCCTGCATGAAAAGCTCGGGCTTGGTAGCCCTCTTTTTGTAGGTAGGTGGTGATGCTTTGGGTCTGTTTACGAGAAAAGGCGTAGATAATACCCGCTTGAGTACCTTGGGTCTGAAGAAAGTGGATCAGTTGTCTTCGACCATCTCCTTGGCGGTGTTGGGCAGTAATCGTGAGGTTGTCTCGAAAGAGTGAACCCGTAAAAACACGTGGATTTTCTAGTCGAAGATTGTGTAGAATATCTTCGCGAACGGGTGCGGTAGCCGTGGCGGTAAAGGCAGCAATGGCGGTATCGGGAAAAGAGGTTTTAAGTTGACTAAGCATGCGGTAGTGTTCCCGAAACTCATGCCCCCATTCACTGACACAGTGTGCCTCATCGATCACAAAAAAGTTGATCTGTAGATCCATTAAAAAGCTCAAAAAATAGGGTTGCATCAAGCGTTCAGGAGCAACATAGAGAAGCTTGATCTCTCTTTGACGCAGTTGTGCTTCGATCTGTTGGGACTCTTCAGGAGTCTGCATCGAAGAGAGCATTACTGCAGAGATACCATTCTCTTGGAGGGCGACCACTTGGTCGTGCATCAATGCAAGTAGGGGAGAGACCACCACCGTGACCCCCTCCATCATCAGCGAGGGGAGTTGATAGCAGAGAGACTTTCCTCCACCTGTGGGGAGGATCATCAGTAGGTCTTGGTGTGCTAAAATGGCATCAATAACTGCCTCTTGTTGATTGCGAAAGGTGGTGTGTCCAAAGTATTTTTTGAGGAGTTGCTCTTTTTGATTCATGGGTGCAATGGTAGCAGAAGATGGCTTGGAAAGTCTCTTAATTCTATCTATATATAGTGGAGATCTGTTTTCACAATTTAAAATAGAAGCAGGAGTAAACCCATTAGAGGGAAATAATATCCCATGATTACTGTTGATTGGGTGTTCCTTTTTGGAATCTTTTTATCTAAAAAAGTTATATACTTGTATTATTTTTAAAAAAAGCTGTTAAGATTAAATTAAATATTTATATCTATATTGGGGGTAAAATAGTGAAGCAGATGGTTGCTTTTTTCCTACTCTTTGTTACGCTACTTGAGGCAGGAATAGAAAATGAATTGGGTATCAATGTAGAGAAGACCTCGATCTATAATGATGGAGGGATGACACTTCGTGATTATGGGGCAGGGGTGCGTTATCAGATGAATCGATATATGGTGGCTCCTCGGTTTGATCTTGATTATGTTAATGTGGCAGATTATGATGGTGTGCATGCTCTTTTTCGAGCTTCGGTTAATGGGGTTTACACCTTCGAGCAGGATCCTTTTGTGCATCCTTATCTTTTGGCAGGATTGGGGTATGAGTATGTCTCTCCTGAGCAGAAGGATGCGTTTGATAGCCACTTTTTTGTGCAAGGGGGAGCGGGGCTCTCTTATCGTTTTAAAGAGGGTTACTCTACCCACATGGAGGGGAGAGTGTTGCAGATACTGAGTGGAGATAATCAAAATAATGAGGTGATTTTTGGATTAGGTATGAGTTTTCCTTTAGGAAAAACCACCCAAAAGGTACGCAAAGTACTCCCTCCTCCACCAAAGAAAAAGATTATTATTCGTCGACCCGTTCGGGTGGTTCGAGCACCTGTTAAAAAAGAGCCTAAGCCAACAGAGTGTTCGATCAAAATCAACCGTCCCGATCGTGACCGCGATGGGGTAGAGGATCGATTCGACCAGTGTCCTGCAACACCGTGTGATTTTTCGGTAGATCGTTATGGGTGTCCGATTAAGACCACACTAGAGATTCATTTCCCGACCAACTCTGCAAGAATTGAGCCACAATCTTTGGCTCGGGTAGATCGATTTGCACACTTTTTGCTCAAACACAAAGGGAGCATGGTTAAAATCATCGGACATACCGACAGTATCGGAAGCGAAGAGAGCAATCTAAGACTCTCCTATCGACGTGCGGATTCGGTGGCTAAACGATTGGTTGCCCTTGGGGTGAGCCCTGCACGAATTTCGATCAAAGGGATGGGAGAGCGTTTCCCCATTGCCTCGAATAAAACGGCAGAGGGGCGTGCTAAAAATAGACGAATTGAGGCGATACTAAGTTATCCCGATATCCAACGACCCTAAGAGGAGAAGATAAATAATGAGAAGCAGTGTAAGTGCATTGTTGGTGATTTTAATGGTACTCTTTAGTGCTTGTGCGGATCGTCCAAACAGTGAATTAAAAGATAGCGATGGTGATGGGATAAGCGATCGTCAAGAGGGGGTTTTGGGTACAGAGTATACCAACCCCGATAGTGATGGAGATGGGATCAATGATGGGGATGAACATCTTGTTGATAGTGATGGTGATGGGATTATCGATGCGTTGGAGTCCTCGATTGTAGACAGTGATGGTGATGGAGTGGTGGATCAGTTTGACCGATCCAATGATGACCCCACCAATGATAGTGATGGGGATGGGGTTTCTAATCAGTATGAGTTGATTGCAGGAACCAATCCCCTCGATCCTGATGATTTTCCGAATCTAGAGAGTGATCTCGATCATGATGGTCTGCCTGATGCGGTGGATCCTAATGATAACAATATCGATACCGATGGTGATACCATTCCCGATGGACCCGATGCCGATGTGGATGGTGATGGGGTACTTGATAATGGAATCGACAGTGATGGTGATGGGATTAATGATGCGTCCGATAGTGACGTAGATGGTGATGGTGTAATCGATAATGGAAACGATCATGATGGAGATGGGATCAATGACCTTGGTGATCCTGATGATGATAACGATGGACTCGTTGACTTTGATGATCCCAACGATACCAATCCTGATACCGATGGCGATGGAATCCCCGATGGTGCCGATGCCGATGTGGATGGAGATGGGGTGATCGATAATGGAATTGATACCGATGGTGATGGGATTAATGATGCTGCTGATAGCGATATTAATGGTGATGGAACCCCCGATAATGGATACGACAGTGATGGTGATGGGATAGTAGATGCCCTAGATCCTGTAGACAATCGTGCCGATGCCGATGGTGATGGTCTGCCTGATGACCTTGATCCTAATGATGCCAATATTGATACCGATGGTGATGGGATTCCCGATGGTGCCGATGTGGATGTTGATGGCGATGGAAGTTTAGATAATGGGATCGACAGCGATGGGGATGGGATTAATGATCTTAGTGATAGTGACATTAATGGTGATGGGGTAACCGATAATGGGGTAGATAGCGATGGTGATGGGATTGCAGATGCCTATGATCCTATTGATAATACCCAAGATGCCGATAACGATGGACTCCCCGATGCGGTGGATATGAGTGATGTCAATTACGATATCGATGGTGATGGTATCCCCGATGGTGCCGATGTGGATCGTGATGGTGATGGGATCAATGATAACGGTATTGACAGTGATGGCGATGGAATTAATGACTTAAGTGATAGTGATGTTAATGGTGATGGGGTCATTGATAATGGAGTCGATAGTGATGGAGACGGCATTAACGATGAGTATGATACCATCGACAATACAAAAGATGCTGATAACGATGGGCTTCCTGATGATATTGATCCCGATGATAAAAATCCCGATACCGATGGGGATGGGATTATCGATGGAGAGGATAGTGATGTCGATGGTGATGGGGTTATTGATAACGGTGCCGACCATGATGGTGATGGGATCAATGATCTTGCCGATCCTGATGATGATAATGATGGCTTAGCCGATGGTAGTGATCCCGATTCTGAGAATTTTGATACCGATGGTGATGGGATTCCTGATGGTGCCGATGCCGATGCTGATGGTGATGGCACCTTTGATAATGGAATCGATACCGATGGTGATGGGATCAATGATGATGCCGATGTGGATGTCGATGGTGATGGGGTTAATGACAATGGAGTCGACAGCGATGGAGATGGAATTAACGATGAGTACGATACCATTGATGATACGCAAGACCAAGACAGCGATGGGCTCCCCGATGCGGTCGATCCCAATGATGAGAACCCCGATACCGATGGTGATGGAATCTTAGATGGTGCTGATAGTGATGTTGATGGTGATGGAGAGCTAGATAACGGTGTCGACAGCGATGGTGATGGGGTCAATGATGAAAGTGACAGCGATGTCGATGGAGATGGTCAGATCGATAATGGTCTCGATAGTGATGGTGATGGAATTGCCGATGCGTATGATCCCATTGATAATCGTCTCGATAACGACCATGATGGTCTGCCCGATGCACTTGATCCTGATGATAATAATCCCGATACTGATGGTGATGGGATCCCTGATGGGGCTGATGTAGATGTTGATGGTGATGGGATTAACGATAATGGTACCGATAGTGATGGTGATGGGATTAATGATCTTGCCGATGTTGATCGTGATGGTGATGGACTGCTTGATGTCTATGATCCCAATCCCGATAATGCCGATACCGATGGTGATGGGATCTTAGATGGTGTTGATAGCGATATCAATGGTGATGGGATCTTGGATAATGGTTTAGATACCGATGGCGATGGGATCACCGATGTTGCCGATGTTGATGTTGATGGCGATGGTATCCCTGATAATGGTGTTGATAGCGATGGTGATGGGGTCAATGACCAAAACGATAAAGTAGACAATCTTGCCGATCGTGACCAAGATGGTCTGCCTGATTATCTTGATCCTAACCCCACCAATCCCGATAGTGATGGTGATGGGATTCCCGATGGAGTGGATGTCGATATCGATGGGGATGGTGTGAGTGATAATGGTGCGGATAGTGATGGTGATGGAATTAATGACCTTGGAGATATCGATAATCATCCAGAGGATAGCGATACCGATGGCGATGGGATTCGTGATGCGTATGATCCCGATGATGATAATGATGGACTTAATGATATTGTCGAGATCCAAGAGGGGCTCGATCCACTCTCTCCCGATAGTGATGGTGATGGGATCAATGATTTTGAGGATGGTCTAGGTGATCGTGATGGTGATGGTATTATCGATGCGTTGGACTCGGCTATACTTGATAGCGATGGTGATGGGGTCAAGGATGATCTTGATGAAGCAAACGAAGATCCCACCAACGATACCGATGGAGATGGTCAAGCCAACCTTAAAGAGCTCGATTGTGCTGACGGGGATCCATTTGATCCTGAGGTGCAGTGTCCATGGATTATGGAGAGTCCCGAAGGGCTTGCCATGAGCTCGGTAGGGTTTGCCTATGTACCTGGTGGGTTTGATGTAGATGATGATGGCATCGATGAAAAAGGTTTTTGGGTTTCGAGCTATCAAGCACGTGATTCTGGGGTTGAGATCTCTAGAGAAGAGGTCATTAATCGGGTTGGATCCTATTTGGCATTTATTCAAAACAACTTTGAACTCCAAAACAGTGATGAACCAATTCAAGGCTACATGAATAAAGAGCTCAACGATACCCTCAAAGGGGCAGAGTTGCTCTTTACCAAGGAGGCAGTAGCAGAGAGTAGGCGAATTAGTAGCATGCCCCCCTATTTGATTATGGTGAGTCTGGATAAGTTTGAGATTCGTGATAGTAATGGCACATTGGTCAATGATGAGCTAACGTTAATGAGTCAAAAGCAGTACCTTCAGATCAAAAAGCTTCTGGATGCCGATTTAGAGAATGGTGGAGATGGTACCTATTTACATAATGGGCTTTTAGGTACAGATATCGAGGTTCCTGTGACCGATTATGAGGTACAGGTCTTTGAGTTTGGCAACACCCACAAAGAGTATCTAAAAGATCTTATCTGGTTGATCGATCAGGATCAGAATATCCGTTTCTCTCTGGATGATATCAAGCCATGGTGGGAGGTCTATAGTGATAATATTCGTTACAATCACTATGATGATGTCTATGGTGCCAACAGTACACTCGATGTGGGCATGGGTGCAGGTATCTTCAAAGATAACTACGCGGTGATGGTACGAGGAGGCAATATTTTGGATCTTCTACAAGGAACCACGGGGATCGATACCGACAGCCCCGACAGTACCAATGGTATTGGTTTTCGTGCAGCAACCCCATATCTGAAGTAGTGTGTTACTTTTTGAAATCTCTCTCCCCCGCTTTGGGGGGATTTAAGCGAACTCTTTTTTAAATGAGAGTAAAATACTCCTAATTAAACTATCAAAAGGATCCAATTATGATGGGTATACCACAACCTGCATATTATATTTTCAAATGTCAACAATCCGCACCTCCAGGGATGCCAAAACCAAGTTGTGTTAGTCAAAACAATCCTGAGTCTCAACAGCTCATGCAACATCTTTCGCAACAGTTGATGATGAAGGGTATTATTGCCACTGTTCAACCCATTCAGACCTCGTGTCTTAATCGATGTCAGCAAGGTCCTGTAATGTTGGTAGAACCTGGGCATACCATGTATGTTGGTTTAACCAAAGAGAAGATTGACCGAATCATCGAAGAGCATATTCTTGGTGGTAAAGTGGTAGATGAGTACGTGATTGACGAGAGCGTATGGGGCGAGCCCATTGACCCCGCTTCTATGGTACGTTAATCTCTAATTTAAAAGATAATCAAGATCAAGCATGATGAAGTAAGATCTACTTCATCATGTAACTCTCTCTATTCTCCTAATAGCTCTAGATTACTCTGCTACAGGTACAAACGGTTTCATTTTTGATTCATATTTTTGATCGGTCAAGGTACGTAAGAATGCAATCAGTGCATCGATGTCGGCATCGCTGAGGGGTTGGGTGGCACCTAACTTCTCATGATTGATGGTCTCAGGGAAGTCATTGGCTCTCCATGGTTCACCTGTTTCTGGGTTGATATCATGGGTTCCTTTCCCTGAGATAAAGTCATAAAACTCTAACACAGTTCTAAGCTTTTTAAAGACACCATTGCTCATATAGGGATCGGTAATGGCAATATTACGCAGTGTCTGAACACGGGATTTTCCATCATGAGTTGGGTCATCAACCACTTTTCCTAGACCTTGATACTTGGCATCACTTGCCTGAAGTCCTAACTGAGCACGGCGATCCATCGCTTCGACGTTGCGTGGGGTTCCTACGTTTTCATACTCGTAGTTGGTAAAGATCTCTGCTTTGGCTTGGGTATTGATGCCCGTAGAGCTAACCGTATGACAGAGTCGGCAGTTGGTGGCTTCCGAGTTGAAGAGATCGTATCCTTTCTGCTCTAGATCTGTAAAGCTGTACTCGCCTGCGACCCATCGGTCAAACTTCGAATCAAATGGAGCAAACGGTTCGGTCTTCTCATAGTCTGAAATTGCCTCTGCCATTTTATCATAGGCGTTATCGGCATCCTCAAAGACATCATCACCGTAGAGGCTCTTAAATTGGGCTACGTAATCGCTGTTTTGTTGGATGCGGGCAACCACGGTGGCTTTATCTGGCATCTGCATCTCTGCACCATCAAGTGGTGGTCCCATCGCTTGAATCTTGAGGGTTGCAGCACGCCCATCGTGGAATTGACCCCCTTTATAGATCCCATCTTTCTCCCCAAAGGTGGGACTAAACATCGCATAGGCTGCGGTGGGTGAGTTTCTACCACCAAGTGAGACACCATCATCACCAACCGAGAAGGCACCATTCACAAAGATTGTCTGATTAACATCGCCTTTGAATCGTGCATCTACAAACGCATTCTCTGGATCGTGACAGGTAGCACAGTTGGTATTGCCTGTATTGGAGAGTGTCTTATCAAAGAAGAGTGCCTCTCCTAGTTTTTCACTGCTTACAGCGGTACTAGAAGAGGTTGTCTCTGCGGTAGAGGTTGCTGTGGTCTCTTGTGTGGTGCTTGCTGTTGCACTCTCTTCACAACCACTGTTGCAGTTGGTATTCTCCATCGAGGTTCCACACCCCTGCATGACCAAAAGTAGGCTCGAGAGCGTAATTGAGCTGATTAAAATTTTCAAGTTTTTCCCCTTTTTTAATGTATCGAATTAGATGAAGAAGATAAACAAACCGATCTTCTTCGTCTTAATTCTATCAAAGAGGCTCTTTTTATGATGTAAAATAATCAACATAATCAAATATATTTATATTAGTTTTATTTATATAAATAATAAATTTTATTTATAAATAAACTCCACTAGCTACTTTCGATTCTCTTTTTCTTCGATCCCACTCTGACCAAAACGTCGTGCCAACTCCTGTTTAATACGGTCGGGGCTGATATCTCGGTATCCTAATCCAACTAAGCTATGGTAGAGCAGATCGGCAGCTTCGTAGATTACTTGTGTGTCACTCTCTTCATCTATCGCCACACAGAGCTCATCTGCCTCTTCACGTATTTTACTTAGGAGTAGGGTTTTGTCGTTGAGGAGTTTTTTTGTCCATGATTTTTGGCTCTTAGTACTGTTTTTTCGCTCCAAAATGGTATGGTAGAGGGTATCGACCACACCATAGATCGCGTCGGTATTGACCTCTTGGTCTAGGATAACTTTATCTTGTAGTACCGATGTGAAAAAGCAACTTTTGCGTCCTGTGTGACACGCCACACCATTTTGTTTAATCTTAAGCACGATGGTGTCGGCATCGCAATCGAGTAGGATATCTTTGACCTCTTGGGTATGATTGGAGCTTTCGCCCTTTTTCCAGAGGCGTTGACGACTACGGCTAAAGTAGTGGGCATAGCCTGTACTTAGGGTGAGGTTGTACGCCTCTTCGTTCATGTAGGCGAGCATGAGAACTTCGTTGGTCTCATAATCTTGAGCAATAGCGGGGATAAGGGGGGTTTTGTTCCAGTTAATCTGCATGGGGGTTCTCCAGAGTGATATGGTGGTGCTCACAGAGACCATGAGCACCAAGGGTTAGGGTGTGACTATTGTGCCGAGATGGCTTTTTGTTCTCTTCCTTTGGCATCGACCCAGATATTGGGTACCGATCCACCAGGGGTAAGGAAGATCTGTGCATCTTTATTGACACGTAAGGCTTCATTAAACTTTGCTTGGGTTTTGATCTGTTCAAGTTGCAACAGCTCAGGAGTAAGCGAATCGGAGATAAGCTTATTGGCTTTGGCCTGCTCTTGGGCTTCGATACGAATCTTGTCTGCTTGTCCTTGGGCTTCAATTCGGTTTCGTTCTGCCTCTCCTTTGGCAATCTCTGCTTTACGCTGAGCCTCCTGTTTTGCTTTCTCTTTTTGCTGTTCGGCAATGGTGACATCTTGCTTAGCAGCTTGTACCTCTTCGATTTTGGCTTTAATCTTAGGTGGAAGCACAATGTTTCTAAGCTCTACTGAAGAGAGAATCACAGGACGACCCTCGAGTGCGTCAACCTTTTCAGTCACTTTGGTCTGAATGGCAGAGGCGATCTCATTACGCATCTCGGGGAGACGCTCGGCGGTGTATTGTCCGACCACGTCACGTACCACTTCACGTACTTTAGAGTTAATAATCTTCTCTTCCCAGCTCGATCCCCATTTCTCGATGGTCTTGGGAGCGGTTTCGGCTCGGAGTTGATACTGTACGGCGAGATCAATATTAACAGTAAGTCCCCGTTTATCGAGTACCTGAATGGCAGGATTGCGTTTGAGTCCACCCTCAAATCCACCTTTACTCATAGAGATGGGGGTGCGGTAGTTGTCACCAACCATAGAGGTGTGCTCATTACTGTAGGTGATAAGCCGCATTCGGGTATTAACAGGGATAATCTGCTCAATTACAGGGATATAAAAGTGCAATCCCGCTCCAAGGGGTTGCTCATCAAACTTCCCTGTGCGTACTTTGATTCCGACTTCACCAGAGTTGATAATGGTAAAGGGCTTAAAGAAGATCAATGCCCCCACAATAAAGAGGGCGATAAACATCCATGAGGGTGCCTGTTTTTTACCCCCACCATTGTTGTCGTTACTCGGTCGTCTCATATTGGGGGGAGGGTTACTCCCTCCGTTGTTGTTGGCACCCTTGTTGGGCTGTTTTTTCTTGAAGTAGTCGTTCATGTCTGCTGGCATCTAAGCTCCTTAGTTTATGTAGGTAAGATGCTTTATGTAGTCGGGATTTTTCCCTGCTACCACATCAAAGTAGGCACTTTGGAGTTTTTCAGTCATCTCTCCGCGTGAGCCTGATCCAATAATGCGGGCATCAACTTCTCGGATGGGGGTAACCTCTGCGGCGGTTCCTGTAAGAAACGCCTCATCGGCAATGTAGATCTCCTCTCGAGTGATGCGTCGTCGTACTACCTCGATCCCCATATCGGTTGCAAGATCGATAATGGTTTGCTGGGTAATGGACTCTAGGCTGTTGTCATTGGGTGGGGAGATCAGCTTACCATCACGCACCATAAAGAAGCACGCACCGCTTGCTTCAGCAATGTAGCCTTGGTCATCGCGAAGCAGTGCCTCATCATATCCTGCCTCTACTGCTTCGAATTTTGCCATTTGAGAGTTGAGGTAGTTAGCTACCGCTTTGGCTTTTCCCATTCCCGAGGTATTGGGTGTTCTTGTCATGGAGCTGATTTTGAGACGAATCCCTTTTTTGAGCCCCTCTTCACCAAGGTACGCACCCCATTTCCATGCCGAGATCGAGACCTCAACAGGGGCATCTTTGTGGTAAAGTCCCATTACACCATAGCCTAGATAGACCAGTGGTCGGATATAGGCACCATCAAAGAGTTCATTGGCTCGAAGAAGTTCAATCTGTGCTTGATTGAGCTCCTCTAAACTGTAAGGAACATCCATAAGGGTCATTTTTGATGAGTTTAGTAGACGCTGTGTGTGCTCATTGAGTTTAAAAATTGCACATCGTCCATCGACCGTTTTATAGGCTTTGGTTCCCTCTATTGCACCATTTCCATAGTGTAAGGTGTGTGTGAGGACATGTACTTTTGCCTCATCCCAAGGGGTCATCTCCCCGTTCATCCAGATATACTTTGCTTTATCCATATTATATTCCTAAAAGTGGTCAAAATTAATGGGCGATTTTAGCTAAATTCTGGTTAGATAATGTTTATGACTACGTTGGGGGTGTTGGCATTGCATTCTATTGTTTTCTGTTTCTCTTTGCTTTGTTTAAGCTCATTTAGTTTTGAGAATTGAGAGATAAATGAGTGCAATTGACATAAATCAATTTTGATAATTTTCAATTATGATAATCTTATTATGTGGTTATTTCTATCAATATATTTTAAGCAAAAATTAACTATAATAATTAGTTATTTTTTTAAAATATATGTTAAGAATTAACAGACTTAACAAAAATTTAGGAGGAAGAAGAATGGCTTTGAACAGAAGAGATTTTCTAAAAAGTGCAGCGGCGGCATCAGCGGCATCGGCTGTAGGGATTGCTGTTCCATCAAATCTAGAAGCTTCAGCAACAGAAGCACAAAAAGATTGGCGATGGGACAAGGCAGCATGTAGATTCTGTGGAACAGGATGTGGTATTATGCTTGCAACAAAAGGTGGTAAGATTGTTGCGGTCAAAGGAGACCCAGCAGCCCCTGTAAACCGAGGGTTAAACTGTATTAAAGGGTACTTTAATGCTAAAATTATGTATGGGGCTGACCGTCTTAAGACTCCACTACTTCGTATGAATGACAAAGGTGAGTTTGATAAGCATGGTAAGTTTAAACCTGTCAGCTGGCAACGTGCCTTTGATGAGATGGAAAAACATGCTAAAAAAGCACTTAAAGCCTCTGGACCAGAGGGTGTTGCGGTTTTTGCATCGGGTCAATATACCGTTATGGAAGGGTACGCTGCACAAAAGATGATGAAAGCAGGTTTCCGTTCAAATGCCATCGATCCTAATGCACGTCACTGTATGGCGAGTGCGGTTGTTGGGTTCTATCAAACCTTTGGTATCGATGAGCCAAGTGGTTGTTATGATGATATTGAGATTACCGATACCATTGTTACTTGGGGTTCAAACATGGCAGAGATGCACCCAATTCTTTGGTCTCGTGTCTCGGATAGAAAACTCTCTAATCCAGATAAAGTAAAAATCGTTAATATTCAGACCTATACCCATAGAACTTGTGATATTGGTGATATTAACATTATCTTCTCTCCCAATACCGACTTAGCGATCTGGAACTATATCGCACATGAGATTGTCTATCGCGATAAAAAAGGTGGTGGAACCGAAGATATTATTGATTGGGATTTTGTTAATGAGAACATTGTCTTTACCGCAGGACCTGCAAATATTGGTTATGGTATGAGACGAAAAGGTGAAAAATCTCTTGTTGATGGTAAGTATACCGCCAAAGAGATGGAGACAATCTCTAAAGAGATGGAGAAAAAAGTCTCAGCAAAAGAGGGACCAGCTCTTGAGCCATTTGGTTACAAAGAGGGGGATATCATGAAAAACACCCCAGGTACCTTGAAGCACTGGAAAATCTCTTTTGAAGAGTATAAAAAATCTCTAGAGCCATACACTTTGGATTATGTAGCTAAAATTGCCAAAGGTGATCCCAATGAGTCACTAGAGTCTTTCAAGAAAAAACTCCAAGCTTTGGTTGAGCTCTATATTGAAAAAGATAGAAAAGTAGTCTCTTTCTGGACAATGGGAATGAACCAACACACCCGTGGTACTTGGGTAAATACCCTCTCTTATAACGTTCACTTTATGCTCAACAAACAAGCCCTTCCTGGAAATGGTGCTTTCTCACTTACAGGACAACCTTCGGCTTGTGGTACTGCCCGTGAAGTTGGAACCTTCTGTCACCGATTGCCTGCAGATATGATGGTTAAAAACCCAAAACACCGAGCCAAAGCAGAAAAGGTCTGGGGACTTCCTGCTGGAACACTTAACCCTGTAGGGAACCAGCACATTATGAAAATCCACAGAGATATCGAAGATGGTGTGGTGAAGTTTGCATGGGTTAACGTCTGTAACGCTTACCAAGATAGTGCAAGTGCAAAACACTGGATCAAAGCAGCACGTGAGATGGATAACTTTATTGTAACTTCTGATGGTTACCCTGGAATCTCGGCAAAAGTATCTGACCTTGTTCTTCCAAGTGCTATGATCTACGAAAAGTGGGGAGCGTATGGAAATGCAGAGCGACGTACACAGCACTGGAGACAGCAAGTTCTTCCTGTTGGTGAAGCGATGAGTGATACATGGCAGTGGGTAGAGTTCTCTAAACGATTTACAGTTAAAGATCTCTGGGGTGAGTATACCCTTAGAAATGGTAAAAAACTTCCCAATGTTATTGCTGATGCTAAAAAAATGGGCTATAGTGAAGATACCACCATGTATGAGATCCTCTATGCCAATGAGCGTGCGAAAAAATACAAAATCGATCTCGATAAGTTCCCTCAAAAAGGTTTCGATAACTCTGAGTGTATTGGAGATAGCCGAAATGTTAAAGGGAGTGATGGTAAGGTCTTTAAGGGTTATGGATTTATGATTCATGAGTACCTCTTTGAAGAGTATGCTTCATTTGGACGAGGTCACGGACACGACTTGGCTCCATTTGAAGTCTACCACAAAGTTCGAGGACTCAAATGGCCTGTTGTTGATGGTAAAGAGACCCAGTGGCGATTTAACGTTAAGTATGATCCGTATGCAGCCAAAGCGGTTAAAGCGAGTGGTAGTAAATCGACCCATGCCTTCTATGGACCATTGGCGAAAAACATTCTTCAGGGTAACCTTAAAGGACCAGATAAGAAACTTGGAAAATATGCACTACCCAATAAAGCCAAGATCTTTGCACGTCCTTACATGGATCCACCAGAAATGCCAGATGAAACTTATGATACATGGCTCTGTACAGGGCGTGTGTTAGAGCATTGGCACTCAGGAACCATGACCATGCGTGTACCTGAGCTGTTCCGTGCGGTACCTGAAGCGTTATGTTATATGCACCCTAAAGATGCAAAAGCCAAAGGGGTTAAACGTGGTGAGTTGGTCTGGGTTGAGTCACGACGTGGAAAAGTTAAAGCTCGTGTTGAGACTCGAGGACGAAACAGACCACCACAAGGATTGGTTTTTGTTCCTTGGTTCGATGAGAAAGTATTCATTAACAAAGTATGTCTCGATGCAACTTGTCCAATGAGTAAACAGACCGACTATAAAAAGTGTGCGGTTAAAATTACAAAGGCATAAATAGATGGCAAACTCCAACAACAATAGACGAAAGTTTATGGCAACGACTCTTCAAAGCGTAGGTCTTACAGCTCTTGGTGGATTGTTGTGGAGTGGTTACAGTGATGAGGTAAAGGCATCTCCTTTGGTACTGCGACCACCTGGGGCACTTCCTGAAGAGGATTTTTTAAAAGCATGCGTCAAGTGTGGTCTCTGTGCCGAGGCGTGCGTTAACCGAGAGAGCAACCGAAACAAAGATGGCACCAAGCGTGATGGAACCCTAAAGATGGCAAAAGGGGGCGATCACAAGATGATCGGTACGCCCTTTTTTGTTCCTACGGATGTACCCTGTTATATGTGTGATGATATTCCGTGTGTTCCTGTTTGTCCCTCGGGGGCACTGGACATGCCGTCGCTTTTGAACCCTCAAGGGGAGCTTGATATCAACAAAGCCCGCATGGGGTTAGCTGTGGTACACAAAGAGTCCTGTATCGCCTTTTGGGGGATTCAGTGCGATGCGTGCTACCGTGCATGTCCACTAATGGACGAGGCGATTAGTCTGGAGTATCAGAAGAATGAGCGAACAGGTAAACACGCCTTTTTGCTCCCTGTGGTGCATTCGGATGTCTGTACAGGGTGTGGACTCTGTGAAAAAGCATGCGTTACCGAAAAACCTGCAATTTTTGTACTGCCCATTGAGCATGCCACAGGAAGAGCAGGCGATCACTACGTTAAAGGTTGGGATCAAGCCGACCAAGAGCGTGTGGGCAATGCCAAAGCGATTCATACCAAGAATGAACGAAGTGAAAAAGAGGCAGCGGACTATCTTAATATGGAGGTAGAGTATTAATGAAAAACATGAAATATCTCCTACTGAGACGGACGACACAGCTGATTTTACTCGTTTTATATTTTGGTGCCAATGCGTATGGATGGCACATGCTCGAGGGAACCTTTGGGGCATCTAAGCTCTTTGGGTTTATCCCTTTAGCAGATCCTTATACCACTGTGCAGGTCTTGGCAACAGGGTTTGTATTGGGGGCAGATGTGCTTTTGGGTGCGTTGCTTATAACCCTATTTTATATGGTTGTTGGTGGACGTGCTTTTTGTAGTTGGGTCTGTCCGATCAATATGGTTACCGATCTTGCCAATTGGCTCCGACGTAAACTCAAGCTCGATAAAGAGGAGGTTAATTACCGCTTCTTAAAACGTCGAACCCGCTATTGGATTATGGTATTAGGGATTATTGTCTCTGCCATTGTTGGGGTTGCAGCATTTGAGGTGCTCAGTCCCATTACCATTATGCAACGGGGCATTATCTTTGGGTTTGGTGCTGGAATCTCGGTGATTGTTGCCATTTTCCTTTTTGATCTTTTTGGGGTCAAAAACGGTTGGTGTGGACACCTTTGTCCTTTGGGGGCTGCCTATTCACTGATTGGGTCAAAGAGCATTATTCGGGTCGATCACAATCACGAAAACTGTACCGCATGTATGGAGTGTAAAGTGGTCTGTCCCGAAAATCAAGTGCTTTTTATGATTAACAAAGAGAGTATTATGGTTACCGATGGTGAGTGTACCAATTGTGGTCGCTGTATTGATGTCTGTAACGATGATGCGTTAAAGTTTAGTATACGTTCTTTTGCAAAAAAGTAGGGCGTAGCCTCTGGGCTATTGGAATAGAATATAAAAGGAGAAACAATGATTAAAGTATTAAAAGTCTTAACAGTTGGTTCACTGCTTGCATCTTCTGCACTCTACGCGGCAAGTACTGCCGCGTGTACAGGGTGTCATGGAGCAAGCTTTGAGAAGAAAGCGATGGGAAAATCCAAGATCGTTAAAGATATGAGTAAAGAGGAGATTGTTGCGGCACTTAAAGGGTATAAAGATGGCTCTTATGGTGGTGCAATGAAAGGTCTAATGAAAGGTCAAGTTGCAGCACTCTCCGATGCCGATATGGCTGCCATTGCAGAGAGTATCAAAGGGGGAGCTCCTGCACCTGCATCAGCGAAGAAGTTAGAGAATATCAATGCACACGTTGCCGATAAAGATCGACTCGCCAAAGAGGATCTTGGAAATAAAAAAGAGGTCTCTGAGCTTACTTTGGGGTTACGAAAGACCGATCTCTACTCTGAAAAAGATGAGACCACTCCTGTAAAAACCGACTACTCTCGACCCGCTCCTGGTCAGTCGACTCGGTTTGAGCGTGCGTATGTGAATGCACCACCAATGATTCCTCACTCAGTAGATGGTCTTTTGCCCATCACTAAAAATAACAACCAGTGTCTAGGGTGTCACATGCCAGAGTCTGCCAAAGCGATGGGGGCAACACCAATTCCTCCTTCACACTTTACCAACTATCGACCTACAACTGTTTATAAAAATGGAGAGTTGGTCAAAGAGGGTAAAACCGTGGGCATGAATGGTGAGCTTGGAAATGTGAGCGATATTAAGGTGGCTAAAGCCAAAAAGATGGACAAACTCTATCAAGGGCGATTTAACTGTACACAGTGTCACGCACCACAAGCCAAAGTGGATCCTGTTGTTGGAAACACCTTCCAGCCTGATGGACTTAATGATGAGCTCAAAGGTCACTCTACGCTTGCTGATGCAATGAATGAGGGTGTGGATATCCAATAATGGCGGATCGAAGAGATTTTTTTAGATCCCTTGCACAACCTTTAAACCGTAACCAAGCATCCAATGCTTGGTTGGTTCGTCCCCCTTATGGGGTGGATGAGTCTACTTTTCAGAGTATGTGTCCCACTTGTGAAAGCAAGGCGTGTGTGACCTATTGTGATGAGAAGATTATTGTAATCGGAGAGGATGGAACCCCTACTTTGGATTTTTCTAAAAATGGGTGTACGTTTTGTGATGAGTGTGCCAATGTGTGTGATCTAGGGGTGCTTTCGCTCGAGCACGAGGCGACTTTGGAGCGAATCAATGCGATGTTTCGTATCAACTTTGAGGCGTGCGTTGCCCATCAAGGGGTGATTTGTAACGCGTGTAAGGAGCCTTGTATTGATGATGCGATACTCTTTAATGGGATGTTTAACCCTGTTATTGATGAGGATCGCTGTACGGGGTGTGGGTTTTGTATTGCCCGATGCCCTACCCAAGCGATCGATTTTAGGGTTTTAGCGTTGTAGGGTAGGTGTTAGCCTACCATCAAAATGAACTTTTGTGTTTAAAAAGTCCTTTGTGTATACCTGTAATTGAATCGGTAGGTCAAAGCCTGCCCTACATCCTAGTTTTTTATTATAAAGGAAAAAAATGAGTCTATCCACCAAATACCCAAAACTGTTTGAAAAATTAGAAGATCAGGAGTTGGAACTGCGTCATCTGCTGAATGTGGATCACAACTACGAAGATTATGACTCTGAGGAGTATGAGTTCGATTTTGAGGAGTACAACCATGTAATTTACATTGCCGAACCGTTACAGTTGGCTCTAGGAGAGAAGATCGATGAGTTTATGGTGAAGCTTCATGATATGGATGTTTTTGAGAACTTTTTAGCCAGCGAGATCGATCTTTATGCCGTCAAGAGCGAGCTTAATGAGGAGCAGATTGCTCAGTTGATCTTGGAGTTGGTTGAGGAGTTGCTATGCGAGGCATAATTTTACTGCTACTCTTGACACTAGGGGGATATGCCCAAAAGGTATTGACCCCCATCGATAGTATCGAGATCAATGGGACGGCTAAAGACATGGTACTTGTGGGAGATCGTCTTGTAATCGCAACCGATATGGGGCATATTGAGGTCTATAGTACACAAGATAAACAGAAGGTTCAAGAGATCTCTATTCCCAATGTCAAAGATTTTATCGGAGATGAGATTCCTGCACGCGTGATGAGTACGGATCTGATGGACAATACCTATCTTCTGCTTAGCGATAGTGGTAAAGGGGGCTATTCGGATCTCTACCTCTATGAAGATCACAATCTTACGCAGTTGCTCTCTGCCGAGGATAAAGATGCCATTATCAAAGCCCGTTTTATCGACAAAGATCATATTCTGTTGGGCTTTTTAAGTAACGAGGTGGCACTGATGAACATTCGTACCAAAAAAGAGCGGTATCGGGTGCAGTTGAGTGAGTCGAAGTTTTCTGATTTTGCACTCAACGAGGATCGCTCTCAGGCGGTTTTTGCTTGCGAGAGTGGGGTTTTGAGTCTAGTGGATGTTCAGACAGGTAAACTTATTCGTGAGCTTAAAGGGCAAAATGTAGACAATGTCTATCGGGTTGATTTTAAAAAAGATACCATCTCCGCAGCAGGACAAGATCAGCGTGGGGCGATCTATGATGCAAAAACAGGCAAAGGTACCTACATCAAAGGGAATTTTTTGATCTACGGTACGGCATTGAGCCCTTCGGCATCTAAGGTGATCTTTGCGATGGATGAGCAGAATAATCTCTGGGTCTATAACACTTTGACCAAGAGTAAACTGGCGTTGCTTAAGGGACAAAAGAGTACACTCAATGTGATACTCTTCCAAGATGAACACCGTATCTACTCAGCGAGTGATGATAACACCATCATGGTATGGGATCTAAACCAATAAAGGAGAGAGAATGAACATTTCAAGTATTGTAGTACAGGCACGCTCAGAGCATATTGATGCCCTTGTTGAGCATTTTAAGCAGGAGGATTATGTCGATTACCATCTACATGATAAAGAGCGAGGAAAGATTATTGTAACCGTCGAAGGAGAAGGGGTCGAAGAGGAGATTGAGAAGCTTATTAAGATTCAGCAGACTCCCAATGTGATGGCTGCAGATATGATGATGACCTATCAAGAGGAGCTTGATCAGGAGCGAGAGAAACTAGAGTTTGCTGATCCTGTTCCTGAGATGCTTAATGATGACAATATTGATGTTAAAGATATCGTCTATAATGGGGATCTGAAGCAACGTTTTTAAACTTAAAAAAACATCAAGATTCCCTCTTTTGTGCATCTTGATAACATTTTTTATATTTATTATAAATTTCTCTTAATTTTATAAAGAGTTACAAGGGAAAGTTTACTATGATTGAGAACGAGGAGATAACCGATGGGTTATCACTTACAATTTTCTACAAGAAGGATAGGATTAAATGAAAAGAGAGATTTTAATTGCGACATCGGTTGCGGCACTACTTTTAAGCGGTTGTTTCCACTCTGAGACAGGTGCGTCTCAGCGTGCAGCTAATGAAGCAGCCGAAGGTGGAGCCACAACACACCATGAAGCTAAAGCAGAGAAGCACGAGGCTAAAGTAGAAAAAACAGAAGCCAAAACAGAAAAAGCAGAAGTTAAAGAGAGTGCAGCACCTGCTGAGAAGCCAGCAGCTCCTGAAGAGCCTGCCAAAGAGAGTGCGGCTGCTCCTGCTGCTGATGCAGGTGTAAGTACTGCTGCGTGTGCAGGGTGTCATGGTGCCAACTTCGAGAAGAAAGCGATGGGTGTCTCTAAAGTGGTTAATACCCTTACTAAAGATGAGATCAAAACCGCACTTCATGGATACAAAGATGGTAGTTATGGTGGTAGTATGAAAGCCTTAATGAAAGGTCAAGTTGCCGCACTTGATGATGCAGCAATTGAAGCCATTGCCAACAAAGTAGGAAAGTAATCTCCTATTATTATATGACTTTGGGGACTCCCCCAAAGTCTTGATTTTAAATAAGTTCACAATTTCCCCCCAATTTTTTGTAACTCCCTAAAAAAACACGATTATTACACAAAAAATATCTATACTTCAGATCCAATATAAAAACACATAAAAGGACAGAAAAAATGAATCACATTGTAAAAGTTGTAGCCATCGCATCACTGATGACTCCTGCTGTGTTCGCTGCTGGAACCGCTGCTTGTAAAGGGTGTCACGGTAAAACATTTGAGAAGGCAGCATTAGGGAAGTCAAAAATTGTTAAAGATATGAGCAAAGATGAGATCATCAAAGCACTCAAAGGCTACAAAGATGGCAGTTATGGTGGTGCGATGAAGACCGTTATGAAGGGTCAAGTGGCTTCATTAAAAGATGACCAGATTGAAGCGATCGCAGCAGAGATCAAAAAGTAATTTTTTACACCCCTTTACGCCTCTTTTTGAGGTGTTGTTTCTCTTTTCCTCTCTTTTTTTTCCTTTTACGTTATAATCTTTTTAAAAAAAGGTTGAGCCATGTTTAAAATATTTGAACGTACCGAACGGATTCATGATGCCAAAGTCTTTATGGGTAGCCAAGAAGAGACACGAGATCAGATGGACGAGCGACGAAGCCCCTATAGTGGGGATGTTGTCAGTCGTGCCCCACGTTGTAGTGCCGAGGATGCCGAGCGTGCCTTAAAGATTGCCCAAGAGGCTTCGAAAGTTGCCAAAGCAACCCCACTCTATCAGCGGGTGGCGTGGCTTGAGGATGTAGCAGATATGTTGCGTAAATATCGTGAGGATATCGCACTAACACTGGTTGATGAGGTGGCAAAACCACTCGCTTTTGCACGGGTCGAGGTGGATCGCTGTATTGAGACCATCGAGATTACTGCCAAAGAGCTCGTTGCTCTGCATGGAGAGACCATTCCGACCGATATTGCTCCGAGTGGTAAAAAGAGCATTGCTTACTTTACACGGGTGCCTGTGGGGGTGGTGGCGTGTATTACCCCCTTTAATTTTCCGCTTAATCTTGTTGCTCATAAGATTGCACCTGCCCTTGCCGCAGGGAATGCCGTGGTGCTTAAACCCACGCCCGAGGCTCCTTTGACGGCGTATAAACTTGCCAAACTCTTTAATAACTCGGTACATGCGATTCCCGATGCACTTTCGGTCGTCTATGGGGATGTTGAGGTTGGCAGTACATTGGTTAAGAGCCCCATTCCTAGAGTACTCTCCTTTACAGGATCCGTTCCTGTGGGCAACATTATTACCAAACAAGCAGGGATCAAAAAGATCAGTCTTGAGCTAGGTGGTAATGCTGCGACTTTTATTGATAAGAGTGCCGATGTAGGTTTTGCTGCGGGGCGTTGTGTCTTTGGGGCATTTGTTAATTCGGGGCAGGTCTGTATCTCGTTACAACGGATCTATGTGCATGAGGATATCTACGATGCCTTTGCCAAAGAGATGGCAGAGGAGACCAAAAATCTTAAAGTGGGCTCTCCGTATGAAGAGGATACCTTTATGGGACCACTAATCGATCTAGAGTCGCTCAGTCGTGCTCAATCTTGGGTGGCTTCTGCACAAGCCGAAGGGGCAACCCTGCTCAGTGGTGGCGAGGTGATCGATGGGGCATTTGCACCAACCGTGATGGCGGATGTAACCGATGATATGAAGATTGTCTGCGAAGAGGTCTTTGCACCGATTGTAAGTCTGGTCAAGGTGGCAAGCTACGAAGAGGCGATTGAGAAGATGAATGATTCACCTTTTGGGTTGCAGTTTTCGATCTTTACCAATGATCTGGGCATTACCAAACGCTTTATCGATGATGCCGAGTGTGGTGGGGTAGTGATTAACGATATTCCCACACTACGGTTTGATGTGCAACCCTATGGAGGCTCCAAACTCTCAGGAGTAGGACGTGAAGGACCACGCTGGGCACTTGAAGAGTTTACCGAGATCAAAAGTGTGGTGATCTGCTAGTTAAAAAGGGCTCGATTATTCACAAAGTTATGCTATACTTTTTTGAAAAAAATGAATAGTTTATTTATGAAAGGTAGCATAACATTGATGACCGATAGTGGCTTTTTGGGGACAGGTTCCCCTCTGTATATGGATCTGTTTATTCTTCTTACTTCTCTTATCCCTTTTTTGATACTCTTTTCTGTTTGGCAAGCCTCTCAAGAGCACTATAGGGTACACCGCTTAATGCAAGGTCTACTGTTTGGTCTTGCTTTCGGAGGCTTTATGATGGTGGGGTATTATCTCTATTTTTCTGTATCGTTCTGGTCAAATCTAGAGGCTCAAGGGGCAGGGGTGTGGTATCTGTTTTGTCTCTATGTGGGATCGTACCTGTTGATGTTGATGGTCTGGTTTGCTACCTTAAAGTATGCACATGGCGATCATAAACGGCGGGCACTCCCTGGGCTTTATAGTAAAGGGCATAAACGTCTGGGGCGTTGGGTCTTTGGATGGATTGTGTTTAATACACTTTTAGGCTGGCTTCTTTATGGAGGCTTTCATGTCCACTAAAGAGCAAAAAGTTGCCATCTCGGCATGTCTGTTGGGGTGTCGGTGTCGTTATGATGCAACCGATAACCACAATGAGGAGCTTCTTAAAAAACTAGAGGGGTTTGAACTGATCCCATTTTGTCCTGAGGATGATGCGTTTGGCTCGCCTCGACCTACCATGGATCTTATTGCAACCGCTAAGGGGATTGGTGCCTACTCCAATGAGACAGGCGAGGATCTCTCTGCACCCATTTTAGCTTACGCTCATGCCTTTTTTGATCGACATCCTGAGATAGCGTATTTTGTGGGAAAAGATCGTAGTCCTAGCTGTGGAGTTAAGAGTGCAAAGATCTATAATCCTGATAAGGTCTTGATCCAAAGGGGTGCAGGATTGATGGCAAAAGTAGCACAAGAGCGTGCCCTGATTACGGTGGATGCGGAGGAGGTGTGTAGCTCCTCAATAGTTTTGGAAAAGATAGAGAAAAATAGCTAGATTTTATGATACTTTAACACCATACAAGATACTCTCAAATAAGATTAACTTATAGGGGATTTTCATTGAAAACTTTATGGATCGTTCTACTAGCCCTGCTGATGGCTCTTCATGCCTCAACCCCCAAAAAGCATAAACTTCGCTGTAACATGACCACGCAGTGCAAGGAGTTTCCGCCTGAGGTGAATGATCCGCAAGAGATGATTCAGGAGGGGGTGGTCTATGCACGTTTACGCTTAAACAGTTTTGCTTATGATAATGGTGATGATGCCTACACTCAACAGGTGGTTGGTGTGGGTGGAAGTCTGGGCTTTAAAAGTGCCTACCTGCATGGGTTGGGCTTTACCACGATTGCGTATACCTCACAAGAGCTCTGGCATGGTAGCATGGATGATGTAACCCGCTACAAAGGGGCTAAAGATATCTTGAGTCGTTACGATGTGATGCACGGTGGACACCGAGGAATCGAGAGTTTGGCACAGGCATTTGTGGAGTATCGTGATGATGAGAGCAGTCTTAAAGTTGGACGGTTGCTCTTTGAGAGTTTTTTGACCAAAAGTAACGATACCAAGATGATCCCCAATGCCTTTGAGGGGGTAACCTTGGAGAGCCGAAAGATCACCGATACCCGCTTGAAGATGGCACTTTTAACCTCTCAAAAGCTTCGCGATCACAGTGAGTTTCACCATCTGCTGGCGTATGGCGATGATCCTGATGATCCCTATGCACAGTGGTCACAAAATGATGATGGTGCCATGCACCGTGGTTTGACCCTGAGTCGACTCAAAGCCGAAGGAATCGAGGATCGACTTTTGGTCTTTGAGCTAAAAAATCATGCCATCAGGAGTACCACCTTGCGTTTCAATGCCACCGCCGTGCCCCAACTGCTCTCTTCGATGATGCTTGAGGGGAGTTATCGTTGGATAGATGGATCCCAAAAGATCATTCCATCGGTACGCTATATGCAACAGTTTGACAATGGAGCAGGGGCAATCGGTGGAGCAAATTTACGCAACAATACCGTAGGGTATCATGATCCTACCACACTCGATGCGAAACTCTATGCTGTTAAGCTCGATTATGTTCAGCGGTTGTGGAGCTTGCGTTTTGGTTATAGTCATGTTGCGGATGAGGGCGATATTGTCGCTCCATGGCGAGGCTTTCCTACAGGGGGCTACACACGAGCCATGGGACAGTACAACTGGTACGCCAATACCAATACCTACATGATCCGAGCCGATTATAACCTTGGTAAAGCAGGTTTTCTCTCCAAGACACACGCCATGATGAGGTATGCGATCGAAGATTTTGACGATGCCAAAGCAGGCGTACAGGCAGATGTTAGGGTTTTGACCTTGGATTTGGTCAAAAAAGGATTCGACTTTGCTCCAAGCCTCTATGGCAAACTCCGAATGGCACATGTACTCGGAGATGACGACACCATTGCCGAGGATGGAACACTAAAATCTGATCCTTCTTATAATGAACTCCGTTTAGAGTTTAATTATCTTTTCTAATACCCTGTAGGTTGCACAGGGGGCTGTCCGACCTACATTTTTGATCTTTTGGGTATACTTCTAAAAAAATTATAAGGATTAGTCATGTTGGAAATTGGTGATAAGGTACCTGATTTTTGTCTTCCCAACCAAGACGAAGAGGAGATCTGTTTTCGAGATATTAAAGGGCGATGGATTGTGCTCTACTTTTACCCCAAAGATAACACCCCAGGGTGTACTACCGAAGCGTGCGAGTTTACCGAGGCATTGCCCGATTTTAGTGCATTAAATGCCATAGTGTTGGGTGTAAGTCCTGATAGCCCTAAAAAGCACCGAAACTTTATCGAAAAGAAAGAGTTAGGTATTACCCTTTTAGCAGACGAAGACAAGGAGCTGTGTAAACTTTTTGGTGTATGGCAACTTAAAAAAAACTTTGGCAAAGAGTACATGGGCGTAGTACGTAGCACCTTTTTGATTGATCCCGATGGAAAGATTGCCTACAAATGGGAAAAAGTCCGCGTCAAAGGACATGTTCAAGCGGTAAAAGAGAAGCTCCAAGAGCTACAAGGAGAATAGAGGATCTCTTTAAAGCAATATTTAAGTTTTCAAGAATCCCTATTTTTGGGGATTTCTTTTTTAGATTCTTGTAGTTTAAGCTTATTTTATGTATAATAAATTTGTTCAAAAAGATAGAAAAGTCCGAAAAATAGTAATGTGTTTGCTATTTGAACATTGCCCTTATAGGGTTTGAAACTGTGAGATTGCTATTTTTTGGGGGTTTGAAGCCTTTATTTGAACATTGCCCTTATAGGGTTTGAAACCTGTTGTATCGGAAGATGAGATAAAACAGTATTTTTATTTGAACATTGCCCTTATAGGGTTTGAAACAATTCTGGAGGGTCTGTAGATAGTGATTACTTATCTAATTTGAACATTGCCCTTATAGGGTTTGAAACTGGGGGTTTTGGAGGATTTTTGAAAAAAAATAAATTTGAACATTGCCCTTATAGGGTTTGAAACGACCTAGATACCCCCGTTTACATGTGGGGAAATAAATTTGAACATTGCCCTTATAGGGTTTGAAACCCATTGTAACGGATAAGAATCGGTTTAATCCGTTTTATTTGAACATTGCCCTTATAGGGTTTGAAACTCTCATAAAAGTACTGAGTACTTTTAACTGTTCGTATTTGAACATTGCCCTTATAGGGTTTGAAACTTGACGTTATCATAAGTGTTTGTATGTGTTTACTAAATTTGAACATTGCCCTTATAGGGTTTGAAACGCTCTCGCTTTTTTTCGTCTTTTGTTACAGGTAGATTTGAACATTGCCCTTATAGGGTTTGAAACCTTCTTTGAAGCCACAAATGAAGAAGTAACAGAAACATTATTTGAACATTGCCCTTATAGGGTTTGAAACAACCTTATCTTATGCTTTATTGTTGATAATGATAGATTTGAACATTGCCCTTATAGGGTTTGAAACACCCCTTTAACTATGCGTTATCAACACTATCGAGCATTTGAACATTGCCCTTATAGGGTTTGAAACCAGTGTGGAAGATAAAATAGCCTTCTTTAAAGCCAAAATTTGAACATTGCCCTTATAGGGTTTGAAACCCACTATCAAGCTCTTTGATGACCTGCTTATAAAATTTGAACATTGCCCTTATAGGGTTTGAAACATTTGTTCGTCTGTAATTGCGTTAATATTTTTGCAATTTGAACATTGCCCTTATAGGGTTTGAAACATGCCATTAATGGGTTGGATCTATCATCAACTAACACATTTGAACATTGCCCTTATAGGGTTTGAAACGCAAATGGAGAGGACTATCAGGATGCTCAACTTTATTTGAACATTGCCCTTATAGGGTTTGAAACGTAGTAGCATTGTTTGCACTACGAACACCATTCCACATTTGAACATTGCCCTTATAGGGTTTGAAACCTTCAGGCACGGGATCTATTGCAGACGGGGAAAGTATTTGAACATTGCCCTTATAGGGTTTGAAACCAAACAATATGGTGTCGGTAATAACACCACGTAAATTTGAACATTGCCCTTATAGGGTTTGAAACTTTACTGTTTGGTTTTGTATAATGTGGACGTGATACATTTGAACATTGCCCTTATAGGGTTTGAAACTATCAAACAGAGTCTCTTCTGAGGATTTCATACTCCATTTGAACATTGCCCTTATAGGGTTTGAAACTTTGCTTCCGTTATCTCTTTTTTATACTTGACTGATTTGAACATTGCCCTTATAGGGTTTGAAACGCATTTTTGCAATTGTATTGGATTGGATTGAATATCTCATTTGAACATTGCCCTTATAGGGTTTGAAACTGCCATCTACAAAAATAGCAGTCACTCACACTTTATTTGAACATTGCCCTTATAGGGTTTGAAACAGTCTATTACTTTTTGTAACATCTTTACTCTCTTTTATATTTGAACATTGCCCTTATAGGGTTTGAAACCCAAAAACAACACAACCTTTGATACCTTTGGGCGTGATATTTGAACATTGCCCTTATAGGGTTTGAAACTGGAGGGGATTACGATTTTTAATCTCTTGAGAGAATTTGAACATTGCCCTTATAGGGTTTGAAACATGATTATAGCTCCCTCAACCCCCTCTCCTCATACATTTGAACATTGCCCTTATAGGGTTTGAAACATGATCTTGGTCATGTGTGTTCTCTGCTCTCTTGATTTGAACATTGCCCTTATAGGGTTTGAAACCCGTAAAAGAAGGGATAGCATTAGTTCCAAGCAATTAGAACTTCCCATATAAATAAAAAAATATTGCCTATAAATTGAAAAATTTTTTGGAATTGTGGTTATGATATCGGGGTAGAGATATCCCGATCTACGGTTTTTTTGTTTGATTTTTAATGGGTTGAAAGCTTTAATCGAGAATCTCTTGGTTAAGGGATTCTCTGCATAGGTTTAGCTCATAAATCCTAGATCTTGTGTCTCGAAGTTGCTTAGTTCTGGGAGAACTTTTGCCATGGTTACTTCATCGACACCGAACCATTTGAGCATGGTAGCATAGTATTGACTCATCGAGGTAGTGGGGATAAGGCGACCTTTGGAGTAGAGGTCATCATCACTACCAAGGGTGAGGTCTGGTAGGGTACCGTAGAGTCCACCATTTACAGCTCCACCGACGGCAAAGTAGGTTCCGCCCCATGCGTGGTCGGTTCCGTCACCATTGTTTCCTGTGCTTCGTCCAAAATCAGAGACCGTGAAGGTGGTGACTTCGTTGCTCATGCCCATTTCACTTAGTGCACGTTGCAAGTCACCAATGGCGAGGCTAAGTCCTCGGAGTTTTCGGGCATGTTGTTGGGTCTGGTTACTGTGGGTATCATAGCCACCATCCAACACATAAAAGATCTGGCGTTTAAGTCCACGATTTTTGCCAATGTAGGCAAGTTTGGCAATGGCTTTGAGTCGCAGTAGAAGCGAATCATCGGTATAGACAGGGGAGCTCTGGCTTAGTAACTCACTACTTGGAGTTACAAAAAGCTCTCCACCGTATGCGTTGGTGCTGTTCCAAGTGGGGGCATTGTTGTTCCAGTCATCTACAATGGTATCTTGCATCAAAAAGGAGTGCTGTCTGAGTTGATTGTAGAGTGTTCGGTGATTATCATTTTTAGGAACACCTAAAAGTGTATCGTAAAGTGTTCGATTAACACGATAGTACGAGGTGGGTCCATTTTGTCCAATAATCAGTGGATTGGTCTCATCTCCATAAAAGAGATGCTCACTGTTGTTGATCCCAATGTTCATCCCGTAGATATCGCCACCATTAACATCTTTCCAGTTGTCATAGAGTCGTCCTGCCCATCCTGAATAGTCCAGAAGTGAGGCTTCTCCGTTCATTACCAATTTGGTCTGATGGTTATGGGCAAACAGAAAAGGAGGCAGAGGTTTGGTCTTGCCAAGAAGTTCGCTTTTGGTACTAGGATAGGCGAGGTTTCCTGTATTGGCAAGAATTGCAACTTTATTTTGGTTGACTAGATCTGCAATCTCAGGCATTAATCCATTGGTGGCAACATCGAGATTCTCATGACGATAGATCCCTTTGGTGTAGCTCTCTTCTAGGGAGTTGTTAGAAGCATAAGGGTTTCCGCCACTCAGATCAAGCACACCATCAGTCAGTGGTAGGCTCAATTCGGTATCTTGGACACGAATGGTATCACGGATCTTGGCATAGTTACTATAGCCCCGTAGAGGATCACTCCCTGAGGGGATAAACATATTGAGTCCATCGTTTCCTCCTGCTTGGTAGATTACAATCAGTGCTTTATAGTCCTCAAAGCTACTGGTATCTTGGGCAAAAAGTCTAGAGGGCAACACCATCGAGGAGAGTCCCATGGCGGATAGTTTTAAAAAGTCTCTTCTATTTCTCATCTTGTTCTCCTTCTACTCGGTCATAAATTTATCCGAACTCATAATGGCTCGATAGGTGGGGCGAATGACATTGTTCATGATCTGTTGCTTTTTAGCAAAGATGCTATCATCTCCTGCCCAGTGGTTGTAGATGGTGTTCTCGGTAAGGGCTTGATAGATGGCATCTCGCTCTGCATTACTAAGGAGCCCTCCGAGTAGACGGTTATCTACATAACCAATAAAATCATAAACCGCTTGGTTAATAATGGTCTGATTCCCATCTTGATAGTTGTCCTTGAGCTCTTCAAAGTCTCCATCGGTGTCTCCATCGATTCCCTGTTCTAAAAAGTCATAATCCGCTTGCAGGTCAATAAGATACTTATCGGCTCCCACATAATAGATAGGAATATTGTAATCTCGAGGTGCATACTGCAAGAGTGCATCAAGATCAGGATAGCGTGAACCATCAGAGAGGGTTTTGGTCAACATGTAGGTTATGTCCCAATCAAATGCACGACGAATGGTGTTGTTAAAATTAATCAGCATCGTATCGTCTTGGATCTGTAGCTCAGGAGCCACTTGTGCGGTGGTTTTAAAGGTGGGATCATTGGGTACAAAACTGTTGTCATAGAAGTTAAATACCGTTGGTGCCCGTCCTGCTCCTTGACCCAAAAAGTCGGTTGGGTTATTGAAGAGGAACTTATTGTAGACCTTTTCACAGTTGGAGGCATTCTCATCTTCGGGAGCACCATACCCACAGAAGTACCAGTAGGGTAGGGGTTGAACGTGGAGTGAGCGTAAGATCTCAGTATAGGCAATGAGGGGCTCTTTGAACTTGACAGAGCGAAGTTGTGTCATGTCTTCCCAGATCTCAGGATCCAAAAGAATCGCTTTGGTTACCGCTTTGAGATCCCCTTGGGTCTGATTAAATACCGTAGCAACCCGTTGAATATAGGCAGGAGAGGGGTTGGACTTGGTCAGTCGCATAATGAGGTTTCGGCTAATGTAGGGTGCTACATTGGGATTAGCCATGATGATGTCGATGCTCTTTTTAATATCCTCTTCACCACTTAGTCCTGCGGGAATACTACCCCCTAGCAGGGTTTTGGCACCTGTGTCATGGTAGCTGGCAGTAAACTCCAAAGGTTGTGTAAAGTCTCCCCGTGTAAAGCCCACTTTACCAAATCCATCCCAGAGATTATCATCTCCCGCACCACTGCGTTGGGTGTCCCATCCTGTAAAGACCCGTGCAAGCTCATTGACATCGGTCTGGGTATAGGTGGGAATAAGGTTCCCATCGGCATCTTTTTTGGGGCTTCCATCAAGGTTTAGTTCATTAAGACCAATCGAGAAGAGTTGCATAATCTCTCTGGCGTAGTTCTCATCGGGATAGACAGTAACATTTGCCTCATTGACATAGGCTTTTTGGTTACCATTGTAGGTCAAAAAAAGCCCCATACTGGCACTAAATGAGATATCGGTAAGTAGGCTCTTATAGTCACCAAATGCGTTACGGGCAAGAATATCAAAATAGTACGAAAGTGCCTCACCCCGACGGGTAAAGATCGGTTCAAAATCGCTCTCTACAATAATCTGACTTAGTGCATAGGTTAGTTTATGACGCAGTTGATCAGGGGCACGCAGTGCGGTATCAAACCATGCACTCTGCATAAAGCGGGGCGAGTGAAAAGAGGCAACATTCTTATTAAAAACCTTATCGTTATCGGCAAGGTACTCTTCGATACTATAGGGGTTTTTGGTGGGTTCTGCCTCTTTTGCAATCTCGATGGTCTTACGCAGATAGTTGTCTGCGACAAGGGGAAGTGAGAGCTGTTTATCGATCCACCCCTCAACACCTAAGCTCTGAAGCTCTTGGATGCTCTCTTGGGTAGCTCCAAAGCTGGCTTTGTTAAGAAAGCGAATGGCAACACTTTGGTTCAGCTCTTTGGGGATGTAGGGGTAGTCATCGGTGGTAACCACAGGGAGTGGTGTTACCACGGTTTTGGGTGGATTAAGTCGGTTTTCAAGATCTAAAATAAGCTCTTGGAGCAGTTGCGTATCAACAGGGGTCTTCTCATTATTTCGCCAAAAGATATTGATCTGTTCGATCACCGTTTGGGTCTCTTTTTTGAGGGTAGGAACCAGATTACTCTCAAAAAGGGTGGTGTCACTAGAGGCTTGCTCTACCGCTTCGATGAGGGCATCATCACCTCTTTTCTCTGCACGTCGAAGCTCTCTAGAGAGCAGTCGATAGCTCTCGAGGGCACTGCGTTTGCTCTCTCGTAACTCTTGTTTCATCGCTTTTTTCATCGATTTTGTGAGTTGATGTATCTTTTGATTATTTGAAAGAAGTGTCTGATCCCCTTGGGTTGCGAAGCTAATGGGATCGGCAGTTAATAGCGTTTTGGCGATCCCTAAAATGGTGCTTAGATCATTTTTGATCTCTTCTATTTTTTGGACAATCTCTTGGGCAGAAAGTTTGGCAAAAGATTGGTTGTTTTTTGTCGCCGAGGCTTCTGCTTCGAGGTTTTGTGCAATGAGTGTGGTAAGTGGTGTAAGGTGCATGGTTGCATTATACTCACCAATGGTACTTAGCTGCTCTTCAAAGGGGCTATCTAGTCCAACAGGGTGCCCACCAAAGGCGATAAGGTTGATGTAGCCAATTTGGTCAAGATCGCTCTGGTTGAGATCGAGTTGGTAGTGTCCTGTTGCATCACTCTGTGTGGTGGGCTCTTGTGCATCGGCTTCTCCGTTGCTGTTTTGATCCCAAAAGAGTGTTGCTTGAGCGATAGCCGTATCGGCAATAACGTTCCCTTCAATGGTTAGTTTTTGGTTAACGGGTTGTGTCGGTTGTGTGGTTGGTGTCGGTTGACTCTCCTCTACAGGTATGCTGGCATCATTAGTGGTGGTAGCATTATCATTGCTTCCACCACCACAGCCTGCGAGTAGTAGAAGAGAGAGTAGATAGATTGATGGTTTTTGAATCATCTTCATGGTGATCTGCTCCCCCTTGGTTATTTGTTTTCTTAAAGTATGATTTTAGCATAATGGATTTAAGAAATCATCATTATTCATCTTGATAATCGATAAAAATGATGAAAAAGGGTGAGAGATCTTCTCTTCCTAAAAGGAAGAGAGAATGTATTAGAAGAGATCAGGAAACTCTTCGGCGGTTGAGGTCTCTGCAGGTGTGGGGAGCGGAGAGATATCGGTATAGAGCTCAGTGGGTTTACCATTTTTGGTGTTGTAGACCCCTTCGGGTACTTCAAACTTGCGTGGAAGGTCAGGATAGAGCTTGTAGAGCCGTTTAAAGTAGTATGAAAATGCTGGTGCAGCGGTTCCACCACCCGTACCTCCGCGTCCAATGGGTTTGTTGTTGTCTCGACCAATCCAGACAATCACTTCGGTAGAAGGAGAGTAACCACAGAACCACGCATCAACATTTTTGTTGGTGGTTCCTGTCTTTCCTGCCACTTGTACCCCTGGGACTTGGGCATTGCGTCCTGTTCCTCGTTTAATGACATCCATAAGAATATCGGTCATAAGATAGGCTTGTTGAGGGAGGGTAAAGTCTTTGATCTCTTGGTTTTTGGCTTCATAGATGACCGTTCCATCACGGGCAACCACCTTAGAGATAAGACGAGGCTCGATCATGTGTCCTGCATTGGCAAAAGCAGAGTAGATCTGTGCCATCTTGAGCGGAGTAACCCCAAGGTTCCCCAATGAAATAGACATATCTTGTGGGATGTGGGGAATGTTGAGGGGTTTGAGCTTCTCAAAAATGCGTTGGATCCCAACCTCGGTGACCAAGTTAATGGTGGCAAGGTTTCGTGAATGTACCAACGCCTCACGTAGTTTGATAAAGCCCACAAAGTTACTCTCATAGTTTTTAGGTCGCCAGATCATCCGTTTGCCGTTTTTGTAGTACTGAAAGGTTCGTGCCACATCGGTTAGCTCAGTTGCAGGGTTGTAACCCAAATCCAATGCAATTTGATAGAGAAAAGGCTTAAATGCCGAACCTGGTTGACGGTTCATCATGCTCACACGGTTAAAGGCAGATTTTTTGTAATCGACCCCACCTACCATCGCTTTGATGTCGCCTGTTTCATTATCTACGGCTAAAAGTGCTCCATTGAGGGTGGTGTTTTTGAGTGATTCATGCTGTTTTTTAACCGCTTTTTTGTGGGCATAACGCAGGGCTTCTCGGGCAAGTTTTTGCTGATTCATGTCGATGGTGGTATAGATGGTATACCCTCCTGTCTTAATGTCGGGAAACTCTTTTTTGAGTCGTCGAACCACTTCATCGGTTACATACGGAGCGATGTTTTGTGTTAGGGATTGCTTGTAGATTTTTGGGGACTCTTTAATGGCATTAAGGTAATCCTCTTCGACGATCCAACCCAGTTTTTTCATTCGTGTTAGAATGGTATTGGCACGTTTAAGGGCACGCTCGTAGTGCCGAATTGGGTTATAAAACGAAGGAGCATTGGGCAGTCCTACAAGCAGTGCTGCCTCTTTGAGGGTGAGCTGATCGAGCTCTTTATGAAAGTAGCCTTTGGCAGCGGTTTTGACCCCTAGATAGTTGTTTCCAAAGGGGATCTCGTTGAGGTATCGCTCCAAGATCTCCTCTTTGCTAAGCTCCTCTTCTACTTTGAGGGCAAGAATCGCCTCTTTGAGTTTTCGGGTGTAGCTCTTTTTGGGAGAGAGTAGAAGCTGTTTGACCAGCTGTTGGGTAATGGTGCTTCCCCCTTCGACCTTTTTCCCCGCTTCATAGTTGCGTAAAGCCGCACGGATAATCGCATCGGGGTTGATACCGTTGTGTTCAAAAAAGCGGGTATCTTCAATGGCAACAAGTGCTTCGATAAGGTACCCTGGCATCTCATCATACTTGGCATAGAGTCGGTGTTTCCCATCCATAATATAGGCGATTCGATCACCTTGTTGATCGAGAATAACCGAGGAGGTTTTAGGTGAGTAGTTGATGATCTTATCCATATCCAGTTGGATCTCATTGTAGGCATAGATAAATGCCGCAAAGAGGGCAATGGCAAAGATAATGAGCAACATTATCGAGCCTTTTATCAGTTGGTTAACCATGGGTTCACTCCCTTTTTATTAAAAAATGATTTCATTATACCTAAAAGTGATTGAGTAGTGACTTTAACGCTTTGGTAGAGACTCCTAGACGTGGAATGATTCGCAAAATCGGTTTGGCTACGGTGGGTTGACGAATCGCACCCACAAGATACCCTTTGAGTATAAGTGCCTCTTTGAGGCGTTGGGTCATGGCATTGTCAGGAACAGGAATAGCGAGAATAAGGCTTTTTAGATCCACTCCTGTGATCGATTTAACAATGGCTTGGCGTTTTTCAATTTTACTCTTAAACTTTTGGGGTTGGTTGGCGATCTTTTCGATATTAACCAGTGCCAAAGCGGTATCAAATACCGAAGGAGCTGTCGAGTAGATAATGGGTTTGGCACGGTTCTCTAAAAAGCTAATAATCTCGCGTGTTGCTAAAATGTAGGCTCCATAGCTCCCATAGGCTTTGCCCAGTGTTCCCATTTTGATGTGGTTGGTTTGAGGGGTGATGTTGTGGTACTCAAAGAGCCCCAAAAGATTCTCGCCAATAACGCCAGAGCTGTGTGCCTCATCGACAATTAGTAAGGCATTGTGACGGTTGACAACCTCAAAGATCTCTTTTTTGGCAATCGTTCCGCTCATAGAGTAGACCCCCTCGATGGCAACAATCTTTCGCTCGGCTTGGCTCGCTTGGAGTTGATGCTCTAGATCGTGAGGATCGTTGTGCTTAAAGGTACTAACACGATCGCCAAGAAGTCCCGTTGCCATCATCCCCGAAGCGTGGTACTCCTCATCAATAAAGAGGTGATCTTTTTTGCGAACGAGTGACTCAATGAGTCCCAGATTGGCTAAAAAACCAGAGCCTACAACCAAGCCTGCTTCAAAACCATTGAGTGAAGCGAGGGTACGTTCAAACCCTTGGTGGATGGGGTGATACCCATTGACCAGCATGCTGGCTTTTGGGGCATGAGTGGGGTAGCTCTCGAGCAGTTTGATCGCTTTTTTGAACTGTTTTTTATCCTCAGCAAGCCCCAGATAGTCATTGGAGGCAAAGTCCAAAAGTTCAGGGTCATAGAGCTGTCGTTCTCTGAATCGGTGGGCTTTTTTGAGTGCATTAAGTTCTTTTTGATACATGGCTTTCTCGCTTTGAATAGGGAATTTTAACAGCGGAATTATAGCTGAAATCAGAACCCAACTAGGTTAAAAGCCTCGGAGTGTGATCCCCACCCAAAGTGCTACGATCCCTAGAAAAATATTGATCGGCAAAAGACGAGAGGGGATAATACTCATAAGGGCTTTGGCATCTTGAAGTGATCCCTCTTCAAAATACTTTTGGGCTTTGCGTCGTCGTAGATACATCCATGTAAAGTTCATGCTCATCACCATCCAGATAACCTCTTTAAGATGTACCAGATTGTAGAGATACATGGCATGTTCGGAGATTACCACACCATTGGGATCCACCGCAGCATGACGAAAGCCCAAACCTACCGCCATAATAATGGCGGTAAGAATTAAAAGGATAATAAAGGGGATAACCAGATGAAAAAAACGTCCCACAATGGCTAAGGTACGCTCCAGACGCAAAGAGGGATCAGGAATAAGTTGAAGATTGGGGTGGACAGCCAGACGAATGGCGATCATTCCTCCTACCCAGACAAAAGCCGAGAGTACGTGCAAAAAGATAATTTCATGGGTATAGGTTCCAAAGAGTTCAATAAGGGTCTGTTTCATGGTTGATCTATCCTGTTTTATGTTTTAGAGCTACTATAGCCAAGCCCCTCTTAAAGTTGGATGGCATGAGAACCCCTTGAATAACAGTTTAAAACATAATAGTCTATAAAATGTATAGATTAATCACATTTGAGAAAATAGATTGAATATCTAATAAAATTTTTAGATTCTAAGAGGAATAAGCAGGTATAGTAACCTTAAGAAGGATGGAAAACAATCATACAAGGGGGAGCCGTGTGGTGGTACTAAATAGAACTCTTAATGGGTTGATGTTGCTGTTTGTGGTTCAGGTTATTCTCTTTTCGCTCTATTATCTCTTTGAGAATAGAGCAATTAAAACCACTAAAGTAATGCAAGAGGAGCAACAGCTCCATGCCTTGGCACTCTGGCATAAGGTGTCACAGAGCAAGGAGTACAAAGTCAGCTATGTATCACCACTAGAGCCCAAAGTCTCCAAAAGCCCTTTTCGTGTTATCTCTCCTAAGGGGCTTGAAGATATTATTCCTTTAAAAGATCAGCTTGTTCCTCCTGTTTTATATACCAACTCTATTCCGCTTGATCGTTTAAGTATTGAGCAGAAGAAGGAGGCATTTATCAGCATGATGCTTCCAAGTATTCTGCTGGCAAAATACAAAATTCGTCTAGAGCGGGTGAAGCTTTTAAAACTCTCGGTAAAATCCTACTGGAGCGAAGCCGATCGAAAGTGGCTCAAAGAGAAGCGAGAGTCCTATCATGCCAAAGATTATGTCCAGCTCTACCAAGCGATGGAGCTACACCCCACGAGTCTGATTTTGGCTCAAGCGATTGTCGAGAGTGGTTGGGGAACTTCGAAGTTTTTTCAAAAAGCCAACAATGTCTTTGGGGTCTGGTCGTTTGATCCCAAAGATAACCGCATTGCCGCGAGTGAAAAACGAGGGAAAAAGCGGATCTATCTTAAAAAGTATGAGACGCTTGTGGAGTCGATTCATGATTATCTCTTGACCATCTCTCGTCATCAGAGCTATCAGAAGTTTCGTCAAAAACGGCTCAAGAGTCAAGACCCTTTTGTGTTGGTCAACTATCTCGATAAGTACTCCGAGCAGGGGGATGCCTACATTAAAAATCTAAAAAATATTATAAAAAGCAACAATTTAGCACGTTATGACCGTTATCGGTTGGCACTTTAAGAGAGCCCCTACTATACTACGCTCAAAAAAGTGAGAGATATTTATGATAAAACCCATTGTTGGTACGGTTGATTTCGTTGAGTCCCTTCGTGGTAAAAAAGCCACCTTTATGCTTGCGATGAGCAATACCCAAACGGCTAAAATCGCGGGCATTACCCAAGCGGGAATTCCTGATATGATCCATCTAACCCCCACGCTGGATGCAGAGTTTCTCTGTACAGGAGAGGTACGCAGTCTACCCGAAGTTGCTCAGACTCCCAAAGGGGTTCCCACACCTGCGATTCTTACTAGAGGGGTGCATCTTTTGGCACCTTTTGGTCGTATTGAGTTGCTGAATCTTGGGCTAGAGGTAGCTCCTAAAGTGGACTATTTTAAGGTACACGCTTTTGATCTCTCCCCTTCACAGAGTATTGCCAAAGGTGCTGGGATTGATGCACAAGCTCTTTTTGAAAAAGGGGTAGCGTTTGGTCAGGGTTATACACCTAAAGATGAGTACATTATTCTGGGTGAGTCGGTTCCAAGTGGAACCACCACCGCCATGGCAACTGCACTTGGGCTTCGTCATAAGGTGGCACACTGTTTTTCAAGCTCCTTTAAAGAGGTGCCCAATGATATTCGGGAAAAGACCCTAAAGCTTGCTCTCTCTAATCTTGGAGATCGAGATGATCTCTTTGAGGTGCTCTCTAAAGTTGCGGACAATATGCTGATCTTTAATGCAGGGTTTATTTTGGGCTTAAACAATCGTATCCCTTTGGTTTTAGCAGGAGGTACACAGATGGCAGCGGTGCTTCTCATTGTGGATAAGGTGCTTAAACTCATGGGAGGAACCATGCCCAGTAGCAATCTGTCACTCTGGACAACCAAATGGGTGGCTCAGGATGAGCAGAGTGATATTGCCCATCTTCTGGATCTGTTGCATTTCCCAATCCATGCGTACTATGCCGATTTTGACTTTACAGAGAGTCAACACCCCGCACTAAAACTCTATGATCAGGGCGAAGCCAAAGAGGGTGTGGGTGCAGGGGGTGCATTGATCTATGGTGCACTGCAGGGGCTTAGTTCACAGGCGATTATCCAGCAGGCAGAGGCATTGTTGGCATAGATGAAAGTTTTATATTATGGCGGACAAAAATCGGGCAAGAGTCGACATGCCGAAGCCAAAGCCTTGGCATTAACCTACGATAAAAAGCCCTACTACATTGCTACCTATGACAGCAGTTACAGTGACGAGGAGATGCAAGCACGTATTCACGCCCATCAAGCTCAGCGTCAATCTCGCTTTATCTCCATTGAGGAGCCCTTTGATCTGCCTCTGGTTGTTGAGAATCGAGGTACCTATTTGATCGATTGCCTCTCGATGTGGATTCTTAATACATTGGATATCGAAATTGAAGAGCTCTACCGACAGCTCAATGAGTTGGCAGTGCTTGATGCCAATATTATTTTTGTACTCAACGAGGTCAACGCAGGAGTGATCCCTATGGATTCTGAGAGTCGTAAATTTGTGGATCGTACGGGGTTGATTGGACAGTATGTTGCTTCGTTGTGTGATGAGGTCTATGAGGTCAAACTGGGAATCGATCAGAGGTTAAAGTAGTGTCGTGGGGATTTGTACTCAAAAAGATCATCTCAGGTTTGTTAATGCCTCTACCCCTTGGGATCTTTATGTTGCTTTTAGGGCTGTTTTTTCTTTTGAGATCCGAACTAAAACGGGCAAAGATCACCATTGTGGTTGCCATTATCTGGATGGGGCTCATTAGCCATGGTTCGGTAAGCAATGCGTTAATTGGGGCATTGGAATCGGTCTATCCACGGCTCAATAGCATCCCCAAAGGGGTTGAGTATATGCTCATCTTAGGGGGCGATCGAGAGCTTAGAGCGTGGGAGGTATTGCGGATTCATCAGATGGATCCAAAGATCAAGATTATCACCTCAGGTTATAGCCGTTATGAGAAGGTCTCCGAAGCAGAGAAGTGTGCTGCTCTTTTAGCTGAATCGGGGATTGATGCAGGTACGATTATGCGTCAGGATCATGTTAAAGATACCCAAGAGGAGGCAGAGAGTATTCGTAAAATCGTCGGAGAGAAGCCGTTTGTTCTGATTACTTCTGCTTATCACATGCCACGGGCGATGCGTCTTTTTGAGCAGGCGGGACTCCATCCTATTCCTGCCCCGACCAATTTTTATCCCCCTAAGCCCAAAGATTATCTGGCGATTTTTCAAGCCAAACAGCTAGAGAAGACCGAGAAGGCGTGGCATGAGTATCTTGGACTGCTCTGGTTGTGGCTAAAAGGAGACCTGTTTTAGTGCCACTGAAGGTGAGTGAGTAGCTTTTCTATGCCTAGATCCACTTTGACCTGAGCAAAGAAGGGGGGCTCCTCTTGGAGGTTGATGTTGACAAAGTCCACATCCTCTGATCCAATATGTTCGCGGATCATCTTTTTGATCTTGTAGAGCGAGCTGATCTGATCGACGAGAACCCCTTGGATCTCGGGGACATTGGCAATATAGATTTTTCCTTCGGTAAAAGGTTTGAGTGCTTTGGGGCTAAGACCTCGATTATTGGCAACCGCATTAACAAAGTTTTCGTAGGTGGGTTTGAGCAGATGCTTGACCATGTACTCTTTGTTCTCTTTATCGATTTTTGCCAGCATGGAGATCGGTTTTTTGAACTTTCCTGCCGCGAGATAATCCTCTTCTACCCCAATTTTTTTGGCAAGCTCTTCGAAGTTGTAGTGGGGCATAATCACCCCAATGGAGCCCACAATGGCATTTTTATTGGCATAGAGTGGACGAATAGCCGAGGCGATATAGTACCCACCACTGGCGGCAATAGAGTCAACATACATGGTGACATTCATATCGTTTTGGTAATCTTTTAGGTATTCGCTTAGCTCTTCACTCGCGGTGGGTGATCCCCCTGGTGAACCCATAATAAATAGGAGCGACTGGTACTCTCCATTTTTGCGAATGGTATCGAGTTTCTCCATGACTTTACTGGTGAACTCCTCGGTGACCTCTTGGTTATAGCGGATGACGGCGACTTTGTTTTTAGCGGTGCTTACCTCTTCGAACATCCCCATTTTAGAGAAGTAATTTATAATAAATATAAGTTCTGCTAGCAAGAAGAGCCCAATAATCCATGCTTTGAGGTTGCTGATAAATATCTGTCTTTTGAGTGCTTTTATCTCATAATCTTTGACATCTTTCAAATAAAATCCTTTTTGTAATGGATGGCTTTAACCTTAATATAAACTAAAACCATATAGAATCCAAAATTATATACTCTTCTCGATTAAAAAAGGGGCTTACATTGCACAATCTCTCAATCTTTGGAACCAGTTCAGATGCAGGAAAATCGACCATTACTTTTGTGGTGGCAAAGCTCTTGCAGGATCTGGGGTATCGTGTGGTGCCCTTTAAGGCACAAAATGTCTCGAACAATGCCGTAGCGTGTGCCGATGGACGAGAGATTGCTGTGGCACAATATTTTCAGGCTGAAGTTTTGGGTTTAACGCCTATGTATCAGATGAATCCTGTACTGCTTAAATCGGGACGCAAAAGCAGTGCGGCACTCATTGTTAATGGTCAAGTAGTAGAGACCAAGGATGTGCGGGCATACTATCGAGATATTGATCGACTTAAACCCATTGTTAATGAGGCGTACCGTTATCTTGATGCCCGTTATGATTGTGTCATTGCCGAGGGGGCGGGGAGTCCTGTGGAGCTTAATTTAATGGATAAAGACCTCTCTAATATTCATATCGCTACGGAGTTTCAAACCAAGATCATATTGGTAGCAGATATCGAAAAAGGTGGGGTTTTTGCCTCTATCTGGGGGGTTTATAATCTGCTTCCTCAAGCTCTGCGGGAACGTGTCATTGGGGTGGTGGTTAATAAGTTTAGAGGTGATCGTAGCCTCTTTGATGAGGGGGTGCGTATTATTGAGCAGGAGTTTGGGATTCCCGTTTTAGGTGTGTTGCCCTATGCCCCTTTTAATTTGGGCTTTGAGGACTCTCAATCGTTGATAAACTATCAGCAGAAGAGCCAAGCAGGAGCCAAGCGTATCGGGGTGATTGCTTATCCGACGATGAGCAACTATAACGACTTCGAACCACTCATTGCTGATGAGGGGGTCATGGTGGAGTTTGTTCGAGAGAATATTAGTCTTAAGGCGTTTGATCTGGTCATTTTACCTGGTTCCAAGCTGGTGATCGAGGATCTCTCTTGGCTGAAATCCACAGGACTCTTTGCACAGCTTCAGTCTCATAAAGGAGAGATCTTGGGGATCTGTGGAGGGTTTGAGATGATGTTTAGGCAGATCGTGGATCTTGAAGGGGTAGAGTCCGAATCACCCGCTCGGGTAGCGGGGTTGGGCTTTGTGGATGATGAGATTATTTTTCGTCAAGAGAAGGTGGTGCGTCGTGGGCACTACAAGCTTTTTGGACGAGAGGTTGAGGGGTTCGAGATCCATCATGGCTGGAGCAAACGTTACCCACTCTATTATGAAAAAGAGAAGATTCGAGGAACGTTTGTGCATGGGCTTTTTAATGATGAAACCTTTAGAGACTACAAGGAGCAGGCGGTTGATGCTTTTGTTGCTCAGATGAAAGAGTACCTCGATATGGAGCGTATTCTTCAGGCATTACGGTAGGAGCTTTGTGGAATCTATACTCTGCTTACTATTTAAATAACTTTACGATATAATAAGTTTACAATTAAATTAACACTGGGGGTTTTATTTTGTTTTCTATCTTTTTAACAAAAAACCAAAAATTGGTTAGAAAATGGACAAAAGATCACGAGAAGATTGTGCTCTTAACCAATCAGGTGATCGCAGAGTACTCAAAAAACAACCATAAAAAAGCCAAAAAGTTGTTGATAAATCTTAACAATCTTGTGGTCGATCATGTCACCGATGAGAACATCGAGTTTTATAAACTGCTCAAAGATGAGGATCGCCTCTCCCCTAAAAACAAGGCGTATACCGAAGAGTTTATCGAGACCTTTGTGGATGTCAAAAAGGATCTTATGAAGTTTCTAACCAAGTATACTCGCAAAGATGTGGAGCTTGATGATGAGTTTTTTGAGATTCTTAGCAGTATCGCCGATGTACTTTTGGAGCGTATTCAATATGAAGAGAGCAAGCTCTATGCTATTTTAAATATCTCTCGAGAAGAGGAGAAGTGGGAGAAAATCAAACGATCAATTTAATTTGGGTATAATCCCGCCCATGAATATCGCCGTAGCCCTATTTGCCTATCTGATTGATCGTATTTTTGGAGAGTTTCGTTTTCTCAAGCATCCTGTAAGTTACATGGGAGAATACATTAAATGGTTTGAGACTCATCATTACCAAGATAGTGTTGGGCGAGGAGCGATGTTGACCTTTTCGCTTCTGTTGATTACCTTTGGGATGGTGCATGCGTTAAGCATCTATATTGGTTACATGCCCAATCTCTATATTCAGACGGGACTTTATGCGATTGTTGCTTCGACAACCATCTCCTCTCGGATGCTCTACGATGCGGTGTATGCGGTAATAGAAAACCCCCAAGAGATCCAGTATCTCGTAAGCCGTGATACCCAACAGCTCTCACGCAGTGATATCAATAAAGCCGCCATTGAGACCTATGCAGAGAATTTAAGTGATGGTGTGATTGCTCCACTTTTTTATCTCTTACTCTTTGGGTTAGAGGGAGCCTTTCTCTATAAGGCGGTCAATACGCTAGATTCGATGGTGGGGTATCGTACTCCACGCTATGAGCATTTTGGTAAGGTCTCGGCTCGACTAGATGACCTGCTCAACTACATTCCTGCACGCATTACGGCACTGCTCATTGCCCTTTTAATGGGCTCACGCAGTGCATTTAAATCTTTTTATCAACAGGGAGCTCAACACGATAGCCCCAATGCAGGACACCCCATTGCCGCGATGGGGTTGGCACTCGAGGTCAAGCTTGGTGGGGATACATACTATTTTGCTGAGCTTAAAAAAAAGGCAACCTTTGGGAGCGGTCGTGGGATGATTACTACCGAAGATATCAAGCGGGCGTTGTCGCTTCGTTGGCGGATGGATCTGCTAATTGTATTGCTGTTGGGAGTGGGACTATGGCTTTAGTTCCTGCTCATGGGGGTGATCTGGTTGGTTTTGCCAAGCTTGTGGGGTGTCGGGTCGATGAGGTGATCGATCTCTCCTCTAATATTAACTTTCTTAAACCCAATATGGGGCTCGATTTTAATGCCATCGAACCCTATGCCTACCCTAACTATGAGGCACTAGCGGAGCAGATTGCTCACCATTATGGTGCTTTGCCTAGTGAACTCGAGCTCTTTAATGGGGCAACGGTTGCCATTCATTCGCTTTTTCGCCATCTTAATCTAAAGAGGGTGATGCTCTATGCACCACTCTATGGAGAGTATCGGCGTGCGGCAGAGATTTATGGATATAAAGTAACGCTGGTTAACCGTTTTGAGTCGATGGAGGAGACGGAGATTGTGCCAAATGCTCTGGTGGTCTTTGTCAACCCCTCGACTCCTGATGGGGACTACTATGAGCTCTTGAATCTTTTGAAACGATGGGAAGAGGCAGGTTGTACGGTATTGGTGGATGAGTCCTTTTTGGAGTTTACGCCTCACCCATCGATGATAAAGCATCTTAGTGCCCATAATCGACTCTATGTGCTTAAGTCGATGACCAAGTTTTATGGTGCAGCGGGTATTCGTGTTGGGGGACTCTTCTCTTGGGCTAAGAATATAGCCTCTTTGCATGCCAAAGAGCCACTCTGGAAACTCTCTACATTTGATGCACACTATATTCAATCGGCTTTAGAGGATTCATTCTTTCCCAAGCTGAGTCGTATTGTACTTGAGGAGAACCGAGAGGCACTGATTTCACTTTTAAGTGGTTTTGAGTGGGTAGAGAAGATCTACCCCTCATCTGCCAATTACCTCTTGATAAAATTACAAAAAATAAATGCATTTGATCTACAGGAGTATTTGATGTTGTATAAAATTATGGTACGAAACTGTGCCAATTTTGACTTTTTGGATCAGTACCATGTGCGTATTGCCATTAAAGAGCGAGAGCTCATGAGTAGACTCGAGGAGGCACTATGCGAAATCTCTATTTAGGGTTCAAACTCTCTCTTGCTTATTTCTCTTTGTTGCCTGTCCGTTTTGGTGCCAAAGATAAGCTCAATAACCATTCAGTGCTAAATGGTATGTTGCTATTTTTGCCGTGGGTGGGGTTGATTTTGGGCATTGGGGTGGTGATGCTCTATACCCTTCTCTCTCCATTAGGATGGTATGGTGCGGTGGTTGCTTCGGTTGCCTATATGATGTTGTATGGCTTTTTACATACCGAAGCGGTTATTGATGTCTTTGATGCCCTCTTTGCTGCCCACGGGGGAAAAGATCCCTATGCAGTAATGAAAGAGCCCACCGTCGGTGCCATTGGGGTGCTTTATGGGGTGAGTTTTGTGGTACTTAAGCTTGCTGGCTTGGTTTGGCTTCTGATCCATGGGATGCTCTGGGAGTTTGTAGCAATTGTGGTTATTAGCCGTCTCTCTCTGTTGAGTCTGATTGTATTGCATGATTTTCGTTCCGATTTTTTAACCCAGCTCAAAGAGGCACTCGATGTCTGGTACTTGATGATGCTCTTTGTGCTCTTTACCCTTTTTGGATCGTGGATTACGCCTTATTTTATTCCACTGCTTTTAACGGGTGTGATTTTGGGGTTTTTGATCTCGCTCTATTTGGCATCTAAATTACGCTTTGTCAATGGAGATGTGTTGGGCACCACGCTAGAAGCTGTGGAGATTTTACTTTTTGTATTGATTAGCATCTGGACGCTTTAGGTGGCAAAGCTTACCCTTTTACGTCATGCACCTCTGCCGTGTAAGTATCAGGGGTGTTACAATGGTTGGAGCGATATCCCTATTGATCCTAGTTTGGTATCGTCTGCACAGATGGATCCTCTCCGTCAGCTCCATTTTGATCGGATCTACAGCTCTGATCTGCAACGTTGTACCGAGACACTGAAGCTGATTTTTGGTAAGGATTTATCATTTGAGACAACACCCGCATTGAGAGAGGTACGTTTTCGCAATGAGATAGAGGGGCTATCGTTTGCTCAGGTTGAGCAGTTAAAGAGCTTTGATGCACGCTATCTAGAGAGCGAAGCTCGTTGGCATGCCTACCTCTGTGCCGAGACACAAGAGGCATTTACTCAACGACTGCGTAACTTTTTGGAGCACCTTAGGGGGGATGAAGAGATTTTGATCTGTTCACATGCAGGAGCCATTCGTGAGATGATGCGGATTCTGGGTAAACCAATCGACTCTATCGACTACTTAGCATATGTTCACGTTTCGCTCCCTTAGCAAGTTGCAAGAGTTACTTGGGTAGAGTAGGGCACTTAAAAATTGTACCATTAGGATATTGTATGAGTTATCAATCTTGGTTTGAATCGCACGGTAAAAAACACCGTGCCATTATGGATCGTCTAAGTCACCTGAGTGATGCCGAGGTGATTGCCTATTTTCGTTTTGAGAACATGGTTAAAGCAGAGCCTGACTTTTGTCCTCTCTATGCTAAAAACAAGCAGTGTCACGAGATGGAGGGGCTCAACTGCTACCTCTGTGCCTGTCCTAATTTTCGGTTTAATGATACGGGGTTTACTCAGGAGGGGGATAAGACCCTCTACTCCAAATGTGCCATTAACTCCAAGGATGGTCAGCAGTTTACCTCCGATAGTGCGATCCATCAGAACTGTTCAGGGTGTCTGGTGCCTCATCACGAAAGCTATATCCAATCCCATTTTGATCGGGATTGGTTTACAATAATGAAAGCCGTGTCCCATGGTGGGGATGCGGACTCTTAGGATTGATTACTTGAAGCATTTTTGATAATGGATTCAAGTAGTGTGCGGTGTTCTTGCATGTATGCCATAAACGTAGGAGAGAAGCCCTGTTTGTTAAAACTCTCCAAAATGCTGAGTAAGAAATTGATCGCCTCTTGATTCATTGCCTCAAGTGGAGGAGGAAGTAGTTGGTCATGGGGAGGGGTATGTTCATAAAAACAGCTTAGCACAATGGCATGCGGACTGATACCCTCTATGGCTGCTTGGGTGATATGCTCCTTAAAGAGTCGGATTCGTTGCTCCTCCTCTTGGGTGGCGGGGGGTGTACCGATAATAATGGGGCTAATAATATCACTATACTCTTCCATCAGGTCATAGACTGCCCGCTTATCATAGTGGATTGTATCACTCTCCTCTTGAGGTATCTTTGGGGTGGTAGATGCTGATCTCTGGTCTACTTCGGAAGCTTCTGACGTGGGTTGGGTCTCTTTTTTGGGCTCCTCTTGAGCTTTTTGTGTGGGGGTAGGCTGGGTATCTCTTTTGGGTTCCTGTTTGGGTTCCTGTTGGTTCTCTTGTGGGGTGGGGTTGGGATTGTATCGACCAATGCTCCATTGTTGCATAACCTGATCGATAAGTGCAACGCTAACCTCTTGGATCTCTTGATCGTGACGAAGATAACCAATAAGGGCATCGATCTTTTCATCGATTTTGGTAAGGATCGCTTGCTCCTCTGGCAAGAGAGAAGGGAGTTTGGCATAGGATCGTGGGGCAAAGCCACATGTTTTTAGAAACGAGGCAGGCAAGGTCTTGTCTTGGGCTCCAAACTGAAGCTCACGCAAAACAAAAGTGGTGGCAATCGAAGCCGAGGGCAATAGGGCATTGATCTCTTGAATCAGCTCTCGAGTCGCCTCCTTAAGCCCTCTGGCTCGTAGTTGTTGGTTAAGTTCTCGCTCTGGGCGACTTGCGGTTAAACAGAAAAATATATCTTGTAGTAGTGATCCCAATTATGCTCCTTTTTTGCTCGTATTATATAGCAATAAGCCTAAGTTATTTGAGTGAATTCAATGAGAAAATGGATTAAAAATGTGATCCAAAAATAAGTTTTTTTATGAAAAAATAATTAATTTTATGATTTGTCATTATCATCAATCTGGATAACTGTAACCAAATATTCGATAAGTAACATTTATGTTTATATCATCTTTTATTATTAAGCTTATTAGCACAATTTATATATAATTGTTTAATCTAATTATTTAAAAAGGAGCAGTATGTCACGGCTAGAGTCACAATCTCATCAATATACCCCCTATGATGAGATCGACAAAGAACAACTCAAAAGAGATATCGAGGAGGCAAAAGAGCGTATTGGTGATCCCTCACAAGAGGATTTTGAACATCTACTTAAAATGGAGCGATGGGGAAGAGCATTTACCTTCTCTGGTTATGCTATGATCGCAGTCATTAGTCTGCTTGAGCTCTATGCAGGTTTGAGTGCATGGGCATTTTGGCCTTTGGCAATTGTTGCCGCACTGTTGATTAGTACAGGAAACGTGGCACGCTGGGCAAATGTTACACATCCTATTTTGCATGGTGCGTACGATAAGGTACCCAATATCCCCGAGAAGTACACCAAAAAGCACTTTGCTCAAGGGAGTCGACGCTGGCTTGATTGGCTCGATTGGATTGCTCCTCAGGCGTGGTCGTATGAGCACAATATTATGCACCACTACCATCTCGGTGAAGCCGATGATCCCGATAATGTCGAGCGAAACATGCAGTGGCTTATTCAGTCTAAGACTCCCATGTGGTTGCGAAAGCTCTTTGTCTATCTCTTTGCTGGGACATGGAAATTTACCTACTATGCACCCAATACTTTGCGGATTTTACAAAACAAAAAGCTTAAAGAGGAGAACAAAAAAGAGGTAATGGATTATGAGTTTGACCCCCGAACTCCGTTTGGATTTGAACTCTGGTGGAACTATTACCTTCCTTATGCTGCGATTAAGTTTATTGTGATTCCTGCACTCTTTTTACCTTTAGGCACCACGGCAGTACTTAATGCGTTTATTATTGTGCTTATGGCAGAGTTCTTTGCCAATTTGCATTCATTTTTGGTGATTGTGCCTAACCACTCTGCGGAGGATATCTATATGTTTAATGAGCCCTACAAAGGGCATGGTGAGTTCTATTTACGTCAGATTATGGGATCGGTTAACTACAATACAGGTTCTGATTGGAAAGATTTTCTTCATGGCTTTTTGAACTATCAAGTGGAGCATCATATCTACCCCGATATGCCATTGAGTTTTTACCAAAAGACCCAGCCACTTATTAAAGAGATCTGTAAAAAACATAATCTTGAGTATCGTCAAGAGTCAGTCTTTAAGCGGATGGGTATGACCATTGACCTGATGATTGGAAAGACCAAACTTCTACGGGTGGATGGAGTATAATTAAGCCACCACTTGAAAATTTAGGACGTATTAATCTTTTGCAAGTATAATCGTAACCACTAAATTTTCAAGGAAAATTATGAAAAAAATACTACTTATTGCCATGAGCTTTCTCTCTGTGCTGATGGCAACTGAGCTACCCACGACCATTACAACTTCGGTCAAATCGGTCAACCTCACAAACAATAGTGCCACCACTGCCCACGCCATTCCTAAGGGGATGAGTGGCATGGTGATTCATAACTACGGTAGTGGACTCTTGGCCATTACCCGTATGTTAATTGCTAAGGGTGGTAATCAAGCAACCATTAAACCCTATAGCGTTGTACCGCACGATAATCTGCCTACCATTAAAAATGAGATAGAGGCGGGGGATCGAGTTGTCTTTGGTAACTTTTATGATAATATCTTGGTTATTGCCCCCAATGAGCAACGTTATGCTCAGGTAACAAGCATGATGAATAAAAACTGGATTCACCCCGATCTTTATGCAATGTACTTGATTGTACATGAGCAGAACAAAATAACTTTGGATAATCTCAAAGCATTTGCCAATGAGAATCAGGTGGGGTTGGTCTTTTTGGTGGATCGTCATGAGATTGCAGTAGTGGATCCTATGAGTGGTGCAGATCTGGTGCATCTTCCATTAAGTGGTGCCACACAAGAGAAGGCACAATCTCCTTTTTATGCCCGATTTGGACAGGTTTCAAGTGGCTTTTTGGGAATCTCTGGTAGTACTAAGTTTCCTGAATATTATCAAGGGATAAAGGAGATTAAATGATAGAACAGCACCATCTAAATGCGTTACGTCAGATTGTGGGTAAAGAGAATATCTATGATGATAAAGCCCATATGTTGGCATACAGTTACGACGCAACCCGTACCCGATTTGAACCCGATGCGGTACTCTTTCCTCGGGATGAAGCAGATGTTCAAGCGATTTTAAAATACTGTAATGAACATGGTATTGTAGTAACCGCACGGGGAGCAGGTTCAGGCTTTACAGGGGGAGCACTACCTGCAAATGGTGGGATTATTCTTGCCATGGAGCGACACATGAACAAGATTTTGGAGATCGATACTGAAAATATGGTTGCCGTGGTGCAACCAGGGGTGGTCAATATGGATCTACAAAAACATGTCGAAGCCTTAGGGCTCTTCTATCCACCCGATCCTGCAAGTGAGGAGTATTCGACTCTAGGAGGTAATGTAAGTGAAAATGCAGGAGGCATGCGGGCAGCCAAATATGGGATTACCAAAGATTATGTGATGGCACTGCGTGCGGTGCGTGCCAATGGTGAGGTAATCCGTGCAGGAAAGCGAACCATTAAAGATGTAGCAGGCTACAATATCGCAGGGATTTTGATCGCTTCCGAGGGGACGCTGGCCGTCTTGACTGAGTTGACGCTTAAACTCATTCCTAAGCCTAAGTACAAAAAGACCTACATGGGGATCTTTCCGAGTGTGGACAATGCTATGAATGCGGTCTTTAAATCGCTCTCTGCAGGTGCCAACCCTGTGGCGATGGAGTTTTTAGATAAGCTGGTGATTCAAGCCCTTATCGAAAAACTTGGGGTCGATCTACCCAAAGATGCAGGTGCTGTACTGGTGGGGGATGTGGATGGAAATGTCCCCGAAGAGGTCGCTTTTCAGCTCGAGACACTGGAGCAATCTTTCAAAGAGAATGGTGCCACAGAACTACGGGTTGCCAAAGATGATGAAGAGGCAAAAGCCCTCTGGTATGCACGACGAAACGCCTCGCAATCGATTACCATCTTTGGAAACAAAAAGCTCAATGAGGATATCTCCGTACCCCGCTCCATGCTCCCCCAAGCACTAGAGAAGATCTACGCCATTGGCGAGAAGTACAACTTTAAAATTCCCTGTTTTGGACATGCAGGTGATGGGAACATTCATGTTAATGTCATGATCGATATTAGCCAACTCGAAGCGGGGCATCGCTGTATCGAGGAGATCTTTGAGCTGGTTGTTGCCATGGGTGGAACGCTCAGTGGCGAGCATGGTATCGGTACAAGTAAAGCCCCTTTCATGCAGATTGCCTTTAATGAAGCGGAGCTACAGCTCTTTAGGGATATCAAAAAAGCCTTTGATCCCAATGGGATCTTGAATCCTGGGAAGATGGGACTCTAACCCATGCCCAAGCGACCCTTAAAATTCCGTCAGTTGCTTAAAGAGTACTATATCTTTCTGCGGGATTTGGGCTCGGAGCTCTTTGCCGATAAGCTTAGCTACTATTCGGCAAGTCTAAGCTACTATACGCTCTTTTCGATGATTCCGCTTTTGGTGATTATCCTTTCGATCTTTACCAATTTACCAATTTTTGATGAGGTCTATACCAAGATACAAGAGATGATTTTTCAAAACCTAATGCCGACTCACTCTAAAGAGGTACTCGCTTATATTAATGGTTTTGTTGAAAATTCAGGTAAACTGGGCATGGTCGGGGTGGTCTATGTACTTTTTGCTTCGATGATGTTTTTTAAGAACTACGACTATATTGTTAATGATATCTTCGAAGAGGAGCCACGTGGGTTCTGGTCATCATTAACCATCTATTGGACGCTGGTGACCTTAACCCCTATTATGTTGGTGCTCTCATTTTATGCCTCTACAGAGATTCAGCATCTGTTGGATAAAAATGTCTGGACATCGACCATTCATCTACTTAATATTTTGCCCTTTTTTATTATATGGGGACTCTTTTTTATCAGTTATAAGATCTCTGCTAATACCGATGTGGGTACCAAATCGGCAGGGATTAGTTCGTTTATCGCCTCGTTGGCGTGGTACATTGCTAAAGTAGGATTTATCTTTTATGTGGTGCACAACAAAACCTACATGAGTATCTATGGTGGATTTAGTATCTTGCTTTTTTTCTTTTTATGGATCTATATCTCATGGGCAATTTTTTTACATGGCTTAAAGTTTTGCTATCTCTTAGAAAAAGATGAGGAGTTGGATGAAATTAAGTAGATTATGGTTGACTTTCTTAAGTAATTCTAGTAAAATTCCGACTTAAGATTAAATTAATATAGGAGCCTAATCGAATGACGCAAACCAGCTTACCTAAAAAAATTATATGTTTTTTCTTGTGCAAAAAAAAGACCCCTCAGCAACGTGTAGGGATCTCTGTTATTAAATTATAATTTCAAATATGTTATCCCAATAAGCACCCAGCAGAGCAGGTGCAAAATTACCGCAAAAAGTACCGCGGTGGCACCAATATCCTTGGCAGACTTTGCCAAGGGGTGGATCTCTTGGGTGACAAGATCCACCACATTTTCAACCGCAGAGTTGAGCAACTCCGTAATCATAATCAATACATACGTTACAATCAATATTAGTTTATGCTCTAGCGTAAAAGGGAGCAGATAGATCAGTGGAAAAAAGATCAATGCAATCCCCACCTCAATACGAAATGAGGTTTCTGTTTTAAGTGCATGACGTAGCCCATCAAGGGCATACGAAGCATTTTTAAAGAGGGTATATTTGGGTTTATTGTTCATACTCTAGAGTCCAAAGGTTAAAAAGATCTGTCCATTACGAATATCAATCCCTTTGACAAATGCGGTTCCTACACCTGCTTGCTTGAGATTATAGATCGGTTTTTTAGAGATGGTCTCTGCAATAATCAGCCCTAGAGAGTTTCGCATGTCAGGGGTAAGATATTTTGCTAAAGAGAAGTTTTGAAACTGTAAATCTTCGACCATGGGGTTATCGAGATAGAGGTTTTGGCTTTTAGGATCAAATCGTACACCACTAGCAAGCTTTAAGCTCCCTCCGATACCATCACGAATTAAGAAGTTGCTAAACTTAAACGAGGTTCCAATAGAGAGCTTATCTTTTCCTTGTTCTCCCAAGATATTGGCATCGGATATCTCTACGGTTCCAAGACTCCGTTTCTCGGTAACGGGGAACTGTTTGGCAAGGGTGGAGTTAACCATACTCATGGGAACCGCAACCGAGTAACCTCGTCCTTGTGGATCGACTGCCACACAACCGATAAAGAGTGCTGTTAAGAACAGGGCACCCATTATTTTTTTGATATATTTCATTTTTTATACTCCTTGATTTTAGTTTAGGTCATCTTCATTTTCGATGCCATGTTTGGTGTCATACTCTCGAATCTTACGCAAGTAGGCGTTGTGTTTACGTTTACGCATCTTTTCTCGTCGTTTGAAATCCTCTTGTGCCATAATGGGGTCGGGGGTTAAATAGCCATATTTGACCATGGTGTCCACCACTCTATAAAAGGTGGGTGCCGAAGTTTGAGAGGCAAAATAGACCTTTTTAGGTTTAATTACCAAGACCCCAACGGTATATTTGTGTCCAAACTTATCATTTACAAAACCATAAAAACTGCTGTGGTAGCTCTCGATATAGTGTCCCTTGTAGGCAATATGAGCGGTTCCTGTTTTTCCTCCTACCTCTAACCCATCATACTGAGCGGCACTTCCTGTTCCAACCTCAACCACATCTTTGAGGATTTTATGCATGGTTTGAGCGGTCTCTTTCGAGCAGGCTTGCAAAGCGGGGATCTCTACACTTACCGCATATTTTCGGTTGGTGCTGTCGGTAAAGTGGTCAACAATACGGGGGGTAACGGCAACCCCATCATTGTTAAAGGCACTGTAGGCTTTTATCATCTGCATAAAGTTGACATAGAGACTGTACCCATAGGCGGTATTGGCACTGTAGGTGGGATAATCGAGTAGGTAGGGGGGCTTGAGCTTTCCTTCAAGTTCTCGGGAGAGGTCAATTCCACTACGTTGGGCAATACCAAAGTTATACAGACCATCGTAGAGCTCTTGTCCTGAGAGCTCCCATGCAATTTTGGAGATCCCGATATTGGAAGAGTGGATAATAATTCCGCGAGGGGTAAGGGATTTAAAGTAGTCATCATCGGTAATGGTAAATTTATCGGTTACTTTATATTTTCCTCCGAGTGGAATGCGTTTATAGAGGTCAACCCGATTTTGATCCAGTGCAATGGATAGAATAAGTGGTTTCATCACTGAACCTGGTTCATAGAGATACTCCGAGAAGTTGGGGTTGAGTGAGGCGACATCTTTTTGTTGGATCGCCATGGGGTTAAAACGCTCAGAGCTGGCAAGTGCTAGAAGCTTTCCACTCTGAGACTCCATCACCGCAACCATAATCTCTTCGGCTCCAATTTGTTGTTTCATCTGGTCAAGTACCTTTTCGACATCCTGCTGAAAATCAAGAGCGATATTGATATGGAGGTTCATGCCATCTTCGCGTTTGATCTTTTTACTCTCCCCTGTACGTATGACGGTGCCTAGTACATCTCGCTTACCTTTAATAAGCCCATCCCGCTCAGGCGAAAGGTAGGAGTTGTAGGTCTTCTCTAGCCCTTTGATTGCCACAGGTGATCGGTAGCCGTTGTTCTCTTTGATCTGTACATAACCCACGGTTGGGGTAAGGGTATCTTCGTAGGGGAAGTTGCGACTCTCTCGATCGGCAATAATGTCAAGACCTAAGATCAGGTGTGGTTTGTGGGGATCAAGTGGACGAAAGATCTTCATGCGGTTCATCTTGCGTCCAAGGGCTTTGAGGTCACTGGCTAAACGCACATCAATATCATTGGCGAGCACAATACGACCACGAATACTCTTACCATGTTTATTAAAAAACTTGGAGCGAAGCTCTTTTTCGGGGATACCGCTATAGATACTAAAGAGTTTGATAAAGAGATCTTTTTTCTTGGGGTCAATACTGCGGGTATGCACCTCGGCACGGTAGTGTTTTTGGCTGTAACTTAGGGTGTAGCCATCGGCAGAGATAATTTTTCCTCGAATGGCCTTATTGGCGATTGTTGAAAATCGGTTACCACTTTTACGATCCGAAGTGATGGTGAGCAAAATTGTTGCGAGAAAGATTATTAACAAAAGGGCGATAATAAGGAACATTCCAAGCAGAATACTACTGCGATAGCGTATAATTTTATTCCCTGCGTACTCTTCTTCCATTCTATACCTATATTCATAATTTATCGTCGCTATTTTACTATCATTTACAAAAGTTTTTGATAAAATATCATAAAGTAACAATAAAAAATTAAAAAAGAAAATAAAATATGATTGATAAACCTCTATTTGGTGCGACGATTCTACTCCTTCTGATCGGCTTGCTTATGAGCTACTCCCTTCCCACGTTTACGGTGATCCAACACGGCTACAGTGATAGCCACTTTTTTTTGCGTCAGTTGATTGCAGTGGGCATTGGTATTTTTTTGATGGTACTCTTAAGTAAACTCGATCCCGATAGGTGGTTTCAACCCATTGGGATTGTGCTCTTTCTCTTTTTTCTACTTATCTTGCTGATTATGCCCTTTTTACCTGAGACACTGGTGCGTAGTATAGGAGGAGCCAAACGTTGGATCAACTTTGGTTCGGTCTCCATCACTCCTGTAGAGTTCTATAAGATAGGTTTTATTATGTTTATCTCATGGAGTCTGGTGCGTACCCGTTTGCCCAAAGGAGAGATGCGTCTAGGAGATGAGATTAAGGTCTTTATTCCCTATGTGACAATCTTGATTATCTCAACACTGCTCATTGCTGTTTTTCAAAAAGATCTGGGACAAACAGTAGTCATCTCGGCAACCTTGATTGTGCTCTTTGTTTTGGTTGGGAGCAGTTTTCGTTTCTTCTCATTGCTTTTTGGTATAGGGTTAAGTGGATTTATACTGCTGATTATTACACAGCCTCACCGACTAAAAAGGATTAAAGAGTGGTTTCTCTCTTTTAGTAACGAATCCAACCGTCTCGAGACCTATCAGATCTCTAACTCTCTGGATGCGATTAACCATGGCGGATTTTTTGGGCAGGGGATCGGTAATGGTCAATATAAGCTAGGTTTTCTCTCGGAGGTACATACCGATTTTGTTCTCTCTGGAATGATTGAGGAGTTGGGATTTGTCTCGATTGTGTTGGTGGTTTTTACAATGCTCTTTATTATTTTTAGAATCTTCAAAGTGGCAGCAAAGGTAGATAATCCTGTCTACTATCTCTTTAGTGTGGGAGTAGCACTGCTGTTTGCTTTCTCTTTTTTGATTAACAGCTTTGGTATTTCAGGAATTACTCCTATTAAGGGGATTGCTGTGCCGTTTTTAAGTTATGGAGGTTCTCAGATCATCGCCTCTTGTATCTGTATTGGTTTGGTGTTGATGATCTCAAAAAAAGTTAGAACAGGGGGTAGTGTATGAGTATTGTCATGACAGGTGGAGGAACAGGGGGGCATCTGGCGATTATTAAAGCGGTCAAAGAGGAGTTAACCGATCAAGATCTGGTCTATATTGGCTCAACTCGTGGACAGGATCGTGCGTGGTTTGAAGCGGATGAGGCGTTTAAATCGTGTTATTTTCTCTCGACCCAAGGGGTGGTCAATCAAGGTTTTTTTGGCAAGGTTAAATCGCTCTGGATGCTACTGCGTGCCACACTAGAAGCACGTAAAATTCTCAAAAAAGAGCAAGCCAAGGTGGTCTTTTGTGTGGGGGGATTCTCGGCGGCTCCGACCTCTTTTGCGGCTAAAATTTTGGGGATTCCTTTGGTTATTCATGAGCAAAATGCCACCATGGGCTCACTCAATCGACTCTTACGCCCTTATGCTAAGGCATTTATCTCTTCGTATGATATGCAGAGTGCTATTCGTGCCTATCCCATTAAGCAGGAGTTTTTTGAGCGTGCCCGTATTCGTAGCAAGGTTGAGACGATTATCTTTTTGGGGGGCTCTCAGGGGGCACGGGCGATTAATCGTTTGGCACTGGATCTTGCCCCCATGCTCAAAGAGCGGGGCATTAAGATTATCCATCAAGCAGGAGAGAAGAACATTCAAGAGGTGCGACAATCCTATCGTGATATTGGAATTGAAGCAGAGGTTTTTGGGTTTACCACAGAGTTAGCAAGCTTTATGGAGCAGGCAGATTTTGCAGTAGCTCGAGCAGGGGCTTCAACCCTTTGGGAGTTGGCAGCGATTGCCTGTCCTACGCTGTTTGTTCCCTATCCCTATGCTGCGGGCGATCATCAGTACCATAATGCCAAGTTTTTAGAGGAGCAAGGTGCCGCATGGATTCTTCGAGAAGGTGAGCTTTCGACCTCGAAGGTATTAAGCATGCTTGATGAGGATATGAGCTCACGAAGTAAGAAGTTACAATCTTTAGTTGAGCGAGATGGATCACGAAAAATTGCGGATCTTCTTTTGAAAATAGCCAAGGAGTAGTCGATGAAGCAGGGGTTGGTGTGTGGCTTTTTACTGATCGCTTTTTTACTTTTGAGTGCGGTATTGTTCTATTTTTTTGGTCGTGCTCTTTGGGAGCCCTATTATCAAAAGTACCGCATCACCAAAGAGATTAAGCCTCAACCAAGCAAGCAGGAGATCTTAGATCATCCAAAAGAGATTAAAGGTTGGGTAGGGATTACACCTACTTGTTATGATCCTCAACCAAAAAAAGAGGAGAACCTCTCTGCAACTCAGCGACTCAATCGGTATCTTGCAAAGAAGAGTGCATTTATTCGCTACCCTGAACGTTTAACCCTTATTGGATTAAAGTATGAACAGCGTCTAGAGGTTTGGGGTTTGCTTGATGAAAAATGGTACCATATTCATGACTACCCTTTTAGTGCGTTTTCGGGTCGTTTGGGCCCTAAACTAGAAGAGGGAGATCGGCAGATCCCCGAAGGGATCTACCGCATTACCTATCTTAATCCTAAGAGTAAGTTTCATCTCTCCATGCGGTTAAATTACCCCAACGCATTTGATCGACGGGTTGCCAAACGTGATGGTCGAGTTAATTTAGGTGGGGACATTATGATCCATGGTAGTAACCGTACGGTTGGGTGTATTCCCATAGGAGATGAGGCGATCGAAGAGCTTTATGCCTTGGTAGAAAAAGTTGGAATTACTCAGACCCGTGTGATTCTTGCACCCATTGATTTTCGGGTACGTGATGTGGTGATTAAAAACGATAGGTATCCATGGATAAAGGGACTCTATCGCACCATTAAAAAAGAGATGGAGCCCTTTGCCGATTAAGCCAACTTCCCCACATTTTAGATAAAATATCCACAATTAAAAACACGGGGTTTTATTATGGATATTCGACAGCAATTTTTAGAGTTCTTTCAGAGCAAAGGACACAAGCTCTACCCAAGCAGTCCTTTGGTACCGATTGATGATGATGGGACATTGATGTTTGTAAATGCGGGGATGGTTCCGTTTAAAAGTATCTTTACTGGGGATGCCCCCATTCCCAATCCTCCACGTGCTACAAGCTCTCAGACCTGTATTCGTGCAGGTGGTAAACACAATGACCTTGATAATGTAGGCTATACCGCACGGCATCATACGCTTTTTGAGATGTTGGGGAACTTCTCGTTTGGAGATTATTTTAAAGAGGAGGTAATCGCCTATGCGTGGGAGTTTATTACCTCTCCTAAGTACCTCAATTTACCCATTGATCGATTGTGGGTTACCGTGCATGAAGATGATGATGAGGCGTATGAGATCTGGCAGAAACATATTGCCAAAGATCGTATTATGCGTTTTGATGACAAAGAGAACTTTTGGGCAATGGGTGATACAGGTGCGTGTGGCCCTTGTTCGGAGATCTTTTACGACCAAGGTGAAGAGCACTTTAATGGAGAAGAAGACTACATGGGGGGCGAGGGTGATCGCTTCTTAGAGATCTGGAACTTGGTCTTTATGCAGTATGAACGAAGCGAAGATGGCACGCTTACCCCACTACCCAAACCCAGTATTGATACAGGAATGGGTTTTGAGCGGGTAGCTGCGATTAAAGAGGGGGTTTTAAACAACTACCACTCTAGTATCTTTATGCCCTATATCAATAAGCTCGGTGAGATGGTGGGCACACCGTATGATTATGAGGCTTCTAACTCGGCGAGTTACCGTGTAATTGCTGATCACTTGCGTTCTTGTTCGTTTCTTTTAGCTCAAGGAGTAAACTTTGATAAAGAGGGACGAGGCTATGTGTTGCGGCGAATTATGCGTCGAGCGATTCGTCATGGATACCTCTTGGGGTTACGTGAGCCCTTTATGTATAAGATGGTTGATACGCTTGTCGAGGTCATGGGTGAACAATACACCTATCTCTCTGAGCGTGCTGCTTCGATTAAAGCTTCGATGAAGCTAGAGGAGGAGCGTTTCTTTAAGACCATTGAAGAGGGGATCAAGCTCTTTAATGCCGAGCTAGAAAAGACCGATAAGGTCTTTGATGGGGCAGTGGCATTTAAGCTCTATGATACCTATGGATTCCCACTTGATTTGACCGAGGATATGCTTCGAGAGAAGGGCATCAAGCTAGACATAGAGGGCTTTAATGCCAAGATGGATGCCCAAAAAGCTCAATCCAAAGCGGGTTGGAAAGGGACAGGTGAAGCCGCAGCTACGGGTGATTTTAAAACAATCAAAGAGAGTTTTGGTCTCAATGAGTTTGTCGGTTATGAGCAGACTGAATGTGAAGCAACAGTTTTGGCACTCTTGGATGAGAACTTTAAACAGGTCAAAGCACTCGATGGGCATGGATGGGTCTATCTAAGCAAGACCCCTTTTTATGCCGAATCGGGTGGTCAGGTCGGTGATCGTGGAACATTGGTGCTTAAAAAAGATCAATCTCAAGTGGAAGTTCTTGATACCAAGAAGTTTTTGGAGATGAACCTCTCTGAGGTAAAGGGAAAAGTAGCGGTCTGTGATCAAGTGGTTGCTACGGTCGATGCACGTCGACGAGAGATTGAGCGTCACCACTCGGCAACGCACCTCTTGCATGCAGGATTGCGTGCGGTGTTGGGTGATCATATTGCTCAGGCAGGATCACTCAATGACGATAAACGTCTGCGGTTTGACTTCTCTCATCCACAAGCCCTTAGTGCAGAAGAGTTAGCCAAAGTCGAAGCGTGGGTCAATGATAAGATCGCACGAGCAATTCCACGAACCACAGAGGTGATGTCGATAGAGGATGCCAAAAAAGCAGGAGCCATGGCACTCTTTGGCGAGAAGTATGGTGATCGGGTACGGGTGGTAAGTATGGGGGATGCCTCAGTAGAACTGTGTGGGGGAACCCATGTGAATAACTTGGCTGAGATTGGTCTGTTTATGATTACCAAAGAGTCGGGAGTCTCTGCAGGGGTTCGTAGAATTGAGGCGGTCTGTAGTCAATCGGCTCGTGCCGAAGTGAATAGATTACGTCAAGGGATGGAAGAGATCAAAGCAACCCTTAAGAACCAAAATCCACTTCAGGGAATTAATCGCCTGAAAGAGGAGATTAAATCACTTAAATCTGAACTTAAAACTGCCCTTAGTGCCACCAAAAAGAGCCTTAGTGCTCAGGAGATCAATGGCATAAATGTTATTGTCGACGAGGTGGAGACAGGAGATATTAAAAACCTTATTGATGAGGCAAAAAATAGTCATCCTAATATTGCAATTATGCTCTTTCAGAAAAAAGGGGATAAAGTGATGATTGCGTGTGGTTCCAAAGAGACTCCTATTAAAGCAGGAGATTGGATTAAAGCCATTGCACCAATTCTTGGCGGTGGCGGTGGCGGGAGAGCCGACTTTGCACAGGCAGGAGGACGGGACGCTTCTAAGATCAACGAAGCCAAAGCTGCCGCCATGGCATACCTTGAGGAGCAACTCTAACGCGAATAAACCATAAAGTTCAATAGATCATAATAGCGAACAATAGCCCATAATCTTTTTTGTAGATGGGTTATTGGTTCTCAACAGCGATTTGGTATTCGTATGTGTATTGAATTCCATCATAAGGAGAGATAGGGGGGTGGATTGGTTATAATAGAGATTATAAGAATAAACAGGGGTTTTATTGGACAGGTCATGGTTTATAAAAGTGGGCATTGTTTTGCTCCTAATAATACAGATGTTGCACTCCGCAGAGGTGCATCATAATTTATGGAAAAAAGGGTTGGATTTCGAGGGCTACCTTAAAGAGCACAAGATTGCAACCTCTATTATGGATCGCTTGGACAAAGATGATGCACAACTGCTCTCTGAGATTGATGATAATCGTCGATATTATGAGATGATAGCGAGCAATGGGGTGCTTTTACAGGCACTGATTCCTACAGGAGAGGAGCTACAGATTCATCTTTTTCGTACCCCTCATGGGTATCAGATTGAGATTATCCCGATTGCCTATAAAAAAGATACCTATATTGCTCAGCTTAAAGTCAATACATCTGTTCAGTCGGATATTATCAAAGTGACTAAAAATCGAAGGCTTGCCATTGAGTTTACCAAAGTACTTAAGCATTCGGTGAATTTTAGAAGTATTCAAAAAGGTGATCGTATTGCCATTGTTTACGATCAGAAGATGCGTCTAGGACAGCCCATAGGGGTACCCGATATCAAAGTTGCAATGATGGAGACCCGAGGTAAGCGTCACTATGTTTTTAAGCATACCGATGGGAAGTATTACGATGAAAATGCCAAAGAGCTGGTCAAAAAGTACATGGGTAAACCCTTGAGGCACATTCGTATTACCTCACCTTTTACCCATCGTCGTTTTCACCCTGTTCAGAAACGCTGGAAAGCCCACCTAGGAACTGATTTTGGAGCCCGAAGGGGAACACCCATTCTTGCCGTGGCGGATGGTCGGGTAATCTTTTCGGGATGGAAAGGGGGGTATGGTCAGGTGGTTAAGATCCAGCATGCCGATGGGTATGTCTCGCTCTATGCTCACCAGAGTCGACGTAAAGTCAAGGTAGGGGATCGTGTCTCAAAAGGAGAGGTGATCGGTTATGTGGGCAGTACAGGACGCAGTACGGGACCACATTTGCATCTAGGAATCTATAAAAATGGTCGCCCCATCAATCCTGTGCAGATGGTTAAATTCTCAAGCAAAGGGTTATCGGGCAAAGAGAAGCGGGCGTTCTTAAGACGAAAAGAGAAGTACACCAAAATTATCGATAAGATCTTCGATGAGAATCATCCCTCGTATGTCTGGAGTAGTGTGGATGAGCGTACGGTTTCACCCGAGATGAAGAGTTATTATAAAAGTTTAGGTTGGTAGATGAAAAATAAAATTGAAGCGTTTGAGTTACATGAGTTGCGTGATCCAAAATTTATTGAGGCGGCATTTGTTACCTATAAACAAAATGGTATCCCCAAAACGTGGGAGGTGGTCAAAGCCCACGATTCAGTTGCGGTACTGATCTACCATAAAGAGCATGATGGTTTTGTTTTGGTCAAGCAGTTTCGCCCTGCGGTCTATATGGGAGGGGAGCAAGATGGACTGACCGTTGAGCTCTGTGCGGGTATTGTTGATAAGCCATTATCCTTAGTCGATATCGCTAGAGAGGAGATCTTGGAGGAGTGTGGGTATAGTGTGAGCTCCGATCAGATCGAACGTATTACGGTGGTTAATAATGCTGTAGGTTTTGCAGGATCGCGTCAGACACTCTTTTATGTAGAGGTAGATGAGTCAATGCACACCAATGCAGGTGGAGGAATCGATACCGAGTTGATCGAAGTAATTGAGTTGCCTACATCAGAGGCAAAGTCGTTTATTTATGATGAGTCCATTGCCAAGACCACAGGACTGCTTTTTGCAATTATGTGGTGGTTTGATCGTAAAAAAGCTTAAGATTTAGTATTTTTTAAGGGAGAGTTCTCTATAATTCAACTCTTCAAATATCGGGGCGTGGCGCAGTCTGGCTAGCGTGCTACCTTGGGGTGGTAGAGGTCGCAGGTTCAAGTCCTGTCGCTCCGACCATTGAAGAGCTATAACCCCTTACTTCTTTCTATAATCCATTATTTTTTCTGATCGCTTATCAAGGAGATCCATGCAGTATCCAAATTTTCCCAATGATTGTCACTCTTTACTGTGTCAATATCTTACTCCTGAGTGTTTTGAGCAGTTGCGTCATTTAAAAACCCAACGGGGCTTTACCTTGGAGGATCTGATCCGTTCGGGGGTTAAAAATCCCGATAGCTCCATAGGGGTCTATGCTCCTGATGCACAGAGTTATACACTCTTTTCACCACTTTTGGATCCCATTATCGAAGCTTATCATGGTTTTTCATCGACAGAGCATCATCAAAGTGATTTAAATCCCGATGCCCTATCTAGCATGGATCTGGATCCAACAGGCACCTATATTCGCTCTACCCGTATTCGTGTAGGACGTAATCTTGCAGATTTTCCGCTGGGGGCTGGGGTAAGCAGAGATGAGCGTAAAGAGATTGAAGAGTTAATTACTGCTGCCCTTGCTCAACTCCAAGGGGATCTAGCAGGAGACTACTATCCTCTTTACAATATGGATCCTTCCGATCAACAACGCCTGATTGAGGCACATTTTCTCTTTCGGGAGGGGGATCGGTTTTTAGAAGCAGCAGGGCTTAATCGTGACTGGCCCAAGAGTCGAGGGATTTTTCATAACCCCAATAGAGATTTTTTAGTCTGGGTTAATGAAGAGGATCAGTTACGCATTATTTCGATGGAAAAAGGTGGTAATGTAGGATCGGTTTTTCGTCGTTTGGTTAGAGCCGTTAAATCACTCGAAAGATCTCTAACGTTTTTAAAGAGCGATCATCTTGGTTATATCAGCTCTTGTCCTAGTAATCTAGGAACTGCGATGCGGGCAAGTGTACATATTCTTTTGCCTCAGCTGGCAAAAGATCGTGAGCAGTTTGAAGCCATTGCACAAGCACATCATCTACAGATTCGAGGCAAAGACGGAGAGCATACACAGAGCAGTGAGCCAATCTTTGATGTGAGCAATCGTCGTCGATTGGGGATCAGTGAGGTGCAAGCGGTGAGTGATATGATGTATGGTGTTGCTGCATTGATTGAAGCAGAGCAGTCACTGGCATCTAAAAGTTAGAAAAAATTAAAAACTATTAATGGAGATTTGATTTAAGAAGTTTTTTATTAATTAATATTTTATAAAACTTAATGATTAAATAAAAATGGTTACATTCTTGTAAAAATTCAGTATAAACTAAGCAATTTCCATTTTTTCTCCTCCTTTTCATGCCATAATAGAGATAACAGATTAATTAAAGGAGAGAACGATGTCAAAGCTTTTTCAGAACAGTGGCGTGTTGTTTTTGGTCATGTTGTCCTTTTTTGTAACACATACCAAGCAGGAGATTAAGACAAAAGAGCCATTGATGAGCCAAGTTGCACTTGAGGAGAAACCACCCTCTCAAGAGGTTATTGATCAGGCAACACGGCTCTATGTTGCTAGCAGTACTCCTGTGGAGTCACAACCTTATGGGGTCTATACGCAGGAGATTGAGCAGGTTTTAAATGCCCTGCCGAGTGATAGTGAGGTCTATATTGAAGAGCGAGAGGGGGGAAAGTGGTATCTTAAAGTTGAAAAGCTTTTTGGTAGCGATGGGATGGCTTCGGCGGAGATGACACCCACCACACCTCAAGATATCTCACCACCGCCAAGCAGTGGTTCGATGGATGAGCCAAAGTTTATGCCACCCAATCCCATTTTTAATGGGGGAGATACCCTACTGGTTTAGTCCGCTTTGGCTTGGGTATAGGCAGCATAGTAGGTGCTGCCATCTGCAAAGGAGTTGACGGTAAGTTTGGAAAAATTATCAAGATAACTCCAAAAATCTTCTAAGATCTCAGGATCAACCCCCTCGACCTCTTCAAGTGCCTCTCTCATGGTACCTAACCACTCGATACGTGCTTTTTCATTAATAGAGAAGTCATCATGTAGACGGATCATAAACTCATTAAGCTCCATCCCTTTGGTCTCCTCTTCATAGACCTTTGGACCGCCACAGATCTGGATAAAGAATTTGGTATTTTTGGCTTTTACCTCTTCGAACTCCTCTTCATCTTGGGGGAAAAAGTGGGCAATTTCACTCTCGTAGATCTTATCGTAGAAGTTATACATTAATTTTTTCATTCCTGCTTCGCCTCCAATGGCATCGTAGAAACGTTTGCTTGGGTTTTTAAAATGTACCGCTTCACCTTTTTTAACAGGGGTAATGGTCATGGACATTGTGACTCCTTTGGTAATAATTTGTAATCATTATAATAAATATAACTTGTAAATGCTCCATTTAGTCGCAATATCGTTGGAGTAAATCATGATATGTATCGATTCGTCTATCGCGTAGAAAGGGCCAGATATCACGAACCTCTTGGGTACGTTGGGGCTCGATCTGGGCATAGAGAATGGTCTCTTCTTGGTGTGCTGCATGGGCGATAAGCTCCCCTTGTGGATCGGCTACAAAGCTGTTCCCCCAGAATCGAATCCCCTTAAGTACTCCGCTTTGATCGGGCTCAAATCCAACACGGTTACAGCTTATTACGGGGACTCCATTGGCAATGGCATGTGAGCGTTGGATGGTGATCCAGCTGTTTAGTTGTCGATCTTTCTCCTCTTGAGGATCCTCATCGAACCAGCCAATAGCGGTAGGGTAGATCAGCATTTGGGCTCCTTTTAAGGTCATAATACGTGCTGCTTCAGGGTACCATTGATCCCAGCAGATGAGTATACCCAGTTTCCCCAGTGAAGTCTCAATGGGTTCAAATCCTAGATCTCCTGGGGTAAAGTAGAACTTCTCATAAAAACCAGGGTCATCAGGAATGTGCATTTTACGGTATTTACCTGCAATGGTGCCATCTTTATCAAACACCACTGCGGTGTTGTGGTAGAGCCCTGCGGTGCGTCGCTCAAAGAGTGAGGTGACGAGTACTATTTGGTATTGAGCAGCAACCTTTGACCAAAAGGCGATATCCTCTTCCCACGAGGAGGCGTATTGGAAGAATGTTGTCGATTCACTCTGACAAAAGTACTCCTGTTGATGCAGCTCTTGAAGTACAATTAGTTCAGCCTTAGCTTGGGATGCGGTAGCAATATCTTGGAGTGTTTTGGCAACGGTTTGTTCTTTAGTTGGATAAGATTTTTGTTGAATAAGTGCAATTTTCATGCCAAATTTTATCAGAAATCACTTAAGAATATAAAAAATAGAAGATAATTTATTTTATTTTTTATTGTTAATTATTAATTAAGTTTTCTCTTGTTATAATTTGTTTATAGCGATTATTAAGGGGGGCTATAAAATGAAAATGTTTGACAAAAAAATATCTTTAGCGTTGTTTTCTCTGTTGTTGGTTGGATGTGGTCAGGTGGAGAGCACTCCTGTTTCGGCTACAGACATTTCTTCCGAGAGGGTTGAGGTCTCTCAAACACTCAAAGGAGAGCATCAGGTCTGGTTGGATGCCATCAACGAAGCCCGTGCACAAGTACGTGACTGTCATGATGGGCAAGGGAGTGTAGGTCCTAGTGCCCCCTTACGATGGAATGATTATCTCTACGATTCAGCCTACGAGCACAGTTATGACCTTGCCATGAGTGATACCTTTTCTCATTATGGTTCAGGAACAGAGTATGATGTAACCTCCGATGATGGAGAGCCAAGTTATTTTTATGAGCGTATCGAAGCCAATGGTTACAGTGATTTTCACCATTTAGGTGAAAATATTGCAGGTGGACAAGAGAGTATTCAAGAGGTTATGGAGGCGTGGCTCAATAGCCCTGGACACTGTGCCAACATTATGAGCGATAAATTTAGCGAAGTTGGGATGGCACTTGTAATCCAAGAGGGAACCCGATTTGAAACCTATTGGACACAAAACTTTGGTGGTTAATAGTTTGCTAGACTCTACTGTGTCACTCTTCAGCACCATGAGTGATTTATATTCAAAGCCATAGAATTAAACTCCTTTAAGCAGCGTGGTGCTGTGGAGTGATACCTTAGAGAATCTGCATGGTCGAGCAGTGTAGACTGCCTCCTTGTTCAATCAGTTTATTGCACTCAATAGGAATGATCTCACGAGAGGGGAAGAGTCGTTTAAAGATCTCATGAGCCTCTTTGTCTTGGGGAACACGGTATGTTGGGTAGATCAATGCACCATTGCTAATTAAAAAGTTGGCATAGGTAGCGGGGAGTCGATCGCCCTCTTGGTTGTATTTGGCTTGAGGGAAAGGGAGTGGAACCAACTGGTAAGGTTCTCCTTGAGTGGTTCTAAAGCTTTGGAGTTGCTTCTCCATACGTTGTAGCTCGGCGTAGTGTTCATCTGTTGGGTCTTGGCACTGAACGTAGGCAATGGTCTGAGGGTCTATAAAGCGTGCCAATGTATCGATGTGTCCATCGGTATCATCTCCTGCCAAGTAGCCATGGTCAAGCCAGAGGATTCGATTGCATCCAAGATAGCGTTGAAGCTTTTTTGTAATCTCCTCTTTGTTTAAGCCTCCATTTCGGTTGGGGTTACACAAGCACGAGGTGGTCGTAAGAATGGTTCCTAATCCATCAGACTCAACAGAGCCCCCCTCTAAAACAAAATCGATCGACTCAAGTGGTGTGGTTCCTAGATACCCTTTTTGGTGGAGGGTGTGATTGAGTGCATTATCCAGATCGGCTTTAAATTTTCCTCCCCAGCCATCGAAGGTAAAATCCAGCAGTTTAACTTGATCATCCTCTATAATAGAGAGATATCCATAATCGCGTATCCATGTGTCGTTGGTAGGAATTTCGATAAAGCTCATGTTGCGTGTAGAGCAGAAGAGTCCCGCAATCGCTTCACGATCATCACAGATAATATAGACAGGTTCTTTGTAGGCAATCGCTTGAGCAATACGAATAAAAGGCACCAATGCCCCCTTGAGGTCATCTGCCCAATCACTGTTGGGGTGAGGAAATGCCATTAAGACGGCACGTTGTTTTTCCCACTCTGCGGGGAATCTTCGCATGATCTATCCTTGATATTTTGTTAAGAGTTGCTATAATCCCATATGGCATTTATAACAATTAACAGACAAAATTTTTTTCATAATCTTAACCAATTTTCTTTAAAGAGTGGCTCTAAATCTTCGGTTGCTATTGTCCTAAAGGATAATGCGTATGGGCATGGATTAATTGAGATGGCACAATTAAGCCAAGCCTTTGGACTTAAGGAGGCAGTGGTGCGTACCCATGCCGAAGCGGAGCAGGTTGAACCCTATTTTGAACAGATCTTGATTTTAGGTGATCGAGCACGTGTCTCACAGAAGGGACTTTTTGTGCTTAATGATCTAAGCAGTATTGAGCAGGCAGAGGCGGGATCGAAAGTAGAGCTAAAAGTAGATACAGGCATGCACCGTAATGGGATTATGATCGAAGAGTTAAATCGTGCAGTTGAGCGTATTACTCAACGAGGACTTTTGCTAAATGGGGTCATGACACATCACCGCTCAGCCGATGAGTTAAGCTCTGAGTTTTTTTGGCAAGAGAAGAACTTTGCCAAAGTAAAAGCAGAACTTAAAAATTTAGGCATTAAAGGGGTGCGTTTTCATAGCTATAACTCTGCCGCCACGCTTCGGTGTGGTGGAGTAGGTCAAGATCTTATCCGTTTGGGCATTGGGGCGTATGGTTACAGTAGCTTGCCCAAAATCTATGAGGTTTCCACCTTGCGACCCGTTATGGCACTCTGGGCAAAAAAGATCGCCACACGTCAGCTTAAAAAGGGTGAACGTATTGGTTATGGAGGAGACTTTGAAGCACCACGCGATATGGTGGTCTCAAGTTATGATCTAGGTTATGGAGATGGCTGGATGCGAAGCAGCTCTTTAGATCCTTTTATTACCGCAGAGGGGTTACCAATTTTAGGACGGGTTTCGATGGATTATATTATTCTTGAAGGAGAGAAAGAGGAGGTCTGTATTTTTGATGATGCCCATCAGGCTGCTAAGCAGTTGGGCACCATTGCTTATGAGATTATGACGCAGTTGAGCCCTGCAATTGAGCGAAGGATTATCTAAACCAGACCCCATCAACATTGGCTTTTGCCATCTCTTCGATCTCCTCTTCCTGATCGATAATGGCAAGCACTTGTGTATCAAAGAGGTAATTTTGAGCAATAGGCATAAGTGTTTTGGCAAGGGATTTACTGCATCGAACATATTTAGCATGATAAATATTGGCAAAGATCGCCTCTTTAATGCTCTCAATAGTAACCATATACGGAAGCGTATTGGCATGGCAGTATTTGAGTAACTCAATATCAAACGCTTCAATCTTGAGAAGGGTGTTGGGTGGCGTGGCATGAATCTCTGTTTGGTTAGAGATACGGTAGAGTGGTTCATGTTCGACCCATGGGTGTCCAAAGATGGTCATTGGTCGCCTTTTTGCTGAGCTTTTTGGAGACACTCTTGTGAGCAGTAGGCTTTGCGTTGGTAGATAATCGCATCTGCTTCGGTTATGTAGACCCCACAAGTAGCACATGCGGAAGTACTCTCAATCTTGCCAAAATCATGATCTTCTTCTTTATTGGTAGAAGAGGGTTTGGGATCAATAAAGGGGAGTTTCCCTCCAAACCAACGATAAATTAGTGCAATGACCACAAGAAAAATAATCAGTTTAAATATCATGCTAAACCTTTGATATAGAGATAGTTGCGTCTGTTCTTTTGGATTATATCATAATTCATGCTCTGTGTGACATCTTGGAGTTCATCAAAGAGCTGTTCCCCTTTATAAAAGAGATAACGGGTCTGTTCATTTTTGAGATGTTGGGTGAGTTGCAGTAGCATTTGTGTGTTGGTAACAGCACGAGAGCTGATCAGTCCAAAGGGTTCATGCTGGTAGGCTTCGACCCGTTTTTTGACCACCGTAATGTTAGAAAGCTCCAACTCCATGGCAACATATTTAAGAAACGAAGCACGTTTATTACGGGGTTCACACAGTACCGTAGGTGTCTTGGGGTAGGCAATACCCAGAATCAACCCAGGAAAACCCGCCCCTGTTCCAACATCGAGAATTGAATCAGGAAGATCAATAAAATTCGTGGGATAGAGGGAGTCTTGAATATTGTACTCTACCTCTTGGGGGGTTTTAGCACCCGTAAGATTATGAATTTTGTTCCACTCCAAAATCAGTTGGGTAAAGTGTGCTAATTTTTGGTTATCTATCTTCACAGTAGGTGTCCTAATTGATCTTTTTTTACCTTGAGGTAGGCTTGATTGTGAGGGTTGGGTTCAATCTTAATTGGGATACGCTCCACAATTTCGATATTGGGTAGAGACTCGATCTTTTTGGGGTTGTTGGTGAGAAGTTTGATCTTTTTGAGTCCATAATATTCTAAGATAAACTCTACAATCTCATAGGTTCGTTCGTCGGCTCTAAAGCCCAGCTGATGGTTGGCCTCGACGGTGTTGAGTCCTTGGTCTTGGAGAGCATAGGCGTTGACTTTGCCCAGCAGTCCGATGTTCCGTCCCTCTTGTCGATGGTAGATAATCATTCCTCCCTCTTTTGCAATAAGCTTTTGGGCATAAGCGAGCTGTTCTCCGCAGTCACACTTTTTAGATCCGAGTGCATCGCCTGTAAGACACTCTGAGTGGACGCGAACAATAGGTGCATTATCTAGATGATCGGTAAAGATCGCTAGGTGCTCCTTTTCGCCCTCTTTGAAGGCTTGGATATTAAATAACCCATAGCGGGTTGGTAGTTGTGCCACATTGGAAATTTCAATTGCTTTCATGGGCAAAATTATATCAGGTTCTTAATCAATTATAAATGTAATGGTGATAGAATAGCATCAATAAATTTAAAAGGTTAAAATATGTTTACACGATTTCGACGAAAACGGCTCAACCCTGTACTTCGAAACCTTCTTCAAGAGACACACGTAAGTGTTGATGATCTGATCTATCCTCTTTTTATTAAGAGTGGTGAGGGGATTAAAAAAGAGGTAGAGTCGATGCCAGGGGTTTATCAGATGAGTATCGATGAGGTATTAAAAGAGTGTGAAGAGTTAAAGTCTTTGGGGATTTATGCCATTTTACTGTTTGGAATTCCTGAAGTTAAAGATAGTGTAGGAAGTGATGCGATGTGTGAACATGGGATCATTGCCTCTTCCATTCGTGCGATTAAAGAGGCACATCCTGATATGTTTGTCATTACTGATCTCTGTTTTTGTGAATATACCGATCATGGACACTGTGGGGTACTTGATCCTGTTTTAGAGACGGTGGATAATGATATTACACTAGATAATCTTGCCAAACAAGCGGTCGTTCATGCCAAAGCAGGGGCGGATATGATTGCTCCTAGTGGGATGATGGATGGCATGATTAGTGCAATTCGTGATGGGCTTGATATGGTGGGCTTTAGTCATATTCCGATTATGTCTTACTCTACCAAGTTTGCTTCGGCATATTATGGACCCTTTAGAGATGTTGCAGAGTCAGCACCAAGTTTTGGGGATCGACGTAGTTACCAGATGAATCCTGCCAATCGAAAAGAGGCAATCTTGGAGAGTCTAGAGGATGAAAAAGAGGGGGCAGATATTCTAATGGTTAAACCAGCTCTTGCCTATCTTGATATTGTACGTGATATTAAAGAGAACTCATCACTCCCTTTGGCTGTTTATAATGTGAGTGGAGAGTACAGCATGCTCAAGATGGCAGCCAAGGCGGGTGTGATTGATTATGATCGAGTGATGATGGAGACAATGATAGGATTTAAACGTGCAGGAGCCGATATTATTATTACTTATCACGCTAAAGAGGTCGCCACACTACTCCAAAAAGGGTAGCTTAGGGCTACTTCTCTCCATCGATCTCTTTGGAGAGTTCAGCGAGTTGCTCAAGGTAGGTCTCTTCACCCTTTTGGGTGGGTGTTAATCTTTTTTCACTCTTAGGAGCGGTTGCTTTATCTTGGGTTTTCTCAATCTCTTTAGAGAGTTCAATTTTAACCTGATCGGCAATGGCATCGATATTTTTGGATTTTGGTCTCTCTTTGGCTTCACTTGTTGGCTCTATTGAGGTGGGCTCTTCATCTTCAAGATCATCAATATTGTCTATCATCATGGGGGCTTGAGGGAGTTCGATCTCTTCTACTTTTGGTTTGGGAGGAGTCTCTTCTTGATTGATATATTTATACCCAAAGATACTCAGTCCAGAGATTAGCACAACAAGAAGAACTATACCCAAGATTTTAGGTAGAGAGCTTGTCTCCTCTTCTTCATCCGAAGGATTAAGTATTTGAGATTTATACGCTTCAGCAAAACTGGTCTCTTCGTCATGGTTACTTGTATGGCTATCGAACACTTGAGTCCCTTTGTAATCATTTTGTATATAATGTATATATTAATCTTTATTTTCATTTAAAATACTCTACAATTCTAGCATAAAAATGGCTAAATCTCTTTTAAATCATCTTTTTTCACGATTTTGTACACATTTGGTCGTTTATTTGTTATAATTACAATACTTAACAAAAAATGATAGAAAAGGGAATGCAAATGTTAGAATCAACTTTTTTGTATTGGATGCTGGGAATTTTTTTCGTCTTGGCAGTATTGGTTTTGATCTTCTATACGATCGGATTTGAGAGATTTATGCCCATCGTTGTGGTTGACTCACAAGAGGCATGGGTTGTGGATCGATTGGGTAAAGATCGTGTCTTGTATGAGGGGATCAATCGTATCTTGCCAGGGATTGATAAGATTGAGGCAAAAGTTACCCTCAAAGAGGAGCCTGTTGATCCACCAAAACAGACCATCGTGACAAAAGACAACATCAGCATCGATGTAGATATGATTGCCATGATTAAAGTGGTTGATCCTCTCAAAGCGATCATGGATGTTACCGATTATAAAAAAGCGGTTACCAGCTTAATCCAAACAGGTGTGGTTGATATCATGGGAAAAATGGAGCTCAAAGAGATTCAGACCAATCTTGAGGGAATTGCTCAAAAGATTCTTGAACATGTTGAAAAAGACAGTAAGCGTTGGGGAGTGCATGTAACACAAGTTCGTTTTGAGAGTATTGGATATTCTGAGGATATTAAAAAGGCGATGGAGCAGATTACTGTATCTCAGAGCAAGAAAAAAGCGATGATTACCGAAGCCGAAGCCAAAAAACAAGCCGCACAACTCGAAGCAGAAGCTCTCTTGCATAAAATTGAGATTCTACAGAAAAACATGCCCGATATGAGCAATGAGAAGATCTTAGAGTTTACTAAATCTTTAGATTATATTAACTCCATGAAAAATCTCTCATCTTCTGAAAATGCTAAATTTGTGATTTACCCCTCTGAGATGCAAAATGGCATGGAGAAGGTCGTAAGTACAGAGTATATGGCACGGGCAATGGACAAAAACTCATAACATAAAAGGTATTATGATGTTTTTTTTAAGTAAAATTATAAAAGAAAAAAAAGAGAAGGTAGGTAAAGGAATGTTTTTTATTACAGGAATGTCGACATTTACATGGATTTTGTTAGCGTACGTGGCACTGCATGTTGGACCAGATTATATCCCATTTTTAAAGGGAGTGGATCTTAATACTATGGTATTAACACACCATTTTTCAGCAGACAGTAGTAGAGATTTGATTATTAGAGTTAAAGATCTTTTTTTGATTGTGGGATCATTGGCACTTTTTGTAGAGATCTCTAAAGCAGCAACTTCTCATAAATTTGGTGCAACAGAGACCCTTTTGAGCTTTGTTGTGGCGGTCGTTTTTGTGGTACTCTTCTTTATGGTCAATTGGGCACAAAACCCAACCTTTATGGTTTTGGCATTAATGTCATTTATTGATGCAACAGGTGGATTTATTATTGAACTTAATGCTGCTAAGCGAGACTTTAGTATCGGTTAATGGTTAATGACATCCATATCAAAAGGTGCTTATCTTCCTAGGGAAGATAGGTACATTGTGGTTGGAGATGTTCATGGTGCTATCGATGAACTCTACCAACTGCTTCTTCAAAATGGTATCAAAATTGATGCCACTTCGGGACTTATTGACTCCTCTTCTTTGTATACAATTATACTTTTAGGTGATTTTATTGATCGTGGAGAACCTGCGAAGATTCAAGAGACCATTCACTTTCTTTATCGGAATCTGCTACATCTCAACCAGACAAAAGAGCGTCTCTTTTTAATTATGGGCAATCATGAAGATCGGGTCTATCACTATATAACTCAAGAGCCCACGGCACCCCTCTCTTTGCATTTAAAAGAGGAGCAGTTAAAGTATTATGAGACCTCTTTATTGTTGGCAAAAGATCCTGTGCTTAAAAGAGAGTTTTTAATGCTCTATCGACACGCTTATACATGGTTAAAGTACGCCTACAGTGAGGAGTTTTCGATAACCATGACCCATGCTCCTTGTCCTCAAGCCTATTTGGCACAATCAGGAGCAGAGGCACATCAACGAATGATTAAGTGTGCTTCGAGGAGTCAAAATCCTCATTACTCATTAGATGAATTGCTTCCGTATCTAATAGAAGAGGCAGAGGATAATGGGCACTATCACCTCTTTGGGCACCTCTCTCAACCCAATATTCGTCGTTACAAAAATAAGATCTGTATCGATACCGCTGCAATCTATGGTAATCGGCTCAGTGCCCTTATTTTGGAGGGAGAGAGGTTTAGATTTGATGCTGTGCCATTCCTTGAAAGGCAAAAAGCGGTTACACTGCGTTATAATCTGCTTTTTGACTTTGGGCATTAACTTCTTTATAAAAATTTAATGGTAAAATAGCTACCTTAAAATAAAAATCACTTATATTATAGCATTATGTATTCTGGCTAAGTGAAGTACGAGGAAATCCACATGAGACATTTTTTAAGTTTAAAAGATTTCACCAAAAATGAACTTTTAGAGATGATAGCATTAGCCCAAGAGATCAAGGCTCAGACCAAAGAGCGAAATTTTGTTCCCTATCTCGAAAAACAGACACTAGGAATGATCTTTGAGAAGAGTTCCACCCGTACCCGTGTAAGTTTTGAGACCGGGATCTATCAGTTGGGTGGTGTGGGGCTTTTCCTCTCTTCCAACGATATTCAACTTGGTCGTGGAGAGCCCATGAAAGATACCGCACGGGTGATCTCTCGGATGGTGGACATGGTGATGATTCGTACGTTTGAACAGAGTAAGCTAGAGGAGTTTGCTCACTACTCCAAGGTTCCTGTGATTAATGGATTGACCGACAGTTATCACCCTGTGCAGATTATGACCGACTATCTAACCCTTTTAGAGTTTGGGATCACCGATCCTGTGGTGGCGTATGTGGGGGATGGAAATAATATTACCCACTCATGGCTCTATCTAGCAGGGAAACTTGGCTTTGAGCTTAGGGTGGCTACCCCAAAAGGGTATGAGTGTGATGCTAAGGTGATCGAAGAGGCATTGGCATTTGCCAAAGAGAGTGGGGCAAAAATTAGCTTTGGAAATGATCCTAAAGAGGCAGTTCGTGGGGCAAATGTGGTCACTACCGATACATGGGTATCGATGGGACAAGAGGATGAAAAAGAGATCCGTCTTAAGGCATTTGAGGGTTATATGGTCGATGATGCCCTAATGTCAGAGGCCCAATCGGGGGCTCTTTTTCTGCATTGTCTTCCTGCTTACCGTGGTTACGAGGTGAGTGAAGCGGTATTTGAAGCCCATGCCGAAGAGATTTTTAGTGAAGCTGAGAACCGACTCCATGCCCAAAAGGGGATCATGGTCTGGTTAGATCAGCACCGTAATGATTAAGAAAAAGGAAACACAACAGAGATGAGTAGTATTGATTTTGAGAAATTCTCCAAATATTCAAAGGCAGGACCACGATACACATCGTATCCTACCGCATTAGAGTTTAACAGCGATTTTAGTTATGATGATTATATTGGGTTTTTAGAGAACTCAACAGAGAAGCTCTCTCTTTATGTTCACCTTCCTTTTTGTCGGAGTGCCTGTTATTTTTGTGGATGTAATGTGGTCTTTACCTCCAAAGAGGAGAAGCTGAGTCGTTATATTGAGTACCTCAAAAAAGAGATTGATATTTTAGCGGAGCATATTGATAACTCTCGTGAGGTGACACAGTTTCACTTTGGAGGTGGAACCCCAACGTTTTACAAGGCCTTTGAGCTTGATGAGATTGTAACCTATATAAAGTCAAAATTCCCCAACTGGAGCAGTGATGCCGAGATCAGTTGTGAGATCGATCCACGATTTTTTAATGAAGATCAGATGAAGGTCTTTAAAAAGCATGGATTTAATCGTATTAGTTTTGGGGTGCAAGATCTCGATGAGAAGGTACAAAAAGAGATCCACCGTATTCAGCCCCTCTCTTTGACCAAAAATGCAGTGGAGTTGGCACGCAAGTATGGAATTAACTCCATCAATACCGACTTTATCTACGGGCTACCCTATCAGACACTTGAGACTTTTAAAAAGACTCTAGAGCTCTCAACAGAGCTCAATCCTGATCGTGTGGCGGTCTTTAACTATGCGCATGTTCCATGGCTGATGCGTACAATGCGAAAGTTTGATGAGACCACACTTCCAAGCCCTGAGGAGAAGCTTAAGATTTTTAAGTATACCATTGATTTTTTTGAATCACAAGGGTACCGTATGATTGGTATGGATCACTTCGCTAAGCCCGAAGATGAACTTTTTGGTGCCATCGAGAAGGGGGAGCTTCATCGAAACTTTCAAGGGTATACCACCAAAGGGGGAGCCAATCTTGTAGGGATTGGTCTTACTAGTATCGGAGAGGGAAAACGCTACTATGCACAAAACACCAAAGATATGCACGTCTATGAAGCCGCACTTGATGCAGGACGGCTCCCCTTTGAACGTGGGGTGGTGTTGAGTGATGATGACCTCATTCGTAAAGCGGTTATTATGGAGTTAATGGCAAACTTTCATATCGATATCAAACGGATAGAACAGGAGTTTAATATCGATTTTAAAGACTATTTCAAAGATGCTCTAGAGGCACTAGAGGAGTTTATCGAGGCGGATTTGGTTATGGTAGATGATAATGAGATTCGGGTAAGTACCACAGGAACACTTTTGATTCGTAATATTGCCATGCCTTTTGATGCGTACATGAAAAAGTATGCTAGCAGTAAAAAGACTTTTTCTAAAACAGTTTAAAAAAATGCCCAATACTTAGGGCATTTTTTAGATTAGTTCCAGCCTAAGACTTCGGGTTGGTCTTGGAACTTTTCTGTAACAGGAATTTTGATCTCGGTATGTTTGGGTACAAACCCATTTTTACTGATTACTCCTTTATTGGCTTCAATAATGATTTTATAATCAGAAGCATCCCCATAATATTTCTCTGCCAACTCTTTGGCGGTAGTATTGTAGGGTATTCGAGTGTTAATCCACGAAAATTCTTTTGCTATAGCAAAGTTATTAAACCCTAATATTGCTAAAAGAACACCTATTTTAAGTATGTTATTTTTTAACATAATTTTCCCCTTAATGTGATTTGTGAACTTATATTATACAATCGTAAAACTTAGAAAGGAAAGCCATTCAAAGCTTTCTCTAAGAGGGTTTAGATTATATTCCCTTTTAAAAATCAAAAGAGCACCATGAAGAAGAATCCAGAAGATATTTTCAATTTTCAAGCCACCTCCGATGCTTGTGTTAAGTGTGGGAAGTGTATTCCTGTCTGTACCATTCACCAGATTAATGCCGATGAGGTTACATCGCCTCGGGGGTTTATTGATCTCTTAGGGCAGTATCAAGCGGGCAATCTAGAACTGGATAAAAATGCCAAAGATATCTTTGAGAGTTGTTTTCTCTGTACAGCATGTACCGAGGTTTGCCCCAATGATTTACCAACCGATATGGTCATTGAAGAGGTGCGAAGAGATATTGCCGATAAGTTTGGTATTGCATGGTTTAAAAAAGCCTTTTTTACCCTGTTACGTCATCGAAAATTGATGGATTGGATGATGAAGTTGGGCTACACATTTAGAACCTGTGGCTTTAAAGAGGATACCACACGTGGAGGCATGATTCCTCGTTTCCCTATGCCCATTATCAAAAGTGGGCGACTGCTTCCTTCGTTAGGGAAGGTGAGCTTTCTGAATAAATATCCAGAAGAGATAAATCATGGAGGTAAACGACGCGTAGCGATCTTTATTGGTTGCCTTGCAAATTATAACTATACCGATATTGGTGATGGATTGATCGAAATTTTAGAGGAGTTAGGGATTGATGCTTTTATTCCCAAAGATCAGCTCTGTTGTTCGGCACCTGCGTACTTTACAGGGGACTTTTATACCGTTGAGACCCTCTCTAAAAAGAACATTGAGTATTTTGAGAGTTTTATCGATGAGGTTGAAGCGATTATTATCCCCGAGGCGACCTGTTCGGCAATGATTAAACATGACTGGGAGGTCTTTTTTAACAATCAAAAGATGCCTGAGTGGGCAGAACGAGCCCGTAAGCTCAATAAAAAGATCTATATGGCAACCGAGTGGCTAGAGAGAGAAACCAACCTAAAAACGATACTCCAAGCCAAAGGAAAAACCTTTGATGAACTCATTACCTATCATGATGCGTGTCATGCTAAAAAGGTACAAGGTATCGGTAAAGAGCCACGAGCACTGCTGGCTCAAAACTATACCATTCAAGAGATGAGTGATCCCGATCGTTGTTGTGGTTTTGGTGGGGTGACCATGCAGACAGAGAAGTACCATTTTGCTGAAGCTGCAGGTAAGCCAAAAGCTCAAATGATCAACGAAACAGGAGCCAAGATTGTTAGTGCAGAGTGTTCGGCTTGTCGGATGCAGATTAGTAACTCATTGCATCAAGCCAAGGTGGATGTGGTCTTTAAAAATCCTGTGGAGTTGATCGCTGAGGCGTTAAAAAAGTAGAAATTTAACACTAATTTAACACTCTTAGCGTATGATATTATTATCAATAGAAGGAGAATTAAAACAATGAAACAAAAATTACTACTTTTAGTAGCACTAATGGTGCTCTTTGCAGGATGTGCCGAAGAGAATAAGAGTGTAGAGAAAAAGATGCCTAGCCGTTTTCAATCGGTGAAAATGGATCAAGCACAACTGCTTCAAAGTGGTGAGCAAAAGATGTTCTGTCCTGCATGTGGTATGAACCTTCCCATGTTTTATAAGACCAATCATGCTGCTGATGTAGATGGTAAAACTGAGCAGTTCTGTTCGATTCACTGTTTGGCAGAGACCATGCAAAAAGGTAAAAAGGTGACCAATATTCGTGTGGTAGATAACAGTACCTTGAAGTTTGTCGATGCCAATAGTGCATGGTATGTGGTGGGTAGTAATAAACCTGGTACTATGAGTGCTGTAAGTAAATATGCTTTTGCTAAAAAAGCGGATGCCGAAGCCTTTGCTAAAGCCAACGGTGGAAAAGTAATGGATTTTAAATCAACTTTAGCCATGGTAGAGAGTGGACTCTCTAAAGAGAGCAGCATGATTCACAAAAAGCAGAGTATGATGGCAAAAAAAGGTCAAGCGATGTATGCTAAGTTGTGTCAACCTATTGAGCAGAAGTTTAACTCTGTTGCCGAAGCGAAAGCCTATATCTCAAGCCATAAGAGTTGTGGAGAGCTCAATGGAAAACAGCTTCAAGCGATTGGACTCTATTTGGTAGGAAAATAAGCTTTGAGTGCATATAAATTACTGCTGTTGGTACTTTTGATGGGAAACCTCATGGCAGGTGAGCTCTCAAAAGGACAACAGGAGCGGTTAATCAAAAAAGGGGAAAAGATCGCAACACTCTTTTGTGCCGATCTGAATCAATCCTATGCTAGCCTTCCTATGGAGCAACTTATTCAGAGGCTTCATCACGATCAGCCGTGTGGTAGGTTGAGTGTAGATAAAGAGAAGGCATTAGCTTATTATCTTCATGATCATGAACACAATAAGACCAACCGTTCAGCAATGGTGGTTCCTGAGGGTGCTAAGTGCCCTGTTTGTGGGATGTTTGTCTATAAGTATCCCAAGTGGTCAGCCAAGATGGTGGTAGATAAGAAGGCACACTTTTTTGATGGGGTTAAAGATATGATGAAGTATTATATCTTTGATGCTGATTTTGCGTATGATCGAAAGAAGATTGAGACAATGGAAGTGAGTGACTTCTATACCCTAAAGGCAATTCCTGCCAAAGAGGCATATTATGTAGTTGGTTCAAATATCTATGGTCCTATGGGCAATGAGCTTATCCCTTTTGAGAGTGAGGCTTCGGCTAAAAATTTTATGCACGATCATAGAGGAAAGCAAATTGTACGATTTGATGAGATTAATGCAACCATGGTTTTGGGGTTGGATGGTCTCTAATATTTCTCCTCTGAATTGAGGAGAAATTTCTCTTTAAGCAGGCTCTTTTTGAGAGAGTTGTGCCATGAGTGTAAAACTTTTTACAAAAGGACCTGCCATGGATGGATTTTTAATCATCGATGCAAAATCCCCTTTAACAAATTTGAGTTTCCCCATGGCAACTGCTACCCCCATAGAGCTCATGCTGAGTGGTTTTTGTGCCCACTTCTCCCAATCTTTTTTAGTTGCACGCATATCCCAGTCGGGTTTTTCACCATTATAGAGTCCTGCAGATATGGCTCGACCATTTTCGACAACAAAAACACAAGCGGGCTCCTCTTGGTCTTTATAGCCACAGGTGATGGTAGCATTAAAATTAATCTGTGCCAACTTATCTGAGACCTCAGGTGTTTCGTTCCATAAATCTTTCAATCCGTTAATCCACTCATTTGAAAAGAGTTCCATATTTTTCCTTTTTGTCATAGTTTTAAGAGCCCTAATTCTACTGCTTCAAGATTAAAAGTGAAACTCAGAAACACTTTTCTTAGAGTAATTTCAAAAAAGTGGTTCAAAAGGGCACAAGGCTACAAAGATGGGGTGATTTAACAAAAATTTAACAAAACTACACTATGATAAGAGAAAAAAAATTGAGGTTCTCTTGATACGACCATTTTTAATAATATTGGTAGTGCTTGTAGGTTTGATGGTGATGACGATTCTAAAAAATCATGATCTCTCCAACCGTTGTGATCAGGCTGTTTTGTCAGAGTTGGTTGTGGTGACACACTATGCAACTCCTGCACTTGGTGTGGGGTTTGATGTACCTCAAGCATTGATTGGAGCCAAAGTGAATCCTATTTATCCTGAGCTTCCTTCAACCTCTACTTTAGGTTTTGTCTATGTTCAGTAGCTCTTTTTGGCACTTTTTAACGCTTCAGATTTTTAAGGAGCGACATAAGCATCTTACTACTCTATTGCTCTCAATACTTTTGCTCTTTTTGTTGAGTTCCATGCTCTTTATTGCCTCTTCGTTGCGTTATGTTGTTATGGAGACCCTAGAGGGAGAGCCAGACTTTGTAATAACGCGAATTCAAGGTGGAGATCCTGCGAGTACACCGCTTGAGTGGATGGATCCTCTGTTTGATATTTATGGTATTACTCAGATAACTCCACGGGTCTATGGTCGCTATTTTGTAACCCCCAAAGAGGAATCCTTTTTAATTGTTGGGGTCGATCCTTTAGAGGAGCAGAGCCAAAAAGCCCTCAAAGAACTTTTAGAAGGTATCGACATTAAGCACTTTTCACAAGGAGATACCATGCTTGTCGGTCAGGGGGTGGCTCGATATCTTAAAGCACACTATTATTATGATGGGTATAAGTTCTTAACACCCATGGGAGAGTTTATCTCTCTTAAGATTGCATCACTCCTTCCTGTTGAGGGGAATCTTTTGAGTAATGATATGGTTATTATGCCTTTAGAGGTAGCACAAAAGATCTTGGGTTATGCGTCTAATGAGGTACGAGATATTGGCTTTAATGTTCCCAACCCCGATGAACGAGCCAACATTATGGATAAGGTCGCTTCGCTTCATTATGATCTGCGTATCGTTAGCAAAACAGAGATGGCACAACGCTATAGGGATCTCTATAGTTATAAAGAGGGGATATTTCTCTTGCTCTTTATAATGCTTTTGGTCACCTTCCTTTTAACACTCTACCAACGTTATAGTATGGTCTACAGTAGTGAAAAACGTCAAATTGGTCTGCTTCGGGCGATGGGCTGGAGTATTGCAGATCTGTTACGCTTAAAGTTTATGGAGACCGTGGTGGTGGTGATGTTTGCTTTTATCTTGGGGGTGATTTTGGCATATTGGTTTGTATTTGTCTGGGATGCACCACTGTTGCGTCAGATCTTTTTGGGCAGTGAGAATCTACCAAATTTTGTCAGTTTCCCTCCTGTGGTAGAGTTTTCGACTTTGGGATCGATCTTTTTGCTCTATGTTCTGCCCTCACTAGCGGCAGTTATGATTCCTGTCTGGCGAGTAGCCATAACCGATGCAAAGGAGGCGATGCTGTGATTGAGATTGAACAACTTCATAAGGTATACGGTGAGCGGGTAATTCTTTCTGATATTACTTTGCATATTGGTTGTGGAGAGATGGTGATTCTTCAGGGGATTAGTGGAAGTGGAAAGACCACCTTGCTCTCACTTATTGCAGGTCTAGAGAAACCCTCTTCTGGAGCCATTTTAATCGATGGGGAGCCCATTCATAAGCTTCCTGACCGTTTTGCTTCGGAGCTTCGAGCAGCTAAGATAGGGATGGTTTTTCAGCATTTTAACCTGATGGAACATCTTAGCGTAGCACAAAATGTGATGGTACCACTAATACCGTATGAACCCCAAATTGATCGTGTTCAAGAGCGTGTATCCTCTGCTATGGAACGTGCCAATATTGTGCATCGTAAAGATCAGCTCGCCTCACGTCTCTCGGGAGGAGAAAAACAACGTACCGCCATCGCTAGGGCACTGGTGGCTAATCCAGATATACTGCTTTGTGATGAGCCCACTGCCAATTTGGATCATGCCAATGCTTTAAAATTTATCGAGATGATGGAGTCACTGCATCAAGAGGGAAAAACCATTGTTATTGCAACGCACGATCCACGGTTTAATCAGTTGAAGGTTCGTCATCGTACCATTCCGATGGTAGAGGGTAAACTACTGCATGGGTGAGATCTTTTTATCTACGGAGGTGTTGGTCTATCTGTTGAGTGAGACGATTTTAGGGATGGTATTGTTGGTTGCTTTTGCGTATGCGTTGAGAATCTTTTTTAAATGGGACTTTCAAGCATTCACGCCTGAACAGTTTAAACTAGAGCAGGGGGCGTATCTTATTAATACCATTGCGATCTTTGTTTTTGTAATGAAGTTTGGTTTAATTCTCTACTTTGCCTATACGCTCGATACTCTCGCCAATCTTATTCCTGGGGCAATGTGTGGGGCAGGGGTTATTCGTGCCAATGGGTATGGGTCACCCCTATTGGTACTGAAATTGGTGATTCTTTTTCTGTTGATTTTATGGTTTTACCTAAACCATTATGACCTCGAGAGTCGAACCTACGCATGGTTTCGTCAAAAGTCACTTCTGTTTATGCTAATAGTGCTTCTAGTGGGGGGTGAGTGGTGGCTCGATTTCGCATATTTTGCCAATATTGATACCCATCAAGCGGTGAGTTGTTGTTCAACCCTTTTTGGTCAGCTAGAAGGGGCAAACCCGCTCCCTTTTGGGCTCAATACCACCACTTTGTTGATCCTTTTTTACCTGCTCTTTAGTGTAACTCTTTTGAGTCTATGGAGTAAAGCTAGATATCTTTATATTCTAAGTAATTTGCTCTTTATCTATATCGCTTATTATGCGGTGGTCTACTTTTTTGGTACCTATATCTATCAACTCCCTACGCACAAATGCCCCTTCTGTATGCTTCAAGTAGAGTATCACTATGTGGGATATTTTATCTGGTTCTCTCTCTTTATAGGCTCCTTTTTAGGGATCAATGGTGTTCTTATCTCTCTTTGGCTCTCTTTACCTCTCTCTAAGCGTATGGGCTATTGGGTAATGGGACTGTTAGGATTTTTTGTACTACTCTGTAGTGCTTATCCTCTGGTTTATTATGTTAAGAATGGGGTTTGGTTGTAGATGAACTTGGTGCTTTTTCAGTAATCAAAGAGTATACTTAACAAAAAAGCGTTAAAAAGGTTAAAAAAAATGAAAAAGGGAATAACTCTGCTCCTAATGTTGGGGGTAATGCAACTGCTTATGGCTCAAGAGTGTCGTAACCGAGAATCATTTGCTCACTGGTTGGCGGGATTCAAACAAGAGGCAATCCATCGTGGTGTCTCGGCTCAGACGGTACATGGGGCACTTAATGGGGTAAAGTACAGTCCGACAGTTATTAAAAAAGATCGACGACAGATACAGTTTTCTCAGACATTTTATCAGTTTTCAGACAAATTGGTCTCGGCGTATCGGCTTAAGAAGGGGCGATCCTTGATGCGAAAGTACAACAAACTCTTTAGTGCTATTGAGCGTCGATATGGTATTCCTAGAGAGGTGATTACCGCGTATTGGGGACTAGAGACAAGTTATGGTGCGGTACAAGGAAAGTTTGATACCATTCGATCGTTGGCAACCTTGGCGTATGATTGCCGTCGAAGTGCCAAGTTTAGACCCGAACTGCTTAGTGCTTTAAAACTGATTGATCGAGGGGATCTTAAACGCTCCGAGATGAAGGGTGCATGGGCAGGAGAGTTGGGACAGACACAGTTTTTGCCCAGCTATTATCTACGCTATGCCGTAGACTTTGATCGAGATGGACGACGCAATCTTATTAAAAGTGTTCCCGATGCTTTAGCATCGACTGCAAACTACCTTAAAGCACTGGGGTGGCGACGGGGTGAACCGTGGATTGAGGAGGTCATTGTACCTACGCAGATGCCATGGGAACAGAGTGGACTAGAGCAGAGTTACAGCCTGACTCATTGGGGGAAATTGGGGGTAAAACACCGCAATGGTAAAGCCTTGCATGGTGGCATTCGAGCTTCACTCTTTTTGCCCATGGGGCGTAATGGTGCGGCATTTCTGCTCTATCCTAATTTTAAAAATGTCTATCTTAAATGGAATGAATCACTGCTCTACTCAACTACTGCAGGTTACTTTGCTACCCGTTTAGCAGGAGCCAAAAAGGTACGTCCCCCTCGAGCTAAGATCCATTCGCTTTCGTTTAATCAGGTTAAAGAGCTACAGCGTTTGTTGGTTCAGCGGGGGTTTGATGTGGGCAAAGTAGATGGCATCATCGGAGAGAAGACCCGCATTGCAGTACAGACAATGCAAAAACGACTTCATCTTCCTGCAGATGCCTATCCTACGGTGGAGTTTTTGAGACGTTTAAAGCAGTAGTTACTTAGTTGTTTTGTGCTATGATTGATCGACTTTAATTTTGTATCCAAAGGAAAACAGCGAATGAAAAAAGCTCTACCGCTTCTGGTTACCCTCTTTTTTATGGCAATTGTTGCCATGATTGTTGTCTCATTAGCCAATGAGGAGCAACCTGTTACCATTGTTAAGGGGAACAAAGAGATGAAGCCTCTGCCAATTAAATTGGGATTTACCAATGATACACAGTGTAAGATGTTGATTGAAGATCAACAAAACAGTGCAGAGGTGGTTGCTCCTGATGGTCGGACATGGTTTTTTGATGATCCTGGGTGTATGGTATTGTGGTTAGAGGGAAAACCCTTTAAGGATGGTGCTAAACTCTGGGTCTATACGATCGATACCCATCAGTGGGTTGATGCTAAAAAAGCCCATTATGGTGTACGAGATCACACTGCAATGCACTATGGTTTTGGTGCAAGATCTCAACCCACGGAGGACACCATCGGGTATGAAGAGATGCGGTTACGCATGTTGCGTGGAGAGAATCTTACCAATCCTAAAATTCGTAAAAAGCTGATGGGGGAGTAGTTGATGGACAGTATTGATATTTTTTCTATTATCACCATTGCTTTTTTGGGCTCTTTTGGACACTGCTTGGGGATGTGTGGGGGGATCGTGATTGCCTATAGCTCGACTAAGATTGACAAATCTTACTCTAAGACAATGCAAACCATCGCACATTTAACTTATTCACTGGGGCGGATTACCACCTATGTAATGCTCGGAGCGATCTTTGGTGCCATTGGTGGGGTTGCCAAGCTTAATGGTTATACCATGGCGGTTATGACCATTGTTGCAGGTATCTTTATGATCTTAGCAGGTTTGTCCCTATTGGGTAAATTTGCCTTTTTAACCAAGCTGGAGCACTCTTTCTCTTCGAGTAAGCTCTATCAGAACCTCTTTCGTCAGGTGTTACGATCACGTTCGTTGTACAGTTTTTATATTCTAGGTATCTTAAATGGCTTTTTGCCGTGTGGGTTGGTCTATTTCTTTGCGGTAACAGCAGCAAGTACAGGATCGGCACTCTGGGGTGCGGTGGTGATGTTTATTTTTGGGCTTAGTACCGTGCCTGCCCTTTTTAGTCTGGGTTACTTTACAGGACTCTTTACCAAGAGCTCATTTCGACAACTGATGATGAACATCGCTTCTCTGGTGGTGATTCTTTTTGGAGTCTATACGCTCTATCGTGGATATGGGTTTATTTTGGATCCCAATAAGTCGGTTTTAAACTGTTGTGAAGTCGAAAAGGTTCCTGATCATAATAAAACTGTTCAACCTTTTAATAAAAGTTTGGCTCAATAATAAAGTTAATCAGGATTTTTAACACGTCTGTTAGCTCTTTTTTTCTATACTAAAATATAGATTATAGAAAGGAAGTGTAATGAAATTGTTCAAGTTTTCGTTGCTGTTTGTAGGAGTGATGTTTCTGTTAACTTCATGTACCAAAACAGTAACCGATGGTTATGGGACAGGTCCTAAAGATCCAACCCGTCCCAAGCTAAGCCCCTATGAGCTTAATGTTATTAGTGAAAAGATCTACATGAATGAGACAGGGGGCAATCCTGACTATTTGATGTACTGGTCAGACAATGAGGTCTTTCCTTCGTTAGGAATTGGGCATTTTATCTGGTATCCTGCAGGTCAGCCTAAGCGTTTTGATGAGACATTCCCTGCAATGATTCAGTATTATATTGATAATAAAGTCGAGATCCCTGCATGGCTTATTGCCCAAAAAGATAAAGGTGCTCCATGGCCCAACAAAGCAACCTTTGAGCGTGCACGAAATGATAAAGAGTTTATTCAGTTAAAGTATCTTCTAATGAATACCAAAGGGTTGCAGACACAATTCTTCTTTGATCGTTTGTACGATTCAATTCCTGAGATTGTTAAGTATGTTGATGAGGGGTCAAGACAAAAGATTATTCAAAACTACAACACTTTAGCCAAAACCAAAGGGGGTTGGTACCCACTGATTGATTACATCAATTTTAAAGGTAAAGGAACCAAAGCTACGGAGCGGTACAATAACCAAGGATGGGGACTCTTACAAGTGCTTCAAGAGATGCGACCTGTTCCCCCTGGACCCATGGCACTACAAGAGTTTTCTCGTGCTGCAAGAACCGTGTTAGAGCGACGTGTGCGTAACTCACCACCCGAGAATAATGAACAGCGATTTTTGCGAGGATGGATTAAGCGTACCAACTCTTACGCTACACCGATTCTTTAGTAAGCTGTAACTCAAATACATTACGCCCATCTTTGTAGTAGTAGTGTAGTTTGTAGTTGAGTCTTGTGGCGATATTGTTGACAATATAGAGTCCTAACCCAAAGCCACTCTGGCGTTTCTCCTCTTGGGTAAAGGGCTCTAGATAATAAGAGAGTGGATGCTCTAGGCTCTTGCCTTTTGAGATTACTTTAATGGACTCTTTATCGATAATAATTTTAACCTGCTCCTCCCCTTCGCTGTATTTTAATCCGTTATCAATTAGATTTTTTAATGCCAATGCCAAGAGCTTACTGTCGGTAGTGAGTTGATCGGTTTTGAGCTCCACGCTAAAACGAGAAGGTGGAACAAGTAGAAGGGCTTGGGTCTCTTCCATCAGCTCTTGGGCAGAGACGGTTTTGATTTTGGGTTGAAGCCCTTGGGTAGTGATGCGTTCAACATGGGCGAGCTCATTGATAAGCTCATTCATTCGCTCAAAGGCATGAATAAGGGTCTTTTTACTACTGCTGTCATCGATCATCTCAACTGCGATTCTCCCTTTGGTAATGGGGGTTTTAAGTTCGTGCATCATGTTTCGCATAAAGAGGTTTTTAGACTCTAGAAGGGTTTTAATGTAGTGGATGGCATCATCAAAACTCTCACCAATTTGTCCAATTTCATCTTTACTTTTGTGGGTGATCTTAACATCCATGTCTCCATTGGCAAAGGCGAGAATTTGGCGATTGAGCTTTTTAAGTGGAGAGATCTTTTTCATGATGGCGATGTAGAGAAACAGAAAGAGTATTGCAATGAGTAGGGCAACCAAAATCGTGATCTTTAGTCGGGTGGTTTTAGATTTGATATCTTCAAGCATCATGGTGGATCCATACCGCTCTAGATAGATATAACGGTTGTCTCCAATTGCATAGATCTTCATAAAGCCATAAATTGACTCCCCTTCAAAGATCACCTTCCCTTTGCTTAGAATCAACATCTTATTGGCATTAGCCGAGACAGGTTTAACTGAAGAGTTTTTGTAAAACTGTTCGAGTTTCTCTTCGCTTGGATTGAGTTGAGCGGTGGAGAGTAGGGCATTGGAGATAAGTCGATAACGGGCGAGCTCATCACGTTTTTGACGCTCTTTATCCCATGAGATAAAGGTAAAGAGAGCAGTAACAATTAGGGAGAGAACCAGCGTAAAGAGAATATTAATAAAGACCGTCACCGAGACATTTTTCATCTAGGTTAGACCTTTTCTGTTAGCAGATACCCTATACCTCGAACGGGCTTAATATAGCTGTGTTGATCGTCGATCATGGAGAGTTTATGACGGATACGTGAGATCATTACATCGATATTTTTAATCGAGCTATTATCATCGATATGGGTACTCTCATAGAGGAGCTGTTCTCGTGATACTGCGGAGTTTTTATGGGTAATAAGAATCGAGAGAATATCAAACTCTGCAGCGGTAAGCTCAAGAAGCTTATCTTTAAAGGTGATGTTGCGTGCTTTGGTATTGAGCTCAAAGAGAGATTTACTCTCTTCGGGAGTGCTCTGGGGCTGAACACGTCGTAAAATGGTCTTAATGCGTGTGACAAGCTCTCTAGGATCATAGGGTTTGGGCATGTAGTCGTCTGCTCCCCGTTCCATGGCAACCACTTTATCGGTTATGTCATCCCGTGCAGAGGAGACAATAATAGGGATATCGGAGTGTTGTCGTATTTTAGGAATCACTTCGAGTCCATCGATACCAGGGAGCGTAAGGTCAAGAATAATCAGGTCAAACTCATGTTGGGTAAGAAGAGAGAGACCAATATAGGGCTCTTCGGCTGCAATCACATCGATATTAAATTTGTTGAGGTATTCTGTAAGAATCTGAGAGAGCTCGTAGTCATCTTCGATCATTAATATTTTAATAATGGTAAATCCTTGTTAGGTAACATTTTTCAATGATAACATGGGCGAGATTAAGATCTTCTAAAAAGTGTGATACCATCAACATTGTTCACGAGGGTTTATTACAAAGGAGGTCTAAAAATGTTCTATCAAGGGAGTATATATATTTTTCAGAAAGGAGTTTATTATATACTAAATCTCGTGAACAATGTTGATGATATCTTGTCTTCTTAAGTGAATTATAGTTATATAGTATTAATCATCAACCAACGAATAATTAATCAATGGTTAATGGTGTTGTGCTATACTTCGTAACAACGTTAACAGATGAGAGGATTTGTGTGGAGTATTGGAACCATATCTATCAACATTTTAACCCAGTTGCCCTTGATCTGGGCTTTATCTCTATCCATTGGTATGGGATTATGTACATCTCTGCACTGCTTTTGGCACTCTGGTTTGCCAAGTGGATTATTCGGCACGATAAGATCGCAATCGAAGAGGAGGTACTGGATAACTATTTTATCTGGATTGAAGTAGGTATTATTTTAGGTGCTAGAATTTGGTATATTCTCTTTTATGATCCCAACACCATGGAGTATCTTTTGGCTCCTTGGCAGATCTTTAACCCATTTCATAATGGTGAGTTTGTTGGGATTCGAGGGATGAGCTATCATGGTGCGGTGGTAGGAGCAATTATCGCTTCGCTGCTCTTTAATCGTCGTCACCCTGGTTATCTCTATAAACTCATGGATGTGGTTGCCATGGCGGTACCTGTAGGGTATGTTTTTGGACGTATTGGGAATTTTTTAAACCAAGAGTTGGTCGGTCGTGCTACCGATGTACCATGGGGAATCTATGTAGATGGGGTACTGCGTCACCCTTCACAGCTCTATGAAGCACTCCTCGAAGGGGTCTTGGTGGCGATTATTATCTTTTTGTATCGTAAGCATAAGGCATTTGATGGGGCACTTATTGGAATTTATGGGATGCTCTATGGGGTAATGCGTTTTATTGCGGAGTTCTGGCGTGCTCCCGATGCTCAGTTGGGCTTTTTGTATGGGGAGTGGTTGACCATGGGACAGTTGCAGAGTTTGGCAATGATTCTGGTCTCGATGGGAATCTATTACCTACTTTATCGACATGCTCAAAAGCAGCATAGTTTTAATTCTTAAAAAAGAATTAAAAAAATTAATTAGAATGATATATTAAATCTGTTATTATGCTTTTTAAAAAAGAGAATATTTTTTATTTGAAAGGAAACAGATGAATCGTATACAACTCTCCATGATGCTTCTTTTGACATCTGCCACGTTTAGTTATGCAGGAGGAGACATCTCACCTATTACTGTTTATGAGAGCGATGATGTCGTTATGGCAACCGAAGCCTATGAGGAGTCTATCCCCATGGTTGTTGAGGCACCCAAGGTGGTTGAGCCCAAACCCGTAGAGGTGGTTCAAGAGAGACCTCCTGTCGCAGTAGTCCCTACTCAAGAGGGACATGGAGCCAATGGATTTTATGTGGGTCTAGGAATTACAGGAGTGCGTTATGAGAGTGCTTGTGACTGTTCCAATGGTGGTGGTTCAGAAGACAATATTGCATTGGTCGGACGTGTAGGTTATGACTTTAATCGATACATTGGACTAGAAGCAAGGGGTATGAGTACTGTCTCGGGTGATGGTGGTGCCGATGTGGATCATATTGGACTTTTTGTAAAGCCGATGTACCCTCTTACCGATGCAACCAATGTTTATGCCCTTATTGGTGCAGCCAAGACCAAAAGCACAGGAGACCTACAAAATGTAGATGCAGAATCTTTAGCACTTGGAGGTGGATTGGAGTTTGATCTCTCTAAAGATAATGAACCAAAAGAGCAGAGATACTCACGAGCTTTTGATGGTCAAGGAGACCAAGAGAAGGGTGTTGGACTCTTTATCGATTATGAGAAATTGGTGGTCAAATCGGACTCTCCTGATTTTGATACCATTAGTGCAGGGGTCACTTACGACTTTTAATCTTCTAAAATAAGAGGATCCTACTATATCGACAAGCCATAAGCTTGTCGATCTCTTTAAACTTTTCTATTTTTATATTCCCAATTAATATTTAATTATGTTGTTTTTAGTTATTATTAACTCTATTTTTATTCAAAAAAGGAGTCATCATGAAAAAGATGCTTATATTGGGGATGATTGCCTCGCTCTTTATCGGTTGTGAGACAGGTTATAAGGTCGATAGTAATAGGAGTCAAAAGAGTGAAAATCTAAGTATGGAGGATTTTGATCTTCACTACCAAGAGGAGGTTCCTGAGACAAAGTTTGAAGGGGGTTACATTAATGATGGATTGGATCTAGGAGCAATACGGGTAAGTGAATCTAGAGATGCTGTTCGTTTAGTACTCGATAGCTATCGTCTTGATGCCTCAGGAAAAAGGGTAGATAAGGTAAACCGTGTTGGGGTTTATAGCTTTGTCTACTACCCCGAGAAACGGCTTCTCTCTGGATCTATTCATGGTTATCGTAAGTTCTCGGCCAATCTTCCACATTTTGCTCCAGAGAGTATCATAGAGAAGATCTACATGGATAAAAATCCTGAGGATACAGGATTTAGATTCCACATTAAGTTTAGAGACAATGTCAATGTCAAAGTTTTTGATCTTAAAAACCCTGGACGTATTGTGATTGATGCTCAGTTGTTTTAATCTTCCCCCTTTTAGGGGAAGCTAATTAAATATCAGGAATAGCAGGTGGTTGTTTATTGATATCGTGAGGTGTTGGTGGTTGAGGTATTGATGACTCTTGGGCTACATTATTTAAATTTTTATTACTGGTGCCACATCCGTTGAGTCCCAAGATTAGTAGGACTGATATTGTAATATAACGCATAATTTACTCCTTTGGTTGGTTATTGAGTGGTTGTGTGAGTACCCCTTGAGTGCCAAAAAAGCTCACATAGGTGGTCTCATTATGGTCAAAAATTAGACCACGATGTTCTCCTTCGGTATTGGGGAAGTAGTGTTGTGGTGGATAGTTGAGTAGTTGATCCTCTTTAACTCGGTAGATGCCCAAGTAGTTTTGTTGTTGGAAATTATGATAGGATTTGTCATATTGATAATAAGGCAGTGCCAAGAGCTGATCGCTGGGGCGATAGGCAAGGGCTTTGTGGTTGTATTCCACCTCACTGTAGGTTCCCTCGGGATAGATAATTTTATCGAGTGAACTGGGGTGGGCAAAGTCACTTACATCAAAGAGTTCAATCTTTAATCCTTTGGGTTCTCCTGCTTCATTGGTCTCTTGACCAATCCCTAAGAGTTTGTCATTTCCAATGGGGTGCAGATAGCTGGAAAAACCTGAGATATGAAGCTCTCCGACCTTTTGGGGTGCATTGGGATCGCTCAGGTCAAGTGTGTAGAGTGGATCACTGGTGCGTGCGGTGACGATGTAGCCATGATCTTGCATAAAACGTACGGCTCGAATGGTCTCTCCCTCTTTGCCCAATCCTGCTAGAACGCCTTGAATGGGCAGTAGTCCCTGTTGCTCTTTGAGGGTGTAGAGGGTATTTTTTGTCCCCCTTGGGCTCCATGAGAACCCTTCGGTGGTGGCAATACGTAAGATCTCATTGTATTCGCTGAGAGAGAATTGGTTGAGTGGATGTCCATAGACCTTTCCAAAACCTCGGTAATTAACCCCCTCATCGAGTCCAAACTTATAAATTGTGGCACGATCACGGTAGTTGTAGTAGTCATAATAAAAGGGATACTCATTGGAGATGAGATAGAGTGCTTCTAACGAGGCATAAATCGTACCATTCTCACCCATGTATCCTTGACTCTGACGATGCGTTTGTGTGGCAAGATCAATCTGTGTGATCACCGTCATGGTGGTGGACTGTTTGGGTTTGAGTGGATAGTAGAGATGCTCTGGCTCAATGAGATCTGCTTGGGCTGATCCATCGCTTTGAATGGTGGGGAGCAGTTGGGTAATGCTGACATTAGGATGGTCATAGTCATAGCGGAAATAGCGTCCCGTGTTCTCCTCTTTTTGGATATCAAAACAGACCACAGCAGGATCGACAACGGCATGGGGTGTGGGTGAGGGTTCTTCTACTTTGGCATTGAGATCTTCAGGTTCAGGCATACTCTGTATACTCTGATCCTCACCTGTCATGGGTTCAGGTTCGATGACAATATCGGGATAGACCTCTTTTTCTTGGGCATCAAGATAATCTTGACAGCTCTCTGAGGGGATCAGGTAGCGTTTGGGGTACTCTACGCTAAACTG
>Ga0256843_1000003_pt1 | contig 195637 bp, 215 predicted proteins | sample AlvinellametaG_FD_191572 | JGI IMG/M metagenome (GOLD analysis project Ga0256843, IMG submission 191572) | Pompeii worm associated microbial communities from hydrothermal vent at the East Pacific Rise, Pacific Ocean - Alvinella | ecosystem: Host-associated > Annelida > Integument >... | reverse complement strand
ACCTTTTAAAGGTAAAGAATATCGTATGATACCTGCAGCTTTATTACATGATATTGGAAAACCTTTTGTTGCTTATATTAGAGAAGGTGAAAAAGATTTAAGTTTTATAGATCATTAAGAAAAATCATATCAAATAATTAAAAATTGGCCTTTTATTAGTAATTACACAAAACGACTTGTTAGATATCATTATTTATTAAAAGATATGGACGTCTGTAAAAGAAAAGGTAATTTAGAAAGATTAACAAGAAAGAGAATTATAAATAATTCTTTTTCTGAGGATTTTAAAAATGATTTAAGCAAATTTTTAATTTTTGACGATAAAGGAAAAGTTTAATATATTGTTTTTGAATTTTTGATATCTTTTATTGCCATTTTTATTGTTTTTTCTAAAATATCTTTTTTTATTAAATAAGCTACTTTTAAATAAGGTATACCTTTTTTAACTTCAAATTTAGATATTTTTTCAATATTTTCAATATTTTTAATATGAAATAAAATATATTGGGTTAATATTGATTCAGATAATTCTTTTTTCCATTTTTTTCTTTTAAAAATTTTAAAAGCTTTTTTTATTTTTTTAGAACTTTTTATTTTAATTGCACCAGATATTGCATTTGTCTTAATAATTAACTTATTCATTAAATATACTTTCTATATCTTTATATATCTGTTTTATTTTCATTCATTTTAATTATTCTCCAATACAAAACTTTCTTCTTTTAAATTTATAGCTTTATTTGCTAAATAATCAGCTCTATCATTTCCTTTGTTGTTAGAATGACCTTTTACATATTTTACTTCAATTAAATCTTTTAATTTATCATAAAGTTCATGAGCAGTTTTTATTAATTCTAGATTTTTTATTCCGCCTTTTTTTGTCCAGTTATTTGATTTCCATTTATAGGCCCAATTAGTAATTGAATTGATACAATATTGACTATCCGCAAAAATGGTACATTCTTCATTTAATGCTTCTACAATTTTTAAAGCTTCTATAAAAGCTTTTAATTCTGCTGTATTATTTGTACCCTCTTTATTAAAGTGTCCATAATATGAATTTATCTCTCCATTACTTAAATAAACAACAACTCCCGAGCCTGATTTACCTGGATTACCTTTACAAGCACCGTCACAATAAATATTAATCATAAGTCTCTCCTTTTAATTTTTATATTATATCTCATTTAAACTTAAAATTAAGTTATATATAATCTAATTTATTATAAAATATCAATAAATAAAAAAGGATTCATTATGGGTTTAGATTTAACTTACTCTTTAAAGGCTGATTTTTCTAAAAATGATTTTAAAAATTTAACAAAAGGAGAAGATATAGATATATCAAAAAATTATATATCTATATATTATCGATTAAATTGGAGTGGTGTTTCTGCTGAAGAAGTCTTTTTAGTTGGACATTACTTATTTTCTAAATTAAATTCTCTTTCTAAAGAAGATTTAGAAGATAAAAAAATGTATTTAGTTAAAAATGATAACAGTTATATATATACTTCCCGCGGAATATCTCTAAAAGAACAATCTAATGTAAGAGCTATATTGGATATTGAAGATTGCATTAGATTTTTGAATAAAAGTAAAAAATGGATTAAGAGTCCTTTAAGTTTATTAAGTTTTTCTAAATGGAAGGGGTGTAATGGAGAAGAATTTACCTATATTTATAAAATCAAAAGAGTTTCTAAATTCAGAAACAAAAGAAAGAAATCTTCTAAATTAAAAGTTTTAGAATTAGCTATTTTTGATAATAAAAAATTAAAAGAAAATCCTTTTAATGAAAAAGATATATTAGCCTCTTCTGCTGTTTTAGACGAGATTTTTAATGAAAAAGAGTATGATAATTACCTTTTTGAAAAATCAAATGAAGTTTTATTCATTTTGAATAAAATTATTTCTCTAAGAAATAATAAAAAATCTTTTATTTTCGATTCTTATTTTGGGTAAGATTTTATATGCTACTTAAGTAGCAATACCCATTTCTTTTTTATTATAAAATAAAAATAAAAAGAGGTGGTATTATGAGTAAAATATTAGGAATTGATTTAGGTACAACAAATTCAGCAATGAGTATCTATGAAAAAGGAGATACAAAAGTCATTCCAAACAAAGAAGGGAAAAATACAACTCCTTCTGTAGTGGCTTTTGCCAAAAATGGAGATATATTAATTGGAGATCCGGCAAAAAGACAAGCTGTAACAAATACTGAAAAAACTATTTATTCAATAAAGAGAATAATGGGTTTAATGTGTAATGAAGATAAAGCTAAAGAAGCTAAAGATAAGTTGCCTTATGAGATTGTTGATAAAAACGGAGCTTGTGCTGTTAAAATTGATAATAAAGTTTACACACCACAAGAAATATCAGCAAAAATTTTAACAAAACTAAAAGAGGACGCTGAAGATTATCTTGGAGAAAAAATAACAGACGCTGTTATTACAGTTCCTGCTTATTTTAATGACGCACAAAGAAAAGCTACAAAAGAAGCAGGAATTATTGCCGGGCTAAATGTTAAAAGAATAATAAATGAGCCAACAGCAGCAGCTTTGGCATACGGTTTAGATAAAAAAGAGTCTGAAAATTTATTAATTTTTGACTTCGGTGGTGGAACACATGACGTATCAATTCTAGAAACAGGCGACGGAGTTGTTGAGGTTGTTGCAACAAAAGGTGACGCATTTTTAGGTGGAGACGATATAGATAACGTTCTTATTGATTATATCTCAAAAGAGTTTGAATCAAATACTGGTATTGATCTGAAAAAAGATTCAATGGCATTACAAAGACTAAAAGACGCAGCTGAACAAGCAAAAAAAGAATTAAGTTCAACTTTAGAAACTGATATCAATTTACCTTTTATAACTATGACTGAAGCTGGTCCTCAACATTTAGTTACAAAGTTAACTAGAGAAAAATTCAATAGCTTGATTACTAATATAATTGATAGAGCTATTTCTATAGCTAAAGAAGCTTTAAAAGATTCAGGCTTATCCAGCAACGATATAAATGAGATTGTGTTAGTTGGTGGTTCTACCAGAATACCTTTAGTTCAAGAAAAAATTAAAGAGGTTTTTAACAAAGAAGTTAACAAAACTGTAAATCCTGACGAAGTTGTTGCTATCGGGGCAGCTATTCAAGGGGGTGTTTTATCTGGGGACGTTAATGACGTTTTATTATTAGACGTTACACCGCTATCTTTAGGGCTTGAAGTTATGGGAGGTATAACTCAGACAATTATTGAAAAAGGAACAACAATTCCAGTTAGCAAATCAGAGGTTTTTTCAACGGCCGAAGACAATCAGCCTGCCGTAACAATTAATGTTGTGCAAGGGGAAGCTAAATTAGCTGCTGATAATAAAAATTTAGGACAATTTAATCTTGAAGGAATCGCACCAGCTCCAAGAGGTGTCCCACAGATTGAAGTTAAATTTGATATTGACGCCAATGGTATCTTAACTGTTTCCGCAATAGATAAGGGGACTGGTAAAGAGCAGAAAATTACAATTTCTGGATCGTCTGGACTATCTGAAGAAGAGATCAACAGAATGATTTCAGAAGCTGAAAAATCAAATAAAGAAAAAGCTGAAAAAGTTAAAGTGATTGAAAAGAAAAATGAATTAGACGCTATCCTTTATTCTTTAAAAGATTCTTTAGATAGTGAAACTAGATCTGCAGCTGAAAATTTAGTTAAATCTGATAATGTTACTTTATTAGAATTAGAAGATATGATAAATAAATTAAAAATTTACAAACCTAATGAAGAAGTAAAATCTTCAAATAATGACGACGACGTTATTGACGCAGAAGTAGAATAGAGAGATTAACTCTCTATCTGTGTCAAAATCTAAATATACTCCAAGATTCTCTGCTATTTTCCAGATACGATAAATTTCATTTATAATTTCTTCATATTCTTTTAGATAAGTTTAAATTTTATTTTAGAAGATTAATAATTTTTAAAAAATAAATATATTATAAGGTAATTAATTTAAGTCAAATGGAGCATAATGAAATGAAAGTTGTACAAACCTATAAGGTCATATATGATCTTATTTCATTACCATTTGAAACTGGATTAACCAGGGATTTGACAAACCTCCTCTGTAGGTAGGTAACGGTCGTGGCGACGAATAAGCCATTCCCCAGGATTGTCTCCCGGAGAGCCTTAAAAAACTAGCTTAGAAGCACTTAATTGTGTCCTTCAGAGATAGCGGTAATATATGAGGTTCTTTTATATCTTTTAGATAGATTTTCTCTTATACTCATTAATAACCTATCTAAGTTATTTTTACCAACACCTCTCAACCTTTATATAATAAGATAGGGCTTTACTTAATATCGAGACTTCAATAAAAAAGTGATTTTAAATGAAGGCTCCTAAATTTATGATTAATAAAAAAATCTAAAAGATTAAACAAAAGAGGCCCGTAAAGAGCTTCTTTTGTTTTTTAGGCTTCCATAATCATATCTCTTAATTTTAGTAGATTCTTAACTCTTCTATCGATCTGTTTTAATGCAAGTTCTTTAGCCTTCTCAAAATAGTCAAAACATTCATTTCTATCTAAAAATATATATGGTTCTTCCATTTCATAAAATTTTATCTTTTTTTCAAAATTTAGAAGAACACCTTCATATTTTTTAGAGAACTTTCTATAAAAAAACCAGCCTCCTCTGATACTTTGTGGGTGTTCATAATAAAATAAAGCAACTTTTTCTGGAAAAACTTTAATTGCGTCTCCTAGGCGAAAATTATCAGGTTCAGCGCTATTGACAGCAAATCTACAAATATACACTTCTATATATTTTTCTCCTTTATCCTCCTGTTGACTATTTTTAATCAACTCAATTAGAGTCTCTTTATCTTCATTGATATATACTCTAAACATAACTATCCTTTTTTTAAATTTTTCTTAAGCTTAAAACTTAAAGAATATTATGTAATATTATAATTTAATGGCTTATTTTAAAAAGCATATTTTTGTATTGTAACTCTCTTCTATTGAGTTATCTATTTTTAAAAAAAATGGTATGATTTCAAAACAGTTTCCATAAAGATATTCTAAATGATAAATATTTTTTTTAAAATTCTTTTTATCAATAATTGTCAGATAGGTGCCATTTAATTGATAATAAAAACTTTGCTTACCTAAGAAAACTTCTCTTGCATTAAACCTAATACTAAATTTTTTTTCTTTTTTATGATTTATGAAATATGTAGGTTTGTCATTTTGTATGGGGGATAAAACAATATTGTCTTGTATGTGGTGCTTCAAAAACAGAACGTTATCATTAGCATATAATTCGCTTAAAAATAAAATTAAAATAAATAAATTTTTCATATAAACTCCTTTGTTTAAAATTATACAAGAAACAATCTTTTAAAAAGATAAAATTCTATTTTATTTATACAATATTGTAGATAATAAAAATAACTATAAAATGTTAAATTGTAATGAAAATTTTTACTGAAGATCTATTGAAGTTTTTATTAGAAGTTTGACAAGCCTTAGACTTAAGCTTGTCGAAAAGAACTTTAATCAGATTATCCAAAAGGTGCTATCCTTAAGGTTCCTGAATTGTCCACTAGAAACGCTCTAGTATTCTTTATGGTCGCCATTATTTAAATAGCCAAGGCTTTAGCTATATCACACTTACTTACTCTGCACCTCCTCATACCGTCTACCTTGCGGGCAGTAAAAGTTGTACAAACTAACGTGCTGATAAGTACAAATCTCTTTTAGCTTTGCGAACTAAAAAAGAGCCAAATTACTTTATAGTTTTGGCATTAGACCACTTTCAGTAAGTGCTGGATAGATTTTTGCTTTATATAAACACATAGCCTTTTTACTGTATATGAGTGACTCGAAGACGAACTATCCTAGAGTTTCGTAAACTTTTGGTCTACAAAATGCTCTTCGCCTCCCTGTTTTTCGCAAATCAGCTACTAAACGTTTTTTAACCTTCCAGGTTGTCACACCTCGGTCAATTAAAAAATGACGTTCGCTCTTATCTGATTAGGACTCGAACTATTAGAAACGTCTAAGCTTTGAAAGTTTAAAGTTGGCTTATTGGATTCCCTTGGTTTAACTCTCCACAAATTAAACAAATCTTTTCCTTAACGGATTAAAGATAGTGCGAGTACACTTCAAAGGTAAGCTTTTCTTTAACCTATCCAACATATATTTGTTGAATAAACCCTAATGTCTCAATTTAAGGCTTCTTCGCTTTGCTTGAATGAACCATGTTAATGGCGATAAGTTAGTCAATCTTATCTTTCATAGTGTTACCACTAGTTATTCTTAAATGTAGTCAAGCCTACAAATATTTTAAACAAAAAAGAAAACTTCTTTGTTTGGACTGTAATTATATTTAATATAAGCTTAAAGTTTGCTTAAATAAATATTTTTTCTAAAAGAAATGTTAGTTTAGCGAGAAATATTCGCAAAACTAACCTTATATTTTTGTCCAAAACTCCAATTTGAAGCCTGAACATTCTCATTTAGTTCTATTGAAGCAAATAAAAAAGCTCCAATAAAGATAAATGACACTATTATTTTTTTCATTTTTTAATCCTTTTATTTATAGTGCTATATTACTCGATATTATCGGGTCAACACATACAATTTTATTATTAGAATTCACCATAAATTGAAATGCATGCATATCAAGATCGAAACCAATATATCTATTGAATATATGATCATTTAAAGACTCTAATACGCAACTATTTAAAGAGCTTTCTATGTTAAAATCCTCTAATACCCCTAATGTATCTACATATGAATCACAAGAAGAATCAAGATTCATATCTAATGACATAGACATTTCACTATCAAAATCCTCTATATCTGTCAACTTATTTATCTCATACAAAAAAAGATAATTGTCTAAGACTTTTATTATTTTAAGAAATTTAAAGTCTTCAACTTTAGCTTTTTTGAGATAAAGTACTTTAAAGATATCGTTACAAAGACAAATAACCTTTTCTTCTTTTTTTGATTCAAGAACCATAGTTGTTGCACCCGAAGCAATAAGATAAAATTCTTCTCCTATATAAGACATTAATGTCTTTTTTTGTTGATAAAATTCTTCTTTTGTAATTATTCGATAATAGAGAAAATCAATGTCTTTACAAACTTTTGCTTCCCTTATGAATTTTATTAATCCAGAAACCATACAAATCCTTTTCTAAATTTATTTACTAATAGTAAATATATATTAAGTTATATTACAGTACAATACATAAAATCAACAAAGGGCATAATAAATGAAAAAAATACTATTCACTATTTTATTTGCAAGTTCTCTATTTTCACAAGATTTAAAAAATATTCATTGTGATAAATTAATAAAAAACGATATTTTAAATATTTGTTATAACTATTCAGCAAAATCAGCAAATTATGTTGAATATACTGTAAAAAAAGATAGCGTTAACAGCGTTAATATAAAAAAAAGACCAAGATTTTACAGAGATAAACATATCCCAAAACTATTCTCTGTCTCACCCTCTGATTATATATATGCGACAGATTCAAAAACAGAATATTTAACATTTGATCGTTCTCATTTGGCGCCTGACGCAGATTTTGACTATAGCCGTAAAAGTTTATTAAAGGTCTATACAATGGCAAATATCGTAGCTATGAGAGATAGGGTTAATAGATATACATGGGAAAATTTAGAAGAGAGAGAAAGAGAATTAGCTGCGATATCTGATACAAAAGTTATTTCTGGGGCGATATATGAAGATAAAGATTTATATCTAGTTAAGAAGAATATTTCTGAAATTATAAAAATTAAACAACATAAACTAAAAAGAGAATTAAGCCTCTTTGAAAAAATAAAACTAAGAAAGAAGTATAAAAAATATAATAAAACATTAAAAAGAAAACATATATTAATACCAACAAAACTATATAAGATTATAAGCTCAGATAAACATAAAGAGTGTTATCTATTAGATAATATTAAAGATAAAATCTTAAGCAAGAACTGTGATTTTGTGTGGAGCTATATAGAACAGCATACTAATTAATGCTTTGTTCTATAAGCTCTTCCATATCGATTAACCAATCTTCTATCAAATAATCATTTAACCCATATTTAATTTTAAAATCTTCAAATTCTTTAAACTCTTTGACCATTTCAGGATTTTCTGAAAACTTTAAAAATGTTTGCACAAATTTAATTGCTATCCTCAATTCCTCTTTATAGTCTTCTGCTTTATGAGAATCTTCTTTTTGCGAATTTTCACTATCCAAAGATTCTTGAACAACTTTTATATACGGTATTAATATATCTGGTATTTCAGATTTTCCTATATAAAAATGCCCCTCCCCTGTTTTTGCCCAGGGCCACTTATTTTTAATGTTTTCATTTAAATTAAATGTTTCTTTAATTATTTTTGAATCAATTATTTTACCGCTATCTTCTTTTAAACAGAGACAGCTTACCGTTTTTTTATCTTTATCTTTTGAAACCCCATACAAAAAATAGATCATATTCTCTCCTTTTAAGATTTATCTTAATAAAGATAAGCTTAATTTTTGATTAAAAATTATGTTTATTTTTACACATTTCTCTATTTTAAGACAAATTTAATCTAATTTTAAACTTAAATTAAGTTAAGTTTTGCTATCGTATTAATAGTTAAGGAAAATTTAAAGAAAATTTTATTTTCTTTTAAGAGAAAAATATATAAAAGGATTAAAAAATGAAAACTACAATATTGGAATTATTGAAATATACGATAAAAGAGACAGCAATTTGGCTAACTGTACTATTTGTTGGTGGTCCAGCATTTATGTTCCTTGCTTATTTAGTTTATGAAATGTTTCATTAAGATTTCATATACATAATTATATATAAATAAATATTTGATTTTGCTTAAAAAGCAGAAGAATAAAAAATTATTCTTCTAACTCTTCTTCTGTTAAAAGTGAAATATTTTCATTTAACAGAATAGAGATTTTTTGTATTGTCTTACCATTGGACCCAATAAACTTTCCTGGATTTTTATCGATAACGACAATTAAGTTGTTTGTCGACGTATCTCTGTATGAATCTATAACGCTCCCAGGCAACTTGACAAATGAATTCCAGAGATATTGGATAACACCTCCTTTTAAAAAATCAGGAACTCCCTTTAGGATTTTTTCATGATCTAAAGAGTCTTCTAACTCTTCTATTTTTTTTGCTATCTTGGAGAAGAGTTCTTTTTTAGATAGCCAAAACAGTTCTTCAATCTCATTATCTAAAAAAAGCTCTTTTAACCATTTTCCTGAATTTGAATTTAAGAAGAGTTCTTTTTTCTCTTTAACTAAAGACATATCTTCAGTTAAAATACCGAGAATTGTAGTTAGGTTATTTGCTTCTTTTTGTTTATCGTGAAATAAACCTTGGCCCATAACTCTATACTCTCCTTCATGACTATCTTCAAGTTTTTCTCTTATTCCTGTTTTTTCAATAAAAGACTCCATATGATCCCTAACTTCTCTCTCTTCTTTTTTTGTATTTGTAGAAAAGAGCATATATCTTTCTACCTCATTAGGATCTCTTAGCCAGATCTCCCATAATTCTTTCTTACTTAACATATACTTATCCTTTTGTTTATTTTTTACTTACAATAAAGTAAATATCTTTATGTATTAGTGTTTATTTGACTTTTTGTTGCTTAATTAGTTAAAATAAATAAAAAATATAGGAGTTATTATGATAAATATAGAAAATAATGAGCTAAAAAGAGAGAATGAAATTTCTTTATTAAAATTTGGTGCTGTTTGGTGTGGGCCATGTAGAGTTATTAAGCCGGTTATTGAGGCTGTTGAAAATGAGTTGTCAGGTAAAAATATCGATTTTTTAGATATTGACGTCGACAAAAATGAAAGTTTAGCTCTTGATTTCGGTATTAGAGCTGTTCCAACAACAATTATTATGAAAGGTGAAGAGGTTATCGACTTTATGACTGGTGTACAATCTAAAGAGATTCTCATACAGAAGCTACAAGAGTTATCTTAATTTATAAAGAATATACTCTTCTTCTAAAAAATATTTCGATAGAGAACTAAGCGTCTCTATTGAAACTTTATTCTTCAATTCTTTATTAGTAAAAATATCTTTTTTTAATTCATATGTTAAACCCTTTTTTAAAGAAGTTAAGTTTAACTCTTTTTCAATAATACAAAAATCTTCTTCTTTTACAATTTCTTTTAAATTTAAAAACATAACTATTCTCCAAATTTCTTTAAAAATTTTATTTGTAATAACAATTTATAGATATATTACATAATATTCTTCAAGTTTTAAACTTAAGAAAAATTTAAAAAAAAGGATAATGTATGAGTGATTACTTATATTATTGTACAGAAGGGAAAGTTGATATCCCTGTTATGGGTTTTGTTTTTGAAAAAAATTCTGACGAAAAAATTCCAGAGATTTTTTCTGTATTAAAAACAAAAGCTATTAACAAAGAGTTGTACCCAATGCTTCAAAAAAACAAGAGATATAAACTCAGAAGGCTTTCTGAAAGAAGCTTTAGAATGGGTATTCTATTTGATTTTAGATTAAATGGTGCTGAATATCAGCAAATATCTCAACAGCCGGTTGAAGTTATCAAAAACTCTTCTATTGTTACATACGCAAGGGTTGAAAATTTAAGAAATATGATTTTTTTCAAAGAAGAAATCGATTCTGAAGCTGGAAAAAATAAAATGATTAAAGAGATATCAAAAAAAATGATTGATCAATCACCTATTCCGATTCCAGAAAATCTTTTAAGTGAGGTTTCTGAAGTATTGATACCAGAAGCTAAAGAGTTGTCAATTATTGGCAGCGAAAACTTCCCATACAAAAAAATACTAACCATTGACGTCAATTCTGAAAAATCTTTATTGAAAATACAAAACGTATTAATCAAAGAGTTTTCAGAAAAAGAATTTTTAAATTCTCATGGAAGAGTACCAAGAATTAGTTCTCTTTTAAATATGATAGACGTTAGAAAGCTGAAAATGAAAACGTGGAAAAATGTTTTAGATTTTTTTGGAGGGAAAGAAGAGTTTGAAAAGCTGCCAGATAACATTCAAAAAAGTGTAATCTGGGGCTATGAGGTTTTAGAGGATAAGATAATTGACCTATACAAAAAAAACGAAGAGTTAGGTGTTTCTTTTGATTTTTATCCATTTAAAGAAGCTGCTGTCAACAAATGCAAAAACAAAAGTGTTTTTAATGTTGATAGATTTATTGCTAGAGTAAAAGAAATAAATAACGCATATACAATTTATTCGTTTATTTCTTTGCTTTCAGATAAAAAATTTATTAAAAACTTTAATGAGAACACAAAATCTGTTGCAGCAATTTCAGAATATTTATCTTCGATTGAATTCGAAAATGTAGCAAAAGGTTGTGAGATCATGGAACTCGTAGCTAAAGAACTTGGGTTATCTCAAGAGTCTTTTAGTAAATATCAAAAAGCATATCTAGAGTCTATGGAAAAACAAAAAGACGAACCTTTGTCTTACCCAACAATAAAAAAATCGATAAATAAAGATTACTCTTGGGAATCTATTGATATGAGAAATGTTCGAGCTTGGTTTGTTGGTTTAGAGACACATTGTTGTCAGCATTTAGATAGTGTTGGCGGGTCATGTGTTCTCTACGCTGCAAATCATGTAAGAATTTCTGGTATTTTAAGAGTTATGAAAAAAGGTAAAACTGTTGCTCAATCTTTCTTTTGGTATCATGAAGAATCTGGAACTTTTGTATTGGATAATATAGAAGTTTTGGGTAATGAATTGAGACAAGATATTATTGATTGTTATATGGATTTTGCCAATGAACTAGAGAAAAGAAAAAATATTTTTGGATACAAATGTGTAACGTTTGGTGCAGGATATACAGATATAGATACGAGGAATTTTGATAGAGTTGGCCCTAATGGTATGGTTAAATTATCTCAATTACCTGGTGGTTCAGGTGTATATAGTGACGCCAATTCAGTACAGTTTTATTTAAAAAAATTCGAAGGATAAAAAATGGAAGTAAAAAATTTAATTTTTGTAAATGATAGTATATTGTCATTTAATTATAAAATAAGAGATATCTTAAGCAGTTTAGATAAGGAAAATGAGAGTTATACTCTTGTTTCTACACAAAAGCAGTCTCAATCTCGTTTTATTAGTAAGGTTTTTAGCAGAGCAGGATTAAAAACCTACATACAAAATATAGTTGATATTTCTTGTGGTGATTTTTCTTCAATTACTGTTGGTTTAAGCCTTGATAAAATAGAGGATATTAAAAGGCTCAGAAGATTATCTAATGAGTCTATTGAGATTGTCTTATTTGATACAAATGACGCTCAACATTTATCCCAAGACACTCTTATGGAATTTTACGATAACAGTAAAAAAATTAAAAAACTATCTTCAAAGATTAAGAGCGTAAAAAAAGAGCTTAAAGAGATAGAAAAGGAAGAGGAGTCTTCAAAAGAAAAAGAGCTTTTAAAAGAAAAGATCAAATCTTTAAATAAAAAACTCGAAAAGAAAGAGCTTTATTTAAAAAGTGTCATAAACAGACCAGGTCTTATATACTATTTATATTGGATAGGGAGAAACTCAAATATCGAGTATATCTGTAATGATTTTATGGTCATAAAAAAAGGTATGGAAGGGAGATTACTCTCAAATTCTGAGAAAATAGATTTTCTTAATAAGTTGATTCTTGACGGGTTCTCTAGAGAGCTTGAAGAGTCTGAGATAGTTGAGAAAATTAAAACATATCTCAAACCTACAGATTTAACAATGGAGTTTAAAAATCTTAAAAGTGTATTTTTGTATGCTGATTTAAAAGATATGATCTCTGAAGAGGTTGATATTGAGAGTTCTCTTGAAGATATCGACATGAAAAATATCTCTCCATTAGCACCTGTAAAACCAAATATAGCTGCCTCAATGATTGCTAGTGGTGCTGGAGGAAAAATTTCAAAAGAGGTTGAAATCAATGGAGAAAAAATTCTCATAAAATCTGTTATGGCAAGAACGTCAACAGAAAACACCATTGTGATTAATGGGGTTAAAAAGACGGAAAAAACATATACCTGGAATTCACAACTGGGTATATTTAACAAACTTCGAAAAGAGGTTGAAATTTTAAGAGATTAGGGTTTTACCTAATCTCAAAATCTTATAGATTTTATTAATATTACATATTAAGTTTTCTCTTTTTAGAGAGACTAAATTATTTAACAAGGAAATATTATGAGTAGAATATTGGAGTTTTTTAAGGAAAATGCAGAGGATATAGTGAAAACTATACCTGCTCCGGCATACTCCCCTAGTCTTGAGGGGGTAGATTCTGAGTTAAATAAGTTTATTTGCGAAAAATTAGCTTATTTAAGACTAAATGAAAACTCAACAAGAGAGCCATTTCCTGGTCAGGTTGAGTATGTTATCGCACCAATTGTAAAATTGCTTGAAAAAGAGCGAACAGGTATTATAGTTGGTAAGCAAGGGACAGGAAAGACAACTATGTCTAATAGTATTGCCTATATTTTGTATGAGCAAAATTATAAACCTAAAAACAAAGGGTTTAAGACAGGAATGTTTGTTTCTGGTTCGAAACATATGAAGAAAATGAAAAGAGAAGCCGAATCTTTATTCGGAAACTCTGTCGACGTTTATTCTGTTGTTTCTAAACCAAGAAAAACAGTTTCTTGGGAGATTACAATTGAAGAGGCTGCAAAAATGCCAAGAGTACCTGGAAGGATATCTTATTTTTTAATAAGTAAAGATACAGGCAAAAATACATATAAATATAAGGCAATGAAATCAGGGGATAAGTGTCCAAAATGTTTTCATAGATTATATTCTAGAGTTGGTAAAAAAAATGAGGTTTGGCGTTGTAGTTATTGTTCAGAAAAGACATATCAAGTTGTATCTGGTAAAGAGTCTTATCCTGATAAGCTAAAGAGAATGCAAAAAAACAAACATGACAAATTTTTTGATTTTTTTATCATTGACGAAGTTCATGAATTTGCAAACAGAGATTCATTGCAATCAAGATATTATAAAACAATTGTAAATGTCTCATACAAATCAATTGTAATGACTGGGACTTTGAGTAATGGGTTCGCCTCTTCTATTTTTTATATTTTATACCCTTTATTTTCTGAACATTTTAGAGAATATGGTGGATTTACATATGAAAAAGTCTCTTCTTTTGTTAACTTATTTGGAAGCATTAAAGAGTCAAGTGAGGCGAAAGTTTATGAAAATAAAGGTTCAAAAGGTAGACCTAAAGTTTCAATACAGGAATTACCTCAAATATCAGATAGAATTATCTCTTTTCTTGCACCTTATACTGTTTGGTTTGATATTTCAGATTTAAATGTAGATATGCCAAATTTTAAAGAGATTCAAAAAATAGTTCCTTTAGATTTGGGAATACAAGAAAGATTTGAAGCCTGGAAGAGAAAAATTATGGAGGTAAAATCTACAGGCGATATGGAGGTTATAGATTATAACCTTTTTAGATTTAGCTCTTCTATCTCATACAGAATAAACAATCCTACAAAATTATATACTCATGAAATTTTGGCTAGGGTTGAAATTGATAGAGAGCTGGAGCTTTCTGGTGATAATGAAGATAATTTTATTCCTTTGTATGAAGAGAAGAAGATATATGTCGAATTTGAGCCTTTAAGTGAAAGTTTTCTCTCAAATAAAGAAAGAGAACTTATAGAGGTCTGTAAGCAGGAGCTCTCTGAAGGAAGAAGAATTCTTGTTTATGGTGTTTACAATAACTCAACTAATCTATATGATAGACTTCATAAAGTTCTAGAAATGGAGGGTATTGAGTCAGAGATAACGCCGGATAAGCTAAAATCAGAAAATATTGAAGAGTGGTTAAGATCTAGTTCAAGAGCAAACATTGTTTTTGTTCCTCAAAAACGTGTTGCAACAGGCCTTGATTTAGTTGAATACCATACAATCATATTTTATGAGATAGACAAAGAGCTTAAAACTGTTTCTCAGGCGAAAGTTAGACCTTGGAGACCTGTAGGGCAAACAAAAGAGGTTCGAGTCTATTATCTAGCTTTTGAAGGTCTTCAGGCTAATTCATTACAACGAATGGCTCAAAAAATGCGTGCTGCTGCTGTTGTTGACGGTGAAGTAATCAATAATAATACTATCGCTGCTATCTATGATTATAACCCTGAATTAACCGCTGCAATTCGCAATATTTCACAAAGAATCAACAATATGGAAACAAATGTTTTAAAAAGAAAACATTCTGAATTAGAGCAATACTATATTGATTGTGTCAATGACTGTAAAAAGAAATTGAGTGAAATAAAAAATAATACTATTACTTCAGAAGAAGTTGCAGAAGTTGCAGAAGTTGCAGAAGTTGCAGAAGTTGCAGAAGTTGCAGAAGTTGCAGAAGTTGCAGAAGTTGCAGAAGTTGCAGAAGTTGCAGAAGTTGCAGAAGTTGCAGAAGAAGTTGCAATTGTCACAGCACAGACAATAGAGGTTTTTCCTATTGAAGAGATAGTCAGATCTATCAATTCCTATATTGACGAGATTGAAGCAAAAAATAATCAGATTGAAGTTGCTGTTGTTGAAGATAGTGGCCAACAAGCCTGGTTATTTTGAGAGTCTTTTTGACTCTCAAAGCTATTTTAGCTATAAACAACTATTTTTATTCTTATTACATTTTAATATTCATTTATGAATATAAATCTTAAACAAAGGATAGTTATGAAAACAATTCAGCAGATATTAAGTTTTCAAGAATCTTTTTCTGATTATGAATCTGTTGGTAATTCAGCTTTTGTAGATAGGGGTAATGTAGATTTGCGCTCTATCAGACAGATAAAAGCTATTGATATAAATGTCAATAAAGAGGGGATATATATAAATATAGACAATAGAATGTCTTCATTTATTAAAAATAGATTATCTCCAGAGATAAAAGCAAAAGAGGGTGACACATTAGTTGACACAAACAAACTTTTGTTATCTTTATGTCTTACCAAAGTGTTTTTTGAAGAAAAAGAAGAGAATATATACTTCCCTCTTCTATCTGTTGACTTAACAGACAAAAAGAGAGAAATATTTAATGCTATAAACAATGGGGTATACCAACTCAAACTTGATTGGAGTACCTATATTGTTATAAATGAACATGTTATGAAAACTTTTTATGATATAACTTATGAAAGTAATGGTGAAGAGTTTGAAGAATTTATTGCAGACGAAATTGGTGACTTAGTACCAATGAATGCAAGAGATTCTCTAAAAGATACACTTACATGTTTATACAAGCCGTTTAAAAAATCTAAAAGAACTGAATTAGAACTTATGTATCCAGAATACAATAAAGATAATAGTGCTATTTTTATGTTCTTTAATCAAAAAAATGAGGTAAAGCTCAGAAGAGCATTTGATAAAATTAAAAGCAATCCTTCAGAGCTACTAATCGAATATCTTTCATATAAGCAAGAAAAAAACAAACAGCCAGAGATAATAGAAAAAGAAAAAAGTTTTTGGTTTGGCTCATTGACAAAAGAGTATCCACTAGGATATGGACAGGGCCTTGTTATGCAAAGAAATCATATGGAAGATAAGATCATTCCGGTTATTGGTGGTCCTGGAACAGGGAAAACAACTCTGTTTTTATCACTTATAGCTTCTGAAGTGACAAAAAGAACCCTGTCAATTATTAACGGGGAAGACTACAATAATTTAACACTTGTAACCTCAACAGCGAATAAAGCTATAGATAATATCTCTTCTGATTTAAGAAAAGGTTTTAAACATGGATTTTGTTATGTTGGCGGGAATCAAGAGAATAAGGCGAAATCTGCACAAGAAGTTTTGTCTTATATAAACTTTCTAAAGAATAAATACTATTCAAAAAGAAAACAAAATGTAGAAAAAGAAAAAATTGAAAGAATAGTTTCTACTCTCATACAAAAAGAGTCTATTTTTAATGAAATAAAAGGTTTTAATTTAAACCTTAAAAACTTTAAAGAATTTCAAGAGGAAATTCAAAATTTCAAAAAGAAGGAGAGTAGCTTTAGTATTGCAAATGAATCTTTTTTAGCTTCGTTAAATTTTTCACTTGAAGAGTTTAATGTTGTTTTGTCTACCGAAAAAAACAACTACAGATATCTTGAGATAACTGGAAAAGAGGGTTTTTTGAAAGGTGTTTTTGCAAAACTGGAACTAAAAAAGTATTTAGCAGAGTTTAATAAAGCTTACAAAAAAGATCTATCTAAAACTGATTTTAAAAAGTTAATTGACATTATTTCAAGAACAGAAGAAGAGAGTTTAAAAAACTATATCGAAAATAAAAAATATGAGAATCTATTAAGAGCAAAAGAGTTAATAGGAGAAAAAGAGAAGTTCTTTGACGGTATTATGAAAAATGACAATTTTGTAGAGTATGCTAGAACAAACTTGTTTAAAATGAACTATGAACTCTATATCTCTTGCTTAAATTACATGAATCAAGAAGTTTTAAAGCATAAAGAAAAAGTTATTAAAGCTGTTACATACTTTATAGCTGATAACCAATACCAATATATTGTTGATAATTATGGATATAAAGAAGAAAATCATGAAGAATTTTTAAGATTTTTGTCTATGGCATACCCTGTTCAAACAACGACATTGGCTGCTATTTCTGGTGTTTTATCAACAATAAAGGTCTCTGAGCCTTTTAGAACTATTATGGCTGACGAAGCTGGAATGATTGCTTCACATAGTATTGTTGAAGCTTTAAACAGAGCTAAGAGAGCAATTATAGTTGGAGATCCAAAACAACTTTCTCCTATTGTGCAAGTTTCAGATATATTTTTATCTGACCTTAGAAGTAGAGTATCAGATAATTTTTGGAATACCTACTCACCAACGAAAACTTCTGCATTTCATAGAGCTGCAGGAACTATTGAAGGTGGCTATAAGGCTACAGGAAGAGGTATTGTGCTCGACGAGCATAGACGTTGTGCAAAAAAAATAGCAAATATCTTTATTGATATAGCTGAATATAAAGGACTCAAGGTTTGTACCTATACGCCAAAAACAAAGCCACTAAAATTAATTGGTGACAATTTGTTTTTCTTCCATACAAAGAATAATGATACAACCTCATACAAAAAAATCAATTTTAATGAAATAGAAAAAATAGATTCTATTCTTAAGAGACTAGAGTCTATAGGATATGACTTAAAGAGCGAAGTTGGAATTATAACTCCTTACAAAGACCAAGAAAGAGAGCTTATTAATAGATTTGCTGCAAGACTTGGGCATTCTGGCTTTAGCGAAGCTAAAATTGGAACAGTTCATAAATTTCAAGGTGTTGAATATAAGGTGATTATTTTTTCAACTGTTGTTTCTAGAGTTCAAGACACATTATCTTTCATTAATGTAGATCCTTCAATGATAAATGTTGCTGTATCAAGAGCTAAAGAGGTTTTTATAGCTGTTGGTGATTTTGAAAAGCTAACAGAAGATAGTAGTTATTCTAATTTTGCAGGAAGAATGGCAAAGTTAATTAAGAAGAATGGTAAATTTGTTTTTGGACAAAAGCTAAATAACGCTGCATAATTGCAGCGTTTAAATCTTTAAGATTTAATCTTCTGAAACAAATCCTAAAATCTGCAATAGAGAAGTAAAGATATTCAAAAAATCTAAATATAAAGATATAGCCCCTTCAACAGGAGAAGAAAAATTACCTTGAATAATATTTTGTGTGTCAACAATGATTAAATATGAAAATATTAAAACAACAACACCAGAAATGAATAAGCTCAAGATACCACTATGCAATAACAATAGATTTAATAAAGAGAATACAATTATCACAAATAAAGCTATCATTAACATTTTTGGGTAGTTCGTAAGATCTTTTTTTGTTTTTATTGCATATAAACTCATTATAGCAACAATAAATATTGTCATAACTAAAGCATTAGCTATAATTGGTAAGCCAGAAGTAGATAGTAAATATGTGATTACCGGAACTAATGTAACACCCGATAAAAACGCAAATGCAAATAAGCTGAGTAAATTTATACCTGGTTTGTTTTTTGTGTATGAGATAATAAACAGCATTAAAAATTCAGCCAACACAAAACCAATAAAATATTTTGAAACTTCAATAGCATAAGGCATAACCAAAAATAATCCTAAGATAGCTGAAATTAAAGAGGCTGCAAATAGTTGATATGTTTGTTTTATAAAGTTTAATTTATCATTTGTAATGTGTATTTTTTTTGGAACACTTCTTGCGTATTCTCTTTCGTATAACCCCATGGTATATACCTCCGTAAGTTAATATAGTTGTATTATAATTTAAATTTATGAATGGTTTGTAAACAGATAAATATCAGGCAAAAGCCCAATATTTATTATTTTGTAAGAATAGAAGGATCGATTTGCTTAAAATTTGAATCGTAAACTGAAGGAGTTCCTCTAGCTCCAAGTTCAGAAGCTGCTTTATTTGATTTCTCAATCATACTATCTACAAGCTCTTTTTCTGCTTTTGTCGGCTTGAAAGTTTTGTATGTTTGATCATTTTTGCTCATTACAGCTTTTAATCTTTCGGCTTTCTCTTTATCTGTTTTTGCAGATAATACCCAGTATAACATTGGTTTTGATTCTTTATGAAAAGATAATGGCATTGTAATTACATTGATAGTAACCTTTTTAAGGTTAGACTCTTTAATGTTTTTATCTAGTCTTTTACAATATGGGCATTCAGGATCTGTCACAACATATATTTGCTTAGGGCCTGTTCCGATTTTTAAAGAAACACCGGACTCAATAATTTTTTTATCTACAGGGAGATTTAGAACGTCACCATTTTTATCAAATGCTCTACCAATTACCATTGTAGGATTTTTTGCGTCGTCAAATACAAAAACCTCAAATTTTTGTTCACCACGAGGGGTTTTTGCTATCAAACCTAAATGCTTCATGCCATTTTTTTCAACAACTGCCTTATCAACAGAAATCATTTCATTTTTTAACATTTTCGGAAATGTATTGATTGTCTTATCTAAATCAGCTTGTGTCATTTTTACTGAAGCAGAAGCAGATAGTGCTAAAGCAGCTGAAATAGCCAATAGTAATTTTATTTTTTTCATTTATTTTCTCCATTTTTTGTTTTTAGATAAAAATTATATCTAAAGATTCATTAACTATTTAAATGAAAAGATTAAAAAGTTTTACAAATTAAAGAATATATAAAGTAAACAACTGGTACAATTACATTAAGAGAGAAAATAGCAAATCTAATTGAATTTGCAGAATGCATAATATCTCTTTTTTCTTGCTCTGTAAAAAACATTTTAAAACCCTTTCTTAAAAAATACTTAATCTTTATAAGATTACAATAAAGCCACTTAAAAAATTCTTAATTTATGTATAATTTTTAAAAAAATAGAGAAAATAAATGAAGAAAATAATATTATTGTTCTTGCTTTGCATGAAATTGCTTTGTATAGAGGATTTTTATTCTATAGATAAGGAGCCTTTGCAGGTAAAAATAGAAAAACAAATAAAAAAATATGACAATTTTGTATTGGAATTTTTATACAAATACAAAATTAAAGGTCGTGTTGTTGCTATCAAAGAGTATTATTTTGATAATTTATCCGGATTAATTACGCATGATATAGGAGTAACTTGGGGAATTATGTCCCATACAAAATATTTTAATCAGGTTGAGTGGTCTCAATCTAACAGACTTTTAAATTTCTCTTTTAAAAAAAAGCTTATTGACGAAATAGGTGAAAATAATATGTTAGATCATATAGCCAATGTACATTTAATACCAAAAAATAAAAAAATAAAAAAAGAGATTGAAAAAATCAAGAAAAATGATATTGTGACATTTTATGGATACTTAGTTAATATTAAAAAAATAAATAAAAAATATTATGAATATGCAAAAACTTCTATAACAAGAACAGACAGAGGAATGGGTGCGTGCGAGATAATGTATGTTATTAAAGTTGATATCAATGTAAATCATACAAGGTTTTTTAACTAAAAGTTTTTTAATTAGCAGAAAAACTGCTAATTAATAACCCCATACAAAAGAGTTGTAGTTAAGACAATTGACGCCTTTTCTAATACCATTCAAATAAAAAATTATCTTCCATGAAAGTCCTTTATCTATTTAAATAATTTACTGTTGCATGTAACTCAATTACATATCCTTTATTTGTTATACTTTTCACAGGTGTAAAAAGTATATTTACTGTTTTACCATTATGAATTGAAAGATTTTTATCATGAAAAAACCAAGCAACATAAGAAAAACCCTCTTGATCAATAACAATGCATTTTGTGTGGAGTCCTTCTTTATAAGACTCTAAAATGCTGACAAACACTTCAACCTTAAAAACTGGCATAGGAAATTCCTGACCATATGGACGATAGCTGTCAATTATAGACATAAGCTCTTGATTGATATCGCTTAAATTCACTTCAAATGGAACTTCTCCAACTGGAATAAACTCTTTTTCTTGAATCAGCTTTGCTTTTTCTTGAATTATATTTTTCCAGTTATCAAAATTTTCGTCCAGAATTGCAACACCAACAGCACCAGCATGTCCGCCAAAGCCTAAAGCATACTCAGAAGCCTCTCTTGTTAAGTCATATAACTGTATAACACCACTCGTTCTACCTGAGCCTTTCCAGATATTTTTTTCTTTATTCCAACCAAAGACATAACAAGGTCTCATGTATGTTTCAGCAAGCTTACCTGCTAAAATACCAACAATACCCTCATGTAAATCTTCAACCCTCACAACGATTGCTCTGCAGCCACTTTCTACTTGTTTATCAGCTTCTGGTGTAACTTTATTTAAGAGCTCTTGTGTTAGGTTTTTTCTTTGATTGTTTGTATCGATTAGATATCTATAGCCATTTCTAACAAAAGACTTATCTTTACTCAATAGAATCTCTATGGCGTTTCTTGCATTATCTAATCGTCCAACAGCATTAATCATTGGTACAAATGCAAATGCAATGTCTGTTTCTGTTAAAACCTCTCTTTTGTTAAAAGAGAAAATAAGCTCATACAAAAATCTTTTTTTGTCTTTTATTGCATTTAGTGCATATCTTACAAGCGAAGTATTCAAGCTTTTCAACGGCATTACGTCACTTATGACTGTTATACCAATTAAATCGAGCCATTTTTTCATATCTATGTTCGCTGAAATATCTTTGTTGATTTGTGCACATAAATACCAAGCTAAAGTAGCACCACTTATCTCCATAAACGGAAAGTCACCAAGCTCATATTTTAAATTAACAATAATATTTGCATTAGGTATTTTTTCTCCTGGAGTATGGTGATCTGTTATTATCACTTCTATGTTATGCTCATTTGCATACTCTACAGCCTCAAAAGCACCAATACCATTGTCTACCGTAACAATAAAATCATGACCTCTTTGAATAGCATAATCTATCATGTTTTTACTTATACCATATCCGTCAATAAATCTATCCGGAACAATATAATCAACCATATCTCTATATTTTGTATGGCGGAAAAAATCAATCATTGTAGTGGTAGCCATAATGCCGTCACAATCATAATCTCCAACAATAAGCATTGTTTTGCCATTGTCAAGATTTTCAATAATTCTTTTTGCTGCTAACTCCAAATTTGGAATTAAGCTGGGGTCCGGTAAACAACTTAAAGGTATCTCTCCTCTATCTAAAGACTGTTTTTCTAAGACGTCTTTAATTATTTTGTGTGTATTTTTCATAAAAAACACTCCTTTTAAAATTTTAATGAAATTATTTCCATTATATTTATGTAATATACAAATAACTTGTTAAACACGAATAGTTATTAGCTTTGTTGATTTAGAAGAAAAAATATTGTCTTCAAAAACCTCTTTAATACTATTTGAAACTGTATCGTCAAATAAAATTGAAGTCTCATTTAAATGCTCTTTCAAAATTAAAGCTTCAAATATTTGTTCTTTTGTGTTACCCAAAAAAATATCATTTATATTATCGTCTACAAGAGGCTCTATATTAAAAGCTTGTTTAGCTATTTTAAATAGGTTATCTTTAGAAAATAAAACAATCTTAGAAAACTGCAGGTTAAATAAATTTTCAATCTCATATTTCAAACGTTCGTTAAATATATTTAGAGAATGATTATTGTCAACAGCAAAAGAAAATAAAATAAGCGTTTTCTCTTCTGAATCAAACTTTTGTAATTTGTTTTTTATAAAGTCAATTTTCTCTTCTAAAAATACCGGATTATCCCAAGAATCAATAATAGTATTTTCTAAATCTAAAAAAATATTCATACAAAATCCTTTCTTTGTAAAATATATAATAACGCACATTGACTTAATTTATACTTATTTTTATACTCTTAAAAAAGCTTAAATTAAGTAATTTACCTATATAATAAAAAGAAAGGGTAATTAATGAGAAGTTTTATTAAAAGATTGATTATAGACACATTTATAAGGCCTTCTTCTTTTGTATGGGGAGGTAAAAAAATTCAATTAAAAAATAGTTATTCAATTGAATTAATAAAAAATTCTCTGATTATTAAAGATATGGACCTGAAAATTGAAAAAGAAAAAAACAACTTTGAATTTTTATTGATTATAAAAGCTCTATCATTTACAAATAAAGAATTTAAATACTTCTTTAAGAGATATTATGAAGAATATAATGAAATTGTTTTTTACGATTATTTAAATGAGCTCTTTGGAGAGGACGCGATAAAATATAAAAAACAAATAAGAAATCTAAATAAAAGGAGAAGTTCAAAATTATTCAATCCAAAAGAACATATAGCCATAGATAATAAAGCAAAAAAAATAAAACTTCAAGGTTTTTCTAACAAATCAAAATTAAAATATAATCCGTTTGAAGAGGAGGCATTAGGAACTTTAGGTGATTTTTTTAATAAAGAAAATATTATCGAAGATAATGTATCCGGAAAATTGAAAATAAAAAAAGAGATCAAAAAACAACATACAAAAAACAATTATGAGAAACTTGTTTTGTGGGATATAGAGAATGTTCACTTCTTCAATGATTTTTCAGAAATAACAAGGTTATTGCCAAAGGACAGTATTAAATTTTTCTCATACAAAAAATTAAATCATAAAAATACATACATAAAGAATATGGACTTTATAGTAAATAAATTGAAAAAACGAAAATGGATTGAATTAAAAACAAAGAAGATAGCCGATACAAAATTAATAAATGAGTTTCAGAAGCGAAAATATAAAATAAAAGAGCTATATTTAATATCGGTAGATAAAGATTTTAAACAAATATGTGACGAAGCAAAAGATTTAGGTATAAAAGTAACTATAATTACCAATACAAAAAACAGAGGTTGGTTTGAAAACTTTAATTTAATAAAATTGAGAGGTGAATAAATGATAATCTTTTTTGGAGAAAATGGAAGTAATGCGGTTAATCTAATAAATTTAAAAATGCCTATAAAAGCTGGGATAACAAATAAAAAGAATTCAAAAGCCTTAAGGTTTTTTAAAGAAAACAATATAAAAACATTTACTATAGACAACCATAGCAACCTGGAAGAGATTTTGAGCTCAATTGAGCACAAGCTAATAGTTTTAGTTGGGTATATGAAGCTTTTACCTAAAAATATTGTCGTTAAATACAAGATAGTAAATCTACACCCCTCTTTGCTACCAGAACATAAAGGGATAAATGCATTTGAAAATTCATTTATATCTAAAACAGGAATGGGAATTACACTACATTGGGTGAATGAAGGTTTAGACGAGGGAGAAATAATTTTTCAAGAAAAATTAAATTATGAAAGTTTAGATTTTAACACAGCAAAATCATTGTTGAAATATTATGAATATATAAGATTACCGCAATGGCTAAGTTATATATACAGTCAAGAGATCTCTTGATTAATTACTTCAGCTATCTCATTTAAATTTAAATTATATTTAATCATTTTTTCTATATTGCGGACAATAAATACACCCATTAAATTATTTATTCTGTAATTTTTTTTGACAAAAGAGATATCGTAATCACAATCATAAGAAACATAGCAATCATTATTATATTGGAAATATAAAGCTAATAAATTTATTAATTTAAATCTAGTAAGAGTATTCATATTGGTCGTATTTAAATCGGAGAAATCTGTCTTAAAAAATATATAAGATAGAGAACCTACTAATGAATACTGATTTTTATCTTTATAATCCCCATACAAAAACAAAGATCTTTCTCCCCTCATAGATTTATAGTCATACAATGTGTAAAATTGATTTATTTTGTTGTATTTTTTTGTATGGGTTATATCTATTTCACCAGTTTGAAGATTTTTAAAACATAAAAAACCCTCTTTACCTTCAGTAAACATAAAAAACATTAAACACTCTTTTATCTCTCCATATATATATTTACCCTTTTCACCATTAATTAAAGAAATATTTTTAATCGGGAAATCTTTATTCTTTTTGATTTCAATAAATTCAATTTTACTGCCGTTATTTTTAATAAGTGAATCTTTCATATCACATATTAACATACTTGAGATATTTTGTTTATTTATCATACTTTTCTCCTATAAGATATCTGAGATATTGCAAACTAAATTTTTTTTAATGAATTTATTTTCATGAAATACCCAATCTTCTGATTTTCTTATTTTTACTATACTGTTTTTTGTATGGCAATTGATATATTTATTTTTTTGAAATTCTGAAATGATTTTTTCATATCTTTTATTCTGTAAAAAATAAGTTAAAAAGAATATGATAATAGATATAAAAATTATAAATAATTTTATTTTCATGAGATTTCCTTTAAGGGAATTATATATAAAAAATATTAAAAAGAAGCTTAATTTAAGGTAATAGAAGGATTGGTGAATACAGCTTAAAAGCCATATTCACATTTTTGAGAACTTGCATTGAAGAAAGTTCTTGGAGGGCAAGTAGGTTCAGCAATAACTCTTGTATCTACTTTACATGTACCGTCTGATAAGATAGCACCACTTTCACAAGTTGCTGGTTTTGTTGCTCTTGTGTCTATTTTACATTTACCTCCAGATAGTACACCTGAATCACATTTTGGAGTCTCAGATACAGAAGTTGTTGTTTTACAACTTCCTCCAGATAAAGTACCTGTTGAACAACTATATTTATAGCTTGTTGTTTTCCATGCAAAACCTACACCCCACTTAATACATAAATTTCCTGAATATGGAGAATACCCACTAGGACACTTCTTGATAGTTGTTTTTTTAGCTTTAACATAAGAAATTTTTGTACCAATACATTTACCATTACTTAAAGATAAACCTGAATCACACTTTGGAGTTGTATATGTGATAGAGCCTGTCTCACAAATACCATTTGCACCCATAGTAAACCCAGTTGGACATTCAGCTGGTACAATTTTTACCTCTCCAGCTTCACATTGGTCTCCAACTAGCTTTAATCCAGTAGGACAATCAGCGTCTGTTTTAAGTCTCGCAGCAATTCTATCTCTAATCTTTTCAGCTTTAGCTCTTGTTTCGGGGCTAACAGTTCCTGCTTCGCCACTTAGAATATACTCGTCCAAAGTCATTCCAGATTTTGCTGCAGCTTCACCATATTGTTCAGTTAAATTATTCATTGCTGTATTGATAACTCTGTCTTTTTCGTCTCCAGCAACAACAAATGCACCAACACCGTCTTTATATGCTTCGTCAGCACTTAATGAACCACCTGATTCAACAGATTTGTAATCTCCAGATAAAGGATTTACATAATTTTTTAAATCACCCTTTTCAGCAGCTGAAGCTACTTGGGTAAATGCAAGTGCGGCCAAAGATAATAATATTAATTTCTTCATAAAAACGTACCTCTTTTTATTTTATTTTAAGTAATATTAGCACATATTCTTTGTAATTGCAGAAAAATTCCAATAAATTAATAAAAACCCTTAAAAAGAGTATATATAGCCATAAAAATGACTATATATTTTTATTTCGAAGTAGAAATAAGTTTAACTATTGTTGGTATAAAAAACTCAACCTCTTCCGCTTTTTTGTATGCTTCGTCACCAAAAATACGAACGAGCGCTTTTGAAAGGGCAAGATTTAAACCAGCATTTTGAAGACTCTCTAGCACAGAAGTATCTATTTTTTTCTCTTCCTCTTCTCTTTTTCTTTTTAATTCCTCTTTTTTCTTTTCTATTTTTTCACTTTTTTCAACTAAATCTGGTGTTGATTTTGAAGTTTGTGAACCAAAAGAAAAAAGGCTATTTTCTGTATGGTCTAGAGTAATGGTTATCTTTTTACCAAAAAACTCTTCAGCAGCCTTAAAAGATAATGGGGTTTCACCCTCCATTTGAGAAATTTTTTCTTCTTCCATTTGCTCAATCGAAGCAATAAATTCCTCAGAAAATTTCATTATTTTTTCGTCTGCATATTCATTTACAAAAGAAGACGGAGTAATCTCAGAAATAGTTAAGTAAGACACCTCTTCTGTTTTTTCTGTTTGAAACAATTTTGTTTTGTATAGTAAAGTTAAATTTGCGTTCAAGACAGTAGCCGTATCCATACGAGAGAGTTGAGACATTGCTCTTTGCATTTCTTGAATAGAAAAAGCAGAGCCTGTCTTAAAGTCAAAAACATGTCCATTGACATTAAAATATGCAATTGCTCTTACTTTCATATCTAAATTTTGCTTCCATTTTTTTGCTGTACCTAGTTTAAAAATTGGTAGCTCAACGAGAGGATTTTCAAAATTTGGCTGATAAGGAAAAAGAACAATTGACGAGCCAACAACCTCAGCTCTATATTTGTAAATTCCATTAACTAACACAAAAGAAATTTCACCAACTTTTAAATTTTTTTCGGGCTTTGAACAAAAAACAGGCTTAACAGATAACATATTGTATCCTGACTTGTCTACATTATCAAAACTTTCAAAATTTTCATTTCCATTTTTACTTGTTTTAGTTAAATGGATCTTTGATAATTGTGAGGGCATTCCGTTTGTTGTACTACCTATTTTAATGTGACCAGATATTTCCATAATATCTCCTTTAAATTTATTTTAGAACTCTAAAAAGAGAACTTATTTTGTAATAAGCTAACTTAAAAAAAATCAGACATATTATCAACTGGCATAACAGCCTTTGTCCATACAAAATCCCCTTTGTATTTTACTGTCTTAATTACAGGTATATAATCTATCGAGTTTTTCTCTATTCTGTATTTATTGAACATATCTTTTGTGTATAGATAAAAAGTTGCCGGGCTTCCTTTTTTTGTGTTGTATGAGCAAAAGTCATATAATACATTTATTTTCTTTTCAATATCTGGTTTTATATCTTTGAACAACTCTGTTTCTTTATAAAAATCACTATTTGAAACCTCAAGAAAACCTAAGCAGTTTCTATGTGTTATTTTATTTGAATTTTTTTCAATATTTTTTACTAATTCGTCAATAATAAAATCTTTATGTTGCTCGATATATGTAAATGATTTTTCCAATAAATCTTTTTCTGTAGGCTGTTTTTGTATGGGGTTTCTTGTAAATAGAAGATATAAAGACAAAGATAACACAAGAAAAAGCCCTGTTAATGATAGATATATTTTTATTTGCCAAGACATAATATCTCCTTTTCTATTTTAAGATTATCACACAAATAATTTAGTTTATCGTTTTTAAATTTTCTTTTTGTGATTTTTTTTACTCTATTCAACTCTTCTAGGTCCTCTTTTGTATATCCAAGAAATTTCTCTTTTTCAGCATAATGAACAAGTAATGAAATGTCAGGCATTTTGCCATATAGTTTTTCTTTTAAAATCAGATTGTTTACTCCATTAGCAACTTCTTCGTCTGTAAAATCTTTTAGTGCATTATAATACAATTCATATAACGCGGCACCTCTTTTTTCTTCTGAGTTAGTTAAGAATATTAACCTATCTAATATCCCTATAAGTGAATTTTTATTTAACATTTTCGATACTCCAGTCAAGATTTCTTTTATATAACTTATATAACTCATTTATTATGTTTTTGACTATATTGTAATGTTGCTCATTGTCTTCAAAATCCTTAAAAAAACTTTTAAATTTAATTCTTTTTGCTACCTCAATATCACCTATAATAAAAATATCTATTTTTTCACCCGGAAGAACACCCTTCTCACAATGTGAAAATGTATATTTTTCTATCTCTTTTAAGTAGGCAGAAACAATTTTATCATTTAAATCATTTGATAGCTCACCATACAAAATTTTTTCAATAATTTCTCTTTCTTTTTCTCTGCCTGCACACCGACTTATAAAAATATACTCATTGCCCTCTTCTTGTTTTGTTAATAGGAGTTTTGGTATTTTTTTATTTAATCGTTTTTCAAGCTTCTCCATAACTTTTGCATGAATATACTCTCTAGCTGAAATAATATATCCATTTTTCTTGATAGCTTTTTTAAGGAATATATCATATGTTTCACCCCATACAAAGAAATGTGGCAAATAGAGACTGTCGTATTTTTCTCTGACTATTGTTTTGTGTTTTTTCTGAAAAAGATAGTCAAAGTAATCATACTCATAAATAGTTTGATCAAAATCAAAATCTTTAATATTTGTTTCTATCTTAAGAGTTTTCATTTGTATCCTTTAAGAGGGCTAAAAGAAATTTTTTAACTTTCTTAATTTTTTCTTTAAAAAAGTTTTTCATTATTTTAATTTTTTTTCTAATCAATATATATTGCTCTGTTGATTGAACCCATACAAAAAAATCAACAATCTTTGTATGTGCTAATCTAAATAAATATATTGAGAGTAGCTTTTCTTTATTATTTTGAAATATCCAAAAAGAAATGGCAGCAATAGCTATTTTAACGACATATATAATAACAGCTAGTATAATCAGTCCTTTTGCTATTAAAATAGCTGAAAACAAACCCATAGATTCCGCTATCAGATAAGGTAATAAAAAAATAAACAATATAACATAACGATTTTGTTTTTGTATTTGTTTGTTTATCTTTTTAGAAATAATTTTTTCAATTTTGTTTTTAACAGGATATATAAATTTACCCCAGATAAGCTCCTCAAATATTATATAGAAAAATATTAATGAGAGTTCTATGGTTTTTTTAATTAAATTAAGTATAGGCTTCATGCAGGCTCCTTTGGTTGTTTGCATATATTATACAAAAAATACTATTAAAGAGTCCTTAAGTATAATAACGGTATTATACTTTTTAAAAGGAGTCTTATATGTATAAAATATTTTTATTGATCTTAGTATATGCTGGACTGCATGCTTCTGTATCTTTAAAAAATGTAGATATTGAAGCTGACAAAAAATATACTGAATATAATCAAATTATAAATGATTTAAAAAATTTAAAATCAAAAAACGCAATAATTCATTCAGATTTAACTGGCAAAGATATTGATAAGCTTATATTAAAAATGAATATAAATCAAAATAAAGGGTACATTACTGCTTATAAAAGAGATTTATTAATATTGTCTACGATCAAAAATATAGAACTTTATAATAATATGATAAATAAATTATTAACTGCCATACAAAAATTCAAAGATAAAAAATATTTATTTAACATAACTAAAAATACAAAAAATAATTTAATAGACCTGAAATTTAAAAAAATGAAAGCAGATTCTCCATTATCAGAAGAGTACAATAAGGCTTTTGATAAATATGTTTATTATAAACAAGAGATAGTATCTAGAATTGAATTCATACAAAACAACTTAGATAAACTATCAACAAAAATAAATTTATTTAATATAGATAAAATAATTTTAAAAATTGACAATAAATTTAATTTTATTAACCAGTATCTGTCTCACTATTTAAATGTTACGATTGGGAAATTGTTTGTATTGTTAACCCTATATATTGTGTTATATGTAGCGAGATTTATTGCTTTACCTATTATAGTAAAAATAATAAATAAGTTAATATTAAACGAAGATATTAATGACGCAAAAATAAAGCTTTCTAAATCATTGAAAATACCAGTTAATCTATTAAGTATAAATGTATTCATGCAGATATCACTATTTATACTTAATATAGATAGATTTGATATTTATATCGAAATTGTTTATTGGGGTATATTGTTTCTCTTAATAAATAATGTGTTGGACGATATAATCGAACTTTATTCTGAAAAATTATTGAAAAAATTTCCAGATATAAGAAAGGAAGTTATTTTATTTTTCAAAAGAATTGTGGCCATAGTTTCTATTATAGCATGTATTTCAATATTCTTATCTAAATTAGGTGTTGAATTAACAGCTTTACTTGGAGGTGTTGGAGTAATAGGTTTAGGTGCCTCATTAGCTTTTAAAGATACTTTTTCAAACTTTATTGGTTCTGTAAATATTATTTTTGATAAAACATTTTCTGTTGGAGACTGGATAGAGGTTGATAATGTAGAGGGTACTGTTATTGAAGTCGGAATGAGACAAACAAGAATAAGGGGTTTTGCAAATAATGAATATAGTATCCCAAACGCTATTATTGCTAATTCGACAATAAACAATTGGTCCAAAAGAAAAATTGGTCGAAGAATAAAATTTAAAGTTGGCTTAACATATGATACGAGTATAGATAAAGTTAAAAAAATAAAAGACGAGATATTAAAAATGTTAGAAGAACATAAAGATATTTCAAACAGAAATTTAAAATATTCAAGCTTCAAGAAAAGCTCTCTACTTATCAGAAAAGAAGACGACTACGGAGTAAAAAATACTCTACTTGTTTTTATAGACGAACTTAATAATTATTCAATAGATATATTGGTTTATGCCTTTACAAAAACAACAAAATGGGAAGAATGGTTAAAAATAAAAGAAGATATTATAATTGAAATAGTAAAAATTGTTGAAAAAAATAATGCAGAATTTGCATTCCCTACACAAACTATAGAGTTAAAAACCGAGAACTGAAAAGTTCTCAGTTATTTTTTTGCTCATGATCAAAATAAGTAACGTATGATTAGATAAGCCATAGATAATGATACCGCAGCTTGAATAGATACTGCGATAAAATTATGCTTACTTCTTTCTAATGATTTCATACTATCTTCTCCTTTCGTTTATAATTTAAACTATACTGAATATAGTTAGTCCAAGAACTAACAACATTGTGTTCACAACGAAAGCCTCAATTCGTTCTCTTCTATCTTTATAGATAAAAGAAGCAAGAGCAAATTCTATTGTTATGATTTTTAAACTAATTAAAAATGTCATAACTTTTAAAAGTGTAATTGTATAAAATACATGTACACCAGTAATTGTAGCTAAAAAAATAGATATAATTACATAAGCACTTGGAACAAGCCCAATAAAGACATTTTTAAAAAAATAATTAAGTTCTCTCATAATACTTCCTTTTTATAAAAATTTACCCATAAAAATTTATGGATATAATAAGTATTATGATTAAAAAAACTATTCTTCTACATTTCTTTCGAAATCAATTTTTGTACCAAACTTTTTATCTAGCACAACATATTTTTGATAATTACTTCCTGCTTTCGAAACAAGATCAACAAGAACTTCTCCTTTTTCAATAAGTTCTTCTAAAAACTCTTCTGTAATTTCTGGTCCAGAGAATCTAGAAAGAGCCCCTTTAAAAACTTTAAATGTACAAGAACCTGTCTCAACCCATTTACCGTCTTGGCATTCACTAGATTGATTAGAACATTTAAAAACTTTATCGCTATCTTCGATTATTCCGTCTGAACAATATGGACAATTCATTTTATAATTTCTCCTGTTTTATTTACTATTTTTAAGGGATATAGCTAACCCTAGGTTATATTTATAGAAAGTTGTTTTGCATAAATTAAAATTAGTTCGTCCTGAAGCTCTTCAGCATTCATTGAATTATATAAATTAGCAATATTTGTAGACATTAAATCTACATATTCAAATAAAAGAATCTCCTCCTCATAAGAAAGTTCTCTTTTTATATTTAAATTTATTCTATCAACTATCTGAAATGATAGCTCTTTATTTAACCCCTCTTTCAAAAGATTTGACAATATGTTCTTAGTTAATTTTAAATTAATCTTATCTTCATAAGAAAAAAATTTTTCATTTTTTAATTCTTTTAAAATAAGACTTAACTCTTCAATTAGTTTATTGGACATTTTATTTTATTTTTTTGTATAGGTGAACATACAAAATATCTCCTGTTTTTACACTCATAGACTCACCTGGTAACAAGACGTCGTCTCCATTTTCTCTCTCTGCAAGAATGTAAGCTTTACCTTTTTTTTCAACTTTTTTTAATACTTTTACTTTAATTGGTTTATTGACAAAGCACATTGTTTTATCTCTGCTGACATTTTCAACAGAACAAAGAGGCTCTATACTTTTAGGTTTGACAGCAGCTTTGCTTAAACTAGAGCAACCTGAAAAAACTAACAAAAATACTATAAAAAAACCTGATAAATATCTCATATTTTCTCCTTTATACTTGTTTTTACTTCATTGATTTTTTGAATTAAATCTTTTTGATTTTTAACCGAGGAATATAAATTTTTACTATATTCATTCAAATACTCCTTATCTTCCGGTGTTGCTATTGCAAAATAATATATTAATCCGATAGAGGCAGCAATAATTGCTACCCCTCTCACAAAATTAACAAACATTGTAAAGCTTATTATAGATAATGACGCCCCAATTAACAAAAGAACAAATGGATCAAAAAGGTGTAAATTATTCATTTTCCTCTTTCACACTTTCTTCTTCATTCTCTTCTTCTTTTGCATTAAACATTATGAATAAATCGTCAAGCTTCGGAATTTTATTTTCAACAAAAAACGTATCCTCTTCTTCTCTTGAGCTAAATGTTATATTTTCCGGTATATCAGTTATTCTATCTTTAATCTCTTTTGCAATTACAAAATTGAAAAAATTTGCTCCTCCAACTTGTTCAGGCTCAATATCTTTAGTTTCCATATTTTGCTTAAAGATAAAATTTGTAATAGCAACTGTAATTGAATCACTATTTTTTACCTTTTCTAAAAATTCTCTATCTTGAGCTCTTGAAGAAAGTAGGTATCCAGGCGAATGGACCTCATTCCCGTTTGAATCTTTATATGTTAAAACTAAGGTCCATATTTTTACTCCTTCTATTTCAGCAATAAAAATGATATTAAAAAGCACATTAATATCTTCGCTTACCTCAACAACTTCTTTAAAAATTTGTCCTTTTGTGAAAAAATTCTCCAAAACAAATTCAATATTTTCACCTTTTATTTCTTGTGGTTCAATTTTTGAAACAATAGTAGCTATCATTATTTACTCCTCGTCATTTAAATTTAAATCGTCATAAAGAAAAACGAATTTATAAGCTTTCTGTCCTTTTGTTGTCAAGCTTGGACCCCAATGAACACCTAATGTTAAATTCTCAGGTTTTCCTTTCTTAAACAACATTATACCATTATTTATCTCTTCGTCACCCCTAATATTATGTAAATATTTAATGCTATTTACTTTTTCATAAACCCCCCATTTATTATCAAAGGCCTTTATAGGATCTTCACTCCAATTTTCACCCTCTATCTCTTTTAAGATATCTTCATATGTTAATTTATGATCTGAATAAACAAGATAAAACTTAACATTTCTTATATATGAATCATGTCTTTTATTCGAAAATGGAACATTGTAGAGTCTTTTAAAGCTTGTATTATGATTTACACCTTCTTGATCTCTAATTAAACCTCCTGGGGCTAATAAATAAGATCTTGAAATATTATTTGTAATTGTATATTCAAAATAATCTTTATCTATATCAAAAGATACTGTATCATAATATGGCGCTTCTTCTGTCTTATAGTCATAAGCTTCTAATTTTCCACTATCTGGATTATATAATTTAATTTCGTCTTTTTTATATGCAGGTATATCAACCCAATCTCTTCTTGTAGATATTGTAACATTACTATTATCGTCCATAACGTATTTACTATGTGTACTTTCAAATTTATCGTTTTTTATTACTCTAAAAACCTTCCAGTCAGCGTCCTCTTCTCCTGTTTTTATAAGATATGTTTTATCCATAAATCTTATTTGTGGGAATTCCCATTTACCTGTAATGTCATTATAAACAAGGTTACTCCCGCCCGAAGGAAGAGGTACATTTGGGTTGTTTGAATATAGCAATGAATTATACTGGTCTATAGTTAACCCATTATTTGTAACCATATCACCGTCAGACACATAAATTTTATTATCGTCTATTGTCCAAGTTCCATACAACGGTTCAAAAAAATGATCCATAACCATTACAGAATAAAGATAATATTCACCTTCACCATAATCAAATGAAGCTGGTTTTAAAACAACATTTAATTTAGGATCATTTGTTGTTCCAAGTAACTTATAATAAGTTTGGGCTGGTGACTCTGTACCAACTCTGTAATGATCTCTATTAAATGTTAAATTATTTATCATTGACATATATGCAGAATCTTTTTCTTCTGTTTGAAATAATTTTTGATAGTCACTTACGTCTGAAAATTCATTAAAGTTTATTTTTGGTCTTATTAAACCGGTTAAAGCATTATTTCTAATTGTATATCTGTGATTAACTTTGTCTTTTTTATCTAATCCAACATAGTATTCATTCAATATTGTTTTGTTTTGATCTTTAAATAATTCTTCACAAAGAGAGTCAGAGCATGCTGTATTATCTGGACTATCTACACAATTAATAGTTGATTTATAAAGAACAGCATTATCTACCTCTCCATTTAATGATATATATGTCGGCTTACAATTTTTTCTTATGATACAATTTTTTCTTGCATTATCTTCAGAATAGTAAGCGCCCCAAATAGGTTCAGGTCCAACTTTATGAGTTAAATCTCTACACACAAATATATCTTGTCCTTGATAGTTAAACTCTTTAACATTTAAGTCTGGGTTGTAACAATCATTTTTTAGCGCTACGGTCTGAGAAATAGAACAGTAGTAAAAGCTATCAGATAAATATTCTGTTTTTACAGAGCTTAAATAAATTTTACCACCAAGATCTTCAAATATTTTATCCTCCCCCGTGTGCTCAAAGTATGGTTTAAGTATGTGAATTTTATATTTTACTCCGATAACATTTATCGGAAACATAAAGTCTGTCACTTCTGAATAAAGGTGTAATATCATATGTCTATATAATGTATTTACAGCTACTGTTCCTTCTTGGTTTTTTGTATAATACAACAAGTCGAATTTAACTCTAGGTTTGTACTTATCAATATATTTTTGCCAATCTTCACTTGAAATATTCTCTGGTTTAGGAATTTTAAATTGAAATTTAATAAATTTTAAAGGCATAATCCCATTTGTTGTTATGTTTATATCCATATTTTCTGAATTGTATTCCGGGAAAATTTCAGTTTCATTAAAATTAATAGTTACATTGTTATCAGGCATAATTTTTTCAGCAACAACAGGGTAGTCACCTGGGTCAGAGACACAAAAATCTGTACACTCTTTATATACTTGGTCCATATCAACTTTTATAGCGTCAATTGAACTAGCTGGAAAATGAATTCCTTCTTTACCTTGAATTGGGCAATAGTAAGAAGGTACAAGATTTCTTGTTATTTGGCATTGTATCTTTCCTGCTCTTAATCTCGCAGTTAAACCTTCTTTTATCACCTCTAGGTCTTTATATGCATTGCTTAACGCTGTTGTATTCTCCTGAATTAAACTTTTTTTTGTGTCATAATCTGGATAAAGAGTAAAATTTTTCTTGTAAAATAAAGTTGTATTTAATTCATTTAACTCTTCGTCTGTTAACTCTTCGCCATTAGCTTTTTTTGCTTTTAGGTTATTTATATCCGTCATAAATATAGAAGTGTCCGATTCTCCAGATCCAACAACAGAAACTCCACTTAAATATCTTGATTTCATATCGTTTACTGAATCAGCATTTTTATTTACATTGTTTAACTGTCTTTTTTTTAGAATAAAATCTTTTTCATTTTGGATAATTAAACCTTCTTTAGTTGAAACATTATCTTCTCTGTTGAGATAATCTTGCTGCAACTCATTAAATAAATCTTTATCCTTTTTTTTATCAACATATCTCGTTCCATTTTCGTCAACTAAAATTCTATTCCCAGATTCGTCAATCATAACATGTATATTTTTATCCCCTAAATCATTAAGAACTGTTAATCCTGAGTCAATATCCTTTTTAACCATAAGGTCGTCACCAATAAGAGCTGTAGCATTATTCTCTTGAATATTTCCATTTGGATCAACATAAGAAACATTGTCGTCAAACATAAGCGGATTCGCTTCTTGTATTGCCGGATCATAACCTTCGTCATGATTATCAACTGCTGTTGGAGAAACATACTCTTCAATTTCTTGAGTAGGAATTGTTATATTTGAATCTGCTGAAGTTGTTATATTTAAATCTTCACTACTTACTGTAGTATTTAAATCTTCAGCAATTAAATTACCAAAACTTAAAGTAAAGATTAAAGAAAATACAATTATTTTTTTCATTTTTTAGTTTCCTCCAACTTATATATCCCATTTGCCTCTAAGATTTTTTTGTATGGGGTATATTTTTTATCTATTTTAGATATTTTATCAAAAAATGTTATCAAAGAGACGTCTCCCCTTATTAAATAATCAACCTTGCATGTTTTCGGCGTCGGAAATAAAGATTGACAATGAGCTAAAGCTAAAGCAGGAGCCTTTTCAATTTCATAAACCTTAAAAAATCTAGGGTCAAATTTCAAATGAAAATTTTTTGCTAAATCATTCTGATATTTAATAGGGTATGTTTGTATGTAGTCTTTCCATGCAAATAAATACTCTTTAATATTATCACTTGGTCCAGTAAGATACTCTTTTATATTTATATCTATTCCATTTTTTTGCAAAAGAGAGGTCCCTAATAAAATATTTGACATTGAATCTCTCGGAACATTTTCTGTAAAAAAATAAAGTAAAAAGAAGTGAGAATATTTAGTAGATTCTTTTTTCGCTTCATAAACATATTTTAATAGTTTTAAAGATTCTTCTTTTGTTAAAAATTCGTTTGGCCTATAAAAAGAATCCAAATAAATTCTTGCTTGTTCTTCTGTTAATCCTTTAAATTTTTTCTTAAATTCTCTAAGAAAATCTTTTGAGAATTTTTTATTACCGTTCATATTTATATTTCCAAAATTATCATTAATATATGACTGATTTTTAACTGTTCCATTTTCGTCCATATGGTCAGAAATCATATATTGATACTCTCCGGGGTCAAATCCGAATAGAGATATTGTTAAGAATAGAATTGTAATTATTTTTTTCATTTATTTTTCCTTTATGGTTGTCTTTTGTCACCAGGACAAAAATATGCAAAAGCATAATAATCTCTTCTTTGCCAAACTACAAAAACTATACCTTCTGCACCTGAAACATTTTTTGCCGTTGAAGTAGTTATACCGTCTTGTCCAACCTCCTTTGTTGTACCTATTGTAGGATATGCCAACTGTAAGCCAAATTGTGAAGGTATTGGAGAAGGAAAACTTTTAGGCTGACACATAGTATCAACAATTTTTGCTGAACCAACTTGTCCATTGATTTGAAAAAAAGAAAAATTTGATTGTTTCTTAAAAAAATCAACAGACGAGATAGCAGAAGCTGTCTGAAGTAAGTTGGAAATTCCATGAAAATTATTATGCGCCTCAATAATTGGGTCATTACCATTTTCATACCCACCAACAGGACTAAATCCATTGCAGCCGTCAATAAAATATATAGAGTTTCTTATTCCGTTTACAACGTCTCTTGTTCCATGTTCAAGCTTACTTAATGTTCCGTCTTCTCCACCATTTTCTTTTGATTCTTTAATCTGAGAATCTTTATCTTCATATTTTTCAAATTTAGAAAGATCAAATTCCGAAGCGTCTGCATTACCATAAAGCACAGCCGCTGTTTCTGTTGCTGCAGCGTCAAAAATTCCAGATATTATTGTATCAGGAGAAAACATTGCTAACATTTGAGGTATAAGTTTTATGTACATATAATCCTTTTTGTATGTCACGTCAAATTCTGATATGTATGGTAAACTTATATTACCCTTTCCTAGACACCAAAACGACATTTTTTTCTTAAAAATCATTCCGAGCAATGGAAGGTCTATATAGTGTGAATTTGTAACTTGAGCTCTTACGTCGTCATTTGCGTCAGCTGATTCAAATGGTGTGCCTGATTTTATAGGTTTTTTACCAAGTTTTATACCAACAAAAGGAAAATTAAGAGGAGTATTTACCCTTTCAAAATAACCGGAAAAATCAATCATGTGAGCAGCCAAACCAAGAGCCCATTTGTTACCTGTACCACAACTTCCAAGATTCATTGTAATCTCAAACTCTTGCATAATTTTACTCCACTCAGTTGATTTTATTAAATTTGTTAGTGGGTATTTCAATATTTTTTTTCTATTATTCGACATATCTCCTTCACTTAACTTCCCGTCTTCATTAAGTTTTGTGAACTCACCAGAAGAAGTTATTTCCCCTGTTTTACCTGTAACACTATTTTGTGTATCAACTCTTGTTGTTGTTTCATTTTGATTTAAAAGATCAGAATTTGTTGTAGCAGACGAAGTGCTTGTAGCAGACGAAGTAGCAGACGAATCAGTTGAAGTTGTAGCAACTTCGTCTTCAGCAAATAAACTAATCGAAGATAAAATTAAAAATGATATTAATATTTTTTTCATGGTTTAACCTCTTAATTTTTAAATTGCTCAATTGAAAAATAATTTTCCCTATTTTGAGATTGATACATATTTATTTCGGCAGGTAAACATTTCACATTAAATCTTTTCATTATATAATCATTGCCTGGGTAAAAATCTTCTCCCGGATATTTTTCCCATAATTTTCTTACGTCATAGTTAGAAACTATAAAAAGACAATTATGGTTGTTTTTTTTATTAAAAAAACTTATTTGATTAAACAATTCTATTTTATTTCTACCGTCAACAAAACAAATATTTCTTCTTTCAGGTATAGGAGGAACAAGTCTTTTTTCTCCCTTTTTGAAAATTAATCGACCTAAAGGATTATAAACATTCATTTTGTATGTATAATAATCATTATACCACTCACCTTGATAATTTTTGGAACAGAAGGCTTTATTTGTGATAAATTTTGCTTTTTTTGCAACCTCTTTTTCTAATTGTTTTTTAATCTCTTCTCTGTCCATTTTTTTTACATAATCTTGTGCCCCCTCTATTATCATTTGATAAAAATCTGGCTCTGTGATCTCATACTCTTTGCCGCAAACACCAAAATCATAATATGGTCCGGCTTTTGCTTCAATTCTTAATGAATTACTATAGTTTAATTCACTCGAAAAAAGAGATAGAAAAATACTACTTGTTAGTGTGGCGATTTTTAATAAGTTTTTCATAAGATACCCTTTGTGCATATTCCATATTCATTCTTTTTCTTAACCATTGGTGATTTTCTCCTTTACATATTTTGTATCCGGTTTTTAAACTTTGTAGATATTTACTTTTTTTTGTATTGTAACTCTTATAATATCTTGTTGCTAAATAATACCCATAACAAACTTTATTTTTCATTAAGATATCCAGATATCCAGGGTAATATTTGTTTACAATATCTTTTAATTGGTTATTTGTGTATCTGCCAGAATCGTCAAATGCCATTAGATATTGATTTATTATTCTTGCTCCTACCCACGCACTATAAATACTTTTTGAATTAGATAAGTGATTAAAGCCATTTATATAATCTGGTAAGCTGTATTTTTCTGTAACAGTTTTAGCTTTTGTTGCTAAATATTTATCTATTTTTTTTGTCTTTTTTTTAAAATACAGGGCATATATACCCTTCATTAGCTCACTATCTTTTTTTATCTCATAAAAATTTATTTTATGATTTGTGTATGATTCAAAATCTTTAAAAACATTTTTATTTAAGAATGTTTTTGTAAGTTTAGAATTGATTTTAACATTTTCGTTAAAATTTGAAGCATATATGAATATAGGTATAAGCATTAAAAGTACTATTTTTTTCAAAATAAAAACCTCCGTTTATTTTTAGTAATTATATCAAAATATTCCCATACAAATAAAAATAAAATTAACAAGCTTATTTTAAGTTACTTAATGATAGAATTTGCCTTAATTAATTTAAGGAAAATAAAAATGAATAGTGAACAAATGATTGTATCTTTATTATTTTTTAACAAGGCTAACATTGAAGATTATTTATTAAAAAGAGAAATGTTTACGAATAAATCTCTTTTTGATTATATAGAATATTTACAAACAAATATAACCTCTGGAATAACTCAGGCCGAACTATCTCAAAATTATATAGCTTTAAACAATTTGCAAGTGTATGATATTGAATATATTGAGAAACAACTTACATTATACAGAGTTGAGACATTGTTTGAAATGTTTTACACATTATCTATCGATAATATATGGAGAGAATATAATAATTCAAATAAAGAGACAAAGTCACTATCTGAAACATACAAAAAGATAGAAGAGATAAAAAATATAATATCAGAAATAGAAAAAGAAAAAGAGGTAAAAAATCCATTTGAGCAATATCGAATACAGTTAGAAGAGCTAAAAGAACAAAGAGAAAATGGCTTAGCTCAGGAGGGTATAATTGGGTTAAGAACCGGTATCGAAAAAATAGATATTATTACAGGCGGAATGAAGCCAGGAGAGTATGTAATAATAGGTGGTAGACCAAGCATTGGTAAAACTTCTTTAGCTTTAGATATAGGTATTGAAAATATAAAATCCAATAAACACGTTCTTATTTGTTCGGTTGAAATGACTTCTGAACAAATTGTGGCAAGAGCAATACCTAAAGTTAATTCAACATTAACTCTTGCTCATTCTGTTTATGGCGAAAATCTTGAAGAGAGGCTAGAAGATCTCTTTGAAGCAACTAAATTTCTTGAAGATAGCGGATTGGAAATCGAAGATTTTTCAAACAATACAAAAGTTACAGCTTTAGATATACAAAAGGCAATTAGGGCTTACTTTAACAAGTATGGATTTTATCCGGACCTTGTTATTATTGACTACATACAAAAGATACAATCTATATCAAATAATAGAGTAAGTGAAAATGAGATAGTTACAGAGGTATCAAATATGATTCAAAGACTAGGTAAATCTACAAAGTCTGTATTTCTTGTTTTATCACAATTAAATAGAAGTCTTGAAGATAGAGTAGATAAAAGACCTATGAATTCAGATTTAAGAAATTCTGGAGCACTAGAACAAGACGCAGATATTATTATGTTTGTGTATAGAGAATCTATATATCTTCTACGCTCATTAAAAGAAAAACTTACAAAAAATCCTGCTTCAGAAGAGACAGCTGAAGCAATAAGATTTCTAGAGGAGGCAGTAATTGACGCTGCAGAAGTTATTGTGGCTAAAAATAGATCAGGTAAAATAGGTACAGCTAATATTGATTTTCATAAGCCAACAGCCTCATATATGGACTGTGCTGACTATATAGAAGAGAGCATAGAGCTTTAACTTCTATATTGGACTATCGTCCATTAAGTCATTCCAGTAATCGTCAAATGTACTCTTATCAATATCTTCACCTAAAGTATCGCTTAAATAATCTTTAAATTCTGTAAGGTCCATACATTTATGTTTATATTGAAATGCTTCTGTTGGGTCCCAATTTTCTCCATATTTATGTGCACCGTCAATTCCGTCATTTAACTCATTATCTCTACATTGTCTGAAAGATATATAATTTAAATCTCTTAACGAGATACCTGTGCAATTTGACCAATCTCTACCAAGTTCAGCTTTTATTTGCTCAACTAAGATTTTTGTTAAAAGTTGGTCATAGCAGCAATATTCAAACCCTGTTAAACAGCAGCCACCCCAAACCCATTCGTCTTCACATTTATCATATAAAGGTCTACACAAATTATATTTCAATGCTTTTTGTGTTTTTTCATGTCTACTACCTTGAGCTTGTGCGTCGTCTTCGTCATAACAAGAATCGACAGATTCAAATGAATTAGCAAAAGCAACAATTATTTTCAACACAGCTCCAATTATCGGTCCTGCTGGAGGTGGAATCATATGGCTAATTACAGAAACAGCCATGTTTTCAAGGCTTTCTGCTGAAACTATTTTTGAATCGTCTCCTCCGTCACTTCTTTTTGCTTCTGTATTAACAGAGCCTGAGCTATCTGTTACCATACAACTAGCCAGACCTGCAGCAGCCGAAGCAATTTCTACTTCTGCTTGTGTTTCTTTCATTTTCTTTTTCATTTTTTCTATTTCTTCATTATTCATTTGATCTATATTGTCTATCTCGTCCATTCTTTTAAATCTATAAGTTACAATACCTGTAGACATACCGTCGTCTAAAACTTCTACAAAATCATATAAGTTATCACCTTCTTCTTCATAAGAATCAACTAAATCGTCAAAAGCAACCTTATCCATTGTCATTACGTCACTTTGTGTATCTTCATTATCTTCTCCACATATTTCGTCTATGTTATTACAAAATTCAGGATCTGTTCCTGAACCAGCTGAAGCATAATCAGCAGCAGCCATTCCAAGATTTATTCCACCTGAAATAGCACACATACCAGCATTTGTAACAAGTTGTTCAGCAGCTTGTTTACCAGCCTCTTGTGCTGCGGCAGAAGTTACTTCTGTTCCAGCTTCTTTTGCTGCGGCACTTGCTGCTTGTTCAGCAGCCTGTTTAGTTGCTTCTTCACTAACTATAGTTGAACCTGTAGATTGAGCAGCTGAATTTACCCCGTCACTTACAGCCCCAGCCTCTCCACCAGCCATTAAATAATCCAAAACAAGACCGGCCCAAAACATTGGATCAGACGCCCAATCAAAGTCCTGTAAAGTACCAGTAACACAATGCCCCCTAAAACCAGACCACAAATGCTCCATTTGATCATATGCACCAGCTGAAGCAAAAAACTGCCCTATAGTATCTGAGTAATCTCTTGTATCAAAGCCATTATATGCCTCCATTGGCAAAGAAGAAAATTGGTTATTTTCTTTCCATTTTATACATTTTCCAACAACTGTTGTCGTAACATTACAGTCTCTAACAACCTCTCTTTTTGATAAAACAACACCACCTGCTGTATCTCCAACAGGCGCAAAATCAACAACACTTTCAAGATTGCAACTTATATTCTCTGCTGAAAATGCCGAACTGGTAATTATCATAACAGATAAAAATATAGAGAAAATCTTTTTCATTATTCAACCTCCTTAAAATCTTTTTCACCACAATCTTGAAAATCTTCATAACAACGATATTTTCTTTTTTGTTCTTTATTTAAGGTTCCTATAAAAATTCTATTTGCAAAAGGTAAAGGTTTTTCTAATCTTAAAACAAATGAAGCATTTTCCATATTTTCAGGAATCACCTCTATTTTAACTGCTGCATGATCATTAACATATTCGTCATTTGATTTCGCGCAACCAACATTACTAGAAGTTGTATTATTTTCATAATAGGCCCCAGAAACTCCGCCGCCCCATTCAACCATATAATCGTCTCTACATGCAATTTCTCTATCAACTCCAGGAGCTAATTGCATTTTATTACCAAATTTCACCTGAGCAAAAACAACTTTTGTTGGAGTACTCATATTCAAGAAAGAATCTGAAGTTATATTTAAATCTCCTATAACTGTATCATATTTATCATATGCTTTAAATCTGAAATTTCCTTTATACGGAACTAAAAACGTAACTGTTTCGTCTGCACCAGAATATATTGTATTCACAGGTTTATTTACGTCAACTCTGTCAGTAAATACAAATAGATCAGCTTTTTCACAAAATAAATCATACCATTTACAACCTGGGTGACCAGTCATTAAGATATGTTCTGTCGGCAAAGTCATTTTTTCAACTTGAAACTTGTCATATCCTGAACAAGTTAATAATCTTTTCTTAACGTCATAAATTTTTAATAAAGATAAAACATAATCCCAAGAGTCCATTTTAGGGATACTATAAGTTTCTTTTAAGTATTCCCAATTTTTACCGTCTGCTTTAACAGTTGGACCATTAAATGGTGTCTCTATTGTTTTTTCTATTTTTTCTCTATTTTCAAATTTTCCATGAGGTACTTCTTCCGGTATCGATTTATAAATAACCCAAGTTTGATCTTGTGCGTCCATATCTCTTGAAGGAGTAATTAATGCAACAATTACATATGCTAAACCACCTGTTATAACCCCCAATATACCACCAACGTCCATTGAACCAACAGCACCAAACACAGCAATAAAAATTTGTCCTGCAGTATTTGCTTGTTTCGATTTATAACCAGTATGTAAAACGCCTGTAACATATTTTTCATAATCTGCTATATTAGATATATTGACTAATGGGAAAACTTCTTTATCTGTTAATTCGTCAGTTGTTATTTTTATAAAATTACTTTTCGGTAAAGTTGAAATAAAGTTTGAATAATATCCGAATTCCCCACCAATATAATCTTCAAATGCTAAAATAGACTCAAAACCATTCATTTGACTATATACTGTTTCATTTCTTGAATTTGGCTCACACTTTTCATTAATAGCAGGAGCTGGAGTAACAGTACAACCAGAAGAAGCCAATAGATAATCCATATAAGAAGAAGGCACAGAGCCTGTTACCATACTACAAACACCAATAGAGCTATAGTCGTCTTCATAATTGTTTTCATTAAATGTTGAACTTAAACAAACAGAGTTTCTTAAACATTCGTCTTTTGTTGTATTTTCTTTTCTTTCATAATTTAAACTTGTTCCAACAAGTTTGATTGATTTATAGTTAGAATCTTCAGGGTAATCAATCAAATTTATTAAACAGGTTGTTTGACCTGTTTCAGAATCAACAAAATAATTAGAATCTTTTTCATAATCTTTAAAGTCGTGTTTTTCAGAATAAGAAGAGCATTCTGTTGAATTCAAATCATATATTTTTACAAATGTGTTTTCTTCTATATTTATCTTTGAGATATTTGGATCTCTATTAGAGCCGTCCAATAAAACAGCATTATTTCTATCTTGATATTCAGAAGAAAAATATTTTGTACAATCTAAATTTATTTCACATTTATTATCTTTATTCTCAACTGAATCTGTTGTTCCTGATAAAGATCCTCTTCCAGACATTAATAGGTTTAAAATCTCACTATCTGTTCCGGCATTTGAAACGAAATCATTTTTATCAGCAGCATAAAGTTTTGTAACCTTATTCTTAAAATAACCATTAAGTGTTATATCTATATTTACCGGTGTATTAACTTGATTATCTTCAATTGTATCAATTCTTATACAATTTTCATTATCTTGATATTCGTCAACTTCATTAAACGCAAGATTAACCTCGTGTTCTGTGTAAGTTCTATTAATTATACATTTTTGCTTTTCATTTTTTGTTACTTTTATTTGCTCATATTCTAAACAAGTCCTATCTGTTTTATCTAGTATATTTGGTTCAAATTCAAGCATTGTTCCGTCAGGACACATACCATAAAGCTTCATAACAACACCCTCAGGAGACAGCAACGGCGGAATAGATCTGTCAGCATATATTTTTGTACAAGTATATTCTTCTTCGCACTTATCTATATCTTCGTCTTCTATCGCAGCATAAAGACACGCTTTTAAAGCTTCACAATTAGAACCAGGACACTCTTTTGGATAAATAAGAACATTTGATTGGGCCAGGCACTCTTTATTCGAAGGAGGTGAAGGAGGACAAGTATAAACATGCGTTTTAACTTGATCTTTAACTTTTATCGAAACTTTCACTCCGTCATGTATAACTTGTCCTTTAACATATCCCTTTCCTACAATCTCAGAAGCTTTCTCTCTACATGCATTTTTAATATACCCTCCGCATTCGTCTACCTCACATTGCTCTTGGTTTTTATTATAAAAGCATTCAGGAGCTATTGTGGCAGATAAATAACTTGTACAAGTTACGTCTCTAGGTACTGAATTATTTAAATCTTCTACAGCTTTTTCGCTGTACATTGTACATACGTCTAATTTTGCAGGTAAATCAGCTTGGTTTATCCTATTAAGTTCTCTTTGAGAAACAAGGCCTATATTGTTATTTTCATATTCTCTATAAACCTTCCACCAAGGAGCACAAACTTTTATTGGTCTTAAATATGTTAACGAATCCCATTCAACAACACAGCTAAAAAGCTCATTTTCCGAACTTCTATCCCAAAAACCTTTAGAGTTCATAGATACATTTTTTTTAAATTCTGAGCAAACTTCGTCTTCTTTGAAATTCAAATAAAACTGTGTTCTTTTTGTTGCCGACTCATAAATTGAAGAACAGTCATTTATTGTTGCCCCGACCCAAACATTACCATTGTTAGTATAATTTGTTCTTATAAAATAATTTTCAACCCCCGAATCAATAACAACAGGTGTTCCACCAAATTCTGCTGACAAAGCAAAACATTGCGAATATGTCATTCTATTTTTTGATATTCCATAAGAGTGCTTATTATAAGTTGAAAAATCTTTGAAATTATTTTCAAAATCAAATTTTGTTTTGCCTGGAACCTCTATGTAGTGACAGTTGTCTTGTGTTGAGTCAAAAATACCATACCCAGCAAAAATCTTTAAACCAGGATAGTTACTGAGATCTATATTTTTAATAATATTAATTTGTTCTTTTTCAAAAAATTCTGAATATCCGGCAACTGGTAATTCAGAAGGTCTATCGCTCTTCATAATGTCTGTTGCTACTTCTTGCGTACGAGACTCTGTCCCTATGCCAACTGTTGTAGCATTTAATATTGCAGGCTCAAAAACAAATAGAAAAGAAATTGATATAGCAATGATTTTTTTATACATATGTAATCCTCTTATTTTGATATCAAAAATTTAAATGATTATATCATATTTTATACCTAATTATGATTTATATCTCTCTTTGAGAAAATCATAAGCTTCTGATATTTTGTGAAATTTTTCAATGTCTCCGCCTGGTTTGTCTGGGTGGTATTTGTTTGCAAGATAAAAATAAGCTTTTTTTATTGTTTTGTAGTTTATATTATTTTTATCTAATTGTAAAATATTTATGTATTTTTCTTCTATCGGAACAATAATAATCCTATCGTCTTCAGAAAATATTCTTTCAGATTTATATTCTGTTTTCTTCTTAAAATTTTGTTTTTGCATTTTATATTTTGTTAAATATTTAATGTAAATATATATGGTATAAACTGGTATAACTAGAAAAGGTAAAAAAAAGTATTTTGAGAAATTAAATTCCTTATATAAGACAATAAACAATAAAATCTCTATAACTATCCAAATATACAATATTATGAAATGCTTTTTATTTTCTTTTTTTATTTTTTTCATGTTATAATCATAACAATTTATTTAAGGGAAAACAATATGAGATTATTAATATTTGTATGGCTATCAACACTATTGAGTGCTTCTACATTTGAACTTGAAGTAGGAAAAAAATACAACTTCAATGTAGAAACACCAACTGAGATAACAATATACAAAACAGAAAATACAAAAACAAAATTTTTGATAAAAGATAAAAGGTTAGCTATCTTTTTTTTAAATGACCTTACTTTAAAAAGTGATTCAATAAATTCTCCATTAGCATTTGAAATAAAGACGAAAAATAGAGATTTACGTTGTGTTAAAAGAAGTCGTAATGAGGAAGTTGATATAAAAGAGAGTTGTGCAATAAGAAAAGAAATTGAAAGTTCTTTTATCAGAAACCAAAGAAAGCATTTTTTTCTTGTTTGTTCTGATAAAGAGCTTTAATGTTAAAATGAATAGTTCAAACCAAGAGAGAATTCATAATTGTCTTGGACAACCCCACTCATTGTATTGCCTCCATTTGAATCACCGTCAATAAGGTAGGAGAATGAATAGTTTTTACTATGATAAATAACTCCTGTGTCAATTGTTAAGTTTTTTACCCCTGTATCAAATACAGCACCAACACCGATATCATATTCAATTACAGAAGTATCTTTTGTTAGCACACCTTTAAAATTTCCTGTAGTGTAATTGCCTGTAATATAATTGATTGTTGAAACATTTGAATTCAGGTCAATTGAGTCTCCATTTGAGTTTTGATAACCTCCACCGGCCCTTACTTCACCTTTTAATCTAAATAGATTAAATAATTTTTTTGTTTGACCTTCACAACCAATACCAAAAACCATTTCATTGTGCTTTTCTGAGTCATAAAATGTCCCATACACAAAAACATTTGTTTTAATATTTTTAAGAATTCCTTGTGAAGGAGTATTACTTGAGCCAACTTTCACGGTTAACGCTGAAGAGTTTCCACCAACGATATTTGACAATGATTCTACATTATATACTTTATTGTCTTCTGTTGAGAAGTGTCCATACTCAACACCAAGAGATATGTCTGCAAATAATGATAAATTAAGAGCAAAAATAGCTGAGATAATTAATTTTAAGTTTTTCATTTTTTAATCCTTTAATATAAATACAAAAAATTATATCAATTTAAGGTTTAAGGTAAGTTTAAATTTAAATTAAATTAAGCTTAAATTGTATGAGCTTATTAAGAAGTGTTTAAGCCTTATTTTGGTAACATAAAAGAAAAAATAGGAGACCTTATGATATATCCAGCAGTTGTAATGAAAGTTGTAGGTTTTATAAATCCTGAAGGTGGTATTGAAAAAAAACCTTTAGCTGATTCAAATTTAGTAAGAGTTGTTTTAGATAACGGTAATTTAGTTGATATTGATTTTTTGTCTAATGATAATGAACTTTCTTCTTTAAAAGATTATCTATATAATAAAGCTTTATCAAATCTTAAGTCGGATAAAATTAAATCTGCTTCTTCTGACCTTGTTTTCAATGCAGATAATATTTATTCTCAAATGATAGAAGAAGAGAAAGCAAAATTAAACGGAGATAAAAAAGCAATGCAAAAAGCTATAGAGATAGTTGCTAAAAAAATTATGTTTAATAATGCATTAATTCAATCTGCTTCAGTTTTTAGAGCTGCTTTAGCTTGTGGTAATGACAATACGCAACGTTGTACTTCAAAATCTATCTATGTAAAACAAGATAATGAAGGTAAAAAACAATATTCAAATTCAGGAATATACGCTCATGCCTCTTTAGAAAATCAAATACCAATTGAAATTTCAAATATAAGAAAAAATACTGGAGAGCATATTGGATATATGAGGGTTGTAACTTCAGATCTAATAAACTCTAAGCAGATAGACTATTTATTAGATCATATATATAGAACTCTTGAAAAATCAACATTTTTACCAGAATTTATCTTTAATAATAAAATGAGTCCTGCATTTATTCAGACAGCTAGAGAGTTCAATTCAATTAAGCAGAATAAAGAAAATCCAAATATAGATAGAGCAAAAGAGCTAATTGTTATTTTAAAAAATAACTTATCAGTAAATAGAAGAGATTATGCCGGATTTAAAGTTGCTTTACCTTTTTTAATTCCATTTGAAGATTTTAAGAAGTCTGTTATGTCAGAAAATAATGAAAAAGGTAAATCTCCTGTACAAATTTTTAGAGACGGATTAATTAATCTTAATTTCTCAAAAGAAAACCCCAATACAAAGCAAATGCTAAAAAAGCATATTTTAGAAAAATATTTTATGCCAATGTTATCAGGAAATTTAGATTTAAAACTTTTAGCTGTCTATAATATAGTTGCCCCTAATATTTTAGGAGAATCAGATTCTTGGGGATTTATGGTCAATAATATTGACTTTAGTAAATTAACATTTGGCGTTAATGATATAGATCAAATATATAAATCTTGTGAGGAGTTAATATGAAGTTTTCTGATTTTGAATTAAATAGTGCTGCAAGATATGTGTTGGGTATTGACCAATCAGTTACACATACAGGACTTACATTAATCGATAAAGAAAAAGAAGAAATACTGATCTCTTTTGGTGTTGCGACTCACCCTGAAAATTGTCTTGAAGAGAGATATCTGAAGATAAAAGAGGAGATAAGGGGTGTTTTATTGAAGTATAGACAAGACGAATTAGTTGTGTATATTGAAGGTTTAGCTTATTCTGGTGGTAATTCAAATAATAGAGCTATATTATTTGGGTTATTCGCTGTTATATTGAATTTTTTGTATGAGAATAATTACCCATACAAAATCATTCCTCCTAAAACGCTAAAAAAACTTTTTACAGGCAATGGCAACGCAACAAAGCAAGACATGTTAGATACTCTTGAATACAACACAAAAGAAAGATTAAAAGAGTTATCTAACTTAAAAGAGAAATCTAAAAAATTTGAAGATATTGTAGATTCTTATGCTTTAGCTTTTGTTGGAGTAAATCAATTGAAAACAGTAAAAAAGTAAGTTATAATTTTAAAAAAGGAGATTAAAAAAACAATGTCAAAAAAATTAATGGATATTGATTGTCCTATGGGGACAACAACAACAAGTTTAATTAACGGTAAAACTTCAGGAGTTATTGATTTAAATTCAATTAAATATCAATGGGCATATAATTTATGGGAATTAATGCTTAGCAATACATGGTTTCCAAAGGAGGTTGATTTAACCGGAGATATCAACCAATATAAAGAACTTATACCTTCTAAAAAATTTATGTATGATAGAGTTTTGGCTCAACTTATTTTTATGGACGGCTTACAAACAAATAATACTGTTGATAACGTCAATCCATGGATAACAGCTCCAGAAATCAATATGGTTCTGGTAAGACAGGCATTTGAAGAAGCTCTTCATTCTCAATCTTATGCTGTTATGGTTGATTCTATATCAATCAACTCAAATGAAATATATGAAATGTGGAGAAAAGATAAAAATTTATTTAATAAGAATAAATTTATTTTAGATATTTATGAAGAGTATGCAAAAAAATGTGAGAATGAAGATATCGCAAAACTTTATATGGTAATTGCTAATCAATGTCTTGAGGGTATCTATTTTTATAGTGGATTTTTAGCTATATATGCTCTTGCTAGAGCTGGAGAAATGGTTGGGTCTGCTCAAATGATCCGATTTATTCAAAGAGACGAAATAACTCACCTACAATTATTTGCAAATACTTTTAACTCAATTGTAAAAGAGTATCCTATTTTATTAACTAAAGAAGTTAAGGACAATATATATGAAATGTTTAAAGAAGCTGCAGAAATGGAGATTCAATGGGGTAAATATATTATTTCTGGTGGGATATTAGGACTAAATGATAAGCTTATTGAAGATTTTGTACATTGGCTTGTAAATGAAAGATTGAAAGCTATTGGGTTTGAGCCTCTATATAAGGATATAGGGAAAGAAAATCCTATTCCTTGGTTTGGGCCTTTTTCTAAGTTAAGAGATATCAAAACAAACTTTTTTGAAGGGAATAATGCAGCCTATTCAAAAGGTTCATTGGATTTAAATGATTTCTAGAAGGGAAAGCTTTAAGCTTCTTTCTTTATTGTTTATGTATGGGAGCCAATCTATGGCTTCCAATGTAAACTATTCCCCCATACAAAAAAATTCCTTCCCTATAGTTAAAAAAATAAAAGTCGGTAAATACAATAGAGATCTGACAAAACTCTCAAATATAAGACAAGCTAAAAAACATATATATCTGTTAAAAATGTATAACCCAAATACAGAAGAAGTTTTGGTAAGTCGATTTGATAAATACAAAAAAATACCTAAAAGAGAATTATTAAAAATTTCATATTTTTTAAGAGATTTTCATTCTGGTAAAGTAAAAGAATTTGACGAAAAACTCATAAAATACCTTGCAGAAGTACTTGAAAAAACAAAAAGAGGTAAATATATAGTTGTTCATTCAGCTTATAGAACAAAATATACAAATATACTTTTGAGAGAAAGGGGCTATAAGACAGCTACAAAATCAATGCATATAAAAGCAAAAGCAATTGATTTTCATATTAGTGGGTTTTCAGCCTTTAACTCTTACAAAATAGCAAGAAAAATAAATCCGGGAGGATTGGGTTTTTATAAAGATCAAAAATTTATACATATGGATACAGGGAAAAGACGCTTCTGGTATTCTAGTTAATTTCATACAATGATATAAGCACGTCTTAATAGACGTACTTAATTAATAATCTTCCAGTCTCATAATCATAATGATTACTATATTCTGTCTTCATATCTACTGTTTTGAACTCAGCTGCAATTGCAAGGTGCTTCATAGCATTCCATTGAGCTCCACACCCATATCCAAATCCATAAGCATTTAACCCTCCGGAGCTCTGTTCAATAACATTACCGATTGCATAAAGCTCAGCAGGACCAAAATTATACCCAGCTTTAATATCCATGCCAGACTGATAAACATTGTCCGCACTTGCTTGTGAAATAACACCGAAATCAAGTTCCATACCGATAAGAATTTTATTATCGAATGTATAGTTCATACCAGTTCCGAAGATATACTCTGTAGCAGTAAAACTTTTTGTTTCAAATGTAACACCTTTTACAGTTCCAGAGCCAACACCAATATATGTGTCAAATTTTAAGCTTCCTGCTGAAGCACTTGCCACCATTGCTACTAACGCTACCATTGCGATTATAATTTTTTTCATAAAAAATCCTTTTTGTTTAATTTATTTCTCAATTAACAATAAAGTTAAAAGATTAATCTGTTATATATCCCCATACAAAAAAAACACCTTTTTTACTTTCTGTTTGAGGTAATTCTTCAATATTTAGGTGATTATTTTCGAATTTATTAAGGATTAATTTAACATGCCCGGTTTTTTTATTTAAATCCATACATAGAACACCTACTCCACCCCTTGATTGTTTGTTCATTTTTTTGGCAGCAAGTTTTCTAATGTATTTATTGTCTGTATATATATGTATAAAATCTTCTGAAGATAAGAAAGCTGAAATTACAAAATCGCCTTCTTTTAATTTTATTGCTCTAACACCTTTTGCTGTTCTACCCATTTGACTAATCTCTTCTGTTGAAAATTTTATAGATTTAGCATTTCTTGTGATTATACATATATCCTCTTCTTTAGTAATTAATCTTGACATAACAACTCTATCTTCATTAGATAAGGTTATGGTGCTTATCCCCGTTTTTCTTTTTGCACCGAACAAATCTCCTGATTTAATCTTTTTAATTTGTCCATTTTTTGTTAGTATCAATAGGTTTTTCGACTCCTCCCTCCCCATACAAAATACGTGAATTATATTATCATTTGTCTTAAATATATTTTTTATGTATGAGCCAAAAGGTGAATTTGGTATTTTGTACGCTGGTATTGAAAATAAGCTACCTTTGTCTGTTAACGCATAAATATCTTCATGTGAGTTTGTTTTTATTGTTCTCAATACAAAATCTTCTTCTTGCAGTTCAATCGATTTATTTTTTTCTACTCTTTTAATGTATCCACAGTTAGAATATTCAATTATAATATCCTCTTTCGGAACTACAAGCTCTTCTTTCTTTTGTGTGAGGTTTTTTAATTTTGTCTTTCTATCTTTTAACAGCTCTTTATCTATAGAGTTTAATTCTTCTATTAGATAATCACATTGATTTTCATAGCTGTTTAGTATGAATTTACAGTATTTAATATCTGCCTTTAATTCTCTTTTTTTATTTACCAGCTCTTTTTTTTGCATTGAAGTTAATTTTGATAATTTCATATTTAATATTGCTTCAGCTTGAGCTTCATTCAATTTAAATATCTTCATTAGATTTACAGAGGCTGTATTCATATTTTGTGATTTTTTTATAACTTGAATAACTTCATTTATTTGATCAATACAACTCAAAAGACCTTCAACTATATTTAGCTTTTTAAAAGAATCCTCTTCTATATATGTAAATTTTCTTTTAACTACATTAAATCTATGATCCAAAAACCTATTCATTATTGTTAATAATCCATATTTTCTTGGTGTTGGCTTATTATTAATGGTGTCTATCACAGTTGTACTATAAGATATAGTTGTGTCAAAGGCGGTTTTTTTAAATATATAATTAACAACCTCTTCAACTTCCCAGCCGTTTTTCACCTCAATAACAATTCTAATATCTTCACTTGATTGATCAGATATATTAACTAAAGCTGAAGAAAATCTATTTTCTTTATCGTTTTTTAAATCTACTATTTCTTGAATTAATTTTGGTTTTAATTTTCCATATGGTATTTCTGTAAAAACTATAAATTTTTTTCTTCCTTCTGTTTCAATATGATAATTAGCTCTTATATTTAAAGAGCCTTTACCATTTTTTATAATTTCTAGCATAGATTTTTTATAGTTATAAATCGTTCCGCCTGTCGGGAAATCTGGAGCTTCAACCCATACAAAAAAATCTTCAACGGTAAACTCTTTTCTTTCTTTTCTACTTTTTATCATTGCTTTTGTTAAATTTATCACTTCTTTACTATTGTGCGGTAAAATAACACTATCCATTCCGACAGCAACACTACCCTTAAGAACACCATTTATTAAAATATTTGGTATGGGACAAGGTAAAACAACAGGTTCTTTTTCCAGCCCGTCATAATTTGGTTTCATATCAACAACACCATTGTTAATGTCTTTAAACATTAACAAAGAGGCTTTTGTAAGACGCGCCTCAGTATATCTTTGTGCAGCCGGATCGTCTCCGTCTATACTACCCCAATTTCCCTGTCCGTCAACAAGAGTTAAGTTTTGTTTCCATGATTGCGAAAGATTGACTAATGTTTCATAAACTGAAGAATCTCCATGCGGGTGTAAAGAACCTATAACAAGTCCTGTAATTCTAGCTGTTTTTCTGTATGGGCCACTATAGCTTAAACCCATTTTTTTCATTATAAAAAGAGATCTTCTTTGAGAAGGTTTTAGCCCGTCTCTTAAATCAGGAATAGCCCTATTCAGAACTACAGACGCAGCATATAGTAAAAAGTTTTTCGCAGCTACTGTAGAAACTTCAGCACTATTTTCTTTATGAAAATCTTTTGACAGCATTTCATTGAACATTTGTTTATATATTTTATATTCTTCTTCTTTTGTCATTTTTCTTCTCTGAATTAAATAATTAATGATAGTTTTTCTTTTAATGTTTGTGGAGTAAACGGTTTAACTATGTAGTTATTCACACCTGCCTTTAATGCTTTTATAACTTCTTTTTTACCACCCTCTGTTGTGACCATGATAATAGGTATATCTTTATTGATAGAGCGAATATATTTAACTAAATCATAACCATTCATTTCAGGCATATTCCAGTCTGTAATTATTAAATCAAATTTATTTTCTTTATATTTTTCAACTGCTTCAACCCCATTAAGAGCTTTAACTATATCTTTTTGGTTTAGTCTTTTTAAGGTGTTCTCAATTATACGCAACATAGTTGAGCTGTCGTCAACAATTAATATTTTCATATAAATCCTCCTTTTGTTTTTATTATACAAGATTTTTAAAAAAAATAAAATATGGTATACTTCCCCCATACAAAAAAATGGAGATAATTTTGAAAACAGCAAAAGAAAGGGCCGAAATAACGGATATAATAAAAGAAAAAACAGATAATATTTTTAATGATTTCAAGGAACTAAACAAGAGATATAATGTACCAATGGGCATTATAATGATTCGTTCAAATAAAAAGATAGATTTATCTAATATCATAAGAAACACAGATAAAATAGTCGAGACTGAAATAAATGATAAATATTATTACTATATATTTGTAATGTTTGTTGATATAGATAAATTGTATACTGTTGTTAAAAAAATTGAATATACATATATGGACCTTGAAGTCTATTTTGAAGAGTTAGAAAAAACAAACCAAGAACATATTAAAAATTTTGTAGACAGTTTATTTTTCTAAACATTGTTTTTTAATTTGTTCAAATTTTTTAGCTCTTAAATTATTTTTTCCTGTTTTTATACAATGACCTGTTTTATACATTTTTATGATATAGTCATAAGCATAACAGTTACCCATGGCTGCTGAATTCATATACATGTTAGCAGCCATTTTACAATCTTTTTCAACACCTAAACCATATTCAATTTGATTACCTAACAAAGCAAATGATTCTGCATTATCACCACGCTGAATTAGCTCAAATAAAATTTCTCCAGATTTTTTAAATTCTTTTTTATCAAATAGCTGTTTTGCATATTTGTATCCTGAATTTGAATCACCCATATCATACTTGTCTTTTAACGTGAATGCATAACAGTTTATGTATAGTAATGCAAATACAAAAAGCAATATTTTCATTTTATTCACCTCTTTTAATAAAATTTTCTTTTTTTACATAAATCTTTTGTTTCAATTTTTGCATTATCGACAAATACAGAAATAGGCATTTCGTTATTTGCTTTTCCATATTTTTTTGCCGAAGTTATAACGAGAGACGATTTAGCTCTTGTTATAGCAACATAAAAAAGTCTTCTCTCTTCTTCTATGTTTTCTGTTTTTTCACTTGGAAAAACACCATGAGAAGCGCCAATTAAAAAAACATTATTAAATTCTAAACCTTTTGAAGCATGTATTGTCATTAAATTAACCATATCTTCAATTGAGTCGTCAACCTCTCCTTCTAAAGATAATGTCTCAAGAAGAGAATCTAAATTGTTGTATTGTTTTAGTATATCAGATAATATTGAAAATAAATTTAGATTAGATAGGGCTTTTTCTTTTTTTGACTGACTTGAAGATTTAGAATCTTCTAGTGTTAATAAAAGTAAAATATTATTATTTATAAATTCATTTTTAAAAGATTCGAATGACATATCTCTAAATAAATCAAGTTCTGCAATAAATTCTTTTAATTTATCTTTTGTTTTTCTTGGTAATCTTGGTATTTTTTCATAAGACTCTGATTTTAAAAAATCATACATATTTTGATCTTCAAGAGAATTATATATATCTGACGCTCTATTTTTAGTAAGAATCCCGGAAAGCTCAAGAAACATTAATATAGCCAAGCTGTTTTTGTGATTATGTATAACTTTTAAATAAGCTATAAAAGCTCTTGAAAAAACTCTCTCTAGTAATGTTTTACCATTATGTATGTTGTATTTTACTCTATTTTTTATTAGCTCTGACTCAATTTGTCTTGCAACATAAAATGAACGATATAGAATTGTAATACCTCCTGGTGTTGCGCCTCTCATTATCAAACTTTTAATTTGTCTTGCAACAAACCCAGCTTCTTCAAAATCATTACAAAATTGATAAGCTTTAACAAAGCCAATCTCTTTTGAGTTTGCAACAAGTTCTTTTTTATCTTTATGTCTCTCTTTTGATTTAGTAAGCAGTTTGTTTGCTCTTTTCACAATTTCCATTTTTGATCGATAGTTTTTTGATAAATTTATTGTTTTGCACTCTTTAAAATGTTTATGAAAATTTAAAATATAAGAAATTTTTGCTCCGCGCCAACCATATATACTTTGACTGTCGTCACCTACGACACAAATATTTTTTTGTTTATTTTCAGATAATAATAATTCTAAAAGTCTAAACTGGGAACCATTTGTATCTTGAAATTCGTCTACCATAATATATTTGTATTTTTTTGATATATTAACTCTTATTTCTCTAAAATCATTCATTATACATATAGGTAAATTAATTAAATCGTCGAAATCTACAGAGTTGTTTTTTCTAATATCTTCTTTATACATACAAAACAAATTTGCTATTTGAGCTATATACTCTTCTGTAACAAAATCAGGAGAGTATATATCAAAATTTTCTTCTTCAATTAGTTTTGTAATATCTTCTATTGCATGTTCAACTGAATCGCTTCTTGTAAAGTTGTTTTGTATGTTGCTTAGCGAAAGCAAAAATTTAGAAGAACTAAATTCTTGTGCAAATGTTTTATCAAAAACTGTAAACTTTAAATTATCTATTAATTTTTCTTGCTCTGAGCTATCTAATATATTAAAGTTTAAGTTTAAATTATATCTCTCCAAAACTTCACCAGATAAACTTTTTATAAATCTTACTCCCCACGAATGAAATGTTGTAAAAAGAGGCATACTATAATTTTTTAACATTGATTGCGCTCTTTCTTTCATTTCTCTGGCAGCTTTATTTGTAAATGTCATTATTAAGATATTGTCTGATTTTGCTTTTTCTGACTCTAATATATGTAAAGTTCTTGATATGACAGTTTTAGTTTTACCTGAACCTGCTCCAGCTAAAACTAGAACAGGACCTTCTGTTTGAAGTGCTGCTTTTCTTTGTTCTTCATTAAGTTCTTTTATATATTTTTTCATTTTATCTTCTTTTATTGTATTCATACAAAACATATTATCAAAAAGCACCTTAAAAACTCTTTAAGCCTCCGTATTTGGGGGTTTTGAGCTATATATCTAAAAAGTGTTCACGTCGATAGCACCTAAGGGGTAAAGCAACAAGGCGAAGCCTGTATTGCTTTTAGTATCTTTTGTATTTAAAAAAAGAATATAATACATAATACAAAATAAAAAACAGAGGAGGCATATTTTGTCTAAAAAGAAATTCATGATTGATACTTCAGTTATCATAGATAATCCATTTAACTTAGTTAAACTTTATGAAGGTGGTAAAAACAAATTATACATAACAGAAACCGTCCTAAAAGAATTAGATAAACATAAGACGTCAATAAAAGACGAGGTTGCTATTTCAGCAAGACATTTTTTTAGGGGTTTAAAAGATTCTGTTTTTTTAAAAGGTAAAACTTTAAAAAACAATAAAAAGGGAGATACATTTTATGTTGTTGATTTTTGTATGGATAACGAAATCTTGAAATTAAATGTTATCGTTCGTTCAAAATACAGTAAAGAAACTCTATCAAGTGATTTTGTAAATGACGAAAAAATCAGAGAGGTCGCATTAACATATAAAATGACATGCATAACAAATGATATAGCTTTTAAATTTGAGGCTATGAGTCAAGGCTTAAAGGCTGAAAGTATTTACTGGGACAGCGTTCAAAATTTTTCTGACATTAATTTTTCTGAAACAATTCAAGTTAAAGAATCTGAATTTAACAAACAAGAAATAGCCTTAAAATTTAAACCCTGGACACAATTAACAGTTGAGTTTTTAGACGACGACGAAATGTTAACTGACAATAAATCTTTTTTTATTGTTAATCAAAACGGATTAAGCGACATATCTTCAAACGATTACAAAAGATTTGAAGTATCTCCTATAAATTTAGAACAAAAATTTTATCTCCATATGCTTGAATCTAATTTCAAAATAATGACTGTTTCTGGCTCTACAGGCTCAGGTAAGACATTATTAGCTTTGCAAGAGGGTATGAAAAGAGTAAAAGATAAAAACTCAAATATAAACGGCATTGTGTATATGAGATTTACAGTAAATGCTGAAGATAAATTTTCTGCATTGGGTTATAGAAAAGGTAATGACGAACAAAAAATGGATAGATTTAATTATCCTCTTTATAGTGCTATAAACTTTATTGTGGATCAAAGATTGTCAAAGCATAGACATAGCTTAGAAAAAGAGAATGTTTTAACTGTTAAGAAAAATGAAATGACAGAACAATTCATTAAAGATTATAATATTGAATTTTTAGATATTGCTAGTGCAAGAGGTATAACAATAGAAAACAAATGGGTTATTTTTGACGAAATTCAAAATGCTCCAAATATCATTGTTCGACTTATAGGTACAAGATTAGGTAAAAATAGTATAATGATTTTAATGGGGGACCCACAACAAGTTGACCACCCACATTTATCTCCTGCTAGAAATGGTTTAATAACCATGTTAAAAGCTTCTATGCAAGAAAATTCTTTATCTGTTGGTGTAAAACTTACTAAAACAGTCCGCTCTGAATCGTCTAAATGGTTCGAAGACAACGTAAAAGGATAATGTATGCAAAATATAGGAATATATTTAACGGACGCTAGTTTTGACAAAAAAAGCAAAATTAGCTCCATTTCTTTTTTAGAAAAAACAACCAATAAAACAAATAACATTCAAACAGCCCAATACAAAAATATTTATGACGCTGAATTTGAGGGTATTAAAATATGTTTAAAGGACGCATACAAAAAATTTAAACATGTTGTTGTTGTTTGTGATAATAAGAGAGCTGTATTTAACGCTCAGAAGCATTTAAGAAAAGAAATGAAGCTGAGCATGAGATTTGAGAGTTCTCAGTTTCTATGGCTTCCTAGAGACTTTTTAAGTGAAGCTGATTTTTTAACTAAAAATGTTGATATCACAAAAAACAAAAAGATAAAATTGGATAACGCAACAAATGGATCTGTTTTTGAAGTTTTCTTAACGAAAGAAGATTATTTAAATCTTTTGCTAGATAGTATTCTTAAATTTAGGAAAGAAAATAGAGAGCTTAATTATAATGATTTAAGTATCTTAAATAAAGTTCTTAATGGTGAACTTATAGACCCCATACAAAATATAGAGCTAATAAGAGAAGATTTATTAAAAATAATTCAATTCAATCCTAAAGAAGGAAGAAAAAATTCAAATATAGAGAAGATTATTGAGCTTCTCTATATGGTTTGAATTTTTTAAAATTGTTTTTGTAGTCATATATATATTTATTTGTATCTTCTAGATAGTTGTGCAACAAAATAAATTCTGGATTTTTTTGTATGAGTTTTAAATGCTCTCTTTGAAAAAAGACTTTTAAAGAGAGTCCTTTCTTCAATACGGCAACCCATTTAAAAAGATCTGTATCAACTGAAAATCCTTTGGTTTCTATATAAAAAAAGATATTTTCAGTTAAATAAACTTTAAAATCCAATAAATAACTACAAACACCTGAATTTGGTTTATTATATTGTATTCTGTCGTTTGTATATTCCCAGCTATGGATTTTGCCATAAGATAATAATTTATCTAATGCAACACACATTTCATACTCAAATTTTCCTTGTACTTTAAAATCCTTATACTTTATCCAGTCAGCATAACTTTTAGTTTGTTCTCTTTTACCTTCAAAAAACTCCTTTTTCATTCTTAAAGATTTTCTCTTGTTAAACTCAGGATCTTGATTTTGTATGAGGCAATTTAATCTGCATTTTTCTTTGCGACACTTTTGAGAACAAGTAACTCTTTTACTCTGTTTTTTTGTATTTTCTGTGTAAAAGATATTTCCACATATAACACATTTTTTCTCTAAAACAAATCCACCTCTTCCCTCTCTCTTTTGTATGAGGGTCTCTTTTATTTTTTTGTTTTTTATTTTTTTCGCGCATAATTTACAATTAGAGCCATTTTTAAAGGCTTTTTTTGTTATTGAAAACCAGCCATGTTCGTTACATTTAACTAAAAAATCAATTTTGGCCCTATCACCACAAACAGTATAAATTTCCCTATATCTGTTTTTATGTATGGACCTGATCTTTTCTAGATCTTTTTCTGAAGGAATAGAATCTATTTCAAAAAATTTACCGTCATATGTTTTTATTTCCATAACATATCCTTTCTATTAATTTCAAAATTAAGAATTTTGATATTATGTAATATATTTAAGAATGGATTAAGTGTGAATATGTTATGCTTTTCCTTAAAAGAATATTAAAGGATATATTATGAATCGAAGATTTGCAAAAAAAGACCAAATTTTTCTATTTACAACAGCCTCTTTTTTAGAAAAACTTGCATTTTGTATGGGGTTTCTTGTAATTATTAAATTAATATAATTATACAAGAAACCTTCTTATATGAAGCTTAATTTATTACTGAAATAGAAACTGTATTTTCTCTTTCTATTGATACATTAAATAACTCATACAAAATATCACCTGTTATTTTTTTCAATGTCTCTTTAAACATATTAAACCCTCTTTTTTGATACTCTATTAAAGGATCTTTTTTTGATATAGATATCAAACCTATACCATTTTGCAGCGCGTCTAATTCACTTAAATGGTGTTGCCAATTTCTATCTATATGTTTAATGTAGATAGAGCGTATAATTGAAAGCGATATGTTTTCAGGTAAATCTAAAAATTTATTGAAAATAACATATTCTAAATAATTTATTAGATCCTCCTCCGTTTTTGGATAAGAATCTTCAGTAGCATTAATATATAGTGACTCAAGTAAATTTAACTTTAAATCTTCAAAATTATAAAAATTGAATTCTGAAGATTTATCTTTTATAAGCTCTTTTATTTTTTTATAAAAATCAGAAATATCTTCTATGTTAAGAATATTGTTTCTGATACTATAAATTTTATCCCTCTGTGTTGAAAGAACTGAATCATATTGTACAAGTTCTTTTCTTGCTTCATAGTAGATATTTTCATATGCTTTTTGAGCTCTTTCTATTGTTTTTTCAATCAATTTTGATTGTATTACCTCGTCCTCTTCAACTTTTAAATTTTTGGCAATATTTTTTAATTTTTCACCAGAAAAGTTAACAATTGTTTCGTCTTCCAGAGAAAGAATAAAAACAGATTCTCCAGGGTCACCTTGTCTTCCTGAGCGACCTCTTAATTGATTATCGATTCTTCTATTTCTATATCTTCCATATCCGATAACATAAAGACCTCCAAGAGAGATAGATTCTTTGCTTAGTTTTATATCAACTCCTCTTCCTGCCATATTTGTTGCGAGAGTGATTGTTCCTTTTTCACCAGCTTTCGAAATTATTTCGGCCTCTTTTTCTGCATTTTTAGCATTAAGTTGATTAAAGGTTAAATTATGCTTTTTAAACTCTTTAGATAAAAATTCATTCTCTTCAACTGTTGTTGTCCCAATTAAAATTGGTTGACCTTTTTTATGTGCTTCCTTAACTATTCTTATTAATTCAGAGGTTTTACCTTTTTTATTCAGAAAAATTCTATCTTGATAATCTTTTCTTATTACTGGTTTATGGGTAGGAATAACAATTATCTCTAACCCATAAATATCTAAAAACTCTTCTTCTTCTGTTTTAGCTGTTCCTGTCATACCAGATAAATGTTTGAACTTATTGAAAAAATTTTGATAGGTTGTTTTAGCTGTTGTAATATTTTCTATTGTTATTTCAACACCCTCTTTTGCTTCAATGGCTTGGTGTAAACCAAAACTTAATTGAACTCCAGGTGATAATCTACCTGTTGATTGATCGATTAAGACAATTTTATTATCTTGAATTAAATAATCTTTTTCGCACTCATACACAAAATTTGCAACAAGGGCCTGCTCAATTCTATGAAGATACTCAACAGCCTCTAAAGAGTAGAGATTTTGTATGGATAACTCTTTTTCAATTTTATAAATACCTGTCTCGGTTAACCTTGCAACTCTTGCTTTTTTATCTATTGTAAAGTCTGATTCTTTTTCTTCTTCTGAAAAAGAAAGTTTTTTAACCGCTAAATCACAAGTTTTAATCAATTTATTATTTTGACTTTTGTTTTTTTCAGAGATAATTAAAGGTGTGCTTGATTCGTCAATTAAAACAGAATCGATTTCGTCTATAATTACACAATCAAAACCATATTTATCTATATCTAAATATATTCTTTGTGCTTTATCTTGAATTGTGTTATCTCTAAGATAATCAAATGCGAATTCTCTACTTGTCCCATACACAATATTTGATTTATAGACATTTTGTCTCTCTTGAAGATTTTGCTCAGATTGTAAAACTCCACTTTTAATACGAAAAAAATCAAATAATTTCGTATTGTACTCCAAATCTCTTTTTGAAAGATAATCATTTACTGTAACAACAAAAACCTTATGGCCTTTTATAGCCCTAATTAGAGCTGAAATACCAGCAGTTAATGTCTTACCCTCACCAGTTCTCATTTCAACTAAATAACCGTCTATAGCTATTGATATTACAGCTTTTAATTGCTCATTGTATGGTCTTAAGCCTAAAGTTCTAAAAGAGGCTTCAGATATAACAGCTAAAAACTCCTCTAATGGAATGTTTTTATTTACTATATCTCTTAATTCTTCGTCGCTCTTTTCTTTTAAATCATATTTGTTTATTTTTTTTATAAGCTTTTTAACTTTAAAAAGTTTTTGTGTATTTTTGATTTTAAAAAATGTATTCTTCAATTTTTATCCTTAGCTTTTTAATTATCTTAATAATTATATCAAAATAGATAGCTTTTAACTATCTATTTTACAGGTACACAGTTACCGTCAATTAATTCTGTTGTATCTGGACAAGCTTCAATTTGGCATTTATTATCTTTTGTCAACGTTCCTTCTTCACAATAAAATTCTGCACATTCTCCACTATCCATAGTTATTACATTTTCACTATCTGGACACCCTCCGTTTTTTCCACAATATCTTACAAAATCTTTATTTGCGTCACATACCTGGTCCATACAGGAGTCACTATTTTCCGGTAAAAATCTTTCTGGTAAATAAGTTCCTATATAACCCTCTTTACATTCAGCTTTCGAACATTTATTGTCTACACATGAGAATGGAGAACAAATATATTCAACGTCACCAGAATAAGATTCTATTTTTACTGCATTTCTTGAGTTAGACGGAGTTTTTACCCCATACATTGATATTATACATTGCGCGTCTTTTAACCCAAGACTATTTGTTAATACTTCCTTCTCTGGAACATTAAATGAGCTATTATTAACAACAGAGCCGCTGTATTTTAAAGCATATGCCTCACAAGACTCATTACTTGTTTCCCTCATTCTTACAGCATAGGTAACACCATTATTAAGCATTTCCTCTTCTGTTAAGAATCCGTCTTTTTCGTCTATTAAAAATATAGAAGTAAATCCGTCTCCTAATAGTTCTTCATAGTCAAAAAATTCAGGAACAAACCCCTCTTCTCTATCAGCAGGGCTTACCTCTCTAACAAACTCTAAAGAGCCAATATAGCCGTCAAGATAAGAATCCCAAAATCTTATTCTATCATTAGCAATTAAAAAAGATTCGTCTATCTTATCAGTAGTGTATGAAGCGTCTACCTTAACTGTTTTATCCCATACACCAGATTTTTGAACTAAAACTGTTTTTTCATTTCCAAATTTAAATGTTAAATTTGTATAATTATCTGTTGCTTCGCTAAAATCTTCATTTACATACAGTTCTCTTAAAGAATCTATATCCATTATTTCTGTCACATATAATTGTGTCCCTGGAGATAGAATTTTGATTTCTGCACCACATAAATTACTATCTAAATTAATCCCCTTATATTTACAAGTTAAGCTATTGTTTGTAATCGTATAGTTAGAGTTACTTAATTTTTTAACAAAAGAAGGTAAATCAATATTAACTATATTACCCATTTTATCTGTTACTGTCGAAATAACATACCAGTTACCGTCTGAAAAATGTAAGGCCATTGTTGCTGCATTAAATCCAGCCCAAGTTGTTCCGTCTTTGTAATCTACACTTCCTGTTACTTGAAAATCAATATTTTTCCCAACAATAGAAGAATTACCTACTGAAACTATTGGTCCGCTTCTATCACTCCAACCAACGTGTCCATTAATTTTACATGAAGACGAAATAGAGTTATTTTGTGTATCAACATTATCAGAGATCATTGTGTATGGGTCAACTAGCTTTATATTTGTAATCAATGAATCTTTAGATTCTATTTCACCATTAAAGTAGCAGCCCGCAATAGAAAAACAAGAGCTTTCTCCATTCTTTTTGTAAAAGCAAAGATTATTTCCTTCTCCTGTGATTTTATTTACACCTTCATAACAATCTTTTATATTTTCTGCACATTTTAGATTTCTTAAATTATTCATTTCTCCAATAGATAAAGTTGTTCCAGATATATTATGGTACATAAGAGGTCTTTTGGTTAATATGTAGTGCTCATAATTATCAGAGACCTCTTTATAACAACTATTTGCAGGAGCTATAGGTGAGTTACAATCACAATTCATTTCTTCGCAAGAACCATGACAATCACCTCCAGATTTATATCCCATTTCTTCAAAAATCTCATTTGGACCACTCCAGTCTTCTGGACAGCTGTATTCATACCAGTTATAAGTTATTTGGCATTCATTACCGACTTTTACAAACCCTTTATTACAGCTAGGCAGAGCAACACATTTGTCTTTAGATTCTAGAATATCATAACCTTTAGGACAAGAAGTTAAGACATTTTCCCTCATACAATATTGTTGCCCGTCTAATTCAACGCTTTTTTCGTCTTCTTTACATACATTAATTTGTTCACAGACACCAACATTGTAATCTTCTGGAGTATTAAAGTAATTTATGTTTGTGTCAGTTACAGAATATTTTAATGTTTTACCTTCTTCTGGACCGCACCCAAATTCTAATTCAGATTGACAAACAGCACTTCCATTTTCTAAGGTTGTCTTCTCTCCATTTTCACAAATAGTATCCTCTATACATGCCTTAAGAGAGCTATCCCAAGTACCTTTAACACATTTTGGCTCCTCAGTTGTATTCTCTGCAATTTCACATTTTGTATTCTCGTCGCTCAAAATACCTTCATTACAATATGGCGATAATGTGTCTACTGTTTCTAATACACAAACACCGTCTTTTAATTCTCCATTAGAACAATTTGGCTCCTCTGAAATAGAAGTTGTTGTAACACATTGCGTACCTTCTAATACGCCAGTTGAACAAGAATATTCATAGACTGTTACAGGCCATGCAAAACCTACACCCCATTTAATACATAAGCCCCAGGCCCACGGATCATATCCAGTAGGACATACACTTTTGCTTGTTTTTGTTGCTTTCGAATATTTCTTTTCTTTCCCAGTACATATACCTTCAGAAAGAGTAGTTCCACTTGGACATATTGGAGTAGAAGTTTCTATTGTAGTTTTTTCACATGTATCACCATTTAACGTATAACCCTCTGCACATAAAGAGTCTTTTTTTGTTGTACTCATTGCTATACAGCTTGTTCCGATCAAAGTAAACCCTTCAGAACAAGTAACAGTTTCGTTATTTATGTTTTTTTCTGCACAAAACTCATTTATCTTTTTGTCTACATATGAATAAGTTTTATCTCCCCATTCACAAGAAGTTAATTCTTCACATTTTTTTGTGTTTAGATTATAATTCATACCTAATGGACATTCTTTTATTGGTTTTTGCACGCAAACACCGTCTATTTCGTCTTCACATGTTGGCTTTATTATACAAGCTCCAAGTTCTTCATTATACTCATAAGCTGGATCAGAACATATTTTTATACTATCCGCAACACAAGTATTAAGTTCATAATCTAAATTAGTAGTTGTACCTGTCACATAGCTATATTTATCACCCTCTTTTAAAACTTCTGTTGCAAAACTTACATTTTTAAAATATTTTGAATCAAAATATAGCCCATAATTATCCTCTTCTGCTAATTTAAAGTCTGTCGCCTCAAGATAGCATTTATGTTCATTTTTCGTCCAACCAGGAGGACAATTTTCTTCAGCTCCTTCAACAAACGGACATTGTAAAGACTCACTTATTTTAGAGGTATATTTTTGAGAATCAGCAATTTTATAGATTTTATCATTAATAACATTTTCTTCATTATATGACTCGTCTTTTGAAACTTGCATACACTCTATATCTTCACCGAAAGGACAATGTTGTTCATATCTTAAACAATTTTTTTCTGGAGGAATTGATTCTTGCGTAGGACAGACACCGCCTTTGCTCTCTTCAATACCAATACCCTGACAATCACCACCAGTTGAAACAAGTGGACCTTTCCAGGCCATTCCCCATTCGTCTAAGTCACTTGGACATGTGTAAGTATAAAAATAATAATCTTTTTTACATTGACCAGGATTTGCCGGATCATTTGTTGGATCATAAAATCCGTCAGGGCAAAAGTAATTGATAGTATGTTGTCCATTTTTTATAGTCCATAAAGTCTTATTATTAAAAGATATTGTAGCTGCAACACCGTCTGTTACATGGTCTCCAGAAGTGGAAATATGTATATCGTGCATACCTTTTGATAAATATTGATTGTATGAAACTATATTAAAGATAGCAAAGAACGTACACGCTGAGGAGTGTTTTGACGAACCGTCAATTTCTATATAGCCGCAGTTATCTACATTAAATTTGATTTTGTATGTGCCATTTTCTGGCGCGTAAAAATCAAAATGATAATTACCATTTGCAACACCATAAGATTTTAAAAAACTTGTCCATACAGAAGCAATACCATATTTAAAAGCCTTTGTATTTGTCGGATAATAAACTTCTCCACCTTCTTTGTCTGTGTATATTGAAGCAGAGTGTTTTTCTGAGCTACCAGAATTATATATATCTGTAGCTTCACATTCTACCTTATCTATTTGACAACTTTCATGGCCGAATTCGTCACTTATACAATCTTCCGTAGTAAAATCCCTTACTTGAGTCTCAATAATATTATCGATTATTTTGTATAGGGCTGGAATCTCTTTTAATATTTTTGTGTATTCAGCACCTGGATTTGGGATATCTTCTTTTGCACCAATATCTAAAATTGATTCGTTATTTAATAATGGGTTTATTAATGCATATGAATTTTGAGTCATAAGTAAGAACAGTAAAATTATGCTAATATATTTTCTCATACAAAAACCTCCAAGGTATTTTTAATAATATATATTAGCATAATTGATAAGCAAAGTTATATTTTTATAATTAATGAATAATTTTTTCGATTTAAAATATAAAAAGTTTGTTTTTTTGTTACAACAAGATAACTAAAATGATTTATTGTCTTACTATTTAAATAGTAGTTTTTAAATTTGCTAAAATCAATAAGAATTTCTGTATTTATATACTCTCCAAGAATAAAATAATTATCTATATCTATAAAAGATTCTTTTGTTAATTGAGTAATTTTATTATTGTTTAATTTCGCACAATCAGACAGATTAATTACTTCTTCTTTTAAAAAAATTGCATTCAAAACAATAAATTCTATATTTTCTTTCATTAAAAATGCAGCTAACTTATACAGTAAATTTTTATCTGAAATAATAATATTATCATTAGTTAAATCATTAAAGTTTTCTGAAAAAGAAAACTTAGATCTTAACAACTTAATTTGCTCTTTTACAGAATAATTTTTACTCATTTTTTGTATTTTATCTCTATAATATTTAAATAATTATCTGACAATCTTCCGTTTACCATTTTAGAGTTTAAGAAAAAACTTTTTTTATTATCTACACATACAGAATTGTTATTATCAAGAAGATAACAACTATATTTATTTTTATCTGTAATTAAACTATACTGTTTATTGATTACTTTAAGCTTATCTCCATTATAGTACTCTATTCGTTTTTCTCCAAAGCTGCTATCAAAAGCAAATAGAGAATTTATCAAAAACAAAAAACTTAAAAAAAACTTTAAAAACATAATTTACCTCGCTAAGAACATTAAACAATATAAAAATAAAGAGCTTTCAATAAAACGTTCTTTAATTAAAGAGAATTTATTAAAGATTTTAGCCAATACAAAATACTCTCTGTCATAAAAAACTGAACCTGTGTATATTTTACCAGATTCTACAATCTTTAATTTGTCACCAATACAAAAAATATCAATTTTAGAAAATAAGTGTCTATATTTATTATATTCGAATTCAGAAATCGCTCTAGCTTTTTCAATATTTAAATTTAATACGGCTTTTTTGTATGAGTTATAATCTGTATAATTTAGAGTTTTCTTGAATTCTTTTACTGTATCGCTATTTATCTCATATTTTAAAAAATAACTTGAAAAATAATTTTTATAGCTTTCTTTGGCTAGAAAAGCTTCTTTTGCTAAGTTCAAATAATATTTTTTGTATGGCATATATACAAACAATAATATAACAAAAAGAAATATTGAAGATACAAATAAAAAAGGACCGCTTAATTTCATATTTACATAATAATAAAAAATTGTATTTAAAATAAGCATTAATACAGTTATCTCATAATAATATGCAGTAAGAAAATCTTTTTTGTTATGTATACAATAAAAAACTTTCTTATGTATATCTTCGCTGGATATGTAATAAGGCGCAGTCATATTACCTGAACACTTAAATAGAATATCATAGCTATTTACAGCAGCTAAAATAGCTATAAAAGAGCTTATATAAATAAAAATTGACTCATACATAATTATCCTTTTTTATAAATTATAACTAATAAGTGTTTTTTTGTCTAGTTAAATGATTTTAAAAAGAAACAGGTAGGTATCCTAAAAGGATATAAAAATTCACCCTCCTAAAAAAATAGAGAGGGTATACGCAGTATGTGTTGACTAAACACTTCTTAGCTTATAAATTTCTGAAAAATCTACAAAACTTGTTGGTCCTTCGCTCCAACCGCACTAGACACATAACCCTTTTTCGGTGTCTCTGGGCGTATATTTTGTTTGACGGAACATGTTGTCAACATGAATATCAAAACCTAACTTCAGATACTAAATGATTATCCTTTCATTTCATTATTCTCCTTGAAATAAGTTATTGCTATAAAATATATAAAATATATAAAATATATAAAATATATAAAATATATAAAAAATATACAAAATACAACTAATTTTTCTTAAATTGAATTAAGTTTTAATTAAGTGACAATTTGCTATAATTTTTATTAACTAAATAAAAAAGGATAAATTATGGGACTTATATCACAAGCAATTTTAACAATAACAAATATAATTGAAAATATTTTAACAATGACATATGATTTTTTCTATTCTACTATAGGAATAGGAGATACAACGATATCTTTATTCTTGGGTTTAATTGTGCTATACACTCCAATTATAATGCTATTAAATATAGGACTTAACAATATTTATTCAACCGGAAGAATTATTTTAATAGAAGTGTTTATGATTATACTTATTGTGTCAATAACAGCAGATAATAACACAACAATAGATATGGAAATTAAAATAACAGCATGGATAACATTATTATTTTTATTTATTGGAACATTAAAAAGAATTTTTCTCGCTCCAATACTATCAAGATTTTCAGGTTCAGCTAAAGAAACAGATTAAAATTTATGTTTCTTTAGCTTTATATTTTTAATGGTTAAAATAATTGGATAATATGGTGAAACTTTTTGTATGTATGATTTCAAATTTTTCTTAGAATATCTTTTATCTCTTATTGTTTGGACTGTAAAAAAATCAATATTTGCACTAAAAACAGAGTCTGTAGAGAGTAAAACATTCTCTGTTTGAGACAATCTATATTTATTTTTCTTCTTAACTATTTTTGTTCCTGTTGTAAGAGCTGGTCTAAACCCGGATAAGATTTGCTTTAATTGGTATGAGCTTAAACCAAAAGAGCCAATAAATGCAATGTGACTTCTTTTTATATGTAACTCTTTTCTTGTAAAATTAATTACATAATATAAATTTTTAACATTCTCAATTAATTCATTTTGATTTTTTTTATCATATTTATCCGCAAAATTAATGACATATATAACATAATTTTTGTTGATAACGAATCCTGAAATATTGTTTTTTGTATATATACCTCTATCGTCCAAGAAAGTAACTCTTCTGATATTAAAGAATTCATTTACATTGTTATTAAGAAAAAACACAGACTTATCTTTATACTCAATAGATTGATCGACTGAATAAATTATATTTGTTGGTGAGGCAAAATAATCAAATAGATTTTTGTCTTTAACAGAATTAAATATTGTCATTGGATAAATGGACAAATATTTCTTAAAAAAATCTCTGTCTTTAGTCATTATATTTCTATCATTTACATGATTCATGTTCAAATATGATATTTTTAAATCAACATTTTTATCTGGGATATAATTTGAAAATGTTGCTGCATTTAAATTACAAAAAAGTAAGATTAAAAAGATTATTTTGTATGGCATATAATAAACCTCCAGTTGTTATTAACAGATAAAAAATTATACCTAATTTATTGCTAAAGGCAACATTGAAATCTTGAGAAGAAGGTATAGAGCTATTGATTAATTGAAAAATTAAAAATCCAGATAGTAATTGTTCAAAAATACTAAGGGTTAATGAATTTTTGTATGTGATAAATGCAAAAAATATTAAAAGTATTGGAGCTAAAGCAACAGGAATAGCATTAAAAAACTTTGTATTGGAAAATGACACAGAACCAAGAGTCCATGAATCACCCTCTTTTTTAGGTATAAGAGAAAAGAAATTTGGATTTGCTAAAAATAACAAACCAACAACAAAATGAGATAGTTCGTGGAGTATTGTCCCTGGTAAAATATATAGAAAATAGAAAAAATTTGAATATTTTTTCAAAAAGAAACCAACAACAAAACTTAATACTAGAGAAATATAAATCATTCTAAAATCTTCTTCATTAATACTTTTTTGTATAGGTTTAGCTCTTTTAACAAAAGGTCATACTCTATACCATTTAATTCTTTAAGTTCATTTTCTATATCAGAAACTTTTTTTCTAAGCTCTTTAACCGTAAGAGATAATATAGAGAAATCTTTTCCGGAAGAGAGAATTACCTCCTCTTCTTCTTTCGTTAAAATATTTTCCCCATATCTTATTTTCAAATCTTTTAAATTCATTACATTTTCAAATTTTGCCTGCATATTGTCAGAAGATATTGGCGCGTCACTTAAGTCTTCAATTTCTAATCTTTTCTTTTTTTTCTCTTCTTTTTTCTCTTCGCTTTTGTGAACTCTTAATGTTTTTTCTGAACCAGTAAAAGAGTCTTTTGATTCTTTGAATATATTCTCTTCTTTTTCTGTTAAAGATTCTTTTATTAAGCCAACGAAACCTCTATCATTCTTTGATCTATTGCCTGCCTCTTTACCCATATCCCCTTCTAGATAAGAATGTTCCTCTTCCTCAACCATGCCGTCTGTATGTAAATTGAAATGAGCCTTAAAAAGTTTACGGTCCTTATATATATCAACTAAAGAAACATTATATACTCCATTGAATGTTCTTTTATCTAGTGATTTGTCGGCATACTGTTCTGTTAAGCCGATATCACCACTCATATCAAGTCTACCGCCTGTAAGGCCTCTCATTTTATCTATAATACTCAAACTACCATAATTTGCTTCTCTTTTATTTAATTCACCAAAGACACTACCAGAAAAATTATTTGAACTTGAATCATAATTTCTAGTATCAAAAATACTTTGTGAACCATGGGAGCTTGGTGTATGAAAACCATTATTGTATTGATTAGCTAAATCTTCAAACATTTTAATTTACACCATATAAAATATGAAATATGCAAGAGACTAATCTCTGGCATATTTTAAGAATTTTTTAAGAGAACTATATTCTCTAACCTCGTCCTCTTGCCCATTTTCTTCTATCTCATTGATTTTATTTTTAATTTTTTTCAATGTTTGATTTTTTGCTTGTTCAACATTGAATCCATTTGATTTAAGAAAATCTTTATATTCAGGCAAAAATGTTGCTGCGTAATACTTCATAGGTATAATAGCAGGATTTGTAAAATCTATTTTACCGGAAATAACAGCGTCCATAGCATATTTTGAAATAGATATTTTAATATCAGGTGATAAATTATCCATATTGGTAATGACCCAATTTAAATAATCATATCCTTTTTTATTTTTGCCATATTGCTTATACCCAGATACAATTGCTTCTGATATTTTTGTTCCTTTTTCAAAAACATTACCAAAAGATACCTTATCAATAATAACAGGTTTTCTTGAAAGGTTAACAGCATTCTCTAGTGAAGAAATAGCACCAAACTCTAATAACTCTTTAAAATAGTAAGCTAGTACAGCAATATCGGATAAAGCTGTATGAGGTTGAAGTTTCTCAATATTATAATCACTTAAGAAAAGAGAAAAATTTGGTTCCATATCAAAGTTATAAAAATATCTTAAGTATTGCAAACCATTACTTTCAATAGCTTCATTGTTTTTATTAAACTCTTTTGCTATTTGTAAGGTGTCAATCACAAGATCTTCTGGATAAAATATCCCTTCTTTTTCAAGTTGTCCAATGTCAAAATCTGAGTTATGAGCACAATAAAAAACTTTATTTTCTATAAATAATTCAAAAAACTCTTTTGTTTTTGAATCTTTAAATGTCGGAGCATTTTCTAAATCCGGATACCAAATACCGTGTACAGCAGCCGAAGCTGGCCCAATTGGAACAGGAGGCAAAATATTCTCCTCCAAATAATCTACAAAGACTATCTCCTTGTCTTCAACTAAATACAAAGCATGAGCACTTTGTAAAATTCTATCGTCTTTTTTTACACCTGTTGTCTCTGTATCATGAAAGACAATAAAGTTTTTATCTTTATTATCTTGAAGGTACTTTTTTGTTTCTAATACATTCATATCTCTGCCTTTATTATATTTTTTTGTATAAGGTTATTATACAATATAATGTATTAGCAATTTCTATCTCTTTTTATACAGGATATCTCATACATAAACCCCATATATAAATTTAACTCCATATTGTATCTTATGGCTGTGGGAGAACTACTTAATATATCTTGGCCAGAAAGATCATGTTTTACTATCAATGCATTTATAAGAGATTTTGAGAGTTTCGTAAAATATTTATCATGTTTGTTATCTATATCTTCTTCAAAGCCTAAAGGTCTCTTGCCTCTTGCCTCTTTTTTTGAAGCCCAGCGAGCAGAACTATATAATAAATATTCTCTGATCTCTTTTGGCTGTTCAAAGTATAAGTGATAATCTAAAAGAGTTTTTGTGTATAGGTAGACAATCTGATCATACTCTATATCTTCTGTTACTATCTTAAGTAATCTTTCTTTCAAATCAACAATAGTTAAGCCCAAAAACCCTTTAATGTAGGTCATTGATACAAACGGATTATTATAAGCCATATATATCACCTCTTTTTATGTTTTTCTTTATCATTTCAGACATTATACTAAACGCCATTGCATAAGCTCTGTAGTAGTAAATATCTAATGATATAAATTTTTTATTTTTCCAAAATCCATACTTTTGAAAATTTAATTTGTAACTTTTGTATGAGGAAAACATTAAATTATACAGCCCCACTTCAGTTATTTTGTTTATTTGAATTTTATTTTCATTTAGTGAAAGAAGAAAATGATAAAAATCAACTCTCGTTGAATTTGATAACCTATCATATATAGATAAAAACATATCTTTTGAATCTCTAAACCCAAATTCATAATAGTTGATATTTTTTGTATTTGTAATATCATTTAGTATAAATTCAAATCTGTCTTTTAGCCCCATATTCAAAAATACTGTATTCGATTTTGTGTAATTTAAGATTTGTAAATCTTCTTTAGATAGAGTTATATTTGGACCATAAAACCAAGCGGCGTTATGGTCCAAAATTCCAACACTATTATTATATTTTGAAAAACTTCTTTCTTGAGATTCTTTTATGTAATCATATATAGCATATGAGTCTTTTTTTGTTAATTTATTATGCTTTTTGACAGTTATATTTCTTTGTGAGCAAGCTGAAATCAAAGGAATAAATAAAAGACCTATAAAAGAGCGTCTATCCATTTTTTATCCTTTATTTTAAAAAATCATTAATGATTTTTTCGTCTTCAAGCTTTATTTTTTCTCCGCAATTAAATTTACACTCTGTTGCCATTTCATTAGTTGAAACACCTGAGAGAGAATTTAATCTACTCTCAAGATAACTAATTCTTTTTAAAATATTTTTAACTTGAGCATTGCATTTCAATTTCATTAATTCAAGTTTGTTTTTTAACTGATAGATTTCATTATCTTGATTTTTATCATTCTCTTTATATGAATTTAACTCTTGAGAGAGCTTCTCAAACTCTTTATTTAATTTGTTTGCTTCTGTTGAGTTTGTATCACTTTTTGTAGTGGTATTAGGGGCGTCATTTTTAAGTAAAGCTTTTATTTTTTCTGTATTGAATTCAATGTTGTTTGAATTTAGGTCAACCTTTTTTTTGAGTTCTTTTATCTCTTTTTCATTAGAAAGTATTTTCGCTGTTGTTGTAGAATTTAATGTTGTTTGTGTTTTCGAGTTATTTTCAATATCTTTAAGTTTTAAAATAATTTTTGATTGAGATAAAATCAACTTATTTGTCGCTCTTGTTAACTCTTGTGTATTTGCAGCAGAAAGTGCTGACGCGACTAAAGCCGACGCAATTATTGCAGTTGTAAATTTTTTCATTTTATTTTTCCTCTATAAATTGATTTATTAAATTCAAATCTTTTAGATTTTCGTTTTTTTCTTTATTTGCCTCTAATTGAGCTTCTCTATATCCAGCAACCTGATCTCTATTAAATGTATTTATGACTCTCTCCTGAGATTCATTAACAACCTGTTGTTTTTTTATTAATTCTGTAGATAATGGTGTTGGTATTGAATCAAGTTTTACATTTTTCGGAACCTTTTCACCAACAACCCACTCCGGATTTCTAACCACAACATGAACTTCGTGAGAAGATATCAAATCCCCTTCTGTGTCAGCATAATTAGCTATAAATATTTCTTGAATTAATCCTTGGTCTCTAATAATGTTACCTATCTTTGTTCTCGTTACAAGTAATGGGCCTTGCTTTTTGTATTGTACTGATAAGTCGCCGCCTTTTGTAGCTGGGATATCATTATCAGAAGATAAAAACTTGACTGAAGCTGTTCTCTCTTTTGAATCATTGATAAGTTTATTCTGCTCTTTTATTCTAGATTCTATAATTTTTCTCCATTCAGAAATATCATATCTTTCCCATTCGTCCTCTCTTCCGGCTTTAACTTGAATAACTCCTTCAGGTGTAACAGCAAAATATAAAGTTGTGTCAAGTCTAGCTTTAAGATAATCGCTCTGAACAGCTTTAACCTTGTCTTTGTATTTGTAGATACTTTCTGGTGAACCACAAACTCCAAATGTTTTTGAGTCATTACATACGCTTGTATCATATCCAACACCAAACATATTATGCATAGAGCACCCAGAAAATAGAAGCGAAGCAAACAATCCTGCAAATATATATTTTTTCATATTAATCTCCTCCAACGATATCTGGAATATCTCCAAGATTATCGTCTTCTTTCTCTATTTTTGTTTTTGTTTTTGTCATTTCTGGCTCCTCTATATTATCTTCAGAAATAGTTCTCTTAAAGGCATTTTGAGTATTAATTGTACCTGATTTATTTATTTTCTGCAACTCAATTTTCTCAGACATTTCAGACATTTTTGATAAATCAACCTTATTGTTCTCAACAACAGTTAAATCTTCTCCACCAATTAATAGAATATTTACGGTTCTTCCACCTTTAACTTCTATAACAGGGAAAATTTGATCGGCCATTTTTATATAATAATCACCTAGTTTAGAGAATACATTTGAAATACCTGTTGCTCCAGCCTGAAGTAAATTAGAGTTTATTGCACTAGACGTTGAAGTTGTATTATCTGTTTGTTTATTTGATTTGTCGTAATTAATTGTTTCAGGTGTTCCTCCACTAAGAGCTGTTGCAAATGTTTCAAAGAATCCCGATACAAAAGTTTTTGCTAACCAAGCACCATTTTTATGTAACATTTCACCTTGTAGTCCAGGCATACCATTTTCTCCTATTACCCAACCAGAAATTGAACCTTCAATTCTTGCTTTACCGCCATTAATAAGACAGCTTACAGTAACTAATTTTATATCGGCTGTTTCACTATTCATATTTCCTTTTGCAGATCCTAAAAGAAAACATTTTTCTATATTACCCGAAACATTATTCGCCATTAAAATATCTCCCTCTGTTTCAAATAAAACAGGTAATGGCTCCATACTTCCCTCTTGAAATGCCGGTGCATAAGCGCCAGTAACCATATATGCTCTCATAAAACCTGTTGATATATGGTAAGAACCATAAGATAATTGCTCTTTAACAGCGAGCTCATTATTTATTTTATTTTGATTTTTTATAACTTTCGAATTAAAAGTTGTATCAATATTCATAACAACTAGTTTTTTCTTTTTTGACTTTTCTTTTTCTTTTTCTTTTTTTGGTTTTTCTTCACTTTTCGAAGAATTACTATCTTCAATTCTTTTTGTAAAATTTATTTTATCTTCAGCAGAAAGATTAGGGTTTCTTTTTATTGCCTCTAAGACTTTATCTTCTTCAGATTGAATAGTTTTATTTGAATCTTTTTCAATAGTAGAGTTTAAGTCTTTTTTATTGTTTTTTTCCATTTCTGGTATATCGTCTGGGCCGATAATAATATTGTCTCCATTATCAATAAAGCTATTGCTCTCATTAAATCTATTTTCATTTATTTTCTCTAATTGATCAATTCTAGCAGCTTGTTCTTCCATTTTTTTATTTAAATTTTCTTGAAGCTCTTTGAATTTAGCGTCTGTTGAATCTTTCATTAAGCTTAGCTGAGCATTTAAATTTTTATTATTCTCCATAATGACTGTTTTTAATTCTGAAATTATTGAATCTTGTTTGTTTTTTACCATTTCAACAACTTCTCTTGTTCTTTCTTCTTGCTTTTTCATTCTATTTTCCATAGCAATAGACCAAGTTTCTTTAAATTCAGGATTTTTGATAACTTCTAAATCTTCAAGTTTATCTAGCTTTCTTTTTTCATAAACTTTAGAATTATCAACATTTAATGCAAAAGATATAAATGACATACCTATAAACCCAAAAATAACAACAACAAAGCCAATAATGACTTTATTTTTCTTTTTTTTAGCTTGAAGCTCTAAATTCTCTAATTTTGACATTTTATTTACCTTTTAGATTTTGATAAATTGTGTGCTTATCTAAAATAAGCCAAGCTTTTGTTATCTGACCAGGAGATAGAGTGTTTTTTTCAAAAGCAATACCTAAAATACCAGGAGCATAAAAATTCTCATAATCAAGATATAAAGTGTCTCCCGTTTTATTTTTTATGAACCATTTTTCAGCACGATATTTTCCACCGTCATAAAAAATATCTTTTTGCATTTCTAAATCTGGTGTATTAAATTTTTTCTTAACATTAACCTTTTTGTATCCAGGGATATCTTCTTCAAGAACTAATCTTTTTACTAGATTTTTTATATCACTTTCAATTCGACCTGTTTCAAATTTTTCAGCTCTTAAATCAACTTTTGTTGTTATTTTATTTGAACTAAAAGAAAAGGTTTGTTCTTTTTTACCGTCGGCCTTAATTTTAATTAAATATGGGTCTCCGTCTGAAGACCAAATTAACAAATCACCGGATTCAGATTTTGTAGACTCTACAGTCGGAATGATAATCACAGCATAATTTTTAGCTGTAACATTAAAATTTTCTGGTGTTTCAGTAGTCATATTTGCTTTTTGTATGATAAATGGAAATTTCAATACATTTGTCGCATTGTTTTTTAAGTTAACAGAAACCTTATCCTTATCTAAAGATATTGTATTTGCCACTACCAATGTAGGTAGCAATGCAACACAAATAGTTAAAATAAACTTTATTAATCTCATTGTATTCTCCTTATTGTATATTGTCTTCAAAATTGACAAATGTATTTTCTTTTAACTTATCTCTTTGTCTTTTATCTGATAAAGAATAGAAAGAAGTCTTAATCGATTTAATATAGATTTGACCACTTTTCACATAAGTAATGTATTCGTATGCATATCTCATACCATTTAATTGATCATTTGAAGATCCTATTTTTCTATTAACTGTTCCATAGACAGTTACCTTTTTGTATCCTCCAGGCAAATTTTTTAATTTAATGTCTGAAACTTTGAATTCTTGTGAAATAAAATTTGTTTCAACAAATTCAATAAATCTAATAAGGTCTGACTTAGATTTGTGCGCTGTATTTTTATCTAAAAATGGATAAATATTTTGATATTTTTCTCTTATGTTTGAGTATGAAAAATTAGCTATATCTTCAGTCCAGACCTTTGACCACATTTTGTATGTGTTTTCACTAGCATATGTGTTGCCTATAATGTAATTACCGGACTCCATAAATTGAGGCACCTGTATATTTACATTTTTGTTTTGTATGACTCCAATGTACCCTTTAACTATAAAGACAATTACAATCAATTGTGCTAAAATTATTCCTAAAAGAATTTTTATAAAATTCTTATTTCCTTCAATTTGATTAAAAAAACTCATTAATATCTCCTAATTATAAAATACACGAACAAAGCCATAAGGTACAACTTTTGTAATTCTTGATAAATACTTATACTTTAGCATTCCTTTTTTATCGTCATGTGGTGAAAAAATACCCGATCTATATAATTTTTGTATTGTATATCCACTTGGTCTATTCTCTTTAAACTTTTTATACCCTACACCACTTAATAGACCTATAGTTAAAGAAGCTAACATTACAACCAAAGAATCTATAGAAGGTGTTGCTAGAGAAGCAAGGAGTGTAAAAGCCATTAAGCCAAAAGATAAGAAAAACTCGTCCATTTCAAAGATACCAATCAATCTTGGTTTATCTATAAACCTCGGAAAGATATTGTTATAATTTTCTTCCATTATAATTCTCCATTTTTTGTATTTGTAATGATAACTTAAAGAAAGATAAAAAACAAGCTAAATCAATATCCTTCTAAAATAGCCTGTATTCTTTTAATTTCAGGCAACAAAATATCTTCAATGTATTGCGTCCCCTCTTTTAAAAATCTTTCAGATTGTTCAAATTCCTCTCTAAAAATTAAAAACCTTCTATCTGTCCAACCTTCCATTTCAGCTAAATCAATAGATTTTTTAACCATATTTACAGAAGAGTGAACACTATCTAGCAATATGTTTAATTTCTTGGATATATCTCTTATTGATTCTTCTGATACTGATATTTTGTTATCCATTTATAATCTCCTTTTAATTCTTTTTCAATTGTTTTGTCAAAATTTCTAAATATCTCAAGCAGTAACTCTTTTGAATCTATATTTTCTCCAATAGAAAAGATAGAAAGAGAGATTTTCTTCAATACAAAGATCTTTTCAAAATAAAAATCTTTTTCTACCATATCTTTTAATTTTCCTAATAAGAATTTATAAGAAGCAAAAAATCCTGCAACTGAAAAAAGTGTAAAAATAGTTAAAGATAAACTAGAAAACCAAAAAGCTAAAAAACTAAAAAATGACAACACATATATAGAATAATCTATATATTTTTCGGCTTTTCCCCTATACATAACTATACTATCGATATATTTACTTGAGATATCTAAATCTGATAATATTTCAGCCCCCTTGAAGACACCTTCTTTTGGATAATTTTCAAAATAAACATATTCTCCGGTAGCAACATATTCAATGTTTTTATTTCTAAAAAATGGTTCATATTTTATTAAAACGCCATTTATGCTTATTGTATATTTTTGTATCTCTTTATTGAGTTTATCTAATGCTTTAAAAACAGGAAACCCAACAACACCATATATTGAATTTTGCTCAAGTTCAACTACTTTATTTATAACTTTTTCGTATTCACTTATCTGTTCTACTCCGGACAATTCGTTAAAAGATAGTATTTCTTCTATTTCCATTTTAAGATTTATAGCTTTATCTCCAAGGAAAACAAATTGATCTCTGTATAGATTTATCTTTTCAATAACATAAATCATTTTTTCAGTTTTCTCTTTTAATTTATCAAGTCTATAAATAGCAGAACTAATATCTCTAAGATTAATATTACTCAAATGCTCTATTGTTCTGTTGTAGTCCTCCATAAAAGACTCTTCAAATTTTGAATTTGCTATTGCTTCATTTCTATATTTAAAAGATTCCCAAAGTTTATTGATTGTCTTTATTCTTGACGAAATAGAGTTTATCTCTTCAGAATAAGATTCCAGCAAATCAATATACTGGAGCACTTTTTCTATTTCTCTTTTTATATTGTTACTATCGAAATTCTTTAAAATGTCTAACATTTTATTATATTCTGACTCTAACCTATGAAACCCTATTTCATTTTGAAGCTTATCTAAGTTTGATAAGTTGACACTATAATCTCTTAATAGTTCTTCATTCATTCTAAATACCTCAAGACAATGAAGCTTAGTGTGTATTGAGCTTGAGTTATTTTGTACAAATGTATCGTATTTGTCATATATTTTTGTATTGAACATTAGATATCTCCATAGTCTTTAAACTTAAATAACCCTGTACCGGGTTCTCCACTAGCTGCTGTCATAACAAATTTTGACTTAGACTCGTTATAATCAGAAATCAAATCACCGAAAATTTTATCATAATTACCTGAGCCTGTACCTATTTTCTTTTTGAACTTGTCTATATCTCTAACAAGATCAAGAGTGGATAATGTGTTTACGTTCGACATATATATTACAATATGTATACCTAATTCAGACCCTTCATTTATTAATTTTTTTAATTTAAAAATTGGACTTTCTTTTTGATAGTCATTTGAATTAAACTCTGTTGAGCCTTCTGGGAAAAATACAAAATTTACAATTCTTTCTTTTTCATTGATCTCTTCCTCATTTAACTCTTTTCTTGCTAGATACTCTTTCCAAATATTATTTAAAGATTCTGCATGAGTTCTGTTCATATGTTTTTCGAAGTTATCGTATCTTATATCTTCAAAAATAAAATCATTTTTTTTGTTAAAGTTATGTAAAATTACTTTTGTTTGAGTTTTGTTATAGGCTAATTGTTTAATTACGAATTTAAATAACTTGGCAACTCTTTCCATTCCTTCACCAACGATAAGCATATTTTCACCATATTCTCTTTCAAACTTAAACTTTGCATGTTCCTTTGTTAATCCTGCATATTCACCAATAAAAAATTCCATATTATCAAACTTCTCGTTTTTCGAAATTTTCTCTTGATAAATCTTATTCCCTTTTAAGTCTCCGGCTTTCTCTCCATTGTATATAAATCTGCTCTCATTTAACTTTCTTTTATCTTCTTCTGAAAATTCTTTATCTATTTTATCTAATACAATTTTCTTGATATTTTTTATTGTATTGGAGACAGCTTTATATGCTTGAAAATTAACATTTGCCGTAGATTGACCGAATAGTTTATTATAGATACCTTCACCTGGATCTTCTAAGAATTTAACAGCTGTATTGTTTTCGTTAAATAGTTTTGAGACGTCATTTTTATCCATTTTCAAACCGATTCTCAATGGCATATTGCTCATTAATTGAGGGTCCATATCAATACCTTTTAATGTTTGTGTTGATAGTAGAAGATTGAATCCAAAAGATCTACCCTGTCTCAATACGAAGTTAATCAAATCATTTGTTTTTGCTGTAACCTTCGGATTTCTAGGAAATAACACTTGAAATTCGTCAATAATAATTAGAGTTCTCGGCAGTCTTTTATCTTCTTCAACTTTGTCATTGTAGGCTTTTAAATTCTCTGCTCCTACGGCCTTAAAAAGTCTACCTCTTTCTTTTATCTGGTCTATTACATTTTGTAAAACTTCTTGTCCAAATTCTACTTCAGATTCCATACTTAAAATATTTACATGTGGGTAATCTACATATGTAGCAAACTCTGTTCCTTCTTTGTAGTCAAGAAGCCAAAATTGTAACTCTTTTGGAGAGTATTTCATACTGCCATGTAAGATAATATCGTGCAATAATACCGTTTTACCTGAACCTGTACTACCACCAATTATTCCGTGGTAAGTACCCTCTGATTCTCCGAATTGATTAACACCTAAAGATAAGAAAATGTTCTCTATACCATTTTTTGCAAATTGTATTGCTACTCCTTCTCCAGCTTCTCCCGTCCACAATTCTTTCGGGACAGTTTTTTCAATCTCTATAATAGGTTTTATGTTTATTTCTGATATACGAGTATTTAGTTCTTTTAAAAGAGAATCAAATACTGTTTTCTCAGTTCTCTCAAAATCAATCTTAAAATCATTATTAAGTAACTCAATAATAGCTGTTTCTTTTGGGTATGGGACAGAAAGCATATTTATATTCTCTTTTAGATATCCTCTTTTTGTATATTCATGAGGTTTATCTGAAAATTCAAAAGATATCATTTGTTTTAAAAAGTCATTTAATGATAAACCAGCAATAGGCTGGCTATATCCATGTTTTAAATCTATAGCGAAATTCATAACAACATATATCCCTGCTTTATACCCTGATTCTATGATAGATAATAACGATTCAGAAGCTTTTTTACTAAAACCAATCGGGAAATTTGATATAGCGATTATTTTGTATGATTGAGCTATTTCGTCTGTATTGTTATTATAATCTTCAATCGAGGTAAAACCATTTGAGGTAATACTGCCAGTAATAGAGGACATACTATTTTTTATATCTTCTAACTCTGTTTCAATCTCTATATCGTCACTAATAATTTTATCACTTGTAAATTTATCGTGCAGTCTAATAAGGTTAGGAAAATTTTGTCCTGAACCAGTCTTATCGATAATAGAGACCCTGGTCAAATTAATAGGTAATGCAGACATTAGTTTTAAAACAATTGTTTCCATTATATTTGTTATTTCTGTTTTGTATTTTTGATTTTGTATGAAGCCAATAGAGGTATTTTCTATTGGTAAGATAAATGGACTTGTTGTATTGAATACTTCATTACCTATGATTTTAGAAGGTGTTGAGTGCCAATTTTTTAACTCTCCGATATTAATAAAAGAAGGAAATTTATAATTTTCTTTTTTTATCGTGTCAATATTTTCTTTATATTTATCAATATTTATTTTTGATAATGCTGATATTGATATACCTGAATCTATTAATGACTCAATAAAGTCTAGGTTTTTCATAAGAAGTGAATCGTTTAAAGATTGTATATCTTGGTGTAGATCTTCTTTCATGACACCTGTTATGTGAGAATACACCTCTTTTGACATTGATTTTTTATTATTCATAAAAACCTCTTTGTTGTTTTTTTGTGTATATAGTATCAAAATAGTTTATTGAAATCAATAAGGTTTATTTAAACTTCTTTTTAGGATATAATTTATTTTATTAAAATTAGGAGAGAGAAATGAAAAAAATAATCTTGTCTTTAGCTGTTTTAACTTCTTTAGCTTTTGCTGCAGAAGAAACAAATACGAAAGATATTTATATCAATGTTGATTCAGAATTAGGTTCTAAACTATTTAACTCTGAAAAATCATACAAAAAATATCTAGAAAAAGAAGATAGCCAAAATAAAAAAATTGTGGTACTTGAAAATAAGATAGAAAAAAATAATTGTGAAATAGTAAGATTAAAAAAAGCAATTGTAAGACTTATAAAAATAAATTCAAAAATAGTTGAAAAAGACACACAAAAAACAGAGGTTAAGTATATTAATATAGAGACTCTACCTACGTTAAATAGTTTACTTAAAGAAGATAGTAAGATCCCCCATACAAAAGAAATTTGTGTAACAAAGAAAAAAATAGATACAACGGGTATTGAAGAGAGTTACTACAAATACAAAAATACAAAAACATTCAAGGTTGTTTATAATAAAGCTGGAGAATTTAATTATCCGGTAATTGGATCGCACGTAAAAGGTATGCTGCATAAAAATGATAAGTTTAAAGCTGATATGTTTACAAAGGCTGGTTGGGTACATAATATCAACGGAGGTTGGGTAAAAGGATATAAGCTTTATCCAAAGGTTGAAAATAAAACAACAACAGAAGATATTAAAAAATGGGGTTTAAAATATAAGACTTATACAGAATGCAAAAAAGAGGAGGTTAAATAATGATTTTAGCTATAGATTTAGGTATTGGAGCTGATAAATATGCATACAAAAAAGATAAAGATTCTGAAATTAAATATGGTAAGCATTTAGTTACTTACGCTGAGGCGCCGATAGAAGCTGAAGATATGCCATTATTCGAGGGTAAAAGATATTATGTTGGAGAAGAAGCCCTTATGGAAGATTCAGAAAACATAATTAATATTGTTGAATACAAGACATATGAATTATTCTCTCCATTATCTTTATGGGTTACTTTAGATAAATTAAATATAGATATAGATAAGGTATCTAAACTATATATTGGCTTGTCATTAGCTCAAAAAGATTATGCTGAGCAATTTATTAAGAGAATTTCAAAATTCAAAGTTAATGGAGTTGTGTATGATCTAAAAGATAAAATTACACTTGTTCCGCAAGGAGTAAGCGCTAAGTACGCTATTGACCATTATTTTTACAATGATAAAGCAAATCAAACATATGCTGTTATAGATATTGGACAATTAACGGTTGATATGGCAACTGTTATATCAGGTAAAATAAGAAATGAAAATGCGGAAGGTGTTTCAAATGAGGGAGTGATAAAAATAATTCAAAAAATTCAAGAACATATAGCTAAAGAGTTTGGTGAGGTTATATCGATTAAAGAGGCTCAAAATGTTTTAATGACAAATAAATATAATTTATTTGGTGAGCATGACCTAACAGAAATTATAAATGAATTTAAGAAAGATTATAGTAAATATATCGTGTCTATGTTAAAAGCAAGACATAGAAATATATTTAAAAAATATCCGAAAATATACTTTGTCGGTGGAGGCTCTTATTATATAAATAAAAAGACGCTTAAAAATGAAACGGGAGTTAGTGAAGATTCTCTTGTATTTCCTAAGGACGCTGAATATTATAATTGTATTGGCAATCTGTACCTTGGGTTAAAAAGTTAAGCTTTTATTGCTTAACTTTTACCATTTCTGAAAATTTTCTAAGGAATGGAGTTAGCATATACATACCTTCAGCTATCTTATCTTGATTTATAATCAGAGAGATAGCTTTTTTAAAATCTTCGTCATTATTTTCTTTTAGTTTTTCTGTTGGGAAATTAAAAAAAGCTTCTATCTCTTCAGACAATTCTTCAATTTCAGCCAAATAATAAATCATAAAATATGCCAAATATATTTTCTCTTCTTTAGATAGCTTGTCTTCTTTTAATTTTTCAGAAAGTGGAATATATATTGCTGTAAAAGAGGTTAATTTATCTTTTGCTTTAACTGACTTCATGTCTTCTTCATATAGACTTTTTAAGTTATTGTATGTTTTTTTCATTTTTATATCCTTTAACTATATAGTTAATTAACCTCTTAAGAATTTCTAAAGAGGTTAAATTCAATTTTTTTAGTACCAAATTTTTCAATAAGAGACTCAAGCCATTTTATCGAAATGTCGTCTATTTGTTTATTAAAAACAACATTATTTACCGACAAACAATTTTTTATCGTCTGATCAAAATTTGGTTTATGTTTTTTTAATGCTTCAGCAACAACCTTTTTTTTGTTTTCTTCTCCAATATACTTTATGTATAGAGTATTATCAACAATTACGACAGGTTGAAAATTGGATAAAAGCCTTTCAACCCACTTGTTATTTGCTGAGCTAACAACATTATCCCAGTCAATCTCTTTAACAATGTTCATTGCAAACTCCTATTCTTTTAAAACTTCGTTAACCATATCATTTACAGTTAAATTATCTGTATTAATGACACGACAATTGAAGTTGTCAAAAAGATCAAGATTATAATCCCCTTCATTAGACTCTATTTCAAATCTTTTTTGTATGGATTCTTCTGTCTCTCCTCGAGATAGCAATCTTCTTAATCTTTCAACACGACTTAAAGAGAAAACGATAAGTTTCACATTAAAGCCATTCTTTTGAGCCTCTTGCATTGCTGAATAAATATAATCTTGAGATATAGCTTGAAAAACATATCTACCTTTCAATTCGTTAAAAGATAATCCATATTTCCAACTTTCATTAACCTCGAAAGTAACTTTTAGGCCTAATGAATTAAATGTATCAATATCTACAAAATGATAGTCAATACCTTCAATCTCATTATCTCTAATAGCTCTTGTTGTGTACGAAACTAAATTTTTATACTCTCCACGCTTCACAAGTTCGTTTAATGTTGTCGTTTTGCCTGAAGCAGAACGTCCAAGCAAGAATAGTATTTCATTATTCTTCGAATTCATTGTTATCTCCTGTTTCAACTAAAGAAATTGAGGTTATAACAACTCTTTTCATTTCTATCTCATACTCTCTTGAAAGTTTTTCGGCTAGTTCTTTGTTGAATTTTATATCTAAATTTGAAATGAAATCTGAAATATCTCCAGTCTCAATAAGAAGATTGATAATGTCAGCTTTTTTCAAATTTCTTTTTGCAAGTTGCCAACTCTCTGAAGTTTTAGCTGTGACACCATATCTATTTCTTAAGAATGGTAATAAAACAACTTCTTCTCCCGGTAGAGGTAAATATTGTCTATTTAAAACTTCTTGCGCTGCTGACTTAACTTCTCCTTCGTATCTTTTCGCGTACATTTTAGCCCAGATAGAAGCTTTAAATTTGTTATGAAGCGAATTAATCTCTTTTCGGCCCTTACAAGTACTTATGTATGGGCAATAGAGACAATGCTTACCTGGATTGTATTCAGGCAACATTTCTGACTCCATATCTTCCATATATTGCATTGCTTTGAAAATTATATTTGGTTTCATTTTTTCAATTCGATTAACTGAAAAAATCTCTTTAAACACTTGATTTGAACTTAACGAAATTCTTCTGAAGATAACCGGAAGACCGCCATATTTTTCATAGGCAAGATACGCATAAAAAATAGCTTCTAGGTCGATCTCTTTTTTAATCGCTGGACTTGACTTTAAATCGTCAACAATGATATATCTCTGCTCGTCTATTTCAGCAAACGAAACAATATCAAATCTAGCTGAAAATACAAAACCTTCTCTTACTTCAGGTATTGATACAGATATTGGCTCTTCGATAGCAATGACTTGTATATCAGAATAAAAAGATTCAATATTCTTGTCTTCAAGCATTGAATTTACTGTATCTATTGTTACTAAATCATATCTTTGAGCTATATTTTGAATATGAAATTCTATATTTGCAAAATCAGCAATTCTTTTTTCTGCTAATTCATGTGCTAGGTTCCCTATTTCTATAGCTTGATTAGATTCAAAAGCTGAGGTATCTCTAATTTTTTTATAAGCCATTAATGGACATTTTTCAAAATCTTGTAATCTTGATTTTGAAACACTATTTATTTTCATAATTTATCCTTTTTTGTTTTATTGTAAATCAATAAAAATTGATTAACAACATGTAATAGCTTTTAAACTTCAGAAATCGATATATCTCCATTTTCTGCCATACTGTCTTGTTCTGGAACTTTTGATTCAAGTAACCCCATACAAAACTCTTTGATCTCTTTTGGATAATCTGAAGTTTTTACAAAGTTGATTGTATTTTCTTTACCTTCAAGATCGATTTTTCTTTCTATAAATTCTCTAATTTTTTCTTTTGGAATATTCATTTTTGTCTCCATTTTTTATAATTTTTATTATAATGTAAAAGTGATTAATTTAAACTTAAATTTTTTGTATGGGGATTAAAGTGGTGGAGCTGTGCGGAATCGAACCGCAGTCCAAAATAAATCTTCATTTAAGATTTTATACATGCTTTTACTTGACAGAAAGGTTGTCGCCTGAGATCTTTCTTTTAAAGGTTGAGGATAACTTCATTGCCTACCTATCCACAATTTAAGTTTTTAAAAAACTACAGCTAACATACATATATGTTTTATACATTTCAGTATAAGTGGATAAAAACTAAAACCAAATTACTTTTCTGTTTCGAGGTAAGTAATTAAACCCAGTAGCTGCTAAGCAGCTACAGCAACTCTACCGTTGTAATCAGTTCTGTTTGCGTTTATTTAAATGATTTTTTTAAAGAAAAATCTAAAACTTGCATGAATCTTATTAGGATTTTATCTTGTCGAAACCAGGTCAGCCCCATAATAGATTTTGAATTATATCAAAATCTATTTAATAAGGCAAGAGAATTAAACAATATTGTATCTTTTTATAATTCTCTTAAGTCTATTTTTTAGTTTTTTAATTGCCTCTGTTGAGTTTTCTGCTGACTCGTAAATGCTTTGAAAATTATTTAGCTTTAATTTTGCAACCCATATTTTATATTCAGCTTCATATTTAAGCCCAACGAATTCAACTTCTCTTTCGCCAAAATGCTCTTCAGCCAACTCAACAACTCTTATAACTCTATCTTCATTTGTTTTTTTCATTATAGTTCCTTATTTTTAATGAAATTATAACTAATTAAGGCTTAAGACACACTTATAATACACCTGATATATCCCAGCCATTTTTCTCGAGATCTTCTTTTGACATTTTTCCGTCGACCATTGACATTTGACCTTTTGAGTCTTTTATCATGAATACATTTAATTCACCATTTGTATCTTTTTTAGCGAATGCAACATTACCTGTTTCTCTATCAACAATTTGAATAACACCTGAATCTGAATCAACATAGTTAGATACATTAGCTGCAATACTTTTACCCATATGGTCAACTCTATCAAGGCTATGTTGCATATCATTAAATTGAGCCTCATAAGATTCCTTGTCTCCTGTTGCATAATAATATGCTGCAGGTATTATATCTCCAGCGACAACAGCTAGTCCTTCTCCTGCGACAGAAAATACACTCCTTGCAATATCTGAAGCAACATGTGCAAGACTATCGTCGTCTGTATTATTATATATAGCATTAGAAGCTAAGTCAGCAATAATAGCCGGATTAAGCAATCTTCCAACAGCACCAGGGGTAGCCTTTAATAATGTAGTAACATTTTGGCCGAATGACTTAAATGCTGAACCTACGAACTCTTTACCGACATTGTAAGCCTCAGAAGAAAATTCTTGTATTGTTGTGCTATTTAAATATTTAATTGTAGAGGCAGAGCTATTATATAAACCAACAACTTTTGAACCAATGCCTGTTGCTAAATCTACAACACCTTCTTTTGTAGCTAAAATTAAATCACCTGTATTTCTTAATGCATTTACACCACCTTTTGCAATTGTATCAATAGGATTTGCTATGGCTGAAGCTGTATCTAATAATACCCCTTTTGTTTTACCCGCAAAATTTTTAATATTTTCAAACCCATATTTTACTTTCAATCTGTCATTCTTTAACTCTTTTTCTAATTCTTTTATAGCTTTCTTTTCACTCTTACCCTCTTTCATTTTTTCAGATATTTCTTTTTGATATTTTTCTTTGAAATTTTTCAATTTTTTCTTTTCTCTTATCTCCTCTTCATAAGCTCTTACAACTTTTGAGCTAATAGCAGCTCCAACATTGAATAAAGACATACCCTCTCGAAGAGCCCCATACATTTTCATTGCTTTATAATAATCTTTTTCCTGAAAACCAATTTTAGCACCTTGAATAACTCCTGATTTAAGTGCTGCAGCTGAAATGGCCATTTTTGATCTATCCTCTAAAGAGACTCCTATAGAATCAAGAGTCTCATTATGTCCTGTTTCTATAGAAGTTTTTATTAGAGATAAATCTTCTTTCATTTTTGCATATTGTGACATACTTTCAGCAATAGTTTTACCCCCCATTTTTTCATGTATTGTTTTCATTCTTGCGTATTCAGCAGAAATTTTTGACATTTCTGTTTTACTTAAAATAGAATAACTGATACCATTTTTTAAAATGGCGTCATTAGATATATTTTTCTCCATAAGAGAAAAACCTTTATTGCTTTCAGATAAAATAGAAGTGGTTCTTACCATATCTTTTAAGTTTGTATACTCTATTCCCATTCTTTCAGCTTCAGCTCTATATCTATTTTCCAGATTGTATCCTCTTGAAAGATCTTCTGTTTCTTTGCTTGTTTCTGCGTCAACAAGAGTTGAGAATGAGTTTAAGTCTGTTATATTTTTAGTAGATAAAGTATCTACCGCTTTCATTATCCCTAGCGCTCTAGAAGCTTCACTTAAATTTTTAATTTTGCTTTGATATGTATTTTCTGTTTCAAACTCCATAAAATGAGAAGTAGCGTCTGTTGAGGCTTGATCAACTTTTATTTTTTCTGTTGAGGCTAATGCTCCAACACCTTCAGAAATATTCATATTATGCATTTCTGCATATCCTTTATTATATATCTCTTGTTGAATAATTTTTCCAACCTCTTCAGCAGAAGACAATCTTCCCGCAGTTTCTATCGATTGCTTATAGCTCCCTGTTGAGTCTTTAATATGTTGTTGGACCATAGCTTTTGATATCTCATTAGATAAACTGTACATACTAGACCCTGCAGCCATTTCTTTTAATTCACCCTCACTTAAGCCACTTAAATATTCAGCTCTTTTGTTTTCTGACATTTGTTCATAAGCACCTAAAGACAGGAGTTTATTATAATCTGTATCTGTATTACCTCCACCTATCTTTTTACTAGTGTCCACATTATCTTTTCTTGCTTCGGCTGTTTTATTTGCTAGATAATCTCCATTATTCAAATTATAGTATAGTGACTCTTTTTCTGATTCTTGAGCTGCATTACCCATAGCTTGATTAAACTCAACTTCAGCCATACTCATATTTTTACCTGTTTTTTCAGATAACATTTCAGCCTTCTTAAGTTCAGAAAGGTCATTTCTTACTGACTCTGAATCTAAATTTTTAGCCATAACACTTGTTAATCTATCAAACATACCGTTTAACATAAAGCTCGTTCCTGAAATAACTAGCCAGGTTAATGCTGGTACCATTGGATAAAGATATCCTGCCACAGCACCAAGCATTGTTGAATCATTTACAATGTTAGCTGAATTTAAAATTGTAACACCAGAGCTACCTGTAGCACTAGCAAGTTGATCTATTGAAAAATAATTCAAAAACATATTTAAAACAGCTGCAACAGGACTCCAAAGCTCTACCCATAAAATACTTAAAAAATAAGACTTCATTACGTCAAAGCCACCAGGCAATATTATAAATATAAATACAAAAGGAAAAAATGCATACAATATAGCCCTTAAAGCTGATTCTAAGAAAGGTAGCATTTTAGCCATATAATAACCAGTACCTACCTCTTTTGTAGCTAATTGCGCCATAGATTTATTAGAGGCATAATTTATATCATTAATTATCCTATCACTACTTTTTGATTGCATATAGGTATTTTGTATTGCTGAATTAACTGAAAGCTGAGTTAATGTAGCCATATTTGATAAATCTTCACTATTTGTCAATGAATACAATTGAGAAAAAGTTATTTTTTTTAGTTTTTGTGACGCACAAACACTATCTTCTTCTTTTGTTTTGTCTATAAGCTTTTTTTCTAACTCATTCCAGAAATTTTTACAGCTACTTGTCACACCATTAAAAGTTATAAGAAGATTGCTTGGGTAAGAATCTTCATTTATACTATATGAATATCTTATATCCCCGCGTAACGATAAAGCTTCTAATTTATCTTCATTAAATAATATATCTAATGTTTTTTCTATATTCGCAGTATCTGATAATATGTTTGATATTTTTAAAGAATCTTCTTTACCCGGAATAAGTATTAGACAGTTTTGATAAAATGAATTTGTAAATTCTATTAAAGAACCATATGTTGTTTCTCCGAATGTATCTGATTTAACAGTTGAAGCTAAAGTTTCTGTTGATAATAATATATTCGTAAAATCAATAGACAGTAGATTTATTGTTGATTCTGGGGTCTCTCCAAAAGAAATTTTAGAATCTATTGTAAAAGAGCTATTAATTGTGCTGTCTGAGCTGATATTTGCAAAAACTGAAGCAGCCATATCTGTTGCCGAATTACCAATTCCTTTTACTAGAGCAAAAACTTCTGGTAATATTCCAGGAATAGATACAGAATATGCGTCATTTTTTATATCTTCTGTTTTACAAATATAAGTATCTATATTCTCTCTTGGTTGAATTAACAAAGTTGATCTTTCTCCGCCAAATATAGCCAACATTATAAAAGTAACGGCGATAGTGTATTTAACATATTCACCTATGCTTTCTTTAGGGTCTTTACCGTCTAATAACTTAAATACCCCCATACTAAACACAAAAAAACCACCTATCAAAAAAGCTAAATGTAAAATATCTAAATAAAGAGAATTTGTAAACATTGAAGCCATGCCATTAAATATATTAAAATATATATCGGCCATAGCTTCATTATTTACTTGAAAAGTGTATGTATCTGCCGCATTAAGTGTTGCAGCAGCCAATACAAAAAATAAAATTACATTTTTCATAAAATTCCCTTTTATAATTTTCTACCAGGCATACCTGTAGGCATATCGCTGCCTGTTTTATATATTTGTTCAATAGTTGACGAAAATTCTTGTCTAACAGCTTGTGAATTTGGGTTTTTGAAAACTCTTGCAGCAGAACCCATAAGTTTTTTTACCCCAATAATTGATACACCAAGAGAAGTTGCAAGGCCAGTAGCTGTCTTACCGGCTTCAATTCCTGCTGTCAATTTATAAGCAAGTTCAGCATTGTGAGTTTTTTCAAGTATTTTATTATAAACAAATGAAGAACCTGCTTTTTTTGCTGTATCGGCAGTTTGAAGTCTTATTAAGCCGTCAAGACCCTCTCTTTTGAGAACTTCTTGATAATATCCTTGGTCAACACTCATTTTTATCATTTCATTACTTGTTGCCATTTCTGTTTTAAGATTTTGTGCAACAGCTAATTCAGCTTCTTCGCGACTTGCTGATTCGTGTTCTCCCATATAACTTTCTACACCTTTATTGAAAGTATCATTTAAAGACTCTTTATTGTCTCCTATATGTGTTTGTTTTGCTATATCGCCCTTGAAGAAATTAACAGCCTCTTCTTGAGAACTAATTTTTTCTTGTGTACTTGCAAGATTCATATTTCCTAAATCACGATACTTGATATCGCTATTTAATATTGCTTCTTGTTTTTTATTTTCGCTCATTAAAGAAAATCCTTGATTTTGCCCTTCAACAATTGATTTGAATGCTGTTATATCATTTACCCCTTTATATTTTTCTGCGTCATTATCACTTGATAGTTCTTCTTTTATTTTTGATAATGTTTGATAGGTATTGCTATCTTTATCTAACCCTTTCATGGCTCTATTTATAAAACCTAAATTTTTATCTACTATCGCACCGCCCTGTGAAACATTTTCTTGTTCTTTAAGTGTAAATGAATATACTAACTTTTCAGAGCTGTTATTATTTATTATATTCATATCAGCTTTTGTTTTTGCTGCTTGTTTTCTTCCTAAGGCATTTGAGGCTGATTGAGCAGCTTTTGAATTTGAAACAGCAACAAGATTTTCTTTTTCTGAATTGTAAGATTCTCCCTGTTTATGACTAAATTCAGTACGTCTTAAAAACTTACCTTTTTGCCCGACATAAACAACTCCTTCTCCTTCTTTTTTTTCTGCGACAAAATCTCCATTTTTATTTTTGTGTATAGTATAATCACTTAAGTTAACTCCAGCAACATTTTTTAAACTATTTTTAAAGTCTTCTTTATTGTTAATTGCTTTACCTTGTGCACCGATCTTAGATTGATAAGCCTGTTCTTGATTTTCATTTAATAATTGCTTTGTTGCTTCTGTTGCCGCCATATCAGCTTTTATTTTTTGCGCATTTTCAGATATTGTTTTTAAGCTTGTATCATTTGTAAATTTATGCATTTTGCCGTCTTCACCTTTATATTCCATATTATGTGAACTAGCATAATGACGCATATATTCTCTATCTTGAATAATTTTACCTACTTCTGTACCACTATCAAGTTTTGCCATAGTTTCAGCAGCAAAAGCAGCTCCTTCACTACTGTTTAAGTCGTAACCTCCTGCTTTTGCTATATGTCTCATAGTTATTGTGTTTTTAATATCTTTTGAAAGTGTTGCCGAACTAGACCCTGCAGCCATTTCTTTTAATTCACCCTCACTTAAGCCACTTAAATATTCAGCTCTTTTGTTTTCTGACATTTGTTCATAAGCACCTAAAGACAGGAGTTTATTATAATCTGTATCTGTATTACCTCCACCTATCTTTTTACTAGTGTCCACATTATCTTTTCTTGCTTCGGCTGTTTTATTTGCTAGATAATCTCCATTATTCAAATTATAGTATAGTGACTCTTTTTCTGATTCTTGAGCTGCATTACCCATAGCTTGATTAAACTCAACTTCAGCCATACTCATATTTTTGCCTGTTTTTTCATTTAATAGCTCAGTCTTTTTTGATTTTACTAAATCTTGTCTAATATTTTGAGAATCTAAATTTTTAGCAAACCCTGCAGCCATACCACCGGTGATACTACCAAGCATTTGAGCAGACCCCTTTAAAACTAACCAAGTTAATGCTGGCACAGAGGCATATAAATAACCTCCTACAGAAGCTAACATATTTGAATCGCTTAATAATCTTGATTGCGTAATTGCATTAATACCTTTTGAAGCATAAGTTGTTGATAATTGATCAATTGAAAAATAACTTAAAAACATATTAAGAATTGCTGCAACAGGAGACCATAGCTCAACCCATAACATACTTTGCAGATAAGATTTTATAACCGAAAAACCACCAGGTAACAACATTACTAAAAATACAAAAGGGAAGAAAGAGTATAGGACCGCTCTAATACCCATTTGCATATAAGGTAGCATTTTAGCCATATAAAACCCAGTCCCTGTTGAATTTAAAATAAATTCAGCATTTGTTTTACCTGAGGCATAAGAGATATCTGTTGCTATTTTTGAAGAAGTTGCTGAAGCTCTATAAGCTTCAAATAGTCCGGCATTTATAGCTTCATTTTCAAGCATTGGGGCTGATACGTCGTCCGAACCAGAAACAGAATAAAGTCCAGCAGCAGTAACTTTTCTTAATGCCGATAAACAGGCTATATTAGTATCTTCTTTTATTTTGGATAATGCTGGATAAATAATATTTGTATAAAAATCACCACAACTACCTGTTACTTCTTCTCCGTCACTATTTGTTACAGTAATCAACATTTTTGCAGGTATAACTTCTCCTGTAACTCCTTCTTCAGCAGGAGAAGGGTTTTCAGCTTTTGTGTTTTTGTATGAGGCAAAAGCACCGTTTCCACTTGCTGGATATAATTTAGATAAAGTTCGTGCTATATCTCCTGTATTTTCAACAAGAGTAACAATTCTTGAGCCTAAATTAGAATCAGCAGATTTAACCATAAACACACATTCATTTAAGAATTGTGAGTAGAAACCACCCAATACAGAATTCACATTAATTTTACCAAAAGAAGACGTCTCCCCAACAGTAGGATTACTTGTGTTTCTATCATATAAATCAGATAGTTTTACACCTAGCAATCCCTTTACTTGGTCCAATTCTGAGCCAAAGCCGCCAATAGAAGAAGATTGAAATGCTTTTTGAACTTCCGGATTTGTTGAAACATTTGAAAAAACAGCAGCAGCCATTTCTGTAGAACCAGTACCAATTGAATTAATAGCTGAAAAGCCCCAAGCTAATGTTTCAGGCATAGAAACAGAAAAGCCAGAATAGTTATTTTGATTCTCTTCTTCACAATAATAAACAGGAACTGATTTACTCTCAACAACCATTGTTGCATTGTTGTTACTCCCATTATTAGGGATAACCAATGTTAACAATATTGTTCCGGCAACCATATATTTTGAAAAATCAACTAAAGCTGTTTTACCGTCTTGCCCTTGAAAAACTTGAAAAACACCCATAACAAAAACAAAGAAACCACCCAATAAAAATACCAATTGCAAAATTTCACCATACATTTCACTAGACATTAAGGCGACAATAGCATTAAAGATATTAAAATATGCTTTACCCATTGTTGGGTTTTCAACATAAAATATATATGCTTGATCAGAAGCAAAAATAGACGTAGATATCAGTAAAAGCAAAAATAGTATTTTTTTCAAGATTTTGTTCCTCGTTTATAATTTATTATTTAAAATAATAGCATTTTTTTCAAGAAAAATAGAGGTTAAGAAGTCTTATTTTATAATCACTCTCGAAGAGTTACAAAATTCATTAACTTTATCAGATTTTTCTTCATTTGTACAAGCTTTATTCAAATAGTACTCAGCAAGATTTCTATCTGTTTCAACAACAGTTCGTCCTTCTTTTTGCGAATATATCCCTTTTTGAAAGATTAATGCTAATTCTAATTGAGCTGACGAATCATTTAATTTATTAGCTGCAAAGACAAGCTCTGAAATACCTTCTTCATACTCAGAACGCAGTAATTCTGTTATACCTAGAAGCAGGGAGGCAGATTTAACATGTTCTTTTTTCGCCTGTTTCAAATACTGTTTTATTTTTGATAAGTCTCTATCTAAAACAGACATTTTATCGTTATACAAAATCAACCCAGATAACACAACAAGGGCGTCACTCTCACCAAGTTTATAAGATTTTAAAAGATATTTCATTGCTAAAGCCGGATCAGCTTTGATATATTCTCCATAACTATCCGGCTCTTTTGAGTCTGAAGCATATAAAGCTCCAAGTATCATAAGTTTCTTTTTATCATTAGAATTTTTTAAAAAAGATATTAACTCTTTGTATGAGAATTTTTCTTTATTTTTTTTAAAATCTGAAACCTCTTTATTTGTATCTATTTTCATGGCTTTAAAACCTAAACTGTCAGCATTTAAGCTTGTAGTTAGTAGAACAGATAAAATAAAAAGTATTATTTTTTTAAAACTCACTCTATCTCCTTTATTTAGTTAACTTAGCAGCATTTCTTTTATTTTCTATGTCTTGCTGTTTAATTTTGTATATTATGTCTTTTTTTAATTTGCTACAGGCAATTTTTAGCTGATTTTTTGTACTCTCTTTTCCAGTTAATTCAATATCCGGAATGCTCTCCATACTATCTAATACAGCTTCAAAAATACCTGATTTAAAATCTTCAATCGCTTTATCTTGTATGGCTTGAGTTTCAGAACTAACAGCTTTTTCTTCAGGAAATGATATCTCAGAAGCAGTAGCCATTGTTCCTTGGTCGTCTATAGAGAAAGGAGTACCTTTATCGCTTTTTCTGTAAAAGGATCTCTCTGCATAATCTAATATCGCTTCTCCATATAAACAAACATTTAATTTTGCCAAACCTTCTTTAAGGGGCTCTCTTTTGTTTGTTGGTGTCTGTTTTATTATTCTTATAAAATCTTGACTAATACCCATTAATATAGGTATATTTGCTGATTCTGCTGCCGCATTAACAGTTTTATCATTGTCCACAATATCATTTATAAAGCTCTTTGAAACCGAATAAAAATCAGCTCCGGCCTTTGTCTTCATAAATGCTGCAGCGTTATTTTTTAAAGTACCGCCTTCGTCAGTAGGTAAACCAAAGAGCTTTGTATTTTCTCCTGATTCACTTACAAAATAGAGCATATTTGAAGTTGTTGCCCCCTCTTTTGCGCCAATTACTGCAAAAGACAAGCCTCTCATATTAAAAATATTTTTAGCAATTGCTTTTGCTTTTTCGTCTGTTGTTTTTAAGAACGAATAAGCAACAAATTTACCAAATTGTTTTATATTGCTATTACCTGAATTACCTTTTTCTGACTTATCTTTTTTCGAAACTTTTAATCCATTTGTTTCAAAGCTTTTCGAAATAATTGAAGCAGCCTGTTCTGGGGTTACTGTTTCTGTAGAAGTATTTGTCGTTGTTGTTGTAGTAGTTGTATTTGTATCGCTACTAGTTGTTGTCGTAGTAGTTGTATTTGTATCACTACTAGTTGTTGTCGTAGTTGAAATATTGCCTCCGCTATTTTTATACGCTGTATAGTAAGCTTCAATTGCCTTTTTTGTTGCGTCATAATCTAAAACCTTTTTCTCTACAGAGTTAGAAATAACAACTGCTTTAAAAAAGTTCATATCTTGATTAATTTGCTCCTCTGTAGAAACAATGCCAAGCTTTTTTTCAATAGCGTCATTTTTTGTTAAATTTAAATAAAATTTACCAATACCAACAGGATTAACATTTTTAGTACTAAGTATCCCCGTAAAAAAATCAGCAACTGAACTTGAGCCACCTTGAGCCAATGAAAGATTTAATAAGTTTCTCATATATTTTGTTGCCGGTGTATTTGTGTACCCCGATAACACTAGATTTCTAAATACTTTTGCAAGCTCTTCTGGTAATGGAGTTCCTGAATCTTCTGAATCAGACATTAAGTCTCCTGAACCTGAAGAAAACTTATCGTAAAGTGAGCCAAGCATACCTTTTTTCTCTGTGCTTTCTGGATTTTCAGTTGCATTTTGTGCTTCTTCAGAGTTTAAATGTGATACCCACCCAGAAAACATATCTCCTGCTCCTTTAACACTATCTGAAACACCACTACTATCAGCTAAAGCTCTACCTATTTTCTGTCCAGCATTACATGCATTTTGCATAAGTTGCATAATTTTTTTAGCCCATGTATTAAGCATTTTAAAAGAAGAAAATATACCCGGAAGTGAATAAACTAAACCAACAACAACACCCCATGCAAAAGAAGCTCCAGCTGACTTTAGCATTTTAGAAATTCTATCTAGCCCTAAAATACTTACAAATAAACCTTTTAGATTGAATCCTGCACAAGAACCTTCTATTTCTGGAGGAGAAATATGATAAATAGCTTCGTAATTTACAGCTTGTGGACCAAATCTATAATAAACAGAACTTGTTGTATATATATCTCTTCCGTTAATATCATATGTTCCGCCAGGTGTAACATTCATAAAGTTTCCGTCACTCATATCGTCACCCCAACTCGCTTGAAGTGACGAAGCAGCAATAGAAGCTGATAGACCAACAGCCATAACCTTTTTGTATATTCTCATTATTTTCTACCTCCAACTTTAATTAAGTTTGTTTCTTTATATATTTTACTTTCGTCAATTTCTGGTTTTATATCTTCGTTTTTATGTAATGTTGAATTTATTTTCTCATTAGATAATTCTGAAGGTTTTATAATTTTATTATACACTAAAAATTGAACAGCGCTTTTCATTACACCATAAGTTGAAATATCTCCCGTTGATATTTTTTGCCAAATAATATTTTTATACTTATCACCTTTCTTTTTATCTTTAACATATAGTGCAACTGTTGTTGGTGATATATTAATGTTAAATTTTTTAAAATATTTTGGCTTAACAACTACAGCACCCTTTAACTTCATGTTGTTCCAGCTGTCAATAGACGATTTTCTTCCTGATTTTTTAATGTATTTATCAAATCTATCTAAGGCTTTTTTACTCTCAAATACAAAATAGAAATTCCAATCTTTATAAAATCTTTTATTCCAGTTGAAAAAGAATTTATCAGAACCTGTTGCATAATCTAAAGCTCTTGTTTTACCTAAAAACATTAATATTGTAACTTTATCTTTTAATGATTTTAATATTTGAGTATTTCTATTGATAATCATTTTATCTGTAATACTTCTGTTTAAAGGATCTCCGTCATTATAGTAATTGTCTGTTGGGTAAGCTTTATCACCATTTGATAAATAAGCAAACTTATTTCCATACCCAATATCAGTCAAGTGATTAAAGTATTTAGCCTGCCATTTTAGCCACTCTTTTGAGTTTTCAGGAGTTGGATTTCTAAGCCATTTTGCCATTACCGGAACATGTTGAGCTTCAGCTTGTAACGGAAATACATAACAATCCGAACTAGAATTTGTTAAACATTTTTTCCCGGTTTTTTTATTTTTTGTGTATATTGGAGTTATATTTGGATAGGCGTACTCAAGTCTTTCTTGTATCTTAGAGAGTTTTTTATTCTGTTCTCTCATTAATTTGAGTTTTTCTTCCTCTTTATCCATTTTCATTTTTTCTTTGTTTGAAATTTTTGTTTTTGTTTCAAACTCTTTATCTTTATCTACATATTTTTCTTTATACCACCACCAGCCATTATCAGCGTCATATTGAAAATAAGAACCAACCTTCTTAGGCCCTGTTGAAGCCATAAGAGAAGTAAATAGAGTAGAGAATAATACAGAGAATAGTAAGAATTTACTTTTAGTCATAATTAAAACACCTTTTTTGTTTTAATTATAGCAGAATTATAAACTTAAACAACAATTCTTAAAATTAATAGCAATATTCCTGATAATAAAAATATATATCTGTTTTTATCTAATATTTTTGGAAGTTTTTCTGTAATAAAACTATGTGTATTTTTGGGTAAAAATGAAGTTATACCAAATCTCATAAATGGTTTACCATAATGCCCATACAAAAACCAAGGTATATTGCCAGTTAACATATCTCCAAGTAAGTGAGTTAAAACACCCAGAAAAAATCCAACAAAAATAGGGTAACTTGAGGTGTATATAGGTATATAATATAAAGAATATAAAAAGAAAAACAGGGTAAAAAGTATAGAGTGTGTAAATTGCCTATGATATAAATATCTTCTACTAGGGTCATGAACAAGTCTTTTTAATTTCATGTCTTCGTCAGAAATAAAAGTTCCTATATAGAAAGCAAATAAAAATAATGCAGATAATAATATATTTGAACCATATCCATATATTATTGCATTAAAATTATCAATCATAAAATTAATTTTTTCTACAATCTTCTCATTCGCATAAGGGATTGTAGAAATATTTTCAATTGGTTTAATGAAAATGGCAGGTAAAAGAGAAAATCCAAATGCAATATGTGATTTTTTTAACATTTATGCTTTTATACCATTATTGGTTTATTAACCAAGAAAAACCTATAGTTGCCTTATATTCACTATTTTCTGTTCTATCGTCATACTCAACAGAAGGTGTAAAATTTATAGCAGCGTTTCTATCTACATTGTATTGTAGACATAATGAGCCTTTATGTTTTAAATTTATTTTTGAATTTTCACTATATGCAGATACTCTATATTTTGGAGAGATAGAAAATGATTTGAAGTTTAAACCAGTAAAAACTTCTCCATAAAAATAAAGTTCATTTTCAGATACTGTATCAACAGAATAATTTATATTTCCTGTTGTCCATTCTCCATTTAACCCTATATCTGCTCCAAGTAATAAAAAACCTTTGATATTTGTAGAATATCCTATGTCAAGCTCTAGATTTAACTTCTCATAATCTCCACCTATTTTATCTTTTGTATAGTAGAAAGACCCACCGCCTTCCCAAAAAAACTCACCAACTTTATAATGATATTGTTTTAATGAAGCTTTTGAATAAACTTCAACACCAAAAGAATTCATTGGATCAACAATTGTTCTATCTTTTCCCTCTACAGAAGAAAATCCTGGCATGAAATTAACTGTTACATTTTGCTTTCCGTAAGAATGTAATTTAAAATCATTTACATTTTCAACAGCAAATAAACTTGAACTAAGTAAAGTTGCAGATATTAAAATACCTATTTTATTTTTAAACATTTAATACTCCTTTTGTATGTGTTATGATAACATTTTTTATCTGTTTTTAAAATAGATATCTATATCCCTTTTAATTTTTTCATAATTTTCTTGATTCTTAATCACTCTTGTAAATCTTCTTTTACGTGCTTCAAATACCATTTTTAAAAACTTCATATATTTATCTTTAGAAAGCTCTTTTTTAAAGGAATTATTATCTTTCAGTATGGTAAAAAAATCTTGTTCAATATATTTAAATTTGCAAAGTTCTTGTAGATCTGTTATATTTTCTGCTTTGTTTATGTTTTTTGATATATCTTCAATTAAATTTTTTTTAAACATTTTTCAACCTTTTATTTGATTAAAATAATCCTAACAAATTCTTACTTAAATAATTCTGAATTAAATATATTTCTTAGATTTCCACTCTTTTACACCACAAAATCTTGGACCTTCAGGACATATAGGGCCTATATTCGATCTTGCTCTCTTAACACATGGAGGCACAGTTAACTCTTTTGCGTATTTCTCGTATCCTGAATTTTTAATTTCTTCAACCATAGAGCGTGTTAATTCTAGAATTTCTTCTTGTGAATTTAAACACAATCTTTTTTCTGCTTTATGTATAAAATCTAAGGCAGAACTAGTTTCTTTAATTGGTATTTTAAATGCGTTTAACAATAAATATGATTTATATTTATCTTCTTCTCTGTTTAATATTAATATTGACTCTAAGATAGCGTCAACAAAAATATCCAAAGCTATTTTATTTTTTCTTATTGCCTCTGGAATATAATAATTATCTATATTTGCATAGTAACCTCTTTTTATAATTTCAGTTAACTCAGGTCTAATACCATAAGCTGTTCTATGTCTTTGATTTTGTGAATCTGCAGATAATGAAAGTAAAAGATTAAATGTAATACTCGAATTGCCAATTTCTTGATTGAAAAGTGCAGACATACCACTTGTATCCCCATAAAATAAATTATTATTTTGACTTTCTGGTATGTAGATATTTTCTAATTCTGTTTTTAGATTTTTTTTGTAAAAAGATATAATCTCTTTATTATAGATATTACACTCTTCTTTTTCTTTTGTATTTGAAAATAAAGATTTAAGTTCTGGGTATTCTTCCAAAACCAAATTAACCATATTTTCAACAATTTCAACAATCTCTTCTTGACAATCTTTAACTAATGATTTTCCTTCATGATATCTTAATAGCGTCGATAAATTAATTGTATGGTACATATTAGCTTTAACTGATTGAGGTAAAATATATCTTGCGTTTTCCATAGCTTTCTTTTTAGCTAACTTTCTTTCAACAGGATTTGAAGATTTTTCAAAATCAACAATTAAAAGGTCCGATATTTTTTTGTATTTGTTGATAAGAGAATCATGATAAACCTCAATACGGTCATTTAAATACAAAAATGATTCACTTTTTACTTCTGTGTATCTTTGTGAAACTTGATCAGAATTGTAAAATCTATGAGAATGAAAAAATCTCCATATTGACAATCTAGATATACCAGACATTAAAAATGTGAAATTATAATGCTGCAATGTTGTATGGTGACCTGATTTAAATAAATCTTGCAGCAAACTCTCTTTTTTATCCCAATTTGAGATCTCTTCTGGCTCTTTTAAATCTTGAGAGTAGCATGTTCTTGCCGAGCCTATACTTAAATCAACCGGGTTAATACAATTTTTTACTAATTTTATTTTCAATTTAAACTCCTATATTATTTTTTTAAACATAAAATCTAAAAATATTTGAACTGGCTTAGATATAGCTCTTGTCAATATGACCTTTTCTGATATTGATTCACAATCTTGAGAATCTACGAATATGGTATCTTTTCTTAAAACAAATTTACCTAGCTTTGAAATATCTTCTTCTTTTATGTTTAAGATATCTATTTTATCTTCTTCAATAAGTGTCTTTAAAATTTTGTATGCGTATTTTGAATTGAAATGTTCTGTTGAAATTCCAACTAAATTATCCATATTATCACTAAAAACACCCCTGTCTATCTCTTCAATCAATGTTTCTTCTTTTGTTAAACGGCTTGTTTTTTCATTAGCTTTTGATTTATGTTTATATTTATTTTCATAAATTCTTTTAAAATTTTTTCTTTTTGAAAAAATAGCAGATACATTCTCATACACAAAATAAAAAATCAACCAAGCCCAAAGTAATAAACTATTAACAATAGTATATAGGGGTGTTTTATGTGATTTTATTTCAAATGGCACCAATTCAATAATTGTGTATTTATAATATTTACATTCCATAACTTTTTCTCCATGCTGTTATAACTTGTTGAGACTTTTCTATTGGGTATTTTTTATTGAGTTTATCTTTTGATATTTCATATATAATCTCCTCTCTTGTGCTTCTGTATCCAAGTCTTTCTATAAAATATATCAAGGCACCTAATGTAATCGTTAGCCCAAATGTCATAGCATATATATTGTCAAGATACCCTTTTGACTGATACACAAGAACAACAATAAAGTTATGAATTTTAATTGCGTATGTAAATAAAAGCTCTGTTAAATATGGCATATCTAGATTCTGATATTTTAATTGTGTTACAACTATTAATTTAAATAATAATTTAAGTAAACTCTCATTAAACGAAAGAATAAAAACAAACATTATCAATAAAGCCCCCAGAGTCATACTGTATGTATGATAAAAGGCTTTAGAGGTGTTATTATAAATATTCTCTGTTATTGGACCTATAATCTGAGCTCTAATAATTCCATAAAAATAAAATTGATAAGCTATATAAATAGAGATACCGAAAAAAGAAACTATATCAATGAATGTAACAAACGAGTTATGTATAATTCTCTCAACTAAAATCACATGCAAAATTAATAAAAACGAAGCAATTGCATATGTTGTAGCATTAAAAAGGGTTTTCCATAAATTTGCATTTAATTGAGATTTCGGAACAGAGTTTATGTCTAATTCACCTTCTTTTTCAAGCATATACTGAACTGCATGCCACGCTTGAAATTCTTTTGGTAGAGAATGAAATAAATGTTGATCTCCGGTAATTTCACCGGATTTCATTTGGACGTTTTCTTTTTTTGTGTTGTCCATAGCTTCTTCAAACAGATCAGACATTATAATCCTCCAGAAATATTATCTTTAAATTTTACACCAATTTTTGGGAAAAAAATATCTTTATTTTCTTGAAAAACCAATTTTTCAGTTAGATATTTTTCAGGAAATCTATACGTACATATATCTTTATTATAAACATAAATAAAGCCTTCATACTTATAAAATTTATTGTATGAATCAAACTTGAGATTTGTTTTATCTATAAAGATTTTAAAGTTAAAATAATTATAAATAAGGTCTTCTTTTTCCCATTCTTGGCCAAATACTACGGCATTTGTTAATTGTGCTGCCCTATACAAAAATTCAGAGAAATCTGTTTTTCCAGATTTTTTGTATAGGGTTAAAAATGCCTCATATGTTACCTGGGCGTCAAAAGAAGAAGTATGTATAAGTCCGGAGTTGCGAATATCAACATTTGAAAACTCAATTAAAGAAGATAAACAGCAGTTTTCACCTATCGCATTTAATACAATCTTAAGATCAATTATTTTATGCTCTCCATACATAACACCAGCTTTACTCACATTCATTACAGATAAATCTTGAAAAATATCAAACCCTATAATGTATTGATATTCTTGAAATATATAATTAAAGTTTTTTGTATCATAGTGTTCCCCATAATCTCTTAAAAAAGAGCCTTTGAGACAATGAATAGGGTATGTATATTTATCTACTTTATTTTGAAAGTAAAACTCTTCCTGTTTTTCTTCTGTGTAGGTTCCTAGAGATAATATTTTTTTACTTTTATTAAACTCTGTATCAATCGCTATAATTTTCATTTATCTTCTTTAAAAAAAATATTCTTAATCTTGTTTGTATCATACATTGTCTTAAGAGATATAATTGTAATCATAAACATAGAATAAATCAATGACATTATAGCAATTGAAAACTTAAATTTAAAAGCTATTATATATACAGCAGGAAAACCAAATAAAATAAATGAATAAAAAATAATATCAACAAGAATTCTATCTAATAATTTTTTATTCTTAAAAAAATGTAACATATATAATTTCTCCCTCTTTAGAAGCAAAACTTAAATAAGTTTTCCCTCTGATAATCTTTTATTATACTCTTCCTGAATAGAAGTTTTCTCAACTTCAGATTTACCGATAATTAGTCTGGCGTCAAGAGAGCTAATTTGATATTTTTCCATTATATCATAAATTTTACTCATATCCTCCGGGTGGTTAGTGTATATCCAATGAGACGTTTTATCTGTAATTAGCCTACCTACAAAAAATCCACCACCGTCATTCTTAATCAAAACTTCAGAATAAAATGGAGGTCTTGATTTTATTGTATTCAATAGAGCTAAAATTGTGTTACTAAAATGAAAGTTACCACTTGAATTTGCTGAAGCAATAGAATCGGCTGATTGCATTAAAAACATTTTCCAGGCAGAAGTTTCAAATATAGCTTTTGTAGCTGCATTCTTGCTAAAGTCAGCAATTGTTTGAGTAATTATACCTAAGGCACCATTATGCTTACGAATACGACGAGCAACAGTCTCAATAAAGCTCATAACGACAGCGTTATCCATAATTGACCAAGCTTCGTCAATAGCAAGTATTTTTTTCTGTTTTCTATCTCCAGATAAAAAGAATTCTGTATTGATAATATGGGCAATAGCGGCCAACACAACTGATTTCAAATGTTTCTTACTATCTATCTGTTCCAACTCTAAGACAACAAAGTCACTATTAAATTGAAGGTTGTTATCTCCATTGAAGTATTTATAATATTCTCCTTCTGGATTACCAAATGCATAAAGAGAAACAATAAGATCAGATAATAATTGGTCATATTCTCCTTTTTCATTTTTTTCTTCTAGTGCAATTTGTTCTAACGCCTCAACAACGTCTTGCATACCAGCATTTCTCTGTCTTGACTTGAAGGCCCTAGTTATTGCTTCTGATATACGACTTTTAATAACAGGTATTTTTATATCCCCTGTTGTATCTGAGTCAACAGACTGCATAGCCATAAGACCAACTAAAGGTACAATTGTCTGTAACTCGTCCTCATGAATATTGCCATTCTCGTCTAACTTTATTTTTGTGAAAAAATTTAAACATATTGCTGCACTTTCCGTAAATTCAATATATTGTCCACCAATAACAGAACAAAACTCTTTATATGATTTACCTACGTCAATAACCCTTATTTTTGCTCCTGTCATTAAATAGTTTTTGAAAAAGTCTGCCATAGAATAAGATTTACCAGAACCAGAACTACCAACAACAATAAAGTTGTAATTTGAACTAGACGAAAAAATATCACAACCAGCTAATTGAGCACTTCTATCTGTATAAATCAAAACAGGGTTTCCGTAGCCGCTTTCTCCTGTAACTAAAGGTGTTATTGACGCACAATTACTTGAGAATAAAGTATTCATTCTTTTTGCTAAATCTTTCAATACATATGGCTCAAAATTTAAAGGCAAGTGATAGATAAAAATCCAATGAGGAATAAGTTCTTCCTCTTGAATAATCCAGTTACTTGACTGAAATGCATTTTTTAAGTTTTCAGCATATTTTATGACATTGCTTTCATTACTGTCCATAATTGAGCAAGACCAACTTGCATACATAGGTGTTCTACCTTCATGAAGCATTTCATTGATTGCTTCAGCTTCAGCCGCTCTCTCTCTAATTACTGGGAAAAATCTTGTAGCGTCACCGAGACTATTTGTCTGCCACATATCCCATTTTGCTTTATCAGCAACCTCTTTTTTCATGCTTTCTCTTCCTTCAAAATAAACAATTAAAGAGAGATAAAATGGACAAGGTATATTTGGACTGATTTTATTCCCCATATAGTCATAAAATTTAGCTGGGACCTCTTGCATTGAAACAGTTCTTGGGAACATTTTTGTTGTAAATGTCTTAACCTTCCATTTTGTGTAAGCTTTTAAATCTGTTCTTTTTCTTTTTTTTCTAAAAAGTTTTTGGAAAAAGCTTATATCTTCATTTTCTGTTTCGTCTTCTGTTATATCAAACTTTAAATTTTGTTCTTCGAGGCATTTTATATACTCCTCTTTTTTTATCATTGAACCAATACCCATACAGTTATCTTCTAATGTCAAGATACTATTATTGTCAACAACTTGATAAGCAAGATTATTGATTCTATCTTCAGGAGGATACCAAAGTGGTTTATCTGGAACAAGAATTTCTCTCATTAATATAACCCATTGTCTTGAAGTGAATTTTTGAGGTCTAAAATCAGTTAAAGTCTGTTCTATTTTAGAGAAGAAAGATATAATTTCTGACTCTGAATAATCTATACCACCTTTTTTTGCTTTTGGTATGGTAATTGCCACAAGATTCATAAAGTTTCTTAATCTTAAATCATTACCTTGAGAGAATATATTTTCATTTGAATGTTTCTTTATCCAGTTTAAAGTATCTTCTCTTAACTCTTGTAAAGCTTCTTTGTTTTCAACATTACAATTACCTGAATGAGTATGTTTATACATATCCATAAAAGCGGTTAAGTTTCTTGAGGCAAAAGAGATAAACTGAACGCTAGATTTAGGCGGAATATCAACACTATTAAAGAAATTAGATAATTTGTTTTCTGCTTCTCCACCATAACCAGCATACATACTTGGCTGAATTTGAAAAATACAACCCCAGCGATCATTTTCAAGTTCAAATAATCCGACATTTGTATTTTCTATATCTTTCCAAGATCTAACCCATATAAAATCAGATAAGCCCTCTCTTTCAATTAAAGATTCAAATTCCTCTTTCTTTAAAGCCATTATTTACTCCTTATGCTTTTCATTTCTTTTCTTCTAGCTTTATGGTCAGCCTCAACAATAAACTTAATTTCAAGATCTTCTTTTTGTGCATTGTTAGTAGGGTGGTGACTTTTAACAATCTCAGCCAATCTATCAGTTGATTCTGTTAAGCTGTAGCTATCTTCTATGACATTATATACTCTAGGAAATAATAAATCCTGTAAATACAAAAAAGAGACTTCAGCATGTGCTTTTACACCACGCTGTACACCTTTTCCTCCTGAAACTATAGAGCGTATCTCAGAAGACTTTCCAAAGTCATGAAAAAGCGCACCTAGAATAGCTAAAGACATACTAGAAGCTCTCCCTGAACTTTCAGCCAATTCAATTGCCTCCTCAAATACATTGAGCGTGTGATCTTCTAATGTTATCGAGGCTAAATCAACAAATCTTGTATTAAACATTCTTTGTAAATGTATTGTATCTGCCGAACCAGCTGTAGATACAGAAGAATTGTTGTAAAATTCATAATTATAGATATCTTCTATTCCTAATTTTGCCATATAAACATAGCTTGGTTTAAACTTCATAATTTCAAAAGCTCTTAAAAATAAATCTTTAGCTCTTTGAGATATTTTATTCTTACTCTCTAGTTTCGGAGCTACAAATTCTAAATTTTCTGAATTTTTATCCTCAATCTCTTTACGTATATCAAGGATTATCTCCGCTATTAAATGAGACGCAACAATTTGCTCAATAGTTTTAATGGGCATTATTTTTGTCTTTTTAAATTCTTGTGAATCTTTCATTTTTCTCACCTTTTTTAACTATATTATATATAAATACAAATATCCTTTCGAAAAATAACGAAGATATTTTCTTTTTGCCAATATTTATTTTTTCTGTATCTAAAGAAGTTTTTATAAATCTACTGTATTGGTACCCGGAGTTAAAACTATCAAACCCATAAAGTATTCCGAATTTAAGTAAATCTTTTTCTATTTTAGACATAACTTTTTCAAGGTATGAAATCTTTTTTATTGATTTATTTGTTTCAGTTTTATTAAAAATCAAATTTGATAGTAAGCTATATTTAAAAGCTGTTTTTGATAAAGAGTTTGGCAGAACAGCAGCATTCAAAATAGTAAGCAACTGCTCGTCTGTGTAGTCATATAACTCTTCATTTAAAATTCTTCTAAATACAAAAACTCTGTCTCTATCAGATTTTGTCATAAATTTTCTCCGAAGCTGGTTGCAAAGAATATATTAGAGGCCCAAAGTTCTCCGTCACCAAAATGTTTTTCTAAAAAGAATTCACCATAAATATCCGTTAAATATCTGTCTGGACCTATACATATTTTTTGACCAACAAAAGGCAGCCAATCCCCACGTATAAGTCTAAACAATGAAGATATATTTAAAAGTTTTATATCTTGATCTGTAATCTGCTCTTTCATATGGTTGTGATCTGAAAAAATACCCCACTTGAACTCTTTTCCTTCTCTTTCAAACCCATACAAAATATCCTCATTTTTTGACAAGATAGACATTTTTTTCATAGATTGAAATCTATATTTCATAATATCTTTCTTATTTACATTTAGTTTAAATTCTGTTTTTTCAAAATATGTTGATATATTTAAAAACATAACTAATAATTGAAATAAATATCTTTTAAAAAGAGGTTGTCTAAAGCTTGAAATAAGCTCATAATCGTTTTTCCCATTAATAATGTATTTATTGACAATTAAAACAGCTGCTGCTTTATTTTCTAAGCTTGAAGATATTGAGAACTCATATTTATACCACTTACCTTTTTCATTTTGTGTAACAAAGAATTTTTTAGTAAAGCTTGTTTTTTCCCAATCATTATAAGATCTTGTGTAAGCCATTGATAGAGCTTCTAAAAATTTTGGCCATTGATCTCTTAAAGAAACATAAACCTCCTCAAGAACAACAAATTTTTCACCCTCTTTTTCATACATAAGCTCCATAACTTCGCCATTTTCATTTTCGAGATTAAAAGCATTATCTTTTGCCACAGAAGCAAAAATCATTTCTTCGCCTCTTTTCTTTGAATTGTTATACCCTATTCCTATAAAGCTCTCTTTTGTAGATATGTGGTATTTTATGTTTTTCATTCCGTGAATCTTTTTTTGACTATCATAAACAGTATCTATCTCTTCTTCATAGTCAAATTCTCCATGTTGTAACATTTTTATTGAGACAAACATACTGAATAAAGTTAATACATAAGAAGATATTGTTAATCTTAAATGATATTTTTTACCTGTCTGCATATCAATAAGGTCTTCCTCTTCTGAATTGCTTTTCATTTTTTTAATATACATATTAATTAAACCGTCTTCATTCACATATCTAACTTGTCTATAAAAAGAATTTAGTTCATTTAGATTCTTTTCTAATTCAAATCCATAATTTAACTGGTCTATTGTATACATTAAATTTAAAATCTCTTGCCCGTGTAACCATATATTGTCGATAACTATTGAGTTTGCAACTTTTAAAAATGCTGCTGTAGTCTCTCTAATCTCTTCTCCAGTCTCTGTATCAACCCTCATAATGGGTATAAAAAATGGTTTTGAATTTATTGAAGCTGAACTGATTTCAATAATTAAATTAAATAATACTTGTATATCTTTTTTCGAAAAAGCAAAGCTTATTAGTTCATTTTTGCCAAAATCTTCGTCGTCCTCAAATATGGATAAAGTTACTTTATCTCTACCAAGATTTTTGTTTCTAAAAAAATGTTTAGTTACGTTTATCTTTAAAAACATATCTTCTTCTAAAGAACTTTTTGATACATAATCCAGCTCTCCACCATTTGGCATATCTTTTCTGTAACTATACATTACGGTTGATATATTTGCATTTAGAGCCATTGTAAAATCTACAAGAGATTTTATATCCATATCAAAGCCTTTTTTGTATAAGGTCTCCGGAAAATCTCTCACAACCTCACCTTCAGAGGTTGTGTATATTTGATTTTGAGAAACAGGTAAAAATTTAATATTCACTCCATTAAAATCACCTCTTTCATTTAAAATCTCTTCAAGAGAGACAATAACATTTTTCAAGATTATATTCTTCAAAATTTACTCCTTTATAAAATTAAATTATCTTTATTAGATATTAGTCTTGATTTGCAATTTTCTTTTTTTGTTGAAACTTTATAATTTGATAATTGGTAGCTTCTAAAAAAATCAAACTCTTCGTCCGTGTTGAAGACAGTTTTAAAGCTATCTATTGTCAACCAGATTCCATATCCAGAAAAACACTTCACATTGTCAGTAAAGTAATTTAAATGAAATCTGTCATTAGCTAATTCTTCACTAAATACAATAAGAAAATACTTCTCAAAACTTTTTTGCATATTCTGTCTAATTTTAGCAAATTTGTTAAAAATAATATCTTCATTATTACCGAACAACTTAGATATAGCCGAATACAAAATTATAATATCTACATAAACAGCTGTTTTATTGTCATTAAATACAATATATTTATGTTTAACAATATTGTTAAATAATTTTCTTTTATTTTCTTCCGAAGAAAATGTATTTTCTATGAAAAATTGAAAATCTCTAGGTGTGAATTCTAATCCCTCTATAAATTCCCATTTTTTATTTTTAATTAATTCAAAAACACTCTCTTCTTTTTCTGTGTCGTTATCTTCCTCTAATGGAGATTCTTCTTCAATGTCTTCGGGCAATAAGGCTTTTTCTTCTTCTTCTGCAACTTCTGTATCAAAATCTTCAACTAAAGATTCCATAGAAGTAACCTTGGTGTCTTCTTCTTGAGCTAATTCTTCAAGCATTAACTCCTCAAGATCTTCTGAAGATAAAACCTCTTCAGTTTTAATTTCACTTTCTTCTTCTTCAATTTCATTTTCTTCTTGTGATAAAACCTCTTCTTTTTGTAAATATTTCGGAAGCTCTTCCTCTTTTTCTTCTCTATTTCTTTTTTCAATTTTCTCTTTTAAAAGTTCGTTAATTTCTTCAATTGAAATGTTTTGTGACTTACTTATTTTATCTAACTCTTTAAGGGCTTGCATTACATTGTCATTATTTTCAAAAAGAACTTCACCAGTATCTTCAAGAACTATTTTATATTTGGTTAAATTAGCTTGATTCTTTTCTTCTATTCTAATAACTATCTGGCCATATTCATTAACTAAAGGATTTAAATCTTTATTCAAAAAAACAATCGCCTCAAGTGGAACAATCAATTTTTTTTCACCATTTTCAATGAAATAGCTAGGTCTTTCTTTAACTTTTTTAATAAGATTAAACCTTAATTCTTGTTCAGCCCTACTCATATCTTTACTATCTAAAACCTTAAATGGGAAAACAGAGTCTAAGTCTAGGTTATCAATATCTTCAGGAATAATTTTCCCATACCTATCTTCTTTTTCTTCTATAGAGTCCTTAACTTGCATTTCTTTTTTACTTGAAGTTACTCTTTTCTTTTTTTGCTCTGATAAAAGTTTCTTAAGCTTTTTTTTATGCCAATTAATGGCACCACTAAATGAAAAATTTACTTTTGATAAGACAATAATAAAATGCCCTAGAAAAAGAAAAATTAAAGATAATATAAATAATTCTATCATTTGCTACTCTCCTATATCTGGTTGATATTTTTTTACGTTTTCTATAACTGATTTTTCCATATGAATTTCAGGCATTCTAAACAATATATTTGGGTCTCTCTGAAACGGAGCTACACAATAATATCTACCTTCTCCATATTGAAGTAAAAACTCTTGCTTCTGCATATCACCCATATGAGCCGGACTTAAAATATCTACGTCTTCTGTTTTTGAAGAAATTCTCATATCTATTTTTGAGCCCATATATTGAGTACTGGCTCTTTTTATCGTAGAAAAAGAACTTGCAACAAGCTCTCTTGAAGATTGATCATTCATTCTCATATATATTTTTATATTTGTATTGTCATTTACTATCTTTGCTATATCTTCTCCAAGAACCGATCCATAATCAGCAAATGATTGTGTAAAAATAAAAATTCTAAGACCTAAACCACCAGCCTTATTAAATAAATCTTCAACCCCTGAATAAAGAACGGCCCCACCTTCGTCAACAAACATAGCAATTTCTCTTTGTAGCTCTCTACCTGAGGCACCTATATTCCCTAAATAAGAGGTTATAAAGGAGAAAAAAATCCTAACAAAAGCTTTTGAAGTATCTTTGTATATTAAAGGCCACGGCTGAATAAATATAATTTGGCCTCTGTTTGACATAAATCTATCAAGAAGAGGATTTATTTTAACACTACATAAAATTTTACCAAGATCTCCAGTTGATAATTTTTGCATAATAATATTAAAAGAAGACGATACTTTAGAGAAATGTTGTTTATCTTTATTTGCCATTTCTGTTAATGCTTTAACAGCTTCAAATTTCATTCTGTTTAAATCAGCTATCTCTTTTGGATTCTTGGTATTATATAGGTCAGTTGTTATTTTTTGGACAAAATGTAATATTGTTTGAACACCTTCTTGGGTTGTGTATGTAGATAAATCTGCAAAAGTAATAAGGCTTCTGTATGGAGGTTGTATATTTTTTAAATCAAAATCTTCTCCACCATTAATAACTCTTTCTGCTAAATCCGGGTCAGATATATCAAATTCCTCATTCACAATATTTGCCCCAGAAGAATAAAATCTTTCATACTCTTTTTCAATAACTTTATTTACATTTGAATCTCCCTCAACCTTTTCTAAGAACTCTAAACCTAAAAGAACACACATTGTTATCTGTTCTCCCATAGCAACAAAAAATTCGTCTTTAGCTGGGATAATTGTTGACACAAGAGAAGATATCTCTTCGTTTGTTAAACCATATAATGGATTAAACCTTACTGAAAGTTCACTAAATTTTGGAGATATATATCTTATATCCCTTAATCTTCCTGCCTCTTCAGCAAATTCAACAACCCAAGATAGAGTTTCTTGTCCAGCACCAACATTGTTACCTTCTTCGTCTTTCTTACCTCCAACAGCACCTTTTGGTTCAACAATAAGAATATCCATACCTCTTAAGATACATTGTCTTATGATTGAAACCATAATTCTAGTTTTCCCAACCCTTGTTGTCCCGTAAACAGATACATGACCACTTAAATCACTCCACTTTACATATATACCTTTTACAGTTATTAATTCTTCTTCATTATCTGAAACAAGTTTAACACCAGCACCAATATATAAACCTCTGTCTATATCTATATCAAAGTTACCCTCTTCTAAAATTTCTAACTCAGAGATTTCTTCTTCAGTATATTTTTTTAAACTTCTTTCTTTCTGTATAGAACCCATTATTTACTCCCTAAAAATGAAAATGAAGCAATTGCGAATACAGTTGAAGTATTAACCATATAACCAAGATAGCCAGAAATCAATGCAATTCTAAAAAATCTTTTTATATTTTCTATATAATTATTATCTTGTTTTATCTTTATATAATCTATAAAGCGGATAAAAAAACTTGCGTTCTTATACAAAATGTAAATCATTATAAAATATGCCAACCAAAAAAGATATATATTCATTGAAACAAGTTTTTCGTAAAGATAAATAGGAACAGAATTATCTAAAATACCGCATAAAAATCCAGGAAGAAATATTAAAAAATTTAATATAACTAATAAGTGTTTTTTCATAAAATACCTCTCAAATGCAAAATACAAAATAATTGTATCATAATTAATAAGATTATTTTAAGCAATTTTAAGCTAAAATATGTTTAAGAAAACTATAAAGAGAGATTTTATGGAAAAAAGATTTATAAACGAAGTTTTGGATACTTATGAGCTTGAAAATGAAAAAGATATGATATTTGAAATATTGCCAAGAGATTATAATACTCCTGCTCTCTTTGCAAAAATAGAAGATATACCAAATTTACCAGATAAAATGAATGTAACAGTTTTTGGATATATCTCTAGTTTTGAAAAAAAAATATTAAGCGGAAGAAAAGCTCTTGTATCAATAAAAGCTAAACTATATAGGGACGGTCATAGTATTAACTTAAATTGGACAACAAGTGCAGCAAAGGCTAACTCAATGTTGTTTGGATTAAAAATGAAATCTCCAGAAGATCAAATAATTCAAGTATCTGGAAAAATTAAGTCTTTTGATATAGGTAAAAATTTTATTTATAAATTCATAGATCAGCCCATACTAAATGTTATTACTGGAGCAGACACAAATAAAGAGATTCTTATGCCAGAACCTATATATAAGTTAAAAAGTTCTTCAAATATAAAATCTCTGCAAATACAAAATGCCTTTAGAGAATTAGTTGAGCAGTTCGAATTTTTAGATAAATCACAAATGCTCCCTGAAAAAATTGAAAAAGAGTTAGAAATGAATACATTAAAAGATTCTTTAACTTATGTTCATGGCTTAAAAGGTATACCTTTAGAAAAATTTCAGGACTTTTTAAGCTATGAAGGCTATAGAAGAAGAATTTTAATTGAAAAAATTTGGCGAATAATGTTTGATAATTTTTATGATAAAAATTCAACTTTTGAGGAGAATGTTCAATTTATATCTAAAGAATCAATCAATAACATAAAAGAGATATTAGAGAAGCTGCATTTTCAATTAACAGGTGATCAAAAAAAGGCCGTTTGGGGATTATTAAATGTATTTGCAAAGAAAACAATATCAAAAAATTTAATATTCGGTGACGTCGGTTCAGGCAAAACAATGGTTTCGCTAATCGTCTCTTATGTTCTTTATAGAATGGGTTTTCAAGTTGTTATTATGACACCTACTTCAATTTTAGCTAGACAACACTATGAAGAGGCTGTTAAACTATTGGGAGAAGAGGTGCTAATAGAGCTTGTTCATTCGAAAACAACAAAAAAACAAAAAAAAGCAATTCAAGATAATTTAGATAAAAAGAAAGCAATGATATTATATGGAACTTCTTCGTTAAATGGGTTTGAATATTCAAATCTTGGTGCTGTTTTTATAGACGAAGAACAAAAATTTGGTGTGAAAGACAAAGAGAAATTGCATAAAAATTACAATACAAATATAGTATATATGACTGCAACACCTATACCAAGAACCTTAGCTAGTTCAATGTATACAGATTTTGAAATCTTTAAAATTGAAGAAAAACCAGCAATGCAAAAGCCAAGAATAACAAAAATTATAAACGAACTTTCTGATAGTGAAACTGCTTTCATTAAATCTAAGATTAAAGAGGGTGAACAAGTTTTAGTCATTGTTCCTGCTATAGCAAGTAATGATTTAGTTAGTTCAGCATTTGCAGAAAAAAAATATGCAAAATTATTTTCTGAATTTAAAATAGATAAGATAAATGGTCGAATGAAACCACAAAATATTGAAAAAACAACCGAAAATTTTATGTCCGGTAAAATAGATATCTTAATTGCAACAACAATGGTTGACGCAGGTTTTTCAAATAAAAATCTCTCTTTTGTATTTATAGAAAATGCTGATAGATTTGGTATTGCTCAAATGCACCAAATAAGAGGTCGTGTAGGTAGAGCTGAAAAACAGGGATATTGTTATTTAATACCAGCTTCTAAAAATTTAAAAGAAAAAACAAAACAGAGACTGGAAAGCTTAGTTGAGTCCGAGAATGGATTTGAACTATCTATGAAAGATATTGAATTAAGAGGTTCTGGAGACGTAAGAGGGCTTGAACAAAGTGGTAGTGAGGTAAATCTTCTTGATTGGATTAAAGAGATAGAAGTTATCAATAAATATTTAAAGGAGAATTATTAATGAAGTTACTAATAATTTTTTTACTCTTATTAAAGATTGTTAGCGCTGCTGATAATAGAGTCAATTATTGCGAAATTGATTTTTTTAAAGGTATAAAACATGAAGATCTTTCAAACACGCGAACGAAAATAAAAGTATCAAAAATAAAAAAAGAATTGAGAGAAAAAGCTATTGAATTAAGTAAAAAAATATATTACTTTGAGCCATATAATCCATTATATGTTAATAATTTTATAGATCTACTAAACAAAAATAAAGAGTATGATAGTTCTTTTACAAAAGTATTAGAATATAGTACTCTGTTTATGTATGATAAAGATTCTCTTAAAAAGATTAAAGATTTTTATATTAAAAACTTTGAAGAAATAAGAAAAGATTATCTTTCAAAGCCGAGCTATATAAGATATTTAACATTTAAAAAATTAAATTTATTGAGTAAATCAGATTTAAAAATCTATTTTTCAAAAATCAATCATTCAATACCAGGCAATATAGAGCTTTTTGAAACAATGAAGCTAAAAAAACATAAAAATTATAAGATTAATTGTAGCAATATAAAATCATTATATATCTCCAGGAATTCTTATACTGTGTTAGATTTAACAAGATTCTTTTTAGAATCTGAAAATAATTATGATATGAAACTATATTTTCATGAAATGGCAAGATCAGATAATACTTGGTATTATTTTATGTACAGAAAAACCGGTTCAGCGAAGTTTTTGTATGAGATAACAAAAAATAGAGATTTACTCCTTGAAATGTCAAAAGAGGCTCTTGCAAAAGCAGATATATACGAGGCTTACTTCTTATCTAAAAAATTTCTAGACTCATACAAAACTGGTGTTAAGCCAAATCAAATGAAAAAAATAAATGAAGCTAAAAAAATTATCGTAATAAGCGGAGAAACTATCTCAAATAACTTTAGACAAAATAAAGATTTTGTATCATACAGAAGAATAAAGGCAGAAAGTATAAAATACTCAAAAAAGATATTTAATCTTCTTTGAGTTTTATATAATTTAATGTAGAGTTAAGCATTTTCACCTCTCTTGAATAAAGGCCAAACTTATCAATATAAATTAATTTTGCCTTCTCCATTATCTTTAAAGCTTCCCTGTAGTCACCTACTGTATTTATAAGATCTGCTTCAGCTATCAATGAATCTGCATATTCAACAGATTTATCACCAAAATACTTCTTGCTTTTTTCTTTAGCTAATTTAATATATTCTTCTGATAATTTATTTTTATTTAAAATTTTGTATGAGTTTATAATTTGAAAAATTGCATTTAACTCCTTTGTGTTAGAGTTTGTATTTATAAAAATTTCTCTAGCTTTTTTAAGGTAATCTAAAGCTTCTTCTTGTTTTGTTCCTGAAGACAATATATTTCCTATTGAAAAATATATATCGCCCAAGAATACACTTCTATCAGATAGATTCATTTTATTTAAGATTTTCTTTGAAATAATAAAGGCCTGTTTTAAATCTTCCAGAGCCCTATCTGTTTTACCTGTTAATTCATATCTCCATTGTGCTCTATCAAATATTAAATGAGCCTCATTTAAAGAGTAGTATGTATAAACCTTCTTTAAGCTGTCTTCTGCTCTACTGAAATAATTTAGCATTCCCTCTTTATTGTGTCTCTTATATTCGATTTTTGCATTGATTAAATTAAATTTCATTACCGAAATATTGAAAAGTTTTTGAGGGTATTTAAATTTATTCTCTCTTACATTTAAATTTATTTTTATGAACATTTCCTTTACTTGATCGATAGGTTTTGTTTCTAATAAAATATCTGATAATTCATACATTCCAAAAGTGTAATCGTTATGATTCAATATATTGTTTTTATCTTTTCCTAATTTTATAAAGTAGTCTAATGCAGATAGGTGCATATATTTCCATTTATACACCTCTCCCATTGCTTTATAAACATTTCCTAATGCAATATTAGCGAGTTGTTTATTTAGTTCATTGTCTTCGTTTAGAGAATTGGCCCTATTATAAAACTCAACACCCTTTTCTTTTGCTGTTTTGTAATCACCTTCAAGAATATGCTTTTGTATGGATAAAAAAGATCTTCTTGTTTTTTCGTCTGTATTAAAGAAACTATACTTGAAACTTTTTTTAATTAATGCCGGTTTTTCTTCTTTTGTAACCTCACCCTCAATTTCACTTAAAGATAGGCTATATAGATTTGAGGTAACTAATAGTCCCGCCAATACCAAATATATATTTTTATTTTTCATTTTTTAATTCTCTCTTTTTCTTAAGATAAGATTTAACTCTTATATGAACAATATAAATCAAACCCAAAAACACCCCTAAAAAAAACCATGCAAAACTTCTTTCAATTTCTTCTAAAAAATTCATTGATATTTCCTTAATAATTTAATAATGATTTTAAAATTTTTAATATCATTTTTTCCTATCTCTGTTTTTGTGATAGCCGATATTTTATCACTAATTATATCTTCTAAAATGGAAGTCATTGTATTTAAAAATACAAGCTCTAGTAAAATTGATCCAGAATTATATTCTTCAATCTTTTTTATATTTTTTTTAAAAGTTGTATCTAATGTTTTTGATATTTTAACTATTTCAGATTGAAGCATTGCGGCAGTTTTTTTAAAAATATCAAGCTCTCTCTTTAAAAGAGTTGTTGATTCTTTGTTTTTAGGTAAAATCTCTACAAACTTACCATTTTTGCTTACATATAATTCTAAATCCATACAGATATCCTTTTGTTTTTAAATAATTATATCAAAAGACAAATAATAAAAACATTATTTTTAAAAACAAATGTATAATCAATAAAAAATTAGGAGAAAATAAATATGTTTATACCTATGATAACAACAGTTGTAATACTGTTATTAATAACGGCTTATATGGCTAGTAATACTATGGTTAGTGACGCAACAAAAGTTAAAATTGCATTTGAAAAGGCAAAATTTACCTTTAATGTTGAAGATATGCTAAAGTCGGCGACAGACTCGTTATGTCAATCAGAAACACAAAAATGTAAAGATAATTATGATTCAAGTACAGACACTATTACGATAACAATGAGTGATTTATCAAATTATCTGCCAACAGGTTTTGTTAATAGCAACTTAATTGGTGGTTCTTATGGAGACGTTTTAATTACAGACAACAATACAACGATTACACTTCAACACTCTGTTCCTGACGATATAAAAAGAAATGTATATTTACACCATTATAGAGGTTTAGAGTATTCAATATATCCAGATTGTGCTTCTGGCGATAGAAACGATTTCCCTCCTTGTGATAATGATAATGTTATACATAGATTTCCGACAGCTGCCGAAACAAGAACTGCGCTGGAGTAACTTATGTATGAATTTCTGTATCGAAAATTAAAGTTTAAAAAAGAGAGATTTCACTTATTTGTTTACATATCAGAAGGTCTTCGAAACGGTTCGACAATAGTTGAGCTACTCGAAACAATCAAAGAGTCTTATGGTGATAAAAATAAATACATACAAAAATACATACAAAAAACATTATATTGCATGGAAGAACTTGGAGACTCAGAAGCAGAAGCCCTATACAAAAGTTCTTTGATATCACTAGAGGAGAAACAGTCGATTGAGCATATTTTTTCTTCTGAGCCATACAAAGCAATGATTTTTTTAAATGAAAAAACAAGCAACGAAGATAATTTAAAATGGGCTATCGGAATGTTATTTTTCCCAACTATATTTATTTTGTTGCTGTATATAATTTTTCAGCCAGAATTAAAAGAAATGACAAATGAAATGTTGGCCCCTGTTAATAATCTTTCTTTAAAAAAAATAGCTGTGCCTGACTGGTTTGAAGATAGAACAATGTTTTTATCTTATTTAACCCTTGTTTTAGGTGTAATGTTTGGATTATTTGGTTTTGTATCATATTTAAAAAAATATAATATACCTCTCTTATTCAAGATATTTAAAATAAAAGAAAGAGAATTTATATTAAATAATTTTGAAATCATTCAGAGTCTTCTTAACTCTGGTCAGTCATTAATGCGCTCCGTTGAATTATTATCTGAGCAAACAAATGATATTGTCGCAAAAAAAATATTTTCTGAAATTAGGAGCTCTATGCAAGAGGGAGATAAGTTTATGTATGAGGTTTTAAAAAAATATAATATTGACTCGGCAACAATCTCATATATAATGAGCGGTGAAAAAAATAATTCTGTTAATAATGCTATCAGGAGTGTTGTTAATTATAATAGAGATAGATATAACCTACTCATATCTATACTGTCAAAATATCTTCAGTTGGCAGGAGAAATCATAATGACATTAATAATTTTATTACCATTAATAGACATTATCAATGTTACAACAATCGGAACTTTAAACTTTCAAGTATAGGAGAAATAAATGAGAAGAAGAGATAATATAAGACAAACAAATGACATTTGGGTTAAGTTGTCTGAAAAGACTGATATATCAAAAATAAATCATATTGACTGGGATTTTGTAGAACAAGACTTAATTGATTTTGATTCTTTAAGTGACGAAGAGCTAAATTTTTATATACAGTATTCTGTATTGCCGCTAAAAGATAATAGAATTGTAGTCTATTCGACATATATAAGAATACCTGAGCATATACTTAAAGAAAATCCGACTATATTATTATGGGAAAAAGATAAGATTAACTCAATTTTAGAAAACAAGATTAGAAGCAAGTCAAAAATAACATTTTCAAAAGAGACAAAGTCTCTCGAAGCTATTAAAAAGATATTGGCAAAAATGCAAACCCTTGAATGTTCAGACATTACAATCTCATGGAGAAGGGATAAAGTTGTTATCTCTTATGCTATACATGGGAAAAATATAAAAGACTATGAAGATATTATAGATATAGACTTTGCGGATAAGCTAAGATTGTCTTTAATTAATATTTCGTATGAGAACCAAGCAAGTAAACTCATAGACGGTAAATTTTCTTTATATATCTTAGGAAAAATAAGAGAATATAGATTATCAGGAATTGAGACGGTAGCAGGACACTCTTTAGTTATTAGATCTTATAATATGTTTGATAAAGAAACAACATTAGATTCTTTAAATTATCTTGAAAAACCAAAAAAAATCATACAAAATATTATAAATGAAAATCCATATGGTGTATTTCTTATAACCGGTCCTACAGGCTCTGGTAAAACAACAACTATATACACAATATTAAATGAGCAATTTAAAAAACATAACTTAAAAATAAAAACGGCTGAAGATCCAGTTGAAGTTGAAATAGACGGTATTGACCAATGTCAAATAAATGAAAAGGGAGATAAGGAAAATAGAGTAGACTATGTGTCTCTATTAAGATCTTTTATGAGACAAAGACCTGATATTATTGCTATTGGAGAAATTAGAGATTCAGAGGTTGCAAAAACAACAATAGAGGCTGCGTTAACAGGACATAAAGTGATTTCAACATTACATACTAATAATATTGAAGCTACATTCACAAGACTTATTGAAAATCTAAATATATCTATTGATAGAATAGAAGACTCAATGTCTGGTGTTTTAAGCCAGAGACTTGTAGATAAATTGTGTGAATGTAAGATAAAATCAAAAGACTCTATTGGCTTTGAGAGAAATGAATCTGGCTGTGATTTATGTAGAAATAATATTATAAAAGGATACAATGGCCAAATACCTGCTGTTGAAGTAGCAAGAATGAAAAAAGATATTGATAATTATAAAAAAGAAAATTTTCTTGAATACTATTCATATAATGATTCGGCAGAAGATCTTTATAGTCTTGGTCTTATAGATAAAAATACAAAAAAACTAATTAATCTTTTTCAGTAAAAAAGATATAATAAAAACATAAAAGGAGATAATTATGAATATTGTAAAAAATTTAAAGAAAGACGTTTTATTTTTGACCTTGTCTAGAGCCTTAAAAGAGGTTAGTAAATTTAAAGACTTAAAGGAGAAGGAGAGAGCTATAAAATACATATTAGATAAAGCTAATAGCATGTTATTTATGGTCAATTCTAGACTTGAGAATATTCAGAATTTAACAGATAAAAAAAAGAAAAAAGAGCTAGATAAATTAAAGTTGAATCAAAAAATTCTAGCTTTTATTGAAAAAAACAAAGAATTTGTTGAAGGGTGTTTAAAAAAAGAATCTGACATTTTTAAGCAAAGATTAACAAAGCTGGAAGAATTTATAGGTGAGCATTAATGAATATATTGTATGCAAAAGCAGGTAAGCAGCCAGGCGCAAAATTTATTAAAAGTATTAATGGTAAATATTTTTCTTATGTTGGCTCAAAAGAAGAAGGTGTTTTAATTGAAGAGCTTGTCTTTTTAGCGTTAAAAGAAAAAGATATAGTTAAAGAGCAATTTCAAGCTTTAGTTGAAACAGAAAATGAAATATATTTGATTACATTTAACGATTTTTTTGAAGATAACGACGGAGAAGATACTATCTTATATTCTTTTTCTGAATTCAGTCAAGAGGAAATATCTTCAATTATTAATGATTTGGTTGACGATTTAGATAATTTAGTTTTTGTTAAATACCAAAAAGGTGAATTATTCTTTTTAAATGAATTTCATAATATAGATTTTAAAATCAAAGACTCGGATATAAAAGCAGAGGTTCTTTTTTCAAAAACAACAAGAGCTATTAAATTACTGAAAAGTAAATTTATTGAAATTATTTTGATAGTAATTATATTTCTTGTGCCGTTTTTAACCATACAAAAACTAAACACAAAAATAATAAAAGAGAATGATTTTAAGATTAATTCTTTAAGAACTAAATTAAGTAAGTTAAAAACAGAGAGAACAGAAATAGAGAAAAAGAACTTTATAAAAAACAAAAAATACGATCTTGTGAAAAGAAGAAAAGATATTTTAGATAAAAAAGAATTTGACTGGGTATGGAGTAAAGGAAATGAATGAAAATAAAAGCAGTAAAAAAACCAGAATATTTTTAATAATTTTACTATTTCTTGTTGTTATAGGTGAATCTCTTTATTATGGTTTTGCTTATATGCAAAAAAAAGAAAAGATTGATTTTTTCCAAAATAAAATAAGAGAAGTTTCAATAGATATTAAAACATTAAAAAATATGAGAACCAATAACAGTATATCTTCAGAATTCATACAAAAAACAGAAGAAGAATTTGGAAATAAAAAATATATTTTTGGGGCAAATACAGGTGGTGTAAAATTTAAAGAGAAGATATCAAGAGCTGGTAAAAAAAATGCATTCTATACAATAGATTTGCAGTTTTCAGTTGACTCTTATGAATCGTTAAGAATATTATTGTCTATTTTGTATTTGAATAAAAATGTTATGAAAATAACAGATATTAATTTACAAAATCATACGATAACACTAATTATAAAAGGATAAAAAATGGAAAAAGAGATTAAAGAATTAAAAAATGAAATAAGAGGTTTGAAAGTAAACTATATATCAACTATAATGATTTTTCTTGCATATTTAGCAATAAAAGGTAATGGACCTTATACTATTTTTAATTATAGCATAAGTGAAAATTCAATGTTTATCATATCAAGTTTTTTAATTGTGTTAATCTTTATAAAAGATTTTATTTCATACACAAGATATACTTTAAGAAAAATATTACTCGGGGGAGGGTTAAAATGAAAAGTAAAATAGTTTTGTTAATTTTATCATTAACAATAGTAGGTAATGTTTCAGCGCAAGAAGTGAAAAATGAGAAGCTAAATCTTTTATTAGAAAAACTAGAAAAAAAAGTTGATTCTAAAATAGAAAAGGATAAAGAGAGAAAAAATAAAAAACATTTTGCTCCAATAACAAATAATGATTTAGCAAAACTTCCAGTTCCATTTAAATCTATAAAAATTGGTAAAAAAGTTGTCGTTTACGCAACTCTTTATGAGCCAATATTGAATGAGAAATCTGTTCCTGATATCGAAATTTCAAAAAAATCTCTCGAAGACAAGATTAGTGATAGCTTAATTGGCGGAATTGATAATCTACAATCACAAAACAAAAACAGAGAAGTGAAAATTAATAATCTAAGATACAACATTAGAAAAATCAGACTAAATCTTGGTAGTGAATTTTCAGGCTGGAAAGTGGTCAGGTTAAGAAGTCACTATGTAATGTATGAGAATATAGAATCAAAAAAAACTGTAAAAAAATATTTTTAGGAGTATAAAATGAAAAAAATAATATTATTAATTACCGCTTTTGCAATAATGTTTTCTGGCTGCAGCAGTATAGACCCAACCCCAAAGCGCATAGATATAAGTAAGATCAAAGAAAAAATGAGATCAGATTATTCTCTGTCTATTAAGGTAGACAAAGGAGATACATTAAAGGGAGTTATTGCAAAAATACAGAAAAAATTTCCGAATAAGGTCTTTATTGATAAAATAGAAGACGATATAGTTTTTGATCAAAATTTACCAAAAATGACGCCTGAAGAATTTTCAAAATATATTCGTGTTAATTTTGGTAAGATTGTTGTTTTACGTAAATATTCGGAAAAGATATTTGCAATAGAGGAGATAAAAACAAAAGACAAAACTTCAAGTGTTAAGGTAGGTACATATAAAGTTCCAAATCTTGAATTAACAATAAATGGAGAGTTTACATATGAAGAGGTTTTTAATATTCTAAGAGAACAAGGTATTAATATCTATGTTGATACAAATAAACCTTTTGATTATTCTAAAAAAGCCGGAGAGTTTAGTGGTACAGTCAAAGAATTTTTAACTTATATAGGAGCTAAAGAAAAACTATTCGTTACAAAAAGTGATACAGGTATCAAATTAAAAGATAATGAAATCATTACTTACAATCTAAAGATACCAAAAGTAAGAATGTCTCCTGCTTTATCTCCAGACGGCTCAAAAACAGCTGTAACAGTAAACGGTGTTATGAATAATGAATATAATAGTGACGGAACAAAAAAAACGAATAATCAAGATAATAATACAGAAGAAGACGGAAGTATTTTCCCGATTGACGACTTAAAATTACAATTAGCTGAAATGCTTGATAAGGGAACAAAATATAGTCTTAATATGACACAAGGGACCTTATCAATTAACGGTAATTACGATTCTATTAAAGTTGCCGACAAATTAGTTAATGATTTTAATACTATTTATGGGAAAGGTATAAAACTTGAACTTCATGTTTATGAAGTAACACTTGATAACAGTAAATCTTTTGGTATTGATTATTCTTTTTTAAAGAGTGAGTTAATCAACAACAGTATTACCAATACAGTTAATTTGGGTACAAATTTAACAAAAGCTTTAACTATTGGAGAAACGAATGATAACGGAATAACTATAGGATTAGGAAAATATACTGGGCCAACAATTACAGACGGTACAACTTCAACTTCTGAAAAAGTTCAATCTTTAATTTTTAATTATTTAAACAAATTCGGTAGAACAACAGTTATAACAAAACCTACCCTTGAAACAATAAATAATTTGCCAGTAAGATTAGACGTTGTTGATTCTTTAGACTATGTCTATAACCTATCTCAATCGTCAACGAACTCTGCTGTAGCAAATGTTGATACTCCTGTCGTTACTTCTGTAACAACAGAACCTGAAATTAGAACGGTAACAACAGGTTTTTCTTTAATTCTGCACCCTAAAGTTCAAGGAGATTTTATTAATATCGCTATTAAAAATGTATCTTCTGCGCTCAATGGATTACTTGAATACAAATATGGTAGGAATAGTGAAAATGTAATCAGATTAAAAGACGTTTCAGCTAGAGAATTTGACGAGACAGTTAAAGTAAAAGAAGGTGAAATTGCTATTATTGGTGGTTATATGTATGAAAAGAAAAATTCTTTAAAAAATGGAATGCCATATACTGACGGAGAAGATAGTGCTTTAGACGCGTTAACCTCAGCAAAAGAATCAAGTAAAAATAAGGTAGAGATAGTAATAACAATAAGTGCAAAAGTAATATAGGGGGCTGCTTTGGAAAAGTTAAATAGTCAAGTATTTAGAAACTTAAAAATAACGAAAGAAAAAAATTCTATTAACTTAATTAAAACAAAAGAAGATTTTTATTCAAATTATGACGTATATTCTAGAAAAGATATACGCCAAGAAGAGCTATCTATTTTTGAAGAGTATTCTTTTTATCCTATAATAAGAAAAGAAGATAACTCTTTATTTATAGTTACAAATAACAATAAATTAAAAAGATATTTAAGTAGACTTGAGGATAAAACGCCTTTAAAGGTATTAACAAAGTATATAGGTAATAATAATTCAATTGTTTACGCCTCTAATTCTGTCTATTATGACATAATAGATCATAGTTCTGTAATTGATAAAGAATATACAGATAATGAAGCAAAAATATTTTTTCATGACTTATTAACAGACGCAAGCAGAAAGTCCGCTTCAGATATACATATTTCATGGTTAGCTGAAAATGTTTCAATAAGTTATAGAATAGACGGTAAACCAATAAAACAACCTAAAAGAATATCTAAAGAGCTTGGTAATGCCTTAAGAAACATTTTTGTAAATAAATCTGGTGAGTCTGAATATGAAGAAAATGAAATTGCTGGACAAATCTCAGAAATTGTTGACGGAGAAAAAAAAGAGTATCGTGTATCAATTGGTCCAACAGTAAAAGGTTATACGATTGTAATCAGACAAGAGTCACACATGAGTAACAATAGTAATCTTGAAAAATGGGGGTATACGCCAAAAGCAATTGAGTTAATCAGAAAATTATTCTCTTCTCACCACGGCATTATTCTTGTTACAGGTGCAACAGGTTCTGGTAAAACGACATTGCTTTATACTTGTATAATTGAAAAATTAAATCAAGAAAAAAAATATTCGCCTGAGATTTTTACAGTTGAAGACCCTGTTGAAATAGAAGTTGAAGGAATAAATCAAGTTCAAGTGAACACAAAAGGAGATAAAGAGAATTGGATTACTTTTTCTAAAGCTATTAAAATGTTTTTAAGACAAGACCCTGATATGATAGTTGTTGGTGAAATTCGTGATTATGAAGTTGCGATAAATGCTATTACTGCTGCGAAAACAGGACACTTAACAGCCTCAACTTTACACACTAATGACGTAAAATCAACATTTACAAGATTAAATGAATTGGGTATTGATAAGGCAAATATAGAAGACGGTGTTATAGGCGTCATTTCCCAAAGACTATTGAATAAATTATGTAGTAACTGCAGAATAAAGGTTGAGAGAAATGGGCAAACCGTCTATGACAGAAACCCTGAAGGTTGTATTGAATGTGCAAATTCAAGCATTAAAGGGTATAGAGGCCGTGTTCCTGCTGTTGAAATAGCTGCTCTTGGTAATGGTTTGGATAATTATAAGCCAGAAAATTTTAAAGATTATTATTCTTTAGATAGTAATTTAATGTATTTACTAAAAAATGGAATAATTGATATTGACGAAGCTAGAAGATATATGAATTACAATGAAGAAGAGACAATTGAAAAAAGGGAGGAGATAATTGAAATTTGGGATAAAACAATGAAAGATCCAGATTCAGCTCATATTTTTCCTGTTTATCAGCCAATAATAGATAAAAAAGATTACGTTATGGGGTATGAGGCGTATATGAGAATAAAAAATAAAGAGGGAGATATAGTTATTCCAAAATATTTTATGGAGCTCATTAAGAAAATGGATATGTATAATAAATTTTCTATGCATATGCTGAAACTTATAATTAAAGATAGTAAGACAACAAATAAGAGAATTTTTTGGAATATAGATAGAGATAATATTCTAGATAAGGAATTTACTACCTCTGTATTGGAGCAGTTAGAGGAATCTAATTTAAAAGATAGATTGATTTTAGAATTTGAATTTAATAAAGAATATAAAGATTTCATTAAATTTTGTAATAAAAATGAAATTTTAATATCTTTTGATAATTTTTCTGGAAATGTAAACGATTTAATCTTTATAGAAAGAAATAAATTATACGCAAATTTTATAAAGACAAGTAAAGAATTTATAGAGGGAGTAAGAGAAGAGGAATTATGGGTAAATGATTATCTAGGAATTATTTCTCATACAAGAAGTGAAATTATAGCAAATTTCGTTGAAACAGAGATAATTAAATTAGATTTAATAAATAAATATAATGGTAAAATATACGGATTTCAGGGGTATGGCATAGGTAGACCTGAGGAAATAAAAGAATTTTCAAAATAAATTGTTTTTTTTATAAAAAAGCAAGAAATCAATTTTTTTTATGTATATAATACTTTTAAGATTAAAAATTAATCTTTTTTTTGGTTTCTTTAGGCGGAAAACCTTGCTTTGCAAAATCTGTTTTTCAGGAGTCTTTTATTAGATAGACCTATATAAAAATTTGGAGGTACAAAATATGTTTGTAGGATTTATTGCGGTCGTCGCTATTCTTTTAATTATTGTTGGACTTATGTCTATTGGAGCAACAAGTGGTTCTGGTGGTGTTGACCAAACAAAAGCAACAAAAGCTATTTCTGAAATTTCTGCGTTAGCTCAATCAACTGCTTTCTATAAGGTAACTGTTGATTCAACAGATTACAATGGATTAACTGTTCAAAAACTTGTTGATTCTGGTATTATTGCTGCTGTTGATACTGCTGATATTACAGCTGACGATTACACTATTGAAGACAGAAAAGGTGGTGACGGTTCAAACTTAAGTATTCTTGACGGAGAGAAAATTGTTCTTTCTAAAGCTGTTCCAGGCGTAGTTTACAAAATTGTTTCTGATAAATTTACAGTTGATAATACGTCAACTGACGAAGGTTCAGGATCTGGTGTTGTTAATAGCAACAACTACTTTGATATTTCTGTTGCAGTTAAAAAAGACTTAACAGACGGTCTTAAACAAGCACTCGACACAACTTATTCTAAGATCGAAAGTGATATTAACGCTGACGGCGTTAAGCAAACTAACGACGACTTCTTAGACGCTAACACTACTGACGGTGCAGAAGTTATCGTATTCAATTAATTGATTGAATGAACTTGAGTGATTTGCCTATTGGCAAGTCCTCACACCTCAAACTTAACTCAAACTTAACTCAAACTTAACTCAAACTTAACTCAAACTTAACTCAAACTTAACTCAAACTTAACTCAAACTTAACTCAAACACAAGATTTAAATACAACTACAAAGTATAATATAAAAAATACACTATGTGGAGGTATAAAATATGTTTATAGGATCTATAGCTGTTGTTGTTATTTTATTGATTGTTATTGGATTAATGTCAAGCGGAAGCTTATCTGGTTCAACAAATTCAAGCTATATAACAGAGGCAAAAAAAGTTCAGGCACTAATGTCGAACCTTGGAAGTGAAGGACTTTATTATTATACTCAGGGAAACGAAAGTTTTTCAGGTATAGATATGAAATATTTTTTAAGATCTAGATTTGCACCCGAATTAATGGTCCCTACTTCAAATATGGACAAGGACGATTGGGACGGTTGGCCAACTATTGACAAAGGAGAAGAGCTTGACGCTGATAATGACGGAGAATTGGATTCCCCTTATACAGGCCCATACATTAAGTTAGGTGGTACAGCAGGAGACGAAATGAGAATAATTGTAACTCCTGTCGATAATGGTAAACATGCAGGATTATTTCTATTGAAAAAGAAAGAGAATTCAATTCCTGAAGATTATGTAAATATACTGGAAAAAACTTTAGCAAATGATCCTGCTTACGTTGGTGGTTAAGGAGTAAATATTGGAAGAATTATCAAGAATAATTTATTCTTCTTTCAGGAAGTTTATAAAATTTCCTGAGGCTGATAAATTTTATTTGTTAAATTATATAAAGGCAATTTCTAATTCAGGTCAAGACGAAAAACTTTCTGTAAAAAACAAGATATATGAATATAGAAAAAGACAAAAATGGTTTCTTGTCTTTATGTTAGAAGAAGTTAAAAGAGAAATTGAGAAAGGGAAAAGATTTGCTGTAGCATTAAAAAGTGCAGGGATTATAAATGATAGAGAGTTTCATATTTTAATAACTTCGAAAGGGAGATTATCTTTAGGTATAGATAAGATTATTGAAACTTCTAGCAAGTCGCATAAATCAAAGGCAGCCTTTTTTCTTCTCGTTTTACCGCCTAGTATTATGTTATTAATCCTATTGTTTTCTCATGGGTTTGTTAAAGGTGTTCTTGAGAATATGCTTGAGCCGATTAGAAGTGCTGGAGGTACTCCTGTTAAGATACCAGACTATTTAATAGATCCAACAACATATACATATGTAACTGTAGCCTATTTTTTTATAATGTTTTCGATAATTTTGGCCTACTTTTTAATAAAGAGATTTAAACCTAAAATATTTCTAAAAATTATCCCTATTATAGAAGAGGAGTATACGCTAGATATTTTAACTTCGTTAAAAACGATTATGTCTGGTGGAGGTATAAATATATCAAATGCTGCCAAAGCTCTAGCTAATGGAGAGCCTGACAATATAAAGAAAGAGATTTTTTCTTCTTTGGTAGAAGCCACTTCGAGAGGTAAAAAAGAATTATCTTCTATTCTTGAAGAATATAATGTTAACTACAATACAATATCTTCAATAAAAATAGGAGAAGATAGTAACAATATAGATATAGGACTAAATATAGCTATAGACGAGCTAGAAAAAAGATATGAAAGAGATATTAAACTATATTTAAAGATAGGTATGTGGGGCGGTCAATTAGCAATGATCGGTATTGCTGGTAAACCAATGATAGATATTATGTTAATAATGTCTGTTGGACAGCTAGACTTTAAAGTTTAGATAAGATTTTTCAAATAAAGACTGATATAATAGTTTTTATCATACAAAACAAATAATAAGGAGAATTTATATGAATAATGAAATCTGGGTAAACTTTAGTTTATCACAAAAATTAAAAGGGAAAGATACTGAAGCTTTTGATAATAAGTTAAATGCTTTAAAAGAATCAGCTTCTGATATTGCTCCAAATGGAAGACTTGTCTTGTTTTTAAGTAGCGAAAAAGAAAAATTTTCACCAATAGATAAATTAGCTGCTAACCTTGTACTTTCAAGAAAGATTTATAATGAAAAATCATTCTTAAGAGACCCTTCTATCTCAAGAGAATTTTCTGAACTTGCAGAACATATTAATGCTATAAATAAAATTATAGACAAGAGAAAAAAGAAAGGAGGAAGAAGAAATGAAAGAAATGAAAATCCTAATACAAAAGAGTAACGAAACTTTAGCTTTAGCTAATTTTGAAAAAGTTTTAGATACATTAACAGCAATTCATTACAATGAATCAACAATAGAGGTTCCTGGTATTGTTGTTTTCAAAAAAGAAGGAAGCGGGACTCTTTTATCTAAACTTCTAAATGCTGAACTGGAAGTGATTACAATTAACCAGGAGACATTTGATAAAATGATAGAAGCTATACATGCTTCAACTGTTGAAAATAAATTAATTTTTCAATCTACAGTTAAACCGGCTAAAACAATTGTTTTAAATTTAGATAAACTAAAAGAACAAGCTGTATTTTTAAAAGAGACAGAAACAGCTATCTTTGTAAATAATATTATATTTACAAATGATAAATTAGAATTTCATGGAGAAGGAATGTTTACTTCAAGAAGAGTATATTTCTTATCCGATTTAAATAAAATTAAAAATCTCTTCACTATATCTTCTTAAAAAAATATCACGAGAGATTTATTTTCTTTCGTGATAACCTACTGCAAATAAAAAACCCATACAAAACTATTACATTTTAATTAAACTATTTATAGTTTATTAAATTAAATAAAGGAGTTCTTATGAACTATAGAATATTGGAGCTTGAGTCTTCTCAATTGTTTGCAAAACAAGCTAAAAAGACACAAGTATTAATAACAAATGCTATACATTCTGATATATATAGAACAAGACAAACTCATGTCTATGAGGTTCGTACAATCTCAGAAATGATAGCCAAAAAAATAGGTTTTAAAAAGATAGAAGAACTATCTATTGTTTCTATGGCACACGATATAGGTCACCCTCCATTAGGGCATAAAGGTGCTGAAATGCTAGATAAAATCTTTAAAAAGGAAGGTTTATCAGAAGGTTTTTCAGATAATAACAACAATCTTCAAATGATTGAGCTGAATGGTTTGTCTTTTTCGGATTATGAAATGGTATCTTTAATTAAATATCCAGATAAACTATATCCGGAGCAAAAAAAGAAGTATTTAAATATGCTTAGAAGATATGTAGCCGAAGAAAAGGTTGAATATGGTGAGAACCTTAAAAGAACAGTTGCATGTAATATTATGGATATTGCTGACGAGATAGCTTATACGACTTCTGATCTTTATGATTCTTATTCGACAGGGTTTTTAAAACCTGAAGATATGTCTCAACAGCTTAATGAGTTAGCAAAAAAATACAAAAGTAATCCGAAGTTATTTTCTGTATTGTCCGGAATTGCTGCAGCGGCAAAAAACAACTATAAAAGAGTTATCAGAGAAGAAATTTATAAGCTTAAAATATTTTTTATTGAAGATACAATTTGGGATTACAAACTTTCAAATCTTACATTTAAGTCTGATTTAAGTAAAAAATTATTAAGTGATATTTTTTGTATGAATTATAAATTCTTCATAAAAAATGAAAGGGTTGAGAAAAAAAGAAAAAAAGCCCTAAAAAAACTAGAAAAGGTAGTGAAATATTTTTTAACTTGTTCATATAAAGATTTTCCTTCAGATATGTACAAAGAAAAATATAAAATAGCTAAAAATAGAAAAGAAGAGCTGCAGATTATTAGAGATATGATATCTGATACAACAGACTCTTTTATATTAAATTTTAAAGGAAAATAAATGGAAGCAGTAAGTTATTTTGAGTTGATAGGAATGGTATTTTCAATGATTGGAGCATATCTTTCTAGTTCAACTTCAAAAAAAGACGAAAAAATGATTTTAGCATATGCTTCATTTTTAGTATCTAATGTTGCAATGTATTTTATGGGCATATTAGAGGGAATGCTACCTTTGCTTATACAGATAGTATTTTTTATGTTTTCTGCAATAAATGGTATTACTGTTTTGACAAGAAATATTATTTTATCAAAAACATTATATATCTTAATGGCATTAATTTTTGTATTGAGTATCTACATTATAGGCTTAAGAGATATAGAATTTAAATTTCATATATCAGTTATTGAATCTTTCGCTGCAATAATTGCAATTATTGGAAGTTTTTTATTAGCATATAAGGATTACAGAAGGAATGCTTTTTTAATGTTTTTTGTTGCGGATATTTTGTATGCGTATATTGCATATGAAAGAGGTTTGAATTTCTTTTTAATTCAAAGTGTATTCTTTTGGTTTACTTCATTGAGAGGATACTTCAAATATAGAGGATAAACCTCTATATTTTCTTTTTAAGAAAGAGACTTTAGTTAATCAAACATTTTAAGCTTGTTATTGCGTCTGCTGTCACATATCCAAAATCCATATCTTCGATAAGTAAAACTTTCTTAGGCTTTATGTTTAAATCTTTTGTCCAAATAAACTTATCTACAGCTACATTGTCTTCGTAGCCAGTACAAGAAACTGAAATTCTTTGATTTATTGTTTTGTGATTTGGATTATATATATACGCGTCTATAAGCATATGGTCTTTTATGATTATATATTTTTTTAATTTAAAAACAATATTTGATTTTTTTGATAAGACGGTCTTTTGCGTCTCTATCTTTTCTTTTTCTTTTTTCTTTTCCTCATAATCGATCTTAGATTGTGTGACCTCTTTTATTATTTTTTCATAATTCTCTTTTTGTGTTTTTGGAATAACAATATCATTTACAGACAGTTTTTTATGGGAAGGGTCCATAATAGAAAAAGCACTATATATTAATCCAAGTAACAAAAATATTGTTACAATTTTTCCTGCAGTCATATACAAAACTCCTTTTTAAATGATTATATCAAATTTTTTTAATTGTTTCTTTTAAAATCTCTTCTAATAAAAAATATGATTTCTTATTGTTATTATGATAACTTGTTTTACCACCTAAATAAACTTCTGCTATAGGCTTTGAGAATAGATTAAAGAAGCGTAAATCTTGATCTTTAAACTCTTTTGCATGGCTTAATATAACAGAATTAAATTTTGTATGGGGGACTAAATCTTCTCTATTTTCAAACACAAAATAATTATTAACCTCTTTTTTATCTGAAGCTAAATAATAATTAAATTTATAATAATCATATAATGTGTTTTTCAATTTATCCGGATTAGATATTGTAAAATAATTATCTATTCTCAATATCTTTATGTCAAAATCAGGAAGTTTAAATTGTTTTTTACCATTTCTTGTATTGAGCGTTATGATTTTTGGTTTATCATATTTAACATATTCAAAATCTTCAACGGTTTTAATTTTAAACACATAGTTTCTCATTACAGAATCAATATGATATAAATTATTGTTTTTTTGTATTTTTATAGTAAGGCTCAAGTTAGATAAAAGATTTTTGTATATTTTATTTGACTCTTGTTTTGCTAATTCAAACATTTTTCCATTTAATTTTACATTTTTAAATAAAATTATTTTTGATATAAAGACAGCTTCATTAAATTTAGGCTTAGAAGAAAACTTATATGAGTCAGATAAGAAATTTATATCAAGTAAAGAATTTTTCAAATCAAGAACATTAATGCCATTCTTATCTAAAGAAAGATCCATATAACACATAGACTCAACACCATATAAGCTATAACAATTGATATTTTTTACATTTACATTTGCTATGGCTAAATTTTTTACTTCTTTAATAATTTTACTTTTAACCATTTTTGATTGTGTATGATTAAAATAAGATAGTACACCTAATAGTACAATAGCAATAAATAAAATTATTTTTTTCATTTTATCTCCTTATATAATTCTAAAACGCGAATTAAGTATTTTTTAAACTTACGATTTTCAGTTAATCCATAAAAAGGATCTGTAAATAATCTTAAGTCGCTAGGCTCCAAGATATAGAATGCCGGTGTCATTTGACTAATCAACTCTGCAGGAATAAAATCCTGATCTTGATTTATTAGAACTAGTTGAAAATTTTCTGATAAAAATCTTTTAAACTCTTTGTCAGATTCTATTCTTTTAAACTCTTTTGAACAATAGATACAATTATCTCTTTCTATCATAACTAAGATAAGTTTATTATCTCTTTTTTCATACATATCTTTGTATGAGGTCCAATTATTAGCAAATAATCCAATAGATACAAATAAGATTAAAAATATTATCTTCATTAGAAATCCAAACAGTAATTTGTCTCTTCACAAATCTTCTTTATTTTATCTTTTGTTAAATCTTCTGTTCCTGTTCTATTATTAAATCTTCTTAAGAATTCTAGAGATTCTTTATATTTATTTAGATTAAAGTAAGCGATACCTCTAATATAGTCGCTTCTAACGTCTTCAAGATTTGATACTATAGATAGAGATTCTTTTGGAGATTTATCAACTATAATTGAAGCTAACATTATTTTTGAGTCCGTATCTTCATTCGAAATACCTTCTCTTAAGACTTTTTTTGCTTCTTCTTTTTTGTTTTTTTGTATGAGGGATTCTGCTTCCAATACAAAATTTTCTTTTCTCCCATACAAAATTTTCGCTATTTTTGAAAAATCTCTATGGTTAGACTTCAAATATAATGCATATTCCAATTCAGCATTTTTAATCCCTAATTTTATAGCTCTTAAAAACAAATTCTCATTATCAGATAATACAGCTAAAGGTAATATTGCTTCTTTTATATTATTTTTTCTAGCCATTGACATATAAAGCTTTGCCTTCTCATAATCGAGAAACTTTTTATTATTCATATAGATTAAACCTAAATTATATGCAGCTTTGTAATTACCATTTTTTATTGCTTTCTTGTAATACTTGATTGCTTTCTTAGTATTTACTTTTTCTATAGTTGAGGCAAAATAGAACATTCCGCTTGAATCACCAGCTTTAGCTAAATCTTCTAATTTGTCCATATTTTTTACTCTATCAATATTTGCAACAATATAATTAGAATATGTTTCAGCTTTATCTTTTGAACTATTGACAAAAGAGTCAAAATCAAAAGCATTTAATGCAACACCCATACACAAAACAACAATTAAAGATTTCATTATCTTTCCTCTCTTCTAACTTTTTTCATAAGATACATTTTATTGTCTATTTTATCAAGAATCTTTAAAAAACTATCATTTTTATTAAAATTCGATACACCATACGAAAAAGAAATTTTAAAAAATTTACTGTCTTTTTCTTTTGAAACTTTAAGTTTTTGTTTTTTCAGTTTTGATAGTGCCCGATTAAAGAATAAGGTCAATCCGTCTGTTTTCTTAAAAAGAATAATAAATTCGTCTCCAGCGAAACGAACAACAGTTGCTTCTTTATCAAAATCTAAAAGCTCCTCTTTTAAGAAATGTACAAGATAAATTAAAGTTTTATCTCCTGTTATATGCCCAAAATTATCATTTATATCTTTGAATTTATTTAAATCTATAAATGCTATAGAGCCCGAATCTCTAAAAAATTCTGAATCTTTTAAAAATTCATTAAACAACCAACGCCTATTTTTAGCTTTTGTTAATTCGTCAAAATGAAGTTCTGAGCTCAAATTATCTATTTTTTGTATGAGGGTGCTTAACTCCTGCAATACAGCTTCTGTTAATTTTTCACCCTCAATATTTAACTCTTTAAGAGTCCCCGAAGTTTCTCTCAATGCTTCACTTGTTGCCTTTAAGATATTTTGAGACTTATTTAAATCTTCTTTAATTTTATGAGAAACAATATCCTCAATATCTTTTGTATGGATTTCTTTTTTAAATTCATTCAAATAATCTGAGGGCATACAAATATCCATTTTCATAATTCTCTTAAAGACATTTGCTGTTACTTCTTTTAATTTTTTGTTACTCATAACTAAATAACACGCTCTTTATTTTCAACACAAAACTTAACTTTTTATTTGGAGTGAGAACTTTTTTCTCAATTGCATTACAGATATTTTTCATATCTTCTTTTGAGTTGATTTCTCCTAAAATAACTTTTTCTAACCATTTTCTCATATTTTTAACCTTTTTATTTTATTATACAATTTTTTAACTTAAAAAAAGTTTAGATTTTAAATTGTTTTTTAGTTAAAATTAAAAAAAATTAGGAGGTTAATTTTGAATTCAAAATTAAAGGTATTGTTAATTATATCCATTATTCTTTTATTTGGTACTTCACTCAAGGTTTTAATAAATTATACACCAGCTGTTGTTTTCAACTATGTTAATAATGATAAAATTGAGAATCCATTAAATACAAAAATAGATTCAGTTGAACAAAACGGGGCTTGGATTGAATATTCTTATCAGCTAAATACAAAAAAAGATATGAATATGACAAGTGAAAAGTTTCTAGAGGGTGTTGACTCAAACTTCTTTAATCACAAAAAAGAACTTCAAGAGGCAAGAGTCATGAAATTTAATAAAATTTCTGAAACACAAAAAAAAGTTTGCTTAAATAAAAAACTGAACCATTTAATAAAAGATAAGGGCGCAGGTGTAAGAATTAAATATTTTGTTAAAGATAAACCAATCTTTAATGTCGACGTTATTCCGTATACTTGTGAGATTATGGATAATTTAAGAGAAAAAGAGAGAGAAATTATGGAGAATAAAAATGAAAAATAAATTATTAATTCTGCTTTGTATGGCCGGATTACTTTATGCTAAGGCAGAGCAACAAATCGAAATTCCTATGGACAATATTGAAGTTATTCAAGATAAGGAATTAAAAAAAGGAATTGACACTAAAGATTCAATAAAAAAATTAGAAGCTTTAGTTGAAGAGAAAAAAATCGAATCAGAAAATTCTAATATTGTTAAATTAAATGAGGTAAACAGCTCTTTTGGTTCAAGTGATAGTGTTATTAACATAAATGAAATAGCTGGTGATATCTCTAAAAAAGTAAATACATTTAAAATGAAAAAATATAAAAATATTAAATATATAAAAGGGTACGATTGGTTTTCTATATATCCTCCAAATGAATCAACATATGAAAAATATTTGAGCCGTATTAATTTAAATAGAATATCAGCAAAAGCACTCATAGGAAGAATTGACTCTCCACAGGCAATTTATGCTTCAGCTATATATTATGATTTAATTAAAAAACAACCTGAATTGGCTGAGAATTTTTATTTAAAATATCCAGAAATTTTTAAAAAATATAGATTTTTTGCAAAAGAAATTCTAGTAGATTATCTAATAAGAACAGGTCGTTTTCAGAAAAATAATGATTTTTTAAGTCGAGGCAATTGTTTTTCTTTAAACTTTAGATATCAAAAAGAATGTTTTTATTACAATGGTGTTTCTGAGTTTTTAACAACAGGTAATAATAAAAATATCGGATTGAGATTTGCTAAAGATAGATATCCAAAAGCAAAAAAAATATACAACAAATAGGAGATAGTAAATGCAAAATATTATGGTAAAAAATAGAGATAACGAATTGGAGCCAATTGATATCAATAAAATACATAAAAAAACAATTAAAGCTTGTTATGGTTTAAGTGGTGTCGGCTTTGACGAATTAGAGTTAGATATGGGGCTTCAACTTTTTAATGGTATTGAGACAAAAAACATACAAAACACATTAGTTATGACAGCCATACAAAAAATAGATATAGATAGACCTAATTGGAACTTTGTAGCTGCAAGACTTTTCTTAGAAGATATGTATCATAAAGTTGCAAAACTAATCCCAGGACAAAAAGGGGAACCATACCCCCATATAAAAAAATATTTTGAATATGGAGACAAAATTAGACTCAATAGAACATTCCATACAAAATTCACAAATGAAGAGATCGAAATCATAAATGATAAGATACAATCAGGTATCAAAGATATTAACGGAGATAAATATCACGAAAGAGATTATCAATTCACTTATCTTGGTATAAAAACATTATATGATAGATATGCTTTGAAAAATGAAAAAAGAGAGGTATTTGAACTGCCTCAACATATGTTTATGGCTATAGCAATGTTCTTGGCCCAGAATGAAAAAGAGAGATTAAAATGGGCCTTAAAATTTTATGATATGATAAGCTCATTTGAAGTAATGCTCGCAACACCTACCTTATCTAATGCAAGAACACAAAGAAGTCAGCTATCTTCTTGTTTTGTTGGTTCAACACCAGATAATATAGAGGGTATATTTGATACATATAAGCAAATGTCTCTCCTTTCTAAGTTTGGTGGAGGTATTGGCTGGGATTGGGCCTCTATACGTTCAGGCGGAAGTGATATAGACAACAATAAAGGTGTTGCCGGTGGTGTTGTGCCGTGGCTTAAAATAACAAATGATATCGCTATTGCTGTTGATCAACTTGGAGTAAGAAAAGGAAGTATCGCTGTTTATATTGAGCCTTGGCATTTAGATATAGATTCGTTTTTAGATTTAAAAAAGAACTCAGGAGAAGAAAGAAGACGTGCCCACGATCTCTTTCCTGCTTTATGGATTCCGGATTTATTTATGCAAAGAGTACAGGAAGATTCTGATTGGACATTATTTGATCCATATGAGTGCGCTGATCTTCATGAATCTTATGGGGAAGAGTTTGAGAAAAAATATCTAGAATATGAAAAAAATGAAAACATAAAAAAAGAGGTTGTTTCAGCAAAAGCATTATGGAAAAAAATTCTATTATCTTATTTTGAATCAGCTTCTCCATTTTTAACATTTAAAGACGAAGCAAATAGAAGAAATCCTAATAAACATAGTGGATTAATAAGAAGTTCTAATTTATGTCTGGAAATATTTCAAAATACAAAACCTGCACTATATGGTATCTCTATTGAATTAGAGAATGGAACAAATATTATATGTAAAGAAGAAGAATTAATAGCTGTTTATGTTAATGAGGATAAGTTTTATATGAAAACAGCAAAAAAAATAAACAATTCGGACTCCATATACATAAATAAAGAAGAAGTTAAAATATTGTTTACTTCTAAAATTGTTATCTCAGAAGGAGAGGTTGCTGTTTGTAATTTGGGCTCTGTAAATTTATCAAAAGTAAATAGCGCCAAAAAATTGAAAGAAGTTATCCCTATTGCTGTAAGAGCATTAGATAATGTTATCGATTTAAATCTATATCCGATAAGAGAAGCAAGAAACACGAACCATAACAATAGAGCTATTGGCTTAGGCGTAATGGGTGAGGCACAAATGTTGGCTGAAAAATCTATTAAATTCGGAACACAAGAACATTTTATAGAAATAGATAAAATTATGGAGATTTTCTCTTATGAAGTTATTAATGCTTCTGCTGATTTAGCTGAAGAAAAAGGAACTTATAATTTATTTGAAGGTAGCGACTGGAGTAAAGGAATTCTACCTATAGATAGTGCGAATAAAAAAGCTATTTCTCTTATAGATAGAAAACATAGCGAAGATTGGGACCTTTTAAGACAGAAGGTTAAATCAGGGATAAGAAATGGCTATTTAATGGCTGTAGCTCCAACGAGTACCATTAGTATTTTAGTTGGAACAACACAGGCAATTGAGCCAATTTTTAAAAGAAAATATCTTGAAGAAAATTTATCAGGATTAATACCGGTTGTGGCGCCAAATTTAAATGCAGAAACTTGGCAGTTTTATCCAACGTCTTATGAAGTTGACCAACTTTCTTTAATTAAGGCTGCTGCCATTAGACAAAAATGGTTAGACCAGGGTCAAAGTCTAAATGTCTTTGTAACACTTAAAAAAGCGTCTGGTTCATATCTAAATTCTATTTATATGTCAGCTTGGGAGCTTGGACTCAAATCAACATACTATTTAAGATCTGAATCTCCTGAAGCTGAAGAAGAGGTGATAGATAGATCTATTGAGTGTTTAGGTTGTCAATAGATTAGTTTTTTAACACATTAATGTCAAAAACACCCTCCTGCATATTAATTAATGACAGTTGCGGTGTTTTTGCAATATTTTTGTATGTTAGTAACCCTTCATATATGAGTTTATCTTCTTTAAATTTAATTTTAATTCTTTTTTTAACCCACTCTCTTTTGTATGAGGGAGATTTTAATCCCAATTTAATCTTTATTTTTTCAATAAAAGAACTTTTAATCTCTTTTGTTTCTTCGTAAAAATAAGAAGCAAAAACAGGCTCTTCATTCTCTTTTAAAGACCATAAAAATTCAATTTTAATTCTTTCTGTTTTAATCCCAAATGGAGTTTTGTATGAGATATACATATAAGAATTTTCAGCTTCTTTTTTTATTAGTCTTATGTTTAAATCAAACTTATTATAAATCATATAATCGCACCTTTTTTATCATATCATACAAAAAAACAGATTAAAATCTTCTGAATTTTTAATATAGATATATATTACTCATTAGTTAACAATTTTTGTATGGATTATTATAAATTATTATAAGCTTTAAAAATCATAATAAATGAGTTTATAGGTTATTATAAAAGGGATCTTAAATGATCAGCTTATTTATTATGTCTTTATTAGACGAAGGTAATACAAAAAAAACGGTTTTGTATGTGACCTTAAGAATAACCGGTCTAATAAATGTATCTCAGAGTATCTTTTCTTTAATTTAGATTCTTTTCCTTTCAGGATACTCTGTTAAGAAAAATATCTAAAGATATTTAAAAGCAATACAGGCTTCGCCTTGTTGCTTTACCCCTTAGGTGCTATCGACGTGAACACTTTTTAGATATATAGTATAAAACCCCTAAATAACGTGATTTAAAGAGTTTTTAAGTATAAAATTGTTAAAATTATCCATACACAAATAAAAAAGGAATAAAATTGACTCAAATAACTATAAGTTTAAGTGGTGCTAAAGGTTATGAATTTATGGATTTTGGATTACCTTATCCAAATCGAATCTTTCATGCCAATAGAGATACTGTTTATATAACTTGGTTAATTGAGGGATATTTCCATACAAAAACCAATCGAGAATATTTAAATGATATTATCTCAAGACTTTTAATCTCATTTAGAGAATATAATCCAAGCAGAATTGTTTTCAAACAGAGAAATCTTCAAAATAATATTGAACACTCATTAAAAGAGTTTGCCGGGCTTGACTCAATAAGAAAGATAAAATTTATACCACAAAGAGCCTCTTCTTTTGAAGATCATACATTTTGGGCTATTAAGCTATATGCAGAAGACTGTATTAGAAGAAACGGATTTTTAATTAAAGAAGACCTTACAGATTGGGCAATTGAACAATTTGAAGAGAAAGAACTTTCAACAATAAGAGCAAAAGCAAGAAGTATTTATGATTGGTATGAAGAAAGAAATTTTCAATTAAGTAAAAATACAAAATACACAAAAGAAGAGTATAGAGAGATAAGAAGAGATAGATTTTACAATATTGCAAAAAGCAGAGCTTTAAATACTAAAAGAAAAATTGAAGCTCAAGTAAAAAGATATTTTAAATTGATTTTATTAAACATACAAAATATCTCAAAATTATCCAAAATACTTAAGGTGAGTAGAAATACAGTCTACAAGTATTTATATATTATTAAACACATTATTAAATGTCGAATGATTTCTATATCGAAAAATAAAAAATACAGTCATATAATCGTAAAAAATGATATTTATACACCTCAACATAGAATTATTAATAAAAGCTTGGAAGATTATGGATAAGTTGGGCAATTTCTAGTACAATAACCCATACAAAAAAACTTTTTAAGGAAAATAAAGCTATGAATAATGTAAAAAAAGAAGAGTTTTCTAAATTAATAGATCTCGTTTCAGCAGCAGGAATAAATTTAGAAAAGATTACTTTTTTAATTTTAAGCGAATTTAAAATTAAAACAGAGGTAAAAGCAAAGGGGTTTGATAAAGTTGCGAGAAAAAAACAATCACAAATACTCAAATATGTAGATAAGGAAATTTCTCCATTTTGGATAAATATTATTGAGCTTGAGTCAAACGAAGCGAAAGACTTAAGAAGAATTTTGCCCAAAGAGGAGTTTCTGAATTATTTAGCTGGTATCTATATCTCTATACATTCAAAGAAAATTACAGATATTGATTTTTTAATTAAATCAACTTTAGCAGAAATGTTTCATAATGTTGCAATGATACTAAAAGAAAGAGGTCTTGTAGAAGGTGAATAATAAAGAATACTCAGGTAAAAATATAAAAGTTTTGCATGGTCTTGAGGCTGTTAGAAAAAGACCGGGAATGTATATCGGAGATACAGGGGTAGAGGGCCTTCACCATATGATATGGGAGGTTTTTGACAACTCTTTAGACGAAGCCATTGCTGGATTTGGTGATATTATTGAAATTGAACTTTATGAAGATAATTCAATTTCAGTAAAGGACAATGGACGAGGAATTCCTGTAGATATTCACCCAAGCGAAAAAATACCAACAGCAACAGTAGTCTTAACTGTTTTGCATGCTGGTGGTAAATTTGACGACGCAACATACAAAACTTCAGGTGGATTACATGGTGTAGGTGCTTCGGTTGTTAATGCTTTATCTGAAAAATTAGTTATGGAAATTTGCAGGGATTCTAAAAAATTTAGACAAGAGTTTTGTATGGGGGTTCCTGTAAGTGACTTAGAAAATATAGGTACATGTGATAATTCAGGTACTAAAATTTGGTTTAAGCCAGATAAAGAAATTTTTAAAGAAACATTGGTTTTTGATAGTGAAATAATAAAAGAGAAGTTAAAAAGTATCTCTTTTTTGAATAAAGGATTGAAAATTATTTTTAAGGACCACATACAAAAAAAAGAGAATATTTTTGTATGTGAGAATGGACTTTTAGATTTTGTTGATTCGATCACAGAAGAAAAACTTATACCTTCGGTTTTGTATGGGAGAGAGGAAGAGAATATTACTCTGAATTTCGCCTTCTCTTATGAAAAAGTAAAAAGTGGAAAAATTATTAGCTATGCAAATAATGTTTTAACTCACGAGGGCGGAACACATGAAGTCGGAGTAATAAATGGCTTTGTTAGAGCTATCCAAGACAAAATAAAACAAAGAAATATCAAAGACGCTTCAAAAATATCTTCAGAAGATATAAAAGAGGGTTTGGTTTTTATTATTTCTGTCTTGATTTCAAATCCAGAATTTAAAGGTCAAACAAAGGGAAAATTAAATAATCCTGAGGTAAGACCTGTCACATATAAGATTACAAAATCATATATGGACCGCTGGTTAGAAGAAAACCCTAAAGAGTTTAATTTAATTGTGAAAAAAATTCAAACCTCAAGAAAGGCAAGAGAAGCTGCAAAGCGTTCGAAAGAAAATATTTTAAAGAAAGAAAATAATTCTATCGGTGTTCTACCTACTAAATTAGCTGACTGTAGAACAAGAAAAAGAGAATTGGCTGAATTATTTTTAGTTGAAGGTTCAAGTGCAGGAGGCTCTGCAAAGCAAGCTAGAGATAGAGAGTTTCAAGCTATCTTACCTTTAAAAGGAAAGATACTTAATGTTTATAAGGCTAAATTATCTGACACATACAAACATGAAGAGGTGGGATCTATTATTACAGCTTTAGGTTGTGGAGTTGGAAATGATATAAATACAAAAAAATTAAGATATGGTAAAATCATTATAATGACTGACGCAGATATTGACGGTGGTCATATTATGTTTTTACTTATTTTAATGTTTTATAAATTATTTAAGCCATTGATTGAAAATGGTAATATTTATATATCTGTTCCTCCCCTATACAGAATTTCAAAAAGTGGAGAGTCATACTATTTTAATTCAGATAAAGATTTAGAAGAATTTTTGAGAAAAAATTATAAAGGTAAAAAGAAACGTATTTCAACAGAAGAACTTTTAATTGGTTGGAACAAAACAAGATTCAAGGGGTTAGGTGAAATGAACCCTGATCAACTTAAAGAAACTTCTATGGTAGATAAAACAAGAAAAATCGTTAAGCTAACAACAGACTCTATTCATAATTTTTTTGGTAGTTCTGACGAAGATATATCGAAAGTTTTGGAAGTTCTTGGAGGAAAAAATGTTGATTTTAGACGTTGGTTCTTAATGAATTTTACCGAAACGATATTAGAAGAAAATTGAAGCTCTATTTTAGCTTCAATTTCATATCAACCTGATCAGAAAAATGGGAGTCTTCAATATGCTTAAAATCAAAAGAATTATAAAAATCAACTAACTCTTTTAAGCCATTTTCATTGTAAGAATCATAATATCTTTGATCATAAAAAGCCAATAAATATATATTATCTATATCTCCTCTTTCTTTCATTTTTTCAATAAATAACTTTAGACATTTTTTTGCATACCCAAGGTTTCTAAAGCCTTTTTTTGTTTCAATTTTTTCTATGTAACAAGATTTCTCTTTTTCTTTTACAGGAAAAGAAGTCATACAAAAAAGCTTTTCAGCCTCCAAGATATTATATGTCAAAAGACATTCTTCTACTTTAAAAAATTTATTCATATATACTTCCTTTTAAATATTAAATATATTTAGTTATAATGCGAAAAAAAGGAAATATATTATGATATCAAATAATAAAAGAGCTTTACATGATTTTGAAATAATTAAAAAATATGAGGCGGGTTTAGTTTTAACCGGTATAGAGACAAAATCAATAAAAGAAAATGGGATTAGCCTAAAAGAATCGAGGATTGTATTTATTCAGCATGAATTATTTTTAACGAATTTTGTATTGAGCCTCTCTAAAAATGTTAGTTTTTTTGAAACCCCCCATACAAAAATCAAATTATTGTTAAGAAAAAAAGAGTTGAATCAAATACAAAAGTTAATTGAAGGTAAGGGATTAACAATAGTACCACTTAAACTCTATACAAAAAACAGATTAATTAAAATTGAGATTGCTGTATGTAAAGGGCTGAAAAAATATGACAAACGAAGAATTCTCAAGGAAAAAGAGCAAAAAATGAATAGTTTAAAATTAGATTAAGCATATATATGTTATGCTTTTCTTATATATCTTAAGAAAGGCTTAAAAATGACATACAAAACACATATTATAAATGGTTTACTTTTTGGTGAAACTGTTTTTGTATTGTATCCCCATACACAAAACGTTGAATCGTTTTTTTTGTTTTTTTTGTTTTGTATGATTGGGTCACTATTCCCAGATATAGACGAATCAAAATCAAAAATATCTAAATCTATACCATTTTTTTTAACGTATTTTATGAATAAATTTTCTCATAGAGGCTTCACACATAATATTTTTGGCTTAGCCTTTTTTAATACTTTATTTTTTCTATCTACAGAATATATATTTGGTGTTAACACAGCAACCATAGCTTCTTTAGGCTTTTTTACGGGTTATATTTCACATATATTTGGTGATATGGTCACCTATTCAGGATTAGAATTTATTCCTGGGTTTCATAGAATGAAAATAGGTATTTTTGGAAGTTTTAAGGTTGGTTCAACTGTTGAATTAAAAATATATAATATATACCTAGTTGTACAAGTTTTTTTGTTTTTCGTTTTATTTTATAGATTGTATGTTATACATGGGGGGCAATAATGTTCGGATTGGAAATAATAGATAATGTTGTTTACTCAACAGATATAAAAAACTTTGAAGACCATAGTTCTTTCTTAAAATCATTTGAGTTTATTGGTACAGCTAAAGAGTGCATATCTTATTTAAATGGAAAACATTACCATTCTATTTTTGGTCCATTAGGTGTTTAAATAGAAGTATTAAAGAACACTCAATTTAAGTGTTCTTTCTATTAAAATCTACGGATAATCCATATTTCTTATCAATAACAATAGTTGCTTTATATTTTGCGCCTGATTTTTTAGCTGTAAGATATACAGTAGTCTCTCCGTTTTTTAATAGCTTCATAACTTCAGAGGCTGTTATATTGTTTTTACCAAATCTACTTAAAGAACCTTTAAAGATCATATATTGACAACCACTATTAATAATTTTATCTTCTTTTTTTTCGTATTTTGCTCCTGAACAAGTAAAAGCTTTCTTTTTTTCTAAAATATCTCCTCCACACAATGGACATTTTCCAAGAGAAATATTTTTTGTTTCTGTGCTTTTTATCGGTCCTTTTTCTTTAGCTATTTTTTTAATTAATTCTATATTCTCTGACACCTTTAGTCTATATTCTTTAATTAAATCTTCATAAGACAGTTCGCCTTTAGAAACTTTTTTTAGTTTTTTTGTTAATAAAGCTCTTTTTATTGGAGAAACCAATTCAACCGGCATATATTTAATATACTCCTTAGCTTTATCTGTTGCTCTTATTTTTTTTGAGATCTCTTTTAAAAATGGTTTCCCTCCATTTTTATTTTCGTCCATTACCTCGTCAATAATTTTTGATCTTGTTGCCGGAGTACCTATCCCTGAATCTTTTAGATATTTTTTAATCTCTTCATTATCCGGAAATAGATTTGCAACTTTCTCCATAGCTGTTAACAGGCCTGCCATTGTAAATGGAGGTTTTGGTTTTGTCTCTTTTTTTTCAAAGTTAATTGATTTTAATCTTATTTTCGAATCTTTCTTTAAATCCTCAGGAATGTTTTTTTTGTATGAGGTTATATCCGGTTCGTCATAGATTTCTTTCCAGCCATTATCCACAGGGATATTTTCTGAAAAAACAACTTTATATTTGTCAATCTCTTCGCTCTCTCCGATAACTCTTACGTATTTATAATTACTCATAAAATTAGCAGCGTATCTTTTTGCTATTAATGAAAACATTTCAACATTAAATTTATTTAAGCTTGAAAGCCATTTATCATAATCACCAAAAAGAGTTGGTATAATAGCTCCGTGAGCAACAACCTCTTTATCATTAAATGTAGAGCTTCTTTTTGGTATCTTTTTTGATAAAATCTTATCTATAATCGACTCTTTTATTACTTTTGAATTTTTTAACTTATACAAAATATCTGCAACGTCGTCATATTCACTCTCTTTTAAGTACGGAACCTCTGTTCTTGGGTAAGATTGAATTGATACTGGGTGATCGTAGTTTTTTTGAGCTAATGCAAGAGAGTCAGAGGGTTTTATACCAAATTTATTGCTCATTTCAACCTGAATTCCACCTAAATCGTATAGCTTAGGCGGAATAGACTCTTCGTTGCTTCTTATTAATTTGGAAAGTGATAGGTCTCTATTTTCTAATGCTTGAATTGCTTTTTTTGCCTCTTCTTCACTATCAAATTTTGTCTCCCATGAAATTTTTGTTTTCTCATTGCCCTGTTTATCTTTAATTTTTTCTTCTTTTTTATATTTGATCGATACCGGGAATTCTTTATTTTCAAAAACAGCTACACCAGATATGGTCCAATAATATGATAACTTATGATTTTCAAACGCCAAATCTCTTTCAACAACAATATATGTTAAAGGAGCTTTTACACCTCCGTAGTTTAATTTTGTCTGATAATTGTTACCAAGATATACGGATAAAGCCCTTGAAAGATACATGCCTTCAACAAAATCTATCCAGGCTCTAGCTCTGCCTGATTCAGCCATGGTTTTGTATGGGATATTTATTGGGTTGTCTATGCTTTTTCTTAATTCTTTTGGGTGAGTTGAACCCATTTCAAGCATAAATTTAACTCGATTTTCAACACCCGCTTTCTCAATAACATTGAGAGCAATAGCTGCTCCTTCTTCGTCAAAGTCTGTAGCAATAACTATCTCTTCAGCTTCTTTTAAATGCTCAATTGCAACTTTCAATTTTGTTTGTATTCTTGGATTTGGAACAAGTTTTAATCTATCTGGAAATTTATGAAAACTATCTTCTTGAAATCTATCAAACTCTTCGGCATATTTTTTTACGTCCTGATTAACAAGAACATGTCCTTGTAACGGAACAATAGCAATACCGGTCTCTTCATTGTAAGCAACCTTACCTTGTTTTTTTGCATTTTCAACTATTGCCAATGCGTCAACTTGAGAATCTTTTTCTGTTAGATAAACTCTTTTGTATTTCATAATTTTCTCCTAATCGTTATCAAAGCCACTAAAAATTGAATTAGATTTTTCTTCTTTTTGTCTTGTACTTTCTATTTCTCTTTTTATATTCTGCTTTTGCTTATTTTTTGAATAATATTGTGAGCGTTTTTTAATTTCTATATCTGGTATTTCTATTGATTTTAAAACTTCTTCTAACTCAGAATTACTCATATAAAAATTTAATTCTTTTATTAAAGAACCATTTTCAAATGATTTTGTTAAAATTGTGTTTAAAATGACACTTCTGTACTCTTTAGGAATCATACAAAATACTTCTTCATTTTTTTTATTTAACTTTAAAATCATTTAAATCCTCTCACATATATCAATTTATATTAAATTTTATCGAAAAATAAGAATACAATCTATATCTTTAAGAAATTATTAAGAATGCCGATAATCTTAATTGAAACTTAAATTTAATCACATGGAGGTGAATAAAATGTATAGTGTATCTATGGCAAATGCTATTTATGGTATAAATAATTCAACAAAACAAATATCTGACTTAACTCTGCAACTGGAAACAGGTAAAAGAATTAATCGTGCTGCGGACGACGCGTCAGGATTAGCTATTGCAGACCAACTATCTGTTCAGGCAAGAGGTTTAGGACAAGCTATTAAAAATACAAATGAGGCAGTAGATTTAACAAATATTGCCGACGGAGCATTAGAAGAATATACTAATATTCTTATGTTAGCAAGAGAGAAGGCTTCTCAAGCTGTTTCAGATTCAAATAGTTCCGAATCAAGAGCTGCTTTGGAGGCGGACGTAAAAGCTTTACTAGATTCTGCAAATGATATAGCCAACCAAACTTCTTTTAATGGAATAAAATTATTGGACGGAACATTTACTGATAAGAAATTTCAAACTGGGGCATATTCTGGAGATACAACTTCAATATCTATAAATTCAGTTAAGATAGAGGATCTGTCTTTGGCTGACGACGATATAGATTTAACAACAAGTAGTGGAGCTGAAAGTGCAATAACTTCTCTTGACGCAGCATTGAAAACTTTAGATTCTATAAGAAGTTCTATAGGATCAACAACACAAGGTTTGGAATCTCATATTAGAAATATGACGACAACTCAAATTAATGTTTTGTCTGCGGAGTCTAATATTAGAGACGTTGACGAAGCAGCAGCAAGAGCAGAGTTAGACAACTGGGCCATTAAAAATCAAGCGGCAACTTTTGCATATCAAATGTCTCAACAAACACAACAAAATATACTTGCTTTATTTAGATAGGAGCCCATGTGGGCCCTATTATTTCAAAAAGGAGTTTATAAATGTCTTATCAATCAAATATATCAACTAATGAATTTTTATCATTAATATACACAAAAATGAATTTTTTAATTGATAATATTTTAGACAATAATAATCGAGAGAAAAATATATCAAAGTTAATTAATATATTTTACGAATTACAAAAAGAAACAAAAGACACAAATCTTATTCAAGTATACAATAATAATATGATCTATCTTCTATCAAGAGAAAATAAAAATATAAATAAAGTCAAAAAATTCATAGAAATCTCTTTAAGTGAAAAATTGTAATATTACAAAATAGATATTATGTATTTATTTGATACATAATTAAACTTAAGGAAAGGAGCTAATATGAAATTCATATTAGGCGCAAAAGACCCGGAAATGGATATGATTGAAAATATCCTTATGGAAAGTGGTCATGAAATTGAATATGCTGAAAAAAATGGAATACGTTGTAATCCTACAAATGCATATTTTATGGATAATTCAATCGAAAATTCAATAACAATAGAGTGTTCGGTTGAAAATGGCAAATCAGATATCGATCACCATAAAAAGGGTGATTATGGATATGATTTTGATTTTAGAAACTTTTTAGAAGGCAGTTCTATTGGTCAAATGTTGAAAATTATTTTAACAGAAGATAATCCATTGAATTTTGCTGAAGGAGAAGGAAGAAAAAATAATATGTATTATTTTGACTTTAAAAATCAAAACTGGCTGCTAAATGTTGGTGACTTAACATTTATAATCCCAGAAGATATAGTTCTTGTAGCTGCACTTGACCATAGTTCTGTTTTTGCATATAAAGGACTATGTCTTGGCGTAGAAAAAGAAGATATTCTTTATAATCAGTTAAATGATTTAAAAGAAAAATTTTCAATACCGCAAGAGGAGTTCGAGGGTATTAAGAATATGCTGTTATTTTGTATGGATAACTCTAAAAAAGATTCAGGGATTATAGATTTAACAAATCTTGATCTTGGTGAAAATTATTCATTAGAGTATCTCCTGGTTAGAGAGTTGGCGCTTTTTAAAGAAGAGGCAATAGCAATCATACAAAAAAACACCACATACAAAAAATTAATGCTTATTGGTGTTGATTCTGAATTTGTTGAGTCTTTTGTTGAGGAGCCTGTTTTTTCTGACTTTAAACTTGAAAAAGCATTTGGAGTCCCAAACAGATTTTACGCCGGAGCATTAATTTGCTAAAAACCAGATTTATTTCTGGTTTTACATTTTTTGTTATTTTTTTTATTATAGCCATATAATACATAATATTATTTTAGTCGGCTTGTTCGACTTAAAGGAGGAAAAATAAAAAAGAGAGCCAAAGCAACTCATGTTGCAGCTGTTTTAAAACAGTCCCGCAAGGGGGTACCATATAAGAGAAACATATCTTCATTTGAAGTATCTTGTATGGTAAAAGCTTCAGTCTAAATTAAACTTTAGACGAAAAACCCTCTGGGTTCTCTATTTGTCTATTGTCGCTACAGGGAATACACCAAGATAACTTGTTTCAATATTTTTTAAAGAATTGACACATGTAACAATTTCTAACTCTCCAGAATTGCTTATTATAATAAATTCATTTTTAAGTGTCTTTCTCATTTGTTTTTTTGTTTCAGAATGATACTTTTCAAATGTTTTTTCTTCTTTAAAAATAAACTTGTAGCTTTTAGTCGTCTCAATTATTAGATATTGGGAATCTGAGAATATATTCTCTTTTACTGTGTTTATTGCTTCTTTCATTGATTGCAGATTTTCTTCTAAAAAGAATAGAATTTGGTCTAATGCCTCTTGTTTTAATTCTTGATTAGAATCAGCCTTATTTTTTATTATATCCATGCATAAAAAATATTTACTATAATTCATGATACACCCTTTCTTTTTTTGTATGGGGGTTATTATCTCTAACAACCCCCACATATAATTAAGACTCTTCAACAAGCTCAGGAACAATCTCAGGCGAAATTTTCTCTGAAACAAGTGCTTTTATTTCATTGAAAATATCTGGGTGTTCTTCAAGAAATTCTTTAACCTTTTCTCTACCTTGCCCAATTTTTATATCGCCATAACTAAACCAAGCACCCGCCTTATCAATAATGTCATATTTAACACCATAATCAATAACTTCTCCAATTTGAGAAATACCCTTACCAAAAATAACGTCATATTCAGCTTGTTTAAATGGAGGTGCTACTTTATTTTTTATAACTTTTGCTCTGACTCTGATACCAAAACTATTATCTCCCTGTTTTAATGTTGAAATTCTTCTTACGTCAATTCTTACAGAGGCATAAAATTTTAATGCATTCCCGCCAGAGGTTGTTTCATTTGGGCCATAACCCATAACGCCAATTTTTTGTCTGATTTGATTGATAAAAACAATGGTTACATTCATTTTGTGTGCAATAGCTGTAAGTTTTCTTAAAGCTTTAGACATTAATCTAGCTTGAACACCCACCTGTTGGTCAGTCATTTCTCCCTCTATTTCTACTTTTGGAGTTAATGCTGAAACAGAATCAATAACTATAATGTCTACAGCGCCAGATCTTGCTAAAGTTTCAACAACCTCTAAGGCTTGTTCACCATAATCAGGTTGCGAAAGTAGGAGATTGTCTGTATCTACCCCTATATTTTTTGCATAAACTGGGTCTAAAGCATGTTCTGCGTCAATAAATGCTGCAATACCGCCATTTTTTTGTGCTTCTGCAATCAAATGTAGTGTTGTTGTTGTCTTTGAAGAGCTTTCAGGACCATAAATTTCAATGATACGTCCTTGTGGTATTCCATTGATACCAAGAGCTATGTCTAAGCCTATCGAACCTGTTGAAGTTGCCGGAATTTTTTCAATTGGTTTGTCGCCAAGTCTCACGACTGTTCCTTTACCAAAAGCTTTATCGATCTGCTTCATAGCTAAATCTAATTGTTTTATTTTTTCACTCATACAAAAATCCTTTTAATATTTATTTAGATTAATATCTTACTTTAATTATGCTTTATTTTTACTTAAAAAAATGGTTTTTTGTATGGGGTTAATGGTATAATTTTTGTATGGGAGAGAAATTATGAAAAAATTATTATTTTTATGCTTGTTAAGCTCAATCTCTATTTTATCTGCAAATGAAGAGATAAAAAAATGTCAAAGTTGTCATGGAGAGGTATTTGAAAAACAAGCTCTAGGAACTAGTAAGGTTGTTAGATATATGAAAAAAGAAGACATTGTAAAGGCTTTAAACTCATACAAAAACAACAAAAGTAAATATGGCGGTTCAATGAGAGCTATTATGTCAGCACAAGCAGCCAACATAAAAAATGTCGATTCGGTTGCTCAAAAAGTTGTAGATATTTCACAGGGTTCTACACCTAAAAACAGAAAGTTAGGTGTTTGTCTATCAGCACTTGAGACAGTTAAACAATGTGTTTTAAATGCTCATACAAGATCAGACGAAAAAAATTGCAACAAAGAAATTGAAAATTTGAAACAGAATATTGACAACAAATGTTTATTTAACTAATGGAGAAAAATATGGAAAAAGAGATTATATTAGACGATTTTGATAAAGAAGGAAAATTAACGATAAAAGATAGCGAAACTTTTATATCTATGTTGCATGGGGATACAGAGGTTAATAACAAAAACTATAAAATACTTACGGATTTTGCTTTTAAACAAAAAAATAGATTAGCTCCAGAGATACCGGTATATGATTATCAATATATAATTAACTTTGCTATTGTCAAATCAATTAATAGGTTCGAAGAGAAAAAAGGAGCAAAACTACAATCTTATTTCTGGATAAAATTAAGGGGAGAGATAAGTGCGTATAGATCAAAGGCAAACTCTCTTCAAAAAAAAGTTTTAGCTGCTATGGAGAATATAGGAGAAAATTCTAATATAGAATATGCCTATCAAAAGGGCAATGGCGCTAATAATGAAGAAAATTCATTAGAGGCTATAGATTTAGAGTCGACAGAAGATAAAATAATCAAAGAAGATAAATACAGAAGACAAATAAAAGCATTTAAAATGGCTTTTAGCGGTATACCAAGAGAGCTCCAAATTATTTTGAATGAAATAGGCAAGGGTAAAAAAATTAAAGCTATTGCTGTTTTACTTGATATTTCAGATATTGAAGTTTCACAAAAAAGAAATTATGGACTATCTTTAATTTTACAAAGAGTTATGAGAAGTAAACATATCTCAGAAGAAGAGAAGGAAGAAGTTGCTGAATTACATGGATTTACTTACTCAAGTAAAGATTTTGAAAATCTAAAAAAAGAGGATATCAAGGAATAATTATTGAAAACATTATATAAATATAATCCTTCTTTTTTGTATAGGGATTCGTCAAAATATAAAACTTTGACAGAAAAATATGAAGAGAATTTCAAAAATTACATACAAAAAAAAACATATGATAAGGAGTTATTGTATGAGGGAATAAAAAACATATCAGAATATGTCTTTTCGAGTTTTTTGTATGGGGTTAATGAAAAATACGATAATAAGACACCGCAAGAAAAGGTTATTTATGCGATCTTTTTCAGATATTCCAGCTATTTAGGTTCAAGAGATCTTTGTTTAAATTTAATTAAAGATAATTTATTTGATTTGGCTGAAAACTCTTTATTTTATGCATTGGGTATGGACTCATACAAAAAAAGAACTTTTGTATGGGGTTTTAAAAAAACTTTTATTAGACATTGTATAAACAATGTTTATGTTGTGTTGCTTGAGGATTATTTTAAATCAATTGAATTAAATTTAAACTCACAAGAGCATTGCACATATAATACAAATAATATAGAGGAGTTAATAAATACGAAAAACATACCTGAAAAATCAAAAGAAAATATATTAAAATATTTGTCGTGTGAAATAGAGATAAATGATTTATCTGAAACAGATATGTTTTATATGGAAGATATATATCAGGAAATTTTATGATTTTGTATTTTACAGATAATCCACTCATACAAAAGGAAATCCCGGGATCAATATTATTATATCAATTGTACAACTGGAGAGTTATGTATGATAAAGAAAATTCTGATATAGATATAGATATATTCAAAACAAAAAAAACAATAAAGAAAAAAACAGTAGAAAAGCAATTAAAAAACCATAAAGAGATAGTTGGTGTAGTTGCTGAATCTAACTATAAGTTACAATATGAATTAATTCAGCTTAAGAAGCCGCTTAATTTGTATTTATGGCATAACTATAAAAATAGAAAGTTGTTTTTGTATGGGGAGACACAAATACAAAATTGTTTCTTTAAATACCTCCAAAGAAGTCTATTTTCAAGGATTCTTTATGATAAGATATCAGCTTTCAATATGCAAAGAATTGAACAGTTTCTTATATATATAGCCATACACAAATACAAAATTAGCAAACATGAAGATATTGAATATTTGTATGAGACAGATAGGCTGATTAATACTATTTCACATGAACGATCTGAATTTTGGTATATAGTTGATAAATTAATGTATCATTCGAGGAGATTGGATATAACAGACGCATTTACCGGAAAATTTGAAATTTTAAATAAGCAATCCTCCATACAAAAGATATATGAAAAACATAAAGATAAAAAAAAGACAAAACTCACAAATGTTTTTTTATATATATTAAGGGAGCTGGAAGGTATAGTGCCATATGTTGATATATTAAAGACAATAAGATATATGGAAAATAATGAGTTAATCGAACTTAGTTCTGCTGGTGTTTTTTTAAAAATTGAAGAGCAGTTTTACGACAATGTTTTTGAGTTACTAAATAAAGAACGCTGGGAACTTTTATATGCGTCAAAAGATTATATGTTTGATATGTTCCCGCCAATGAACTTTATTGAAGAGTTAACCTTCAAGTGCCCTGAGTGTGGTTCGACAAAATTATGTTCTTCTCCTGTAAGCTTCTGGTGTTCAACGCAAAGTTGTTCATTTAAAATAAACAGGGTTATCTCTCCTGTTGGCATACAAAAAAACATAGGAGAAAAAGATCTATTAAGAATGTTAAAATTTGGAGATACGATTATAAAAAATTCATATGGCGGATATAACAGATTTTTTTTAAATAAAAATAAAAAAGGTTTCTATTTTATATCTCCAAAAATATATAATAATGACATTAACCCAGATAAAGATTAGTATTTTGTATAATACATTTTATAATCTATTTGTTTAGATTAAATAATTAAAAGGAGATTATATGTTAAATATAAAGGTTGAGAGACTTGAAAATTTAAATGGAGAGTACCTTTCAAAACAGAAGTTAAAAGATTTAATGAAAAAACTTCAGAAAGGCGAAGAAATTGTTGTTAATGAGGGTGTTGACTTTGATAAAGAAGAGGTTTTTGATTTCTTGTTAGCAGCTAGGGATTTTGTATTGGAGGCTAAAATAAAAACAAACAATATAAAATTTTTAAAAATTGCAAATTCAGTAATAAGAGAAGTAGAAAACAGAGAGAAAAGAGTTCTAGTTATTGATAACCATAATTTTTTTCACAGAACATTTCATGCTGTTCCTGACTTAGTAAATGAGAATGGAGAACATGTTGTTGTTTTAAAATCTGTTATAAATATAATAAAGTATATAATCAATACACAAGATAGATATACTCATATTATCTTTTCGTCGGAAGGTGGTAACTTAAAAAGAAAACAAGAGACAGAAGGAGAAGATAAGAAATATAAAGCAAACAGAAAAGAAGTTGATTATGTGCTGCTTGAGTCAATTAAATTAACTGAAGCAGTATTGGAGGAGTTAGGATTTACCGTCTTAAGACGATATCAATATGAGGCAGACGATATTCTTGCGTCAATAGCTCATAACTCATACAAAAACGGTTATTCTGTTACAGCATTTACAACAGATAAGGACGCTTATCAATTATTTAAATATCCTGGATTTGAGATCTTGGACCCAAAAACAAAAGAGATTTTTGGTAGACAAAAATGCGTTGAAAAATTTGGTGTTGAAACAGAGGATTTTATTGATTATCAAGCTATTGTTGGTGATACAGCTGATAATATACCAGGAGTTAAAGGTTTTGGAGCGGTTGTAGCAAAAGAGCTAATTACAAAATATCATAACTTAGAAGCTATATATGAAAATTTAGAGTCTTTATGGATTGAAGATATTGACGAAAATCTAACTCCTGCAAAAAGAAGAGCTAAAATAGCGACAGCTCAAAAAAAGCAACAAAAACTTATTGAATCAAAAGATTTAGCATTTAAATCAAGAAATTTATGTAGATTGGAAACAAATTTATTTGAAAAGTACCCAATAGATATTACATATTTTTCACCAACCCCATACAAAAACATGGAAAAGATCTTTGCTTCAAGATTAAAAAAATACGGTATTGTTTACTAGAAAGTAAATATGTGGCGTAAGCCACATATTATTCTTTATAAGAATTTTTCAAGTTTAAAACAGCTGCAATTCTTCGCTTATGAAGCTCTTGCTTTATTTTTTCTCCAGAATATTCTTTTTTAGTGAAATCTCTGACATTCACCTTTTTTATTTTGTGAAATATCTCTTTGATCAACTTTGCATTTACAAAATCTTTTCTTTCTGTATTTCCAGGTTTGTAAACACTCTTATTATATTCTCCCTCACTATAAATTTCCTTTTTTAAAGCATATAATGATTTGTAAATATTTAAAACCTTTCTTGGTCCTGAAATATGGATTATTCTCCCGAAAGAATCAGCAATAGATATATCTAAGAGCTTTTCTAGTTCCTCTTCTGTTTGCGGAAAATCTTTATCTGTAAACATTCTCACTATTGAACTAGCTTTCATTTCTTCCACTTTATAGATTTTATGGTGAAATAATGCAGCTGTTTTTACAACTTTCACATATTTATTTGGCAAACAATAATTATCTTTAAGTTTGATAACCAAATCATTTACTAAATCTCTGTTGTAATGCATATGAAAGTTTCCTGATATATTATAAGAAGTAGCCTTCCCTATATCATGAAATAACGCACCAAATCGAACTCTCTTGCTTTTAGATATTTTACTTGCCTCGCTTAATACAAGCATAGCGTGGTTAAAAATAGAACCTTCCATATGATATTTATTTTCATGATATACATTTGTCCACGAAAACAAATCAGGGAAAATAATATCTAAAACACCTAACTCTCTTAATGTTATAAAAAACATATGAGGAGATTCTTCAGATAAAGCCTTTTTAAGCTCACTAAAAATTCTCTCTTTAGATAGAGAACTAAGCATATCTCTCATAGATTTTATAAGTTCACAAGTCTCTTCTGCAATATTAAAATCTGGATATCTTGCTCTAAATCTAGCCACTCTTAAAACTCTCAATGGATCCTCAATAAAGGCCCCACTTGTATGTCTTAAGATTTTATTTTCGATATCTTCTTTTCCATTAAACGGGTCAAAAAACAAACCTTCAGATATTTCAAGAATTGAATTTATTGTTAAATCTCTTCTTTTTAAATCTTCTTCAACTGATACATTTTCTGTTTCACATACAAAATCTGTATATTTTTTACCTGTAGATCTTTCTCTTCTCGGTAACGCATACTCCTCTTTTGTATGGGGGTGCAAAAACACCGGAAAATGTTTTCCTACACATAAAAATCCATTTCTTAACATTTCCTCCTCAGAATAACCAACTGCAAGATAATCTTTATCTTTAGGTTTTAACCCTAAGATTTTATCTCTTACAGCACCTCCAACTAAATAGTAGCCTTTTTTTATTTGCATACTTAATCCTTTATTAAATTTTATTTGTTTTGTATTAGGGGTTTAAAACAGTAAAATCCAGACTTAATTAAGATACCTGAATTTAAATCTTTCTTATATTCTGACCCATAAATTTTAAAAGAGCCTGTTTTACAATCAAAAATTCTTTTTCTTTGTTTAATATATTTATCATTTTGTATGAGGTAATAAACAATACCTGTCACATATTCACCATTATTAATAAATCCACCTACCACGCTTGTATTTGAGTCAATAATACCTAGAGCAGGTGAATAACTCTCTTTATACCAATAGTTTTGCTTTTCTTCAACTCTTATGTCGATTGGTATATAGAATTTTTGTATGGGGGGTGTTTTTGTATTTTTAGGGTTCGGTCCTACTGAACACCCGGCAATAAAAAACAACAGAATAATTAAAATATAATTCATTTTTTTCTCACCAATATATGTTTTGTATGGGGTTTTACTGATACAATATCTCGATACTTTAAAGTAAAGATCTTTGTTGTTCCGTCAACATAAAGAGATACATTGTTTCTTTCAGATAAGATTTTTATTTTTGGTATTTTTTTTATTATTTGCTTAAAATTATTTTCTGAAACAAGAGTTGAAAATATCTTTTTTTTCGAAGATAAATTTCTAATTATTTCTCCGTTATTGTTTGCGTTAAACGCCGTAGAGCCAAGAGGTGTTGATATTAAAATACCCATACCTTTTATAATCCCGTTTCTAATACTAAATTTATTAAAATCCATAACAGAACCTCCTAAAATTATATCATTGAATGCGACAGAAGAGAATATAATATTTTTCTCCCCATTACTTTTTACTCTGTTAACCAAAACCTTCATAGATCTTGTTGTTATTAGAGAATATTTTTTTGTAAATTCTTTTTTAGACATTTTTGCTATTTCAATAATTTCTTCAAGAGAAAAATCAGACATTAAAAAATTTTTTGTTCCGGCTGCAATACCCAAAAATGGAACATTGTAGGACCAATAGTTCTGCATTGCATGGAGTAAACTTCCGTCACCACCTGAAACAATAATGATTTCTGGATTTTTAGTTTTTAATTCTTTTTTGTTTTTAAAAAATATATCAATATCTGTTATTTTATTAAACGTTGGTATATATAGAATCCTCATACAAAATCCTTTTTTATTTATCATACAAAATAACCGCTTAATTAAAAATTAAAAGCATGCCAAATATTAAAATTTGACGTGCTTATCAAGAAAATCAATGAGTTGTTGTTTTTCTTTTGAATTTTCACTTTCATAAAAATCAATGAAATCAAACCCCATTTTTTTTGCTTGTTTCTTATAAATAACTTTCCAGTTATCTATATCGTGATTTTCAAAATTCCAAGATTTTTTCTTGCAGATTTTTTCTTGAATTATTCTTAAATCACTTTTTTTAAATCCCGCTAAATTGTTTTGTATGACAATTTTATCAACAATATCAATAAATTCGTCATTTTTTTCAATTTTGTTTAATGAGATTTTTTCATATATTTTCTCCGAAGTAAACCAGTCTGCCCACCAAAAGATTATGTGTGTTATTTTTTCTGAGTCTTGGACCGTTGAGTTAAACTTCAATATCTCTTCATGTCTACTCATAGCTCCCTTCATACCTGCAATATCTAGATCTGGAAAATCCAATACAGTTTTACCAGACAATAAAGATATATTATCTTCAAGTTTTTTTGTCGAGGAGCCAGTAGTTACACAGCCATATCTTTTAGCTATATTGACAACAGTATCACTATGTCCTTCTGAGTATATGATATGTTTTTTCATTTTTGGCAGCATATGTGAGCCAAATAAAACTCTTTTTGAAGCTGCTCTTAACAATCCTTTTGGTTCAGCTCCTCTATTATATCGATAAGAACCGTAAGCTACACCGGCCTCGTTCATTTCAGGTATAAAAATTCTGTCAACATACTCTTCTGTTGCAGGAATATATCCAATATATAGAACTGATTCGGCGTATTTACGCTCTTTATCTGTCACCCCTCTAAACAAACCTTTAGCTAAATTTTCATAAGACTCTGAATAAATCTTTCTGTCTTTTATAACTCTTCTAAGGTAATTTGGTTTATATGGATCTGGCTGACTTTTTTTGTTTTTCTTATATCTTAATTCAGGTGGTTTAATCTCTATATCTTCACCTAACCAAGACATAAATAATACAAGAGCTTCTTGAAAATTAAATCCTGTAACTTCCATTATTCTAGATATTGGGTCCACACCTTTATCATTCGAGCCACCAAAATCAAAAGCTATTAAATTTTCAAATATAGCGACAGAAGCTGTGTCGTCATAAACTCGAAAACTCATTTTTTTTGTATGGGGGTTTACCTGGTATATCCCAAGTTCTTTATACCCTGAAATAGATAGCCATAACTCCCAGCTTTCTTCTTTTGACATACCCTCTTTAAAGCTCTTATATTTTGTGTATAGAGCGGATATGTTGCTTATATCACTCATAAGAGTCTCCTTTCTTTAAAAAATTTCAAACTAAATAAATTAGTTGATAATATGTATTAGTATTTAAAATATAATTTTGTATTGGTTAAATTAAAAATTAGCACAAGAGAGTTTTTTCTCTCTTGTGTTTAGTCCATTTTAGGCAGCTGAATTATTGAAGAATTTGTTTTACCCTCCATAAGAAATTTTGGATAATCACCATTCCAGCGTTCAATTGATTTATATTTAATCAATTCGTTTGTAATTGAGCGAGCGATCATTTCATTAGCTTTAGCTTTTGCTTCAGCTTCTTTTTTCAATGTATATGCTTTTGCGTCGGCTTGAATTTTAGCTTTTTGAGCTTCTGCTTGAGCTCTCGTTGTAATCTCAATTTTTAATGTATTAGCTTGCGTTGTTTTTATTCTTTGTTCTTTTTGAGCTTGTTTTTCAATCATTTCAAGACGCTGTTCTTCTTGTTTCGCCATTTGAACTTCTTCAATCTTTTTGCGAACCATTTTCGGAAGTTTAATATCTCTTAACGAAACTTCATTCAAAATAAATTCTGTATTTTCAAATTTCTTTGTTAAGATATATTTAATCTCTTTAGCAATTGCTGCACGTTCTTGAGCAATTTTTTCAGCCTGATATTTACCAATTACGTCACGCACTACGTCACGAATAGTTGGATTAATCAGCTTATCAAAGTAATTTTTACCATATTTTGATAATATTTTTGGCACACTATTTGATTTTGGAGTATACATAACTGTGAGCTCTACACCAATATTCAAATTTTTTGTATCGAGAACGTTAATCATTGGCTTATTGATTACACCTTTCTTATCTGGTAGATCTTTGCCACCTAAATAGTTTGCAGCCTGCATTTTTGTATCAACGATATCTACCGTTTGAATAAATGGCGCCTTAAAATGCAATCCTGGCAATATTGCTTCCTCATTATATTTCCCAAATGTTGATAATGCTCCAGCAGAACCACTTTTAACAGTATAAAATGAACATAACGCTAAAGATATTGTAAAAGGAATTCCAAAAAATAAAGCGTAAAGCTTTATACTCGTCAGCATATCAATTAATTGATTTGCTATATCGCTTATTATTCCTTCTGACTCTCTATATTGTGACATAATGTCTCCTTTTAATTTTTAATTTATCATAAATAAATTTATGAATGATATGTATTATTAATAAATTTAAATAAAAGCTAAGTTTTGTATGGTAAAATAAGCTTATTTTTTAAAAACAGGGAGTATATATGAAGAAAAAATATAAAAATACATTTATGAAAATAGCATATGTATGGGCAAATGAGTCTTATTGTAAACGAAGACAGGTCGGAGCTGTTATTGTAAAGAATAACAGAGATATAGCTCCCGGATATAACGGAACTGTATCAGGCTCTGAAAATTGTTGTGAAGAAGAGTTTAATGTTGCTTCAGAATCCCATAAGAGAGTAATAAAAACAAAAAACGCAAAAAAATTCTGTAAGAAAAATGGATTAATATTAATATCTTTAAAATCTATAGATAAAACACATTCTGAATTAACATATAAAAGACCTTCTCTCAGAACAAAAGCTTCTGTTGTTCATGCAGAGGCAAATGCTATTGCATTCGCGGCAAAAAAAGGTATTTCGACAGAAAATTGTAAATTATTTGTTACATTATCTCCCTGTATGAATTGCGCGAATCTTATTATTCAAAGTGGAATAAAAGAAGTTTATTATTCGGAAGAATATAGAGATAGTTCAGGAATAGAATACTTAAAAAGCAACGGGATATATGTAGAGCAATACAAAATAAAAGGAACTTGTAAATGTTACAACCCTAAAAGAGTTAGATAGAGCCTATAAAGCTCTATCTTAATATTTCGTCTGAAAAACAATAGACGTTTTTATCCGTAATCGGATTGTAAAGGTCATACTGAACATATACAGATTGACTCTCTGTATCGAAGACAGCTCTTGTTTCTTCACCAACAAGATATTGTTGATTTCTCAATCTTTTAATTTCAACTGGTTCATGAAAGTTAAAATGTTTCACTTTCATAGAGACAAACTCTAATCTGTTATTTACGTTTTTTTCACCAGATAAGTGTTTTTGAGCCGCTTCTTTTGTTGCAAATAAAGAATTTAGATCTTCAAGAGTAACAATTAATTGTTTGTCTTTTTTATATATTCTTAATTCTGTAATTGCTTTGCCACTTTTTAATACCATAATGCTTTTCTTTACTATTGCATTTATAATATTTCCATTTTTGTCAACATAAAAAACGTTCTTGTTTTTTAACAGGATCACTTTTGTTGTTTTCATAACTAATAACCTTTAAATTGTTTTTTATTCTCAAAAAGAGAATATTAGTATGTAATAGTTTTTAAATTAAATAATTTGGTTCGACGCCAAATCTATTTTCTCCAATATCTCCCTTTTTTAAAAAAAGAATAAGTAAAGCTAATGGTCCTGCTATAGGTATTAACATTATTAATTGCCACCAACCACTCATATTTATATCATGTAGTCGTCTTGTCATTAAAGATACAGTCGGAAACATTAATACTAAAGATATTACAATATATACTATTGCAAGAATGATAATAATATCATTATTTTGAAGTTCATTAAATAATATAGATAGTACAACATTTGTAAAAATATTAAATAGAAAAATCACACCAGTAAAACACCAATATTCACCCCTTGAAGAGCGTCCAGAATATTTAAAAGCCTCCAAGATAGCTTTTTTAAAATACAAAAAACAAGAATTCATTTTTTAATCTCCTAATTTTAATTTAAGTTAAGTTTAGGTATTATACATTAATTTTTCGGAAAGGAATTAGTTTTGTTGAATAACTCAATAACAACACGCGTAACAAGAACAATAATGGTTACGGGAACATTATTTATATTAATAATATACACCTCTTTATATTTTATAAATATAGAAAAAAGCAATAATTTTAATAAAAATAATCTAAACAATATTATTAAAATTGTTAGACCTCATTTTAATACAAATACAATAAATGACCTCATACAAAACGATAAATATATAAAAGAAATTACTTTTGACAATAAAACATATACCGGGAGTGCGAAAAATGAAAAGAGTGCATTTAGATTAAATTTTGAAATAGATAAAAAACCATTAAGTATAAAATATGGAGATTCTTCTCAGGACGAATATGTTAATGCTCTAAAGCTTAGAATGGGTGTAGTTGCTTTTGGTTTTTATATTTTAGTTTTTCTTATATCTCTCCGTATAAAAAAAGTTTTATCTCCATTTGAAGATATTGTTGAATATTTTAGAAGAGCTAATGTTAATAATATGAGTAGGCTACAATACAAAAATAAAAATGTAGCTCAGGAGTTTTTATTTGTTGAAGCAGAAATAAATACAATGGCTCAAAAATTAAACTCTCATAATGAAAAAATTAATTTTTTAGCTTTTAGAGACGAATTAACTTCTCTCTATAATAGGAGAGCTTATTATAAAGATATATCTGAATTTGTCAATTCATGCGATACAGATATCTATTTAATGTTTTTGGACTTAGACGGATTTAAAAATATTAACGATAAATATGGGCATAAGAGCGGAGATATTGTTTTAAGACAAATCGCAAAAAGAATATCTAAGTTTGATAATGTATATCGTGTTGGCGGTGACGAATTTGTTATTTTATTAAAAACAAATAATATTGATAAAATTATAGAGGTTGCGAAAACTCTTATATCGTCTATATCTGAAGAGATATATATAAATAATGAAGTGATTAAAATTTCGACAAGTATAGGTATTTCAGCGATTTCACCAAATAATAGTGTTAATAGTGAAGATCTGCTAAAAGAGGCAGATATAGCAATGTATGAGGCAAAAAATTCAGGTAAAAATCAATTCAAATTTATAACAAAAGATATTTTAAATAAGATACAAAAAAGAAATGAGTTGTTGAAAAATTTAAAAACTGCAACTGAAAATGAAGAGTTTGATTTTGTTATACAGCCGCAGGTAAATAGCTTGACGAATGAAATTATAGGTGGCGAAGCTTTAATCCGTTGGAAAAAAGACGGTAAATTATTATCTCCATTTTTCTTTATTAATGAATTAGAGGATAGCGTATTTATAATACCTGTAAGTAATCAAATCATTAGAAGTGTGTTTTTGTATGTAAAAAACATAGTAGAGAATTTTAATTTTAATGGACGAATAGCTATAAACTTAGCTGAAAAACATTTTAATGATAAGAACTTTATGCTTTATATTACAAATGCATTAAATTCAACAGGTTGTAATCCAAAACATATTGAATTTGAAATAACAGAACGTTGGGACAATATAGATAGTGAAATTGTTTATGAGAATTTAAAAAAATTAAAAAAAATAGGGTTTTATATATCTATAGACGACTTTGGTGAAGATAACTCCTCTTTTAAGAGAACGGATATTCTTCCTATAGATAAAATAAAACTAGATAAAAATTTCGCTGATAGAATTTTTGAAGAAAAATCGTCTGTCAATAGTATTATTAGTACATTTAACTATTCAAAATTATCTAATAGAGACTTTATAATTGAAGGTGTTGAAACAGAAAATCAAGTTAAAAAACTAAAAAATATTGGTATATATAATATACAGGGGTATGTTTTCTATAAGCCACTTTCAAAAGAGGAGTTTAAATTTATTCTAAAAAAATAATATAACAATTTAGTACACTAAAAAATAATAGGAGGTATTAAATTGTCTATTCCAAAATTTAATCAATTAGAAATTCGAGAGCCAATAGAAAATGTATTTATTGGTGAAATGAAAATAAGCGGAATGAAATCATTTAATCTAGATTTTATCAATGAATTAACTGATTTTTTCTTATATGTCCATACAAAAGAAAATATTGACAATAAAAATAGATTTTTTGTATTTAAGGGAGAAGAAGGTTCAGGAGTATTTAATTTAGGCGGGGATTTAAATTTATTTCTTGATCTAGTTGAAAAAAAAGATACAAAAGCTCTTCAGCTGTATGGTCGCCAATGTGTAGATTTAATATATAAATCAATACAGGCAAAGAATTCAGGAATGACTACTGTTGCCTTGATAAACGGAGACGCGAAAGGAGGGGGTTTTGAAAGTACTTTAGCATGTGATATTATTGTTGCAGAAAAAGGTTATAAAATAGAACTTCCAGAAATAGCTTTGGGTTTTTTTCCGGGAATGGGAGCTTTTGAATTATTATCAAAAAAAATAGGTATTGAAAAAACAAAGAAGTTTATTTTATCAGGAAAAGGTAAAACTACTGACGAATTATATGAATTGGGTGTTTTTGATTATCTTGTAGAGAAAGGAGAATCTGAAAAAGAGCTATTAAAAATAGTTAAAAAGGAAAGAGCAAATCAAAAAACATACAATTCAATAAGAAAAATATCAGATCGAATATCAGATATTAATTATCAGGATTTAATAGAGACTGTTGACCTTTGGGTTGAGTCAATTTTAGATATTTCAGATAAAGATAAGAAAATAATAGGAAGAATTGTAAAGAAATTTAACAAATCTTCTTGACTTATACAAAAATATCTGATATAATACTCCCATACAAATAAAAATAGGAGATCCACATAATGAAAACTTTATCTTTATGGCTAAGTTGTTTACTCAGAAGTTCGTTATCATTATGGGATCCCTATGGTTTCTAAAAAGTTTTAAACTTTTTTTAAAGCCTGGGATTTGAAAAAATCTTGGGCTTTTTTTATGCCCTCATTTTTCTCTCCCATTGTATTTTCAAAATTATTAACAGAATTATAAATACCCTTAATTAAAGGTATTTATAAGAACGCCTCTATGGTGAAATAGGTAGACACAGGGGATTTAGAATCCCTGGCGAAAGCGTTCCAGTTCGAGTCTGGATAGAGGTACCAAAATATGGAGTTGTGGCAGAGTGGCTTAATGCACCCGGTTGCTAACCGGTTGATCGATAGAGAAATGTCGGTCCGTGGGTTCGAATCCCACCAACTCCTCCAAAATGCTCCCATGGCGAAATTGGTAGACGCTCTGGACTTAAAATCCAGTAACTTCGGTTGTTCCGGTTCGAATCCGGGTGGGAGTACCAAAATATGCGTCCATAGCTAAACTGGATAAGGCAATGCTCTTCTAAAGCATTTACTCCAGGTTCGAATCCTGGTGGGCGTACCAAAAAAAACGGAGGTGTGGCAGAGTGGCTTATCGCTGCAGTCTTGAAAACTGTTGGTCAGCCTAAAAAGTTGGCCCGTGGGTTCGAATCCCACCACCTCCTCCAAAATGCTCAGGTAGCCAAGTTGGTAAGGCAGAGGATTGCAAACCCTTGATCGCTGGTTCGAGTCCAGTTCTGAGCTCCATTTATCTTGCCTTATAGGAAAGTAGCTCAAATGGTAGAGCACCGGATTCCAAACCCGGAGGCTGAGAGTTCGAGTCTCTCCTTTCTTGCCATAATTTCAAAATATTTTATTAGTAGATTTTTCTTTGTTGCACAAGGTCAAAGCATTTATTTTTATTCTGTGCACAGACAACCTTCATATAATCTTTTTCACATTTTCTTATTAGGTCACCCTCTGTAATAAATCTACAAACATATATAGAAGTAAGTCTTTGCTTTGGCATAAGTCCAAGGGATAATTTTATATCCATATACAAAAAAGCCTCAAAATTATCATATAGTCTATCATTTTGATCAAGAAGCCTAAATATATTTTTTAGTTCTTTATCTTTGTTTTCTGGTTTTTTGTATGAGATATATGAAGCTTTTAACATAGCCTCATAATAAGATAAATATCTATCTTTTGAGTTAAGTAGGCGTGAAATATCTTTTAGGTTGATATGTTTATTTTTTGTTAAATATTTGACATATTCTTCATACAAAGTATGACCTTTTTGTGTATAGTTAACATTACTCGCCGCATTTAAATAAGAAAAAAAGAATAATAGTAAAAAGATTTTAATTAAGTGCAAATTTATATCCTATTCTTTTTATTGAAACGATTGGACTACCAGGAAAAAGATTGTGTTTTTTAAAGATATTTCTTATAGAAGATATTGCAGACTCAATAGGAGATATACTGCTTAATTCAGGTTTACTTGAAGTTGCCGACACAATTGTATCTATATTTAAAACCTCTCCATAATGTTGAATGAAAAATACAAGAACTTTAAAATCTTTTTTCGATTTTATATGAACATTAAACTCTTTAGAATCGATAATTAATGTAATTTTTTGATTTTTTATATCTATTTCATATTTTTCAATGACCTCAGGAGTTCTGTAAAAACCCTCTAATATAGATTCTTTAAAAAAAGATTTTAATTCATTAGGCTCAACAGAGATAAATTCAGGAGATATGTTTTTGTATATTTTTTTTGTATGGGTTTTGAAGATATCTAGTATGTTTTTTGAAGTTTTTTCTGTTATTAAAATTTTTAATTGATAAGAAAAATCTTTTTCATACTGATTTAATACCTTAAATAAATTATAATAGAGCTTATAATTTGATTCATTAAACTCAAGATATATTTGGTTGTATCTTCTTATGTATGCTAAATATTCAGCTTCCTCAATATCTTTCGTTATATCTATATGAACAAATTTTTCGATATCGTTATTTTTTCTTAATATGTTTTCGTCAATATCAATGCTGCTTAAAATTAATACTCTCATAATTATTACCTCTTTTTAAAAAAATTATACTACTTTTTGTATGGGTTAGTCAAATTTTGACACATATCAAGACTCTAAATGCCCTATAACTTTAATATATTTTTTCTGTATATCTATTGTCAAATTCATTTTTCTTGCCTGTTTATAAACTTTTTGCTCAAAAAATCTATCATGCTTTAATCTATTGATTAAATTAATAAATTGTCTCTCTTGCAGGTCGCTTACTTTTGAAAATTTAATTATCATAATTTACTCCATTTTAAATTATTAATATTCAACTCCTTGATAGGCCTTGTTAGCGCAACATATGTTAAATTTTTCTCTTCTTCATTTTTAAAATTAAAGTCCTCTCCATATTCAACATACAAAAATTCAAGACCTTTTGATTTATGTGCTGTAATTAATATTATATCAGCATATTTTGGAGACGAAAGATATTTCTCCAATAAAGATATATATTCAATGATAGATATATCGTATTTATCGATTATGCGAATAAGATAAGAGATATCTTTGCTTTGGTTTATCTTAAGGCTTTTCTTTAAAATATTATAGTCTTCATATTTTTTAAATAGTTTGTTTTGTATTTTTTCCCTTAAACCTATTTTAAGATAAATAAGGTCAAATAAATTTAATTTCAACTCTTCCCAGTCAAAAGGTATTGAGATTTTCATATCTGATAATGCATATTCTATAGCTTTTTCAAATAAATGTGCATTTGTTCGACATATATAGGCACTATATGGACCAAAAACATTCTCTCTTGTAATTATTGACTTAATATTTTCGTTACCAATAATACCAACTTCTTCTTTGTACATTTTGTATGAGATTTCATTCACAATTTCAGCAATTTCTTGCCCAAATCTAAAAGATTTAGACAGGGTATATTTTGTATGGGTTTGAAAATATACTGAGTCGAGTAAAGAGATATTGTTCATAAATTTATAGATAGACTGTTTCGGATCTCCAACAGCAATATCTTTCTTATGTTTTATTTTTTGTATGATTTCAATCATAACAGGATTTATATCTTGAGCTTCGTCAATCATTAAAATATCAAAATAGAGTATCTCAATCTCTTTTGAGACAGAAAATTCTTTTAGTATGAATAAGTGATCAACTTTGGTTTTTTTGCGCTTCATTGTTTCATAGAGATTAGCGCCCAAATCTTTATCTCCTGGTATATTGTTTATGTATGAGATATATCCATTTAAATACTTAAATGCTAAATCAATATCTCTTATATCTAAAATCTCTAAGACGTCAACAACAGTAAGATTATCAACTATAAACCTATCTTTATATCTACTATAAAAGAAAGCTAAAGAGTTGATTGTATGAACTTCACAATTACAAGGCATTTTTAATCTTGTTGAAGCTCTTAAATCTTTATTAAACATTAACACTAAGATCTTTTTATTGAAATTGTTTTTAGCATATTCGATTAATGTTGTTGTTTTGCCTGACCCGGCAACAGACTTCACAAATATTTTATCTTTTTCACTATAAACAACTTCTTTTTGTTCTTCCGTTAAATTCATTACTCTATAGTATCCTCCCCTCCCGTATTAGATATATCTATATTGTCTCTTATACTAATTTTAAATACAATGGCCTTTAACCTTGGATATGTTGCTGATATGAATAGTATAAAGCTAAGAAATAACTCGCCGATTGAAATTAGAAACGTTGAAGATAAATGTGCTTTTGCCATTGCTATCAAAATTAAACCAAAAATCAGTATAAAAAAGAAAAATCCCTTTAATCCTAATGTTGAAAAAACCATATCAAATAAATATAGAGAGATACCCACAATAAGCATTGTTATTAGTGGATAAACAATAGTTGTAGTAAACATAAAAACTATGGCAATAATTGACAATATAAATAAGGCTAATAACGATAATATTTTAATTTTTGCCGATAGCTCTTTTTTCTTAAAATTAACACCTTGCAATATAAGCATAGTAGCTGTAAAAATTAAAGCAATAACTGCATTAGCTATTTTGTCGCTGGTATTTTGTATGTGTAAAATCATTTTGTATAAGTTTAAATCAGAAAATGTATTGTAAATACCAAAAACAGAAATTAAAGAGAGAATAAAAACGCCGACTAATATAGCATAAGACTTAATATTTTCTTGTTTATTTAAATTTTCCAATGGTTAATCCTTTATTGTTGATAAATATTTTAAAAAAGTCTTTAACTTAAAGCAATTTTCTTCTTCTGCTAAAACAAGGCTTAGCTCGGATTTTAATTTATACATGCATTTTGTATGGGGTAAATTTTCTATGTCAAGTAAATGCATTCTACTCTCTACGAAATTTTTTGTATCTACTGTTCCGTATTTTAATCTCATTGAGTAAATCAAATATTTAATCAATATTCTAATATTAATAATTTCTATATTTTTTTCAACGAATTCAATCATTTTTCTCGAAGACAAATTAGAATCTATTTCATTTGTCAAACTTTCAAGTATTAATTCTTTTTTTATATTCTGCATAAAGATCAACCTCTTTTTAATTTATTATACAGAACAGAAACTTAAATAGACTTTAACTATAAGTTAAAATACACCGCTATTGGTGTATTTTATTGAAAAATTCTTTCTTTTCCGTATTGCTCATTTTTTCAAAATCTTCTTTTGAAATATTTAAACTTAACGCTTTTTTGAAAGTTTTTTCTCTTCTGCCTTTCACTCCGACAGATATAATATCCAACTGCGCTTTTTCTGTTTTCCACTCTTTGCATACACAGAAAAAATTTTCATTGAAAACCTCTGTTCTACCTAAGGCGACTTCTTTTTTATTATACCCCGGAGAACATTTGCCTGAAGCCATAACTTCAATCGAAGCGATAAATAGCTCTTTTATCTCTTCTAGTGCTATTGGGCCCTGACTTAATCTAATCATTGCATGTTCAGCAACATGGAGATTAAGTCTTGTTAACTCATACAAATACTTTTCTAAGTCACATACAAAAGTATTTATTTCGTTTAATTTGCCCCAATCAACAGGAGCTTCATATAATTCCCAATATAATGAGAATTTTTCTTTTATATCTATTAACATAATCAACTCCTATTTTTAATATATATCTTGTATGTAATAATTATAATTTTTTAAATTTTGACTCTATTGTGTTCGAAACAATAACAATATCATTTATATTTTCCTTTAAAGATTTGAGTAAAATTAACTTTTTTGGCTTTATATATTTAGATAAAAAATAATTATTTCGACTTAAGATCTCTATTTCATGTTTTGAATAATTTAATATCCAAAAATGAGAATTTTTGATTTTTGTATGGGAATTACCATTTAAGCCACATGAAGCAAAACTCTCAAGTAAAAAAACATATCCATTATCAAGCTCAATATAAGCTTTAATATTAAGCTCTTTTGAAATTATACTATTAACTTCAGCCATATCAAACTTACTTATAATTCTTTTCAGTTCTCCAGTCTCAAGAAAATCTTTTTTAAATCTCCTGATTACATAAATCTCATTATCGTGTTTTGTGTTTTCTAGAAAATTTTCAAGTTTATTAGAAAAAAGAGTTACCTTTTCTTTTATATTTTTTGATAAATTCTCATACACAAACTTATTATAGAACTTATTAAAATAAACAAATATGAATTCAATAATTTGAGAAACATTCTTAAAAAACGCAGATAAATATTTACCTATATAAGGTAATTTTTCTATTTTTGACAATAGAAAACTTAAGGCAAAAATCTCAACTATTGGAGCTAACCAAGAGTTTTGAAAAAATAAGAAAGCAGTAGAAATTATTTTTCCTGAAATTAACCAAAGAATCTTAAAAAATCCAATTACAATAGCTTTTAATTCAGCTAAAAACAAGATATTCTCTATTAGCCCCGCGGCTTGAATTACCCATACAAAAGCAACTAGCGGTATTACAAAATATAAAATTCTTTTTATTTTATTTTTAAGATTAAGAGAAAAATAATATTTTATATATTCAAGCATAACCCCCTTTATCGGGCTTATAACAACTTCGCTTAACCATTTTGAAACAATATTATCCAAGATAAAACGCTTTATAAATAAAACTGTTGTTTTATATATGGTTAAAGTTTTCACATACAAAACAATCTTACTTTTTGAAGATAATAAAAATGTCGATAAAAAAGAGTAGAAAATATTAGCTAAAGATACCATTTTTGATTTAAATAAAATTAAAAAAGAGATTAACACCCCATACAAATAATCATTAAAAACTAAAAGATATATTGCGCCAATAAAAACAGAGCTAAGTAAAAATATTTTTTTATTTATCATAGTAAATCCTTGTAGATAATAATGGCTCAGAAAGAGCCATTATTTATATATTTCTAGGCCAATATCATTTTTATAATAATTGACGAATTGCCAATAAGAAAGTCTTCTTAATTTTCTCATAATATTTCCATTGTTACGACCTCTATCTAATTTAAAATCAATACTTAATCCGAAAGGATAATTGACTTTAAGAATTCCTTGTTTGCAATTAATACCAAGTATTCTTTTTTCTTTTACAGAATATCTAAAATCAACTCTCATTGAATTAAGTTTAGAAGTTTTTTTAGAAATATATTTTAACAAACTTTTTTCAGTTACTTTTTTGTTTTTTAAGGCTTGTTTATAGCTATGTTTTTTAACAATCGTTCTTAGGGCTTCAAGTCTAGATTCTTCAGACTTGTATCCAAATCTATTTAAAACTTGACCAACACATAACTCATGTCCACCAAAAACAACATTTTTTGTAAGAATTTTTCTAAAATCCATAATAATCCTTTTAATTTTAAGATTGTTATCAGTAAATTGATAACTTAACTTGTAATAAGTTGAATAATTTATTCTCTACCTTTTAAAACCTTCGTATATTGAGAAATATCAAAATCACTTTCTTTATAAAACTCACCTTTAGACCAACTATGTGAATTAATAGAATAAATATAACAAATTGAATTTTCTAATTCAACAATTAATTCATTGCTTTCAGAAGAATAATAAGAAGATACATACCCTTTTATATTCTCTGCTTCATTTTTGGCATTTTCTACCGTATAATCTTTTGATCTGTCTCCTTTTAACACAATTATTACCTCTAAATTTTAATTTTTAAAGACTTATGCCTTTCCTATAGTAACATTAACAATTCCATTTTTTCTATCTGAATAAGCATAATAAGAATTTAACTCTATCTTATATCCCATTGCGTCTTTAACCATAATAAAATCCTTTTTAATTAAATATATCATATAAAAACATAGCTTTAAACTTACTTAAATATCTAAATTTAAAATATCAATTACAAACATTTCTGTATTTCCACTAGGAAGAACTTTAGGGCCTTTATATTTAAACTTTTTATATTTTTTCAATAAAAAAGATTCTCTATTTCTAGCTTCTAAACCTGTTTTAAATGATTCTTCTTTTAAAATGGTAATAAATTTCATATCTTCTCTAAATCTTGACTTAACTGAAATATTAGTTATTCCAATTTTATATAAAATTTTATTATCCTTTTCAATTTTTATATAATATAATTTTGAATGTTTAGAATTATTAAATCCAGAACGATTACAAAAAGAACAACCTTTTCCTTTCATATGATCTTTTGGCCGTTGTTCGAAAATAGAATTACACTCATTACACTTTATTTTAACTTTTGTTGTATTATTTTTATACATAACATATTTATAATCATAACGTTCTTTATGAACACTTTTAAAATCCAATATTACTTCATTTATAGTTTTTGTTTTTAATTTAGTCATATTCATTCGTGCACATTTTGGACAACCATATTTCGAACGTAAATGAGCTGAAGGAGATTGATAAAATTTTTTATGTATTGGGCATTTTATTGGAAGTTTATTTTTTTTAAAATGAATATCTTTAATTAAAGAATAATCAAATTTATTTTTAAATTTTAAATTACCTTTTTCAATAAATTCATTAATCTTCATTTTTTAATTTTGACTCAAATTTATATAAAGCAATATTATCACTAATAACAGCAAATGAAACAATAACGACCAATAAAGAGTAATTATCTTTTGAAATAAAGAAATAATTAAATAAAACTAATACAATAACAGTAGAATAAATAGAAAATATAAAAATATAATAAAACATTATTTTAATTCCTTTAAGGCTTTATTTAGAAAATCAATAACTTCTTCTTTTGAATCAATTGATTGATAAATTAAATATTTATTAACAAACTTAACATTTTCAGTTTCTTGTTTATCAACTAGAAGTTTTTCTCATTTATAAAGTCTTTTTCAGAAAATAAAAGAATAAAATATCTTTTATTTTCTTTTTTAATTAAAAGACCTTTTTCCGCAATATCTACACCATTTCTATCTATTTTTAGATAAACTCTACTAATATTAGAAATCTCTTCAATTTCTTTTTAAAAATCTTAAACATAATTAATTCTTACTAACTATCGATTTTATTCTTTTCCAAATTGACTTTTTAACCTCTTTTGGAGTTATTGATTTTAAAACAGATTCTTTTAACAAATCTTCTAAAGAATGCTTCTTTATTTTTAATTGAAAAATTAACTCTGTTAAAACATTACTTATAATTTCTTCGTCAACATGTTCTTGAATATTCGAAGATAAATAAGAATCATAAGTTAAAATATTAATACCTGCAACATTAACTTTAACAATTTTACCACTAACCATTCCATAATAATAATTATGTTCTATAACATAATCAACTTCCGCTAAGTTTTTAACTTTAAATTTATGTAGCTTACAATTAAGTGTAGAATCATAAATTCCCAATTTTATAAGCTCTTCACTTAATTCTAAAACTTTTTTAAATTTTTTTTGATTATTCATAATCAAGCCTTTTTATTAAATTAATCATTAAAATAATGAATTAAAATGTAATAAGATTTTTTAATTAATTATTAAGCGCTATCACTTAATCCCCTTATTGAAAAAGTTAAAGGATTTGATTCTAGGAGATCAAATAGGTATTGATAAAGAAGGTAATGTCTTATGGTTTTCAACTATGTTCTCAGAAGAAGATTTAAATGACGAAGAAATTGACGATTTCTTAAGACAATATTTTAAAAATCATTCGTCTGTTAAAGGCTTTGTCAGAAGATTAATTATTTAGTATTCTAAAGCTAAGAATATATTTGGTTCAATAAAATTTTCATTAATTTCTCTTAATAATAAATTTAATTGCTCTATAAATTCATTAAAATATGTTTGTTCCAAATCAGATACATTAATGTTTAAATAATAATCTGAAGTATTAATTTCTTTAGAAAATTCTTTAAAATATAAAATTGTATTAATATCTCCCTCTTCTAAATAACCAATTGATTTAATGCCAATTTTATCAAATTTATTTATTGACATAATATCTCTAGAATTAATTAATTCATATAATTTATTCTCTTTCTCTTCTGATAATTTTTTTAAATTAATTCCAAAATATAAACCAGCTGTACAATCTAAACTCATAATGATTCCTTTTTATTTATTATATAAAAATATATCTTAAAATAAAATTTATTATAAAAGAAATAAAAGAAGCAGAAGCTTCAATTATTTCAAATAAAGTTATGATTGAAAAAATTGTTCATAATTTTATGAGTAGAAAAGATTTATGTGTATATGCAAATTTCTCTGCTTTTAATTTTAAATTGATAAGATAATTTTATCTTTTTCATTATCAATATTAATTATTGTTAATGAATTAGTAAATTTTTTCAAACAATTTATAATATCTTTTTGAATATCAATAAAAGTTTTTGTATGTTCAATATTGGTAAAGAAACTAGCCAATTCTAAACCTTTAGATTTAGGATAAGAATAAGAAAAAACTAAATTACTTAAAGATACAATATGCTGACTATTTTTAACTTTAGCACCTTGTTGCAATTCTATTGCAGATAAATCTTTTGATACCTTAAACATAATAATATATTTTGACATAATATTCCTTAAATAAATTCTATTTTTATAGAATAATAAGAAATCCCATTAGGAAATGCGTCCATTCGTTTAAACTCAATATCTGAATAAACTTCAAATCCAAGACTTTTTAACTTTTTAGTAACAGAATGATTGTTATTATCCAAATTAGATAAATCGTCTTTTCTGTCGTCAACATTTATTATGTCAATTTCAACAAGAGTTTCTTCTGGATATTCAAAAATATCAATTAAATTTTTATAGATTTTTTAATCTATGAAACATATCATTTTTAATTGAAAGATACCAAAGATATTTTCTATATTCTTTATCAGAAGAGTCTTTTAAATTAACACAAACTTCAATACCAGAAAAAGGACAATCTATTTCATGAAAACCTTCTAACATAAATTCCCCTTGTTTAAAATCTTCAATGTGAAAAAAATTACACTCCGGACAAAAATATTTTAACAACATATTAGCACTCCCTTAATTCTTGAATTTTTCTATCAATAGCTGATAAAGTTCTGTATTTTAATGGAATAGCTTTTAAATCATTTTTTCTTTTGTTTAATAATGAATTTTTTCTTATTCTTAATTCATGCTCCGAAACATTAATTAAATTATATAGCTCAATATCTAAAAGAATTAATTTTAATTCTGCCCTTATTTTTTCTAATCTCTGAATTTTTTCATTTATTTTTAAATCTTTTTTTAAAGATAATATTCTTGGTTTTAAAAAATTTTCAAAGTAATCTAAATACTCTTCTCTAAGCTCCCAATTATAATCTCCAACTGAATACGTTGCATAATCATAAATATCTTCTTCTAGTACACTTAAAAGTTCATATATTGATATATTTGATAATGATTTTATTTTCTTAATAAAGTTTGCTTCTGGATAATCATATAAAGGATCTTTTAATTGAAAATTAGTATAAGTGTCTCTATTAATAACTTCCCATTCAAAAATTGAATAAATATCTGGTAATTTTTTCAATCCAAAATAATAAATCCAAATAAGGGACTTTATTTCTTCTTTATTTAATTGTTCTAAATCTTCTTTTGAAATATTTTCTAAGTATCTTTCAACTTCTTTATTTAGTTCTAAATTTGATAAAGCTTCAGAATAAATGTCAGAAATAATTGAATATGACTCTGAGTCAAAATTTAATTCTTTATTAAATTTAAAATGGTTTATTTTAATTGGGAATAAAAAGCTAAAATCTTTTTTTGTGGCTTGAAGTTCTTTTTTATATTTTTGAAATGTAGTAATCATAAAATATCCTTTAAGGTTTATTTCTAAGAAAAGAAACAAACCTATAGATTAGGTTTGAATCCCTAATCTTAGGATAAACATATTATTACATAAATAAACTTAAATATTATTTAAAGTATTATTTTTTAGTATAGATTGAAAAATAAACTTAAAAATGAAATAAGAAATCCATATGATAAATATTTTAGTAATTCTGCTGTTTCTGGATTTGTAGGCACACTTCTCGCAACTCTAGCAGTAAAATTTTAAACTTTATCTTCATTTTTTTGACATACAAAATTCTTATTTTTAAGATTAAAAGAAATATTCTTAAGTTAATTTTATTACTTAATACACTTTAATTTATTATTAAAATATCTTATTACAAAATAATTCATTTTCTTAATGAATAAATTTAACTCAAAGGACATTTATGAAAAAAAGACCGGAGATAAAACTAACTTTAAAAATAGAAAAAATTTTAGAGTTAGTAGAAAATAAATCTTCTTTTTCTGTGTTGATAGATTTTATGTTAAACTATAATCAACAAAAAGATATCGAATTAAACTTTAAATACAAAAAGAATGATAATGGTATTGATTGTATTGAAGTTTTTACAGAGGAAGATTCGAAAAAGGTTGTTTATGTGGACAAAGAAAACATTGAGGCAAATCTCATTCATGTGATCACTAAACAGATAAAACGTGTTGCACCATTTGAAGTTGTAACAAAAGTGGATAATGAAACTTTAGGCAGAACTGAAGACATTATTTCTATAGATTATATATTTTAAGGAGAAAAAAATGAAAAAAGGTGACTTAGTAAATTTAAATAAAGATCATATCTCTAGTATCTGTACAGAGAAAGAGGTAGACGAAGGTGTTTTTGAGTTTAAAAATATTACATTTGTGCAATATCAACTAGACGCAATAGACGAAAATACAAAATACAAAATTATCTCTATTGATTCAGACGGGGATATTAGATTTGAGGGCCTGCCAGGTTTATATCCTGCAGAGTTATTTTAGTCATGAAAGAGTTAGAAGTAGAAGAGGGTGGAATTGCATTAGGATTTTTCTTTATGTTACTCTTAACAACATTAGGATTTCTAATGTTTGGTTCTGCTAATCATGATTCAGCAATAAACGATTTTCTTGGATATTCATACTATACAAAAGATATAGAAACATATTTATTTAAACGATATGTTAATTATATTGCATATACATATGCTATAGTCTCTTTTATGGGGGTTGTTAAATTTAAAAAAATTCAATTCTTAGATAGAGAAATGCAATTACTGTCTATACCATTTGTTTTATGGATATTTTTAACTCCATATGTTTTAGAGTTTTTTACTCTTTTAGCTATATCAATGATATTAGGTATAACTTCTTATGAGCTGTTTAAGAAAATTATTTTCTAGTCAGGGGGGTTGCCCTGACTTACCTAGAAGATAATTCTAAAACCTGTGGTTTTATAACATTGAAAAATATATTGTAAACATTTTTAACTACTGAAGGAGGTGTGTTTACAAACTCCTGAAAAGCACCTATTTTAGCTTTAAGAGTCTTTTCATAAAAATCTCTTGCAAAAAGTAGGGTTACACTCTCAGCTGCTTCGTCAATTGAGATTTCTCCATTTCTATATCTTCTTTTTATAGTTAAAGTATTTACTGTGTTAATACTTATATTCCGATATATATTCTCTAACTTTTCTCTATTTTCATTGGATATGTAATAATCTCTACTACTTGAAGAGTATTTAATCAGCAGTAACATATTAAGATATGATACAGCTTTCGAACCAATGTTATATGAAAAATTATCGTTGTAATTTGCTGAGAAAATATCTTGAATAATTCTAATATCTTCATTATCTGATTTAGAGTTTATAATATTTTCCATAAGCTTTTCAACTCTTTTATTGTTTGATATAGCTATGATTTTTGAATGATAATTTACTCTAATATCTGTAACTATCACAAACTCATTAAATCTTCTATCAAAGAGTATTGCTCCTCCAGTTAATACCATTCCTTTTATCAATTCAACCTTTTTAAACCCTTTAATAAGGGCAGTATTGTTACTTGATTTTTGACTATCGTGCATTGGTAAAATAACCGATAATCTTGCTATAAACTCATTTACCGAAGCCTCTTCATTGATATCTTCAACATTGATTTTCTCAAAAAGAGTTTTTTTAATCTCTTTTTTTGCAGCTTTAAAAGCTTTTTCAAAACACATAATAAATCCTTATTCTTCTAATAAACTATAATCCCAATATTCTGGATTATTGTATCTTTCTAAAATATCTTCTTCAAGAATGTCCTCTTCTTTTAACAAACCTGTGAGTTTTCTTGAAAGTTTAGATATTTGACCTTTTTCGAACTCAGACGGTGAATTATTTTCTACACCTTTGTCAATGATTTTTTTAAGATTTATAAAATCACCTTTATCGTCAACAACTTCAGCTGTTAAATCTAATTTAAGTAATTTATAAATCAATTCTAAATTAGTCATAATTTTTTAACCTTTATTAAATAAATTTATATCCTCATACAAAAGATATATTATTAAGTAATATGCTTTAAATTATAAAAATGAAATTTATTTTTTATTTGAAAAGTAAGATTGAATTTTATGTTTAAAACTAAAAGTAAGCGGTCGAGAGCAAACAAATGCTCTCTTTTTAAACTATCTTGACCGCTATTCCGGCCAAGATAGCTTCTGCGCAACGCTCTTCAGCGTCCGCAGAATTTAAAGAAATTGTCACCATGACAAATCCTTCACTTATGTGGTGGGCATAAGTTTTTTAAATTTTCCATTTAAACACCTTTAATAAATAGAATATTCTGTTATATATTTTATTTTAAAGAATCTACCATATCTATCAAATCTTTTTTGTATTTTTACATATTTGATTTATCTTCTGCTTTTTCTACACAAGATTCAATCTTCTTTATCTTTTTAAGAAATTTTGCTTTATTTGGTTTTGGTTTATCTCCATTAGAGACAGCTTTAATTGAGTTGGCAGCATGATCAGTATCTTTTATATTTCTAACTTGAGCATACATAATTGTTTTAAGCTCTCCGCCATATGTATGATTTTTGTAACCGTCAAGAGCACTCTTAATATCTCGAACGGACATATTCTTCACTATTTTAGATTTCCCCATTGCTGATTTTTCAAAATTTTTACCATGACAACCAATACAAGAAGCAAGTTCTCCGGCGCTCAATATGCCAACAGATAAACAACAACTTATTATTATTTTTTTCATTTTACACACCTCTTTTTATTTATTTTAACATAAAATTTAATCTTAAAAAGATTTATAGCCCCGCAAGGAGACTATAAACTAAATTAGTGAGAAGAATTTTTCTTCGTCTAAAACCTCTACTCCAAGCTTAACAGCCTTTTCAAGTTTTGAACCAGCTTCTTCTCCAGCAAGTAAATAATCTGTTTTTTTAGAAACAGAACCAGACACTTTACCTAAATTTTCTTCAATGATATCTTGAAAATATTTTCTAGGTTTTGACAAGGTCCCGGTAATAACAAATGTTTTACCGGTTAATTTACCTGAAGTGTTTTGTTTTTCCGGATATTGTGGATCTAAAATCTCTAGCAGCGTATCAACCTCGATCATATTCTCAATATTTGAGAAGAATTCTATAATTGAATCGGCAGCAGTTTCGCCAATATCTTCTACAGACAATAACTCTTCTTTCGAAATTTTACCTGAAAAAATACGCTCTCCAAATGCTCTTATGAGCTTTTTAGAAGCACTTTCGCCAATGTTAGGTATATCAATTGCATTAAGCACTCTGTGTGCCTCAATACCAACGCAGCCCTCAATAGCATTTAAAAGCTTTTTAGCTTTTTTCTCTTTAAAACCTTCAAGCTGCAATAACATTTCTAAATCTAAGCGAAATATATCTGATAATTTTGTTAAAAAATCTTTATCTATAAGCTCGTCTACTGCAGCCTCTCCAAAAGAAGCGATATCTAAAGCTTTTTTACCGACAGCATATTCTATACGTCCTTTTAATACTGCAGGACAGTTGGCATTAGAACAATATAGTACAGCTGACATTTCTGAATCATTTATCTCTCTTCTTTCTGTTGGAGAAGCACAAACCGGACAAAGGTTAGGTTCTTCGACCGGAGTTTCATTACCTCTTCTTTCAGACACATAAACACCAGTTATCTTAGGGATAACGTCTCCTGAACGGATAATACCAACAGTATCACCAATTCTTAAGTCCATTCTTTCAATCTCTTCAAAATTATGTAAAGTGACTCTTGTAACTCTAACTCCGTCGATTTCAACTGGACTAACAATACCAACAGGAGTAATTGCACCCGTCTTACCAACTTGAAAAACGACATTTTCTAAAGTTGTTCGTAGTTCTTCAGCAGGAAATTTAAAAGCAATGGCCCATTTTGGAAACTTAGAAGTAAACCCTAACTCTTCTTGTAAATGTTTTTGATCAACCTTTACAACCATGCCGTCGAGCAGCATTTTGTATGAGTTACGATTTTCAATGATTTTATAATAATCCTCAACAAGATCTTCAGGATTTCTAGAAACATGACATAAACCAAAATCCTCATTCCAGTTTACAAATCCTTGTTCTAAAAACCACTCATACTCGTCTCTTTGTGAAGTAAAATTCATTGAATGCTCCCCCAAAGAGTAAGGTGTAAATCTTAAGCGACCATTTTTAACTTGAACAGAATCAAAGCTTCTCAATATACCTGAGGCAGCATTTCGTTCATTTGAAAATTCTGATTTTCCAGATTTCACTCTATCTGCATTTACAGCTTCAAAATCTTCTTTAAATAAAACAACTTCTCCACGGACCTCAACTTTACTTTTCTCAAGTATAGCTAATGGTATACCCTTAATATAACTTACGTTTGCTGTAACGTCTTCACCAATTTCACCATTACCTCTTGTAATTGCACGAATCAATTTTCCGTCTTCATATTGAAGATTTAAACTGAGTCCGTCATATTTTGGCTCTTGATAAAAGATAGCATTGGGGAATTCTTTTTGAATTTTATGTGCCCATTCTAAAAACTCGTCCTCTGAAAACACGTCGTCTAAAGAGTACATTTTTTTCAAATGTTTGGCTTTATCAAAACCTTCTAGGATTTTATCACCAACTCTTTGTGTTGGTGAAACCGGGTCTATATGCCCTGTTTTATCTTCATAGGCTTTTACTTTAAAATATAAATCGTCATATTGAGAATCACTCATAATCGGATTATCTAAAGTATAATAAGCATAAGCTGCCTTATTTAATATAGCTATTGCCTCTTCATAGTTTTTTTTCGTTTCTAACATAGAAACTCCTTTCACATACAAAAAATTTATTCGAATTTTAAACGAATATATTCTGTAATATAAATGAATTAAATTATAACTTTATTTCTACCTGATTCTTTTGCTTTATATAAGTTTTTATCTGCTAATCTTATTCTCTCTTCAATGGCCTTATCGAGGTCTGCAGATAATCCAAAAGAGGCTGTGATTCCTATCTGTTTATTTGAAGATATATTTATTATTGTTTTTGAAATAGATTCTCTTAAAGAGTCTATTCTGCAATATAATCTCTCTTTTGTGAAGATTTCACTATCAGAAACTTTTAAGAATAGTACAAACTCTTCTCCGCCCCAGCGAATTACATAATCCGTATTATTTTTTACACTCTGCTTTAATATCCTCGAAAACTCTTTTAGAGCAATATCCCCAGAATTGTGTCCATAATTATCATTTACCTTTTTAAAATGATCTATATCTGCAAAAACAATGTAATATTTATTACCTGATAACTCCAATTCTTCTATTTTTTCTAAATAATGTCTATTATATACTTTTGTTAATTGATCTATAAAAGCCGTATTTTCTTCTTTTATAAAATTAACCCATACACAACACGAAACACTAGCTATAGTTAAAGCTAACAAAAATATATCAATATCCATAATTTTTCTCCTATTTTATTTTAACATAATCTAACTACTTTAAGCTGCCGTTTTTTACAAGCTTATTTATGATTTTTAAATTTTTTAAAACCTTTAATACATATTTTTTATTTCTTGTTCCACCATTGTATCTTGATATTGCTACATAAAAATTTTTATAATAATTAAAATTTGTTATAAAATATAATGTTGCTATTTCTGTTGAAGCATTAATATCATTTAAAAGTCTTTCTGCTAATTCTTTATCTGAAAGATTTTTAAGATATTTTAAATTATAAAATTTAATCATATCTTTTGCTGTTTCAATTCTTATTTGCATTACACCAAGTGAAGCTTTTGTAATATCTTTTCTGTTTTTTTTATCCAAATCAGTTATTGTGTGCTTTCCTTTTGACTCTAATTTACCGGCTGTACTTTCTGATAAACATATAGCAGCTAAAGTTTTCGGAAATCTCTCTTTATTAAATGCTTTGTGCTCTCTGGCTTTATTCATTACCATTTGTAACGTCTTTAGTTGAAAATCATTAAACGAATAAAGATAAGAACTAAGAATGGCTATTAAAAATATTTTTTTCATAAATACTCACTTAAATTTTGTATGGGCACCTAATCTCCCTTGATTTTGTATGAGAATATCTTTTCTCCTGTGTCTTTCCAGAAGGCATTCATTTTTATATCAAAGCCTTTTTTTTGAAAAACAGAACCAACAAATTTATTTTTAAACTCATTTATCATAAAAGGTTTAAATGCATTACCAACAAAAAAACGAATATTTACTTTTGATTTATATGGTATTTTTGAATAGTCTTGCGTAGCTTTTTTATAATCAACTAGATAATCTAACACTATAGTGTCTCCCTCAAGTCTCATATCTTTTAAAATTGTGCCGCTGTTATCTTGCTTTTTCATTTTATAATTCTTTAAAGAATCAGCTAATAATTCTCTATCTGCTACAGTCGGCTTTGCTATTGCAAAAACTGCTATTAATGCCAATAAGATAATTTTTTTCATTTTATATACCTCTTTTTTATTTTAATTATACTATTTTTAAAGAAATCAAAAGTAGCAATAGGTTCTTTTTGATTTATGTATATGTATTTGAGATCGTTATATTCGCTTATTGTTATTTTATTATCTCTATTAAACTCTTTACATTTTTTTAAAAATAGTTTGTTTTTGTATGATAAATTTGACAACTCTACATATCTCTCTTTTGAAATTTCTGCTGTATTCACATACAAAAACACACTAAATGCAGACAATATACCAAAAACAGTAAACCATACAAAAATCTTCATGAATTTGCCCACGCCTCTAGCTCTTTATTTTTATTATATTTACCTATTTTTAACTCTCGTAGTTTCTTTGATACATTGACTCTTTCCGGGAATTTATTATCCATTATTTTCATAAGGTTTATGTATGGGTGCAATTCTGTTTTTTTACTCCATTGCGCTATCGTTTCTTCAATGGTTACAGATATATCTTCTACTGAATAACCTTTTTTAAGCCAAAAAGCAATTCTTCTCTGTAATTCAAAAGGCGTGTATTTACATAAATCTTTTGTTTTATCTTTAAATTCAATTTCGTTTTTAAAACCAAGAGAAGGATTAACTATCATATTTTCAAAAAAATATTGATATGTTTTACAAATTTCATAAATAGAATCTTTAAATTCTCTTATTTTAGAAAACTCTTTTTCGGCCTCTTCAACTCTTTCGGCAAATTTTGAGTTATACAATGTTTCAGGTCTTATGTATTGTTCCATATTGATATTGTTATGCCATTTAAAATAAAATAAAAGATTAACATTAATAAAATCTTCAATTCGAAAACCTTGTTTTAGCCACTTTAGTATCATTGCTTTTCTGCTCTCTGTAACTCTTTTTTTTGTATGGGTTATAGCATTTAAATGATTTATAACCTCTTCAACAAGAATATTTAGGTCCTCTTTTTCAATAATTTTCGTTTTTTCAAGTTTAGATAAAAACTCAATATCTTTTTTACATAAAATGTTATTCCCATACATAATATCAATAAGTATCGTGAATTCTTCTTTTTCTATATCAAGATATTCAAGAATTGTTTTTATCACAGATAGTTTTTTTGTATGTATCATTAAAAAGAGAGTTAATAATTTATTGTCATAAATATTATTTTCTGCTTGAATTTGAATTATTTTTTTTACCTGAGGGCTGTTAACAAGCATTATATTCTCCTTTTTCATATTATAAAAAAAAGTAGCTTAAAAAATACTTTACCCATACATAATTTCTAATACATATTAAAGTTTTTGCTATTAAAAAATTTAACAAAGGATAATTGCTGAGAAATTCAATCTAAATTTTTCTAAAAGAGATAAAGGAGAGTTTTTAACTCTCCTTTTAGTTTATTTTTTTTCAAAAACTGTAGTAATTCATACCTGACTCTTTTAAAATATCTTCTTCAGTAACTTTATAAAATTTTCTTTCTTTATCTTTGGTGCGGTCCAAAGTATTATAAGATAAGATAAATTTACCGTTATGTTTTAATTTTTTATTTAAAGATTTAAAAAAAGAGATACGTTCTTCTTTATCTAAATGAAAAATAACACCTACCGAATAAATTACGTCATAAATATTATCAAAACCAGAATAATGCTCTTCAATAGTTTCATGAAAGACATTTAATCCTAATTTATCTGCATGTTGATAAAAAGAGTAGCATGTATCAATTCCGGTAATATTAAAACCAAGTTTTTGAAAATAAAGCATATCTCTTCCAGATCCAAAACCAATATCAAGAATTTTTGGATTTTTATACTCTTTTAAAATATCTAAACTTAATTGATAAAATTTAGATATATGCTCAATTGTTTTTTGAGACATAGACTCTACTATATAACTATTTTTTCATAGTAATCATTCATATTAACTCCATATTACATACTTTTTACTCTCTTTCGAAAATAATTATTATCTAATATCAAGAATATAATAAACATATTCATACAAAAAAAGAGTATTACATAAATAGAAAGTATTTAATACTAAAATTCAGGAAAGGGTTAATTATGGTTAAAAGAGCAGGTGTTTACGAAGATAATACAATTATGAGCGTTCTTAGCAATTATCTTGGTATTGAAGAATTTCAAGCTAATTGTGAAGAAAAAGAGAGAATAAGCTTTGGGGAAATAATAGCTTCAGGTTTGTTTACGACAGCAATAAAAGTTGATTATGTAAATGTTCCGGATTATATTTTTGAAAAATTTAATAATCCAGTATTGATTTTGACAAAAGATAAATACAAAAAAGAGATTTTTAAACAAGTTGTAGGTTTAGAAATTTCTGAAATCGACTTTGAAAAAGAAAGAAGAAGAGCTTTAGAGTTCTGGCTAGAAGAAAATGACTTTAAATCAGAAGAAGAAGCTGAAGAAGAGTGTTGTTACTTTAATTGGATTGATTATGCAAACGACTTTGATATATTTCCGTTTTTAGATTATATAAAATCGGAAACTGACATAGATATATTTTTTATGGAAGAATTAAAAAATGATATTGGAGTTGAAAGTGATATCTTAGAAAAAGCATGTTCTTTTGTTTTTGAAGATATTGGAGATAGACCTTTAAGAAAATATGATACATTAGAATGCACATATGATAAAGAAGATTTAAAAGAAATGATTCTTGAGTATTTAGAAGAAATCGATAAAGAGGAAGAATTTTTAAATAAGGTAGAAGATCTTTTAAATATGACTTATATCATATATAGAGATATTGTAAAAGTGTCAGAAATAATGGACGAAGAAGACTCTTACACCTTAGATCTTCATAAGTATCAATTTATTGAAACTGGTGAAGAAATATATTGTATAGATCCATTCTTAATAAAAGCAGCTTAAAATAAGGGTTTTATAGCCCTTATAAAACTTTAAAGTTTAATTATTTTAAATAAAACATATACTACAGAATAATGCTTTTTAAAGTGTAAATTTTAAAAAAAAGATAGATATGCTATTTCAGAAAAAAGAAATGGTAGTAGGAAAGGAAGTTGAGGTATTAAGAGCCTCTAATGTACGTTGTACACAATTTAAAGTGTACAAAACTCAGGAGTTGCAAAAATTCCTGAGAACAACGTATTACTTGCTTTTTGTGCCTGTGTTCAGACATGAAAAGCGAATAGAGGAATAGCAGGGGAGAAATCTCCTGCTTAAAGTTTTACTTTACATTTATTTAGCTTTTGCAGCTTTCATTTTTGATCTGCTGCAATGACTTGATTTACCTTTAGCATTAACTTGTTTAGCCATAATTTACCTCCTTTATAGATTTAAGCGATTAGCTTTTTAGTAATTGAAGAAGCTAAACTTCCGTCAAATTTACCAGAATATTGTTTATTTAAAAACCCCATAACTTTACCAATATTAACGTCAGAATCATGAGATATGATATCTTTAATTAATTCCGTTAATTCTTCTTCTGTCATTTTTTGAGGTAAATAACTTTCATAAACAGAAATCTCTTCTATTAACTCTTTAGAGTCAGCACCAGAATCAGACATTAAGTTACAAGTTTGCTCTGCATTCTTTTTAAATTTTTCTAAAACTTTTAAAGTTTCTGCTTCTGTTGTTTCTCTATTACCATTATTTTTTCCGACAGCTTCAATTTCACCGACTAAAGTTGTTAAAATTTTTGAAAGAAACTTATTTCTATCTTTTCTTGCTTTTAAATTATCTTTTTTGATTTTAGATAATGTATTCATAATAAATATCTCCTATGCTCTTTATGTATGATATTATATACAATATTAATTTAACTTTAACTTAAATTAGTGTACTATTACAAAAGTAAATATTCTTTTTTTGAATATTAATTTAAAACTTTAAGGAAGAACTATGATATATTCAATATCACACACAGATTTAGACGGATATGCTTCTCAGCTTATAATTAAAAAGGTAGCTGAAGCAGCAGGAGAGAAAATTAAAATGTTTAATGTTAATTATGGTAAATCGATAACAAATGCCATTGCAGAAACATTAGGCAATATTTCAAGTAAAGACAGTCTCTATATCACAGATTTAAATTTAGACGATAAACAAGCTGAGCTACTAAATGAAAAAATGATAGAGATAGGGTTTAAGCTTCATGTACTTGATCACCATGAAACAGGTAAAAATATTGCAGCAAAATATGATTGGTATCATTATGACAAAACAAAATGCGCAACACAAATAACATTTGAGTATTTTAATTCTCCAAGTGTTGTTGAATATTTGACATACTTAACGAACATTTACGACTTATGGCAAATAGAAGAGCTTGATTTTTTCAAAGCTCAATGCTTAAACCAATCTTTAATGGATAGAAAGAAGATATTTCTTAAGATTTTAGAAGATATGCAAAGAGATTTTAATTTTTTTATTATTGAAAATGTTTCTAAGTTGTTAAAGTCTGCTCCAGATATTTATTCAGTAGAAAAAGAGCTATATGAATTAGAAAGAAGATACTTTGATTCAGACAACAGACTGCCAAACAGAACTTTACACACAGTAAAGATTAGAGCTATGTATAACGAAATCGTCAAAAAAGAATTATACACGTTGGTTGAAATTGACGGTCTAACAGCTGAAATATATACGGGCCTGTCTGAAATATTTCAAGAGTTCTCTGCTATGCGCAATGAGCTTGGAGAGGCGGACTTTGTTGCGAACATAAATTCGCAAGGGTATATAGGATTTAGATCTATCGGCAATATAAATGTTGCAGATATAGCTAAAAAATATTTTAATGGCGGCGGACATAAAAATGCGGCAGGAGGCAGCATAGAAAGTGTTGTTAATGCAGGTAAAAAAATTCAAGAAAATGAAATGATCTTCGAATTTATTAAAACAATCAAGGAGAAAAAATGTTAGATTATTTAAGTCTAGAAGAATTAAAATCTTCAATGAAAAAGTTAGAAAAAGAAGAAAAAAGAGTTGCTGCAGGTAAAAAAAGAGATTATTACTTTTCTGCAGACAAAGTAAGCACTTCTGAGCTATTTGATTTTTTAAGTGAACAATTTAAATTTGCTATGAAAAAATTAAAAGAAGAAAAACAGAAATGTTGGGAATTCATGAATGACGAAGCTGAATTAAAAAAAGCTGGTTTTTATGATAGAAAAGAAAATCCTCAAAAAGTAGCTGCTTGGGCAGAAAAAGCTTATCCAAAAATGAATGTTGAATTATACGAAGTTCAATATGAAAAAGAAAAAGTTTTAGAAGCTATGCGAAATATAAAGGCCAATTAAAGGCCTTTATAAAATCTTTAAAGGTTTAAAAATCTTCTTCAAAAATAAATTTATCATAAACTTTATCAACATAGTTATCAACTTTCTTATTATATTTATTTTCTTTAATTATTTTAATAATAAAATTAAAAATTTTAGAAAATTCTTCATTAATATCATTATCTTGCAAACCATGCCAAATAATCATATCTAAATATGGAGAGTCTGTAAAATTAGTAGTTCTAAAAAGTTTATGAATACTAAAAATTGGATTTTCGTCAGTTTCTATTATAGAAATCCATAAATTAGAAATTTCATTGTTAGAATCAAAATTATCTAAATAATTAATAGCATTTAAAAACATTGAATATTTATGTTGTTTATGTAAAGAAGAGTATTTAATAATTTCTTTAAAATGTTTTCCTATTAAAGAAATAACATTATTATTAATTTCATGTTTCATAATTATCCTTTTTTATTAAAAAAGTATAACAAAAAAGAGCTTAAGAAGAAATAAATAAGAGAAGGTTTCTACAGTGCTTTCCGTCTGAAGCTTCTTTTTAAGTATCTGTAGAACATACTTTTCACCTTTTTTATGATAAACTCTTGTTTACCATAGGCAGCCTTCCAAATAGTTCTTTTTAAGTCACAAGGCTAATAACAAAAAAAGTTAGATAAATAGTGACTAGTATATTTTATCTAATTAAAAATTTCTTAAAAATCTTTAATTAAATAAAATGGTGCGAATGGCCGGAATTGAACCGGCACGCTCGAAAGCGAGGGATTTTAAGTCTACCAAACAAAAATAAAAATCTTAGTGAAAAACTTTCACTAGAGTAGATTGTCACATGTGTGATACTCAGCACACCTTAAAACTCTTTCTTTAAAAGAACTTTAACTATGCTGAAT